>TARA_R110002096_G_scaffold97694_14_pt1 | contig 28147 bp, 19 predicted proteins | sample TARA_R110002096 | Tara Oceans TARA_R110002096 (sample SAMEA4397295) | marine metagenome | biome: Polar Biome; feature: [DCM] deep chlorophyll maximum layer (ENVO:01000326); material: water (ENVO:00002006), including particulate matter (ENVO:01000060) such as... | depth 35 m
TTAACCTAATTTTTTTGACTATGAAACAATTCTACAGAGTAAGTTTGGTATTCATTTTAACGCTGTTGCTCGGGACAAGTACTTCCTTTAGCCAGCAGTTAGATATGGATTTATTGAAAGGGATGGAGCCTAGGAATATTGGTCCAGCTGGAATGAGCGGGCGAATTACCGCAATTGATGTAGTGGAAGCCGATAATGATATAATGTACGCTGGCTCTGCTTCTGGAGGAATATGGAAATCTACTAGTGGTGGCGTTAAATGGGAACCCATTTTTGATGAATACAGCGCAGCATCAATTGGTGCAATCGACATCTATCAAAAAAACCCGAGTATTATTTGGGCAGGAACAGGTGAAGGAAACCCAAGAAATAGCCAAAGTAGTGGAGCTGGAATCTACAAAAGTATAGATGCAGGTAGAAGTTGGCAACTAATGGGATTAGAAGGCACACGAAATATCCATCGTGTAATTATTGATCCAAATAACCCAGACGTAGTTTATGTAGGAGCTCAGGGCTCAGCATGGGGCGATAGCGAAACTCGTGGAGTTTATAAAACCATCGATGGTGGAAAGACATGGAAAAAGATTTTATACAACAACCCTAGAACAGGTATAGCCGATTTAGTAATGGATCCAAATAATCCAAATAAGCTATTTGCGGCAATGTGGGAATTTAGACGCTGGCCTTGGTTCTTCAAATCAGGTGGTGAAGGTTCTGGATTATATATGACTCTTGATGGCGGTGAAAGCTGGAAAAAAGCAACTTCCGAAGATGGTTTACCAGAAGGTGAGCTTGGAAAAATGGGAATAGCTATAGCTCCAAGCAATACTAATATTGTATATGCCCATGTAGAGTCTAAAAAGAATGGAATTTATAGAAGTGATGATGGTGGTTACACTTGGAAGCTTCAACAAACAGTAGAAAAAGATGGGAATATTGGTGGAAGACCATTCTATTATGCAGAAATTTATGTAGATCCCTTTAATGAGAACAGAGTTTTTAGCATTCACACCTACATCACAAAAAGTGAAGACGGTGGGAAATCATTCGAAAGTTTATATCCATACTATAATTGGGTTCACCCCGATCATCACGCTTTTTGGTTGAGTTCAAAAAGCCCCGGAATGATGATGGATGGAAACGATGGTGGTTTGAATATCACATTTGATGGCGGCAAAAACTGGCGCTTTATCGATAACATTCCTGTAGGCCAATTCTATCATGTAGCCGTCGATGATAACATTCCTTATAACGTGTATGGCGGAATGCAAGATAACGGTTCTTGGCAAGGCCCGGCCTATGTTTGGCGATCTGGTGGAATCAGAAACGCGTATTGGGAAGAGCTTTATTTCGGTGATGGTTTTGATGTGGTAATGGATCGCAGTGATTCTAGATATGCATTTGCGATGTCTCAACAAGGAAGCATTGGTCGAGTAGATTTAGAAACAGGTGTTTCTCGGTATGTTCGCCCAACTCACCCTGATGGTGATGAACTTCGCTTCAACTGGAACTCGGCAGTTAATTTTGATCCATTTGATTCCAAAACCATTTATTTCGGCAGTCAGTTTGTTCATAAAAGTACTGATAGAGGCGAAAGCTGGGAAATCATTTCTCCAGATTTATCCACTAACGATCCTGAAAAGCAAAACCAGCATGAAAGTGGTGGTTTAACAATGGACGCCACCGGCGCCGAGAATTTCACAACAGTATTAGCTATTGAGCCGAGCACTCTTGAAAAAGGTTTGATTTGGGCCGGTACTGATGATGGTAATGTTCATATTACCAGAGATGGTGGAAAAAATTGGACAGATCTTACCAAGAACATCAAAGGTATTCCTGCAGGAAGCTGGGTTGCTCAAATAAAAGCTTCTACTTACAAAGCAGGCGAAGCCGTTGCGGTAATCAACAACTATCGTCGAGATGATTGGGGAACGTATATTATGCACACAACCGATTATGGCAAAAAATGGACAAACATAGCTAAAGATAAAGGGATGGAAGGCTATGCACTTTCATTTGTTCAAGATCCTGTTGCGCCAAACCTTATGTTTGCAGGAACTGAGTTAGGTCTGTATGTGACCATTGATGGTGGCAAAAAATGGACAAAATGGACAAATAAATATCCAACCGTTTCAACGTACGATATGGTAATTCAGCCAAGAGAAGCTGATTTAGTGATAGCAACTTTCGGACGTTCGTTTTGGGTTTTGGATGACATTCGTCCTCTTAGAGATTTAGCAACAAACGGAGCAAAAGAACTAGAGAAAGCCGTTCGGATTTTTCCAGCTCCAACTGCTTACGACATTAGCTGGCGACAAGCAGCTGGTTCTCGCTTCGCAGCCGACGCTATGTTTTCTGGTGACAACAGAGAAGATGGTGCTCGCATTACCTACTCTGTAAATAGTTCAGCATTGAAATCAGATAAAGAAGATTCTGATGACAAGAAAAAGGAAAAAGTGAAGTTCGAAATTTTTGATATTTCAGGTGAGAAAATCCGAACTTTTGAACGTACTCCTAGTCAAGATGGAATTAATCGTACAACTTGGGGATTAGAAATGAAAGGAGTTTCAAACCCAAGTAGAAATAAACCTCGTCCAAATGCACAAGAGCCTAGAGGTTCTACAGTTCTTCCTGGCACTTATAAGGTTAAAATAAGCTACGGTTCGTATTCCGATTCCACTTCAGTTGTGGTAGAATCAGATCCAAGAATTGATATTCCAATGTCTGCTTTAAGAGCAAACTTAGAACTTTCAAATGAAGTGAATGCTCTTCGTGAAAAGTTGGCTAAATCGACAGCAAAGCTTGTTGAGGCTAAAGAAATAGTCGAAGTAGCAGAGAATCTTGCAAAAGCTGATAGCCGCTCTAAAGAAGAACTAAAAGCAGTTAACGAAGCGAATAAAGCAACAGGGAAGAAGATTGATGAGTTACTAGATAGTATCTTCGGAAAACGAGATGACCGTCAAGGAATCACTCGAAATCCAGATCCAACAGTGATGAATCAACTTTCTGGTCCGCTACGCTATATGAGGAACGATTTCGACGGCCCAAGTTCCAACGAGAGAAATCTTTTAAGGCTTGCAAAAGAAGCGGTTGATGAAGCCATTGCAAACATTGAAGATTTTGTAGCTAAAGATTGGCCTGCTTATCAAAAAACTATTGAAGAAGCGAACCTAAGTCCTTTCAAAAGTTTAGATTAATTTGACTTGTTGAATTTATTCAGAACATCAAGCCTCGTTATTTATAGCGAGGCTTTTTTTGTTATAAATAAATACACGATATTTTGATTCAAAACTAAAACAATAGGATGCGTTTATGGAAGGATTTATAGATTTTTTTGAAAACATTCCGACAGCATTTCGTGCGGGTATTTTAATTGGTGGAATTTTCTTTTTCTGGATTATTGAAGGCGTTTTCCCACTTTTTGATTTTGGATATAAAAAAGTTCGTCATGCACTAATTAACGCTGTATTAACGGTTATTTTTGTAATCATAGGATTGGGATTTGCTGGTGCATTACTATGGGCGTCAAGCTATGTAACTGAGAATAATATCGGGTTAATAAATATGATTGAAATGCCAGTTTGGGCTCAAATCATAATCGGGGTAATGTTATTAGACTTTTTTGGAGCGTACCTCATCCATTGGATAGAACATAAAGTTAGCGTGCTTTGGAGATTCCATTTAGTACACCACAGTGATACAACTGTAGACGTTACTACGGGCTTACGTCACCATCCAGGAGAAGCCATTTTTAGAATGATTTTCACGATTCTAGGCGTGGTAATTGTTGGTGCCCCAATCTGGATTGTATTCCTTTACCAAAGTTTATCTGCGCTATTTACGCACTTCAATCACGCAAACATTCAAATGCCCAAAAAATTGGATAGAGTGCTATCGTACGTTTTCGTAACGCCATATATGCACAAAGTTCATCACCATTATGTGTTGCCATTAACCGACACCAATTACGGCAATATTTTTGCTATTTGGGATCGAGTTTTTGGAACCTTTGCTGAAGTGGAAGACACTAAGGAACTCAAATACGGCATTGATACTCACATGGATCCTAAAGAAAATGAGGATGTGGTTAACTTACTTAAAATTCCATTTCAGAAATACCGTTCTCCTGAAGATGTAAATAAAGAAGAGAAGTAGACTTTAGAACTTGTTTAAATATCGATTCATATTCTCCATAAATTCTGGATGGAACAAAAAAGGCAACTCAAAATGAGCTGCCTTTTTAATAAGATCAAAATCCAAAAGGTTATTAGTTAACCGTCGGTTTCAACTTTTGTTTTTTCAACACCAGGAACGCGATGTAAGAACTCATCATAAAGTTCTGTTTGTCGGCTCGTCATTGGTACGAGATAGCCATCAATAAACACATTCAGTATTTGTGTTGAAGTTTCGAATGGATCTCCTGTAGAAACGAATAGATTCGCTTTTTTACCTACTTCGATAGATCCGATTTCATTTCCAACGCCCATAATTTCTGCGGCATTTATGGTAATTGCTTTCAAGGCCTCTTCACGTCCCATTCCGTATGAAGCTGCAAAGCCTGCGTGGTAAGGAAGGTTTCTAGAATTCTCAGTGTCACCTGTTTTAAGAGCTACCTTCACGCCAGCTTTTTGCATAATGCCAGGATTTGCGTAAGCAGCATCGTAAGCATCTGACTGACGAGTTGGAATAGCTTGAACTGGACCTGTAATAACAGGAATGCCAGCTTTAGCTAACTTATCAGCTACTCTCCATCCTTCCGCAACACCAGTGAAAACCACTTTTTTGTAGCCTCTTTCTTTTACCCAATCCAAAGCGCTGATAATGTCTTTAGCTGTATTTACTTCGATATAAAGTAACATGTCACCATTAACAACTTCAGTAAGTGCTTCCATTTCTGGATAGTATCGAGTATCAGGAGAGTTTTGGATTTTAGCATATACTTCTGCTTTATCCCACGCTTCATTCACAGTTTTTAAAGCATTATCACGTGCTTTTTTGGCTTGTTCTTCGGTTTGTCGACGTCTACGTTGGTCAGAAGGGAAGTTCATCACAACACCTTTAGAACCTGCATACATCTGGTCGGGAGTATATCCGAAAAGGTTAATAGTAGCTGCAGTTCCAGGTAAAACGCCACCGTCAGGCATTGTTAAAGTAGTTGTAACACCACTTACACGAGTTACAGGAATGGCTACCGAATTAGGATTTACAGCGGTGAGAGCTTGCATTTGCGGTGTCACATCGCCGAATTCACGGAAATCCTGAGCTTCAGAAATACTTCCTATTTCTTTTAAACCAAGTTGAGTACCTGAATCAATCATGCCAGGGTAAATCTCTCTACCTTGGTAATCAAATACTTCAGCATCAGCTGGGATTTTTATATTAGCGCCAACAGCTTCAATTACACCATTATTAATAATGATAGTACCGTTTTCGATTATACCATTTGTAACAGTATAAATTTTAGCATTGGTTAGGGCAAACTTTCCACCACGCGCTTTGTTCGCGTCGTTATTCTGAGCAGTAGCAAAAATAGGAGCGAAGGTGAATACAAGTACTAATAGTTTTATAAATTTATTCATGATCATTCCTATTTGTTGTTAAAGAGAACGTTGAAGTCAACCATCTCGGCATCTTGCATGCACTGGTGTTGGTCTTCACGATCAAATATTTGAACTACATCGATAGAAGACTCAGGACTAATGAAAATGCGCTGGTCTTTTGCATCGGTTGCTTTATCAAAGTATTTAACACCATCCACAAAAGTCATTTGAGGAATGGCATAAGTAGAAAGAGGATGCTTGTCAAAAATAGTGATGTCGGCATCTTTACCTTTCTCAAGCGAACCTACTCTGTTATCAATACCGAGCTGTTTGGCAGGGTTTAATGTGATAAGAGCAAGAGCTTCATTGTCACTGAGGTTGCCGTACTTTTGAGTTTTAGCAGCTTCATGGAAAAGGTGACGAATAAGTTCTCCTGAATCAGAGTTGATGGAAGTAGTTACACCATTTTTTGTTAAGATTGCAGCGTTGTAAGCGGTTGAGTAATACACTTCCAACTTATATGCCCACCAATCAGCAAAAACGGATGCTGATGCGCCAAAAGCTGCAAGCTCGGGCGCAACCTTGTATGCCTCGTTAGCGTGCTGGAAAGTCAATTTCTTTATGCCAAAGTCGGTAAAAACTTTCATCAACATATAGATTTCGTCAGCGCGGTAAGAGTGACAGTGAACTAATATTTTACCATCTAAAATTTCTACCAACGTTTCCATTCTTAAGCTGTAATCTGGAGCAACTTTGCGTTTGTTCTTGTCGGCGCGATAGTCTCCCCAAGCTTTTTTATACACTAAAGCTTCTGAGAATGAATTACGAAGCATCGCTTCTACGCCCATTCTACTTTGAGGTTGAATCCCACGAGAGCGGCCACCACGAGTTGGGTTTTCACCGAGAGCAAATTTTATGGTACGAGGTGCATCTTCAAAACGAAGATCATCAGGGTTGGTTGTTCCGTAACGTAGTTTAAGAGTTTCGTTTCTTCCCCCAATTACGTTCGCAGAACCGTGCATAAGGTTGATAGTAGTTACACCACCAGCCAACGCTCTATAAATTGCGATGTCAAAAGGATCGACAACATCTTCCATACTTACTTCTGCTGTAACTTGGCTTGTGCCTTCGTTGATAGAAGTTCCTGCAATATGAGAATGTGCATCTATAATGCCAGGCATTACGAACTTCCCATCAGCATCTATTATATCAACACCGTTTGGTGCTTTTATGTTTTTACCAATCTTTGAAATCTTTCCGTTCTGTACTAGAATGTCGGTGTTTTCAAGAGTACCGTTAGTTATAGTAAGTAGAGTACCGTTCTTAATAAGAACATCTCCTTTCTTAACTTGAGCTTGTGTAACTGTAGCTACAAGAAGAAATAAAACGGTGATTAAGCTAATTTTGTTCATATTTAATCCTTTCATCTTATTTAGCCTCATCTTTTGTTGCTGTGAACGGAAATGAGACATTGAATACAGATATCGAAGCTTCGGCATCAAACTCATTATCGGTAACTGTTCCTACTACCACAATTTCGATGGATTGCCCACCGCCATCAAAAGAGAAATCAAAACTTAATGAACCATCAAGAAAAGTAAGGTTGTTTAAGTCGCTATCTGGTCCGCCTTGCATTCCTGAAAGAGTACCAGCTAATTCTCCGTCTTCATTGGTTATGGTCATGGTGCCAGTTTGTACGCCTTGCGGAGATTCAACAGTGTATTCCCAAGTTCCAACGACAGCATTGAGACCAGTTGCATTGGCTTTAGAACCGTTAGCTTCTTTTTTCTCTTTTAAATCGTATTCGTATCTGTCACCATCTACAAAAACGTATTTAATTTGTGATTTTTTATCAAATACAGGTCCGTTCGTAATTACAGCGTTAGCTAGTTTACCTGATTCAAGTGTTCCAGCAATGTTATCAATACCAAGAAGTTGGGCTGCATTGATAGTAAGGGAGGCTAATAAAGCATCTTCACTTAATCCGTTTTCAATCAAAGTGAGGAAATTGTCTTTAATTTTACTTCCTGTAGTTTCCATTGTAGAAATTCCGAATTTGATACCAGCTTTTTCCATAGTAGAAAACTGCGTTAAGTACTTTTTGTAGAATTCCATTCTACGTTCTTCAAGCTGCTTAACTTCGTCCGTTTTCTTCTTGTCTTTTGAATCTTTTGGCTCTTTAGGTAAGTCGAGAGATAAAAATACTTTTGCATTGCTTTCTTTAATAGCGCTGCTAAGATCCCAACCTTCCTTTAGATTTCCGAGTACAAGATTAAAGCCCAACTCTTTTTGCAAGCGTAATGCTCGGCGTGCTTCGAGAGAAGAAGAAGCGTTATAGAATACTGGTTTTTTATTACTTACAACAGGATAAAAAGCTTCGAGTGTGCGGTCGCGTGTTGGGCGTTCCATCCCAGTGGGATTAGAAGCATACATTTCAGTGTGTTGTTTAGAGTATTCTGCATTTTTATACAAATCTCTCCATTTGGCCATAATACCAAGTGTGTTGCCAGGATAAGCACCAGGAGCACCGACAAACTGTGTGTACATCGACACATCTTCAGAAAGTATTAACTCATCAGCATGAGTGGCATCTTTAAGAGTGATGATAGAACCTGAACCTGGAAGCATTCTTCCATAAGGCACAGAATGCGAAATGGTGAATCCAGCTTTTCTCAGATCATCGATGCTTTTTTCATCAATTTTAAGTTGCTGAGTAACTTGAAGTTCAGGGGTTATTCCTGCATAATCGTTTGGAGGATTAGGAGTGAATAAGCCATCAGGACGTTTCATTTGTTCAGGGCGATCAACACCTGTATAAGACATTCCGTCTATGAATCCTGGGTATATAAATAGGTCTGTTCCATCTATTACTTCTGCGTTATCAGGGATGTTTGTATTAGCTCCAACAGAGCTGATGAGCCCGTTGTTGAATATAATAGTAGCACCTTCAATAACTTTCCCTGGAGCTTGTACAATAGTAGCATTTGTAATTGCATAAGTACGTGTCGCAGGAGATTTTCCGGTTGGATCGCTTTGAGCTAATATGCCAAAAGACAGAAACAACATGGGAAGAAGTGTTAACAGACGAAAAGTAGTTTTCCGTAGTAGTAGCTTCATTCTATATATTTTGAATTGTTAAAGTATAATTCGCCAATATATATTTTTGAAGTTGACTACGCTATTAATAAAGTCTCTGATTAAGTAAAAAAGTGTTGTAACTAAGTTGAATAGTTCTCAATTCTTAATGAGCATCTTCCTTTTTATAGCTTGCTAATAGGAATGTTTCGGCGACAGAGGGTTTAAAATAGAGATTTCTTACTTTTTTATAGTCTGAATTGGAGAAGAATTCATCCATCGCCTTTTGAGAAGGGAAGTAGATAGTAAAGACCCGATTTATAGACTTTTCAGCTTCAGGAAAAAGAACTTCCGAAACTTTGAAATCATAGCCAAAGCCACCGCCATAGCTTTCTAATATGGGTTTCATGGCAGTTCGGTATTGTTGATAAACTTCATCGTTGGTAATATTTAAGCCAACTAAACGCTCGTATTGCATGGTCTTGGTAATTCAGATTATGTGTGCTAAGATTTTTTATTCCAAACTAAACTAACAGTAATACCAATAACTACAACTACAAAGGTTCCTAAGGGGTTTAACCAGAGAAATTCAATGGCTTTGGAATAGGAATCTGGAACTTGAGTCCATGGTAGAAAAAAGGAATAGTCGTTAGTAGAAGCGTTATAAAAAAGTCTATCAAAGGTGAAAACAGATAGCATACCCGTAAGTAAACCAGTTAACGCACCTCGGCCATTTGCTCGTTTCACCCAAAGTAGAAGAATAAAAACACCTAAAATGGAACCATAAAAATAACTACCAATTTGGTTTATCAGTTCTATAATAGATTTTGTTTCACCAAGAACCATTGCGGAACCCGTTGCAATAAGTCCCCAAAGTAAAGTTGCCACCCGTGATGAGTTTAGATAATGAACCTCAGATTGTTTATTTAAACCCAATCTCTGGTACCAATCTACAATACTTACGGTAGTTAGTGCATTTAATTCGCTATCAATGGAACTCATCGCCGCCGCAAAAATACCAGCTACAATCAATCCCACTAAACCAATTGGGATGTGTTTTAGAATGAAATAAGGAAAGATGTAATTGGTATCATTAACATCTGTTTGGGTGATTTCAGCCTGTAAAGCGAGCTCTTTATTGCGGGCTTGATTAAGCATTTCATCAGCCTTAACGAAAGCACTCTTAGTTTCACTATTTCGAGTAGAAACAGCCATAAGAGCCGTTTCTTCCCTAAGTTTAAGTGCCGTTTGGTACTCTTGAGAGATTTCTAGTTCTTCATCAATTTGTTCCTGTGTTTGTGCAGTAGTATCTGTATTTCTAAAAGAAATAGGAGTGGGTTGAAATATGAAAAACACATACAGCATTACTCCAAGTAATAGAATAAAAAACTGCATAGGAACTTTAGCGTAAGCTGAAAGCAGTAGAGATTTTTGAGCGTCTTTGAGAGATGAAGTTGTTAGATAGCGCTGAACTTGGGTTTGATCTGTTCCGAAGTAAGAGAGCATGAGGAATAAAGCTGCAAAAACTCCACTCCAAACATTATACTTTTCACTAAGGTCGAACTCTAAATCAAGCGCTGTAAGTTTGTTTACACTGCCCGCTAAATAAAGTGCATCACCAAAATTCACGTTTTCTGGTAGTTCAAATAGAATTAGTGCAAAGCAGAAAATTAAGCCAAACATCATGATGGCCATTTGCTTTACATCGGTAGAAATTACGCCCGCTGCTCCACCAACCATAGTATAACCTGTTGCTAATATTCCAATAATAAGAATGGTTACGGAAAGTGGAAGTCCCAACAAGAGTGCTAATACATACGATGGTGCAGCGATTACAGCACCAAGTGCTAATCCCCGCGAAATCAAGAATAAGCCACTTGTGGTGAGGCGTGTTTTCAATCCAAAACGTTCTTCAAGAACTTGGTAGGCAGTAAAAGCTTTTAGTTTATGGAAGTATGGTACTACCGTTATACAAATAATAACCATCGCAAAAGGTATTGCTAGATAAACTTGCACAAAGCGCATGTCTTCTACATAAGCAATCCCAGTTGTTCCAATAAATGTAATAGCGGAAGCTTGGGTTGCCATAATGGAAAGTCCTGCAGCCCACCACGGCATAGATCGATTGGCGAGTAAAAATCCTTCAATATTATGTGAGTTTTTGCCCTGTCTTGTTCCATCCCAAACGATATAAGCCAAGAACGAAAATAGAATGGTCCAATCAATCCAATGCATGAGTTACGGTAAATTGAATGTGGAGGTGAACCAATAAAAAAGCAAGATGTAAACCACCCCTGATAGCAATACAAGAGTATAGGTTTTTGATAGTGATTTGGACGTTTTAGGCATTGTAAAGTTTACAGAAAATCTGATTGTAAGCCGAACTTAGAATGTAAAAATCTTACCTATCGTTCGGATTGTTAGGGGTAGAGACTTTGCGAACCGTCTAATACCAAAGATAGTGCGTAGTAATTTCCAAAGAAAGGACTGATACAACCTTTATTTATATGAATATAAACATATTTGAAAATTCCAGTTTAGGTAGCCAATTTGTTGCTAACCGGATTGGGAAAGTTTTAGCCGCTCGAAATTTAGTTTCCAAGCCCACGGTTTTAGGGTTGGCAACAGGAAGTACGCCTATTGAGGTTTATGATGAGCTTATTAAGAAGTACCGTAATGAGGGGTTGAGTTTTAAAAACGTAGTTACGTTTAATTTGGATGAGTACTATCCAATGGAGCCTTCTGATGTGCAAAGCTATTATTACTTTATGCACCAAAATTTATTTAATGCTATTGATATTCAGCCGAGTAACGTTTTTATCCCAAATGGCGAAATTCATGAGCATAAAATCATTAAGTATTGCGAACAATACGATGATAAAATAGCTGAAGTTGGTGGTATTGATATTCAGATTTTAGGAATTGGAGCTAATGGTCACATTGGTTTTAATGAGCCTGGATCAGAAAGAAAATCAGCTACCCGATTTGTTACGCTAGATGAGCAAACAAGAAAAGATGCCTCATATACTTTTAATGGTATTGAAAATGTACCAGAAAGTGCAATAACAATGGGCATAGATACCATCTTGAAAGCAAAAGAAATTCTAATATTGGCGTGGGGAAAAAGAAAAGCCGAAATCATTAAGCAATGCTTATTTGGTGAGGTTACGAGTACTAAACCCGCAACATTTTTACAAGCACACCCAAATGTAAATGTTGTGTTAGATGTCGAAGCTGCGTCACTTTTAGATTTAGATTAAAATGAACGTCGAAATAATGAAGATAAATATCCTAACAAAAACAAAGGAGTTATAATGAGAAAAATAATAACGTTAATGCTTGCTGCCTTCTTGGTAGTTCCTAGTGTGCTTTTTGCTCAGCCAGAAGTACCAGTAGAAAAGTGGACCGGTAAAACTATTCTATTGATTGGAGCTCACCCTGATGATGATGGCGGCTCACATGGTACTTTAGCTAAATTACAAGCAAATGGTAACCAAGTGTACGTAATGCTTTTAACTACTGGTAACGTAGGAACAAGCGACCCAACAATGACTAGAGATCAATTATCTAAAATTCGTCGTCAAGAAGAAGTTGATGCTTTAAAAGAATTAGGTATCCCAGAAGATCATTATATCAACTTGGGCTACACTGATGGTATGCTAGAGTTTGCTGACAAAGAAGAAGTTGTTAAGCAAATGGTATATTGGATTAGAAAACTAAAGCCAACAACGCTAATGGGCTTTGATCCTGGCTATGGCTACCAACAATGGCACAAAGCAGATCACAGAACTGCTGCTTACTTAACAGTTGATGCTGCACGTGCCGCTGAGTGGAGACTAATTTTCCCAAGCCAAATAATTAACCAAGGCTTAGAAGAGCATAGTGTATCAGATTACTTGTTCTATAGCTCAACAGGTGATGGTCAAAACACAGTAGTAGACATTTCTGATTTTGCTGAAAACAAAGTCCGTTCTTTGTCTAAATATATTAGCCAGTTTACTTCTGCTTTTAAGAACTACACAGGTCCTAACCCAAGTGACTTACCAGGTAACGAAGGTAAAGAATTTGTAGAGCGCATGCGTCAGCGTGTTTTCGAAAGAGGTACCCTTAACGGTAAGCAAATCGAAAGATTCCGTTACTACAAAGGTGCGCCAGACGGAGCAGGTTCAAGAAGAAATTAGAGTAATATTTATTTCTTGATTCAATAAAAACATAAATAAGCAGTGGGCCTTTTTGGCTTGCTGCTTTTTGTGTATTTGTAAAATAATATTATTGTTTATAAGGGTGCTTATTAGAGATATAATGCCGTAATTAATAGGATGAATTCTATATAATAAATGGACTGGTAGAAAATACAAAGGCAATGATTTTTTTAAGAGGACTGGGTATATAACGATATGCTGCTATTTGCATATCTCGAAGACAATACATCTAAGGAAGGACCTAATAACGACTTTGAGCGTGTGGCCAAGATACGTGCTGGAGACGAAAAAGCGTTTGAAGAGCTTTTTTTCGAGTATTATAACCAGTTAAGCCGTTTTGCAAATACAATTACTAGATCTAGAGAATTTGCAAGAGATACCGTGCAGGATGTATTTCTTAAAATTTGGAGAAATAGAGCTAATTGGGAAATACATGTTTCTATAAAAGTATATCTCTACCAATCAGTTAGAAATCAATCGCTAAACCTATTAGAGAAGCAAAAAACCCGCCAGCGATTAAATGAAAAACTACAATTAGATCAAAGTAGTTATGTAAACCGCTATTACGAGAGTGATAACTATCCAAGTTCAATAAGTGATAGGGAATTAAAGCTTGTTAAAAGAATTTGGGAGGTTGTAGAGCAAATGCCCGAAAGACGAAAATTAGTATTTGAGCTGCACCGAAAGCATGGCCTAAGCTATAAGGAAATTGCCAAAGTCTTAGATATTGCCCGGAAGACAGTTGAGAATCATGTAGCTCAGGCGCTACAATTTTTACGAGACAATATAGATGCTAACGATTATTGATATTTTTCATAGGGGTAGTTTAAAACTCTGCTGTCTTACTAGAAATATACACCACTAAAATAACGAAATTGGATATCAAGCTTGTAGCTAAATACTTAGCTAAAGAGTGTACAAACGAAGAAAAAGCAACTCTTAATGAGTGGCTTTCAGAGAACTCAGAGAATGCAGATCGCATGAAAGAGTTTGAAAGGATATGGGAAGTTTCTGGGAAGAATAACGAGTTTGAAAATATCTTTAATACGGAATTAGATTGGGCAGTGCTACAAAGTAGAATTGATGACGAGTCTTTGATGCCAAATTCTCGTAGTGGTGCAAGAGGCGGTATGTTTTCACTTAACTCAGCTTGGTCTGTTGCAATACGCGTTGCCGCTATTTTTCTTTTGGCGGCTTTGTTAGGTACTTATACCTACAAGTCTTTTTATGTACAAGAATCAGAGGTTGTGGAAAATGTTTTTCGGGAAATCTCTATGGCTAAAGGCCAGCGTGGTGGTGTAACGCTTTCTGACGGAACTAAAGTGTATCTAAACTCAGATAGCAAAATTGTATTACCTAGCGTATTTGAAAATGATTTGCGAGAAGTCTATTTAGAAGGTGAGGCATTTTTTGATGTTGCAAAAAACCCTAATAGACCTTTTATAATTAAAACAACAGGTGCGATAGTACAGGTTCTAGGAACTTCTTTGTCGGTTAGAAATTATGCGGATGACAAAGCAGTTCAAGCAGTTGTAGAAGAGGGTGTTGTTTCCTTCCGCGCAGAAGATAAATCGCTGAATGAGGGTGTTATACTTACTGCGGGTAAGCTTGGGCGGTTGAATTTAGAGAACAAAGTAATTGTAAAAGAACAAGTAGACGACCTAGAACTCTACTTGAGCTGGAAAGAAGGATATTTGAAGTTTAATGATGCGTCAATGAAAGAAGTGGCGCAGCAGCTAGAGCGTAAATATGATATTGAGGTGAACTTCGTCTCGAAAGATATCGCAGAATTGCATTTAACAGCCGAATTAAAAAGCCGGTCTATTAACAATGTACTTCAAACAATAGCTACGTCGCTAGGACTTCAATATAAGCTAAACCAAGATCGTGTTGATTTTAGCCTGGAGGGTGGGTCTAATAATTAATATAGACCTCAAAAACAGATATAGAATTGCATTTTTGGAAGCGCTTTTACAAAGAGCTAGGCGAAATACTAAATAATAACTAGTTATAGAGGACACGTATGAGAACAAAAGTTACACAAACGATACGGATTGCTGTATGCTTTTTCTTGCTAGGAGTGTTAACACTTCATGTCGGAAATGCATCTAGTGCCAATGCACAGTTAATAACTTCCTTATCAAATAACCTACAAACTAAATATTATTCTGTTCAGTTATACTCCAACAGTATTCCTGAGCTTAAGAATGTTATTTCAGTTAGAAAGGATAACGCGCTTTTAGGGGAAGTTTTAAAAGACATTGCGCAAAAGTCGAGTTTAGGTATAGCCATAAACTCCGAAATTGAAATTCTTGACAAGAGAGTAACCGTTAATTTAATGGATATCTCTACTGGGGATGCACTTCAGTATGTTCTTTTGGGAACTGGTTATGAAGCTGCAATTTCAAAGACTCGCGAAATTTTATTGATTAAAAAAGCAGTTGCAGAAAAGTCTGAAGCAAATGTAGAAAAAGTCTTAACAGGTATCGTTAGAGATGCTGGTAACGACGAAACTATTCCTGCAGCTAACGTTTTTGTAAAAGGCACAAATATTGGTACTAGTACAGATATTAATGGAGAGTTCAAACTAACTGTTCCAGACGATGCTACTACGTTGGTATTTCGTTTTGTTGGTTACAAGAACCTAGAAGTGCCAATTGTAAATAACCAAACTTTCTATGAAGTAAGTCTAGAGTCAGATTTAGTGTCTTTCGAAGACTTAGTTGTTGTTGGTTATGGTACTCAGCAACGAACTGAAGTAACTGGTGCGGTATCTTCAATTAGAACAGAAGAAATCCAGAATGTGCCTGTTTCAAGTTTTGAAAATGCTTTACAAGGAAGAATGGCTGGTGTAAACGTTGCAGAATCTACAGGTGAGCCAGGAGCTTCTCCTCAAATTCTTATTCGTGGTACAGGCTCTATTTCAGCAGGTAATGACCCTTTATATGTAATTGATGGTGTTCCGATTTCTAAGAACACAAGTTTACAATCTAGTTTAGGAAGCCAACGTGAATCATTTCAGCCTCCTAAAGCAAATCCACTTTCTACCTTAAATCCAAACGATATTGAGTCTATCGAAGTTTTGAAAGATGCTTCTGCAGCGGCCATTTATGGTTCTCGTGGATCTAATGGTGTTATTTTGGTAACTACAAAGAAAGGTAAATCGGGTGCAGCTCGTGTTACTTTTAGTGGTTATGGTGGTGCATCTACGGTTTTTAATAAACCAGATATGATGAATTCTGAAGAATTGATTGCATACACAAAAAGTGCTCGTAATAATAATTATTTGCAATCTGAAGATCCAACAAATCCAGCTAGCCCAGGATACAACGCAAGTTATAGCCCTGATAATAACAATGGTAGAGATGCCACGGCAGCGTCACCATCAGCGAACTATTTGATTCCAGAAACTATGGTAAATTGGGATGGTACCGATACTGATTGGTTAGATCTAATTTTTAGCTCAGCAACTATGCAGAACTATGATCTTACAGTTTCAGGTGGTACAGAATCAACTCAGTACTTCCTATCTACAGGTTATTTGAATCAAGAAGGTGTTTTGGATGGTTCTGAATTTGACCGTTATACAGTTAAGTTAAACTTAACTCGTAAAATTACCGATAGAGTTGAAATTGGAACTTCTATTAACACTGCACTTACTGAGCATAATCGTTTACCGGCAAATTCACCTTATTTTGGTTCACCTCCGGGCATTATTTACTCAGCAATGGTTACTTCACCAACTGTTAAGCCATATAATGCTGATGGTACTATTAACCAGTTAGACAATCAGTCTCATCTTGGTGGCGGTACTACATCTTCTAGTAACCCACTAGCTATAATGGAATTTATTGAAGAGGAGATTAATGAAAACCGAATCTTTGGTAATATGTATGGTAATATCGAAATTAACGAAAATCTTACATTTAAGAGTTTAGTTGGTTACGATTTAGATAACTATAAGCAATCGTTTTATAGAGGCACTCAGTTCCTTTATCGCGATCAAACTTCACCACAACCGTTTGCACAAAGTAGTGCAGGTAATAGCTTTAACTGGTTATGGGAAAACACTTTGAATTTCACAAAAACCTTTAACCTCGATCATTCTGTAAATGTTGTAGCTGGTTACTCTGCTCAAAAGCAAGCCGACGAACGTAGTGTAATTACTGCGACTGGTTTTACTGATGATCAAGTTAAAACAGTGAATGGTGGTATTATTTCTAGTGGTAATCAGATAAAAGAGGAATGGAGTATAGTTTCTGCTTTAGCTAGACTAAACTATGCATATAAAGGAAAGTACTTATTTACAGGTACTGTTCGTTCTGATCGCTCTTCACGCTTTGGTGCAGATGTTCAAACAGGGGTATTCCCTTCGTTCTCTCTAGGTTGGAGACTAAGTGAAGAATCATTTATGCCTGCTAAAGACGCCATTAATGAGCTTAAACTTCGCGGTAGTTATGGTGTGACGGGTAACTTCGAGATTCCTAATTATGGATCTATTGGTTTACTTGGAACGGCAAACTATCCGTTTGGTGGTTCAGAAGAGATTGGTGTAGGTCCAGCTACGTTAGGTAACCAAGAGTTAACTTGGGAAACTACTTACCAATTTGATTTTGGTATTGATTATGCAATGTTCAATGACCGTATTTATGGATCATTCGATTATTACACAACAACTACTAAAGATTTATTATTGTTCGTAAACGTTCCAGCATCTACTGGCTTTGAAACAGCGTTAACAAACATTGGTGAAGTTGAAAATGTTGGACTTGAGTTCTCTATCACTACCAGAAACATGGTTGGTGAATTCCAATGGGCAACTGATTTCAACATCGCTCAGAACAAAAATAAAGTTACTAAGCTTGGACCAGAAGGTGATCCCATCTTAAGTGCTGGTGCTGCTGGAAGTCGTCACATTACAATGATTGGCGAAGAAATTGGTAGCTATTATGGGTATGTGTTTGATGGTATTTATCAAAACCAAGCAGAAATAAATGCTGCTCCTACCGATTTGTTAGCTCCAGATGCTCAACCAGGTGATATCAGATTTAAAGATGTTAATGGTGATGGCTTTATTACTACAGATGACCGTACCGTTATAGGTAGTTACCATCCAGACTTCACTTATGGTATTACTAACCGTTTTAACTACAAAAACTTTGATATGAGCGTATTCATTCAAGGTGTTGAAGGCCGTGAAGTAATGAACTTAACTGCTCGTCACATGTTAAATGGTGAAGCTAACTTCAACTCATATGCACAACTAAACGACCGTTGGATTTCTGAATCACAGCCAGGAAACGGAAAAGATCCACGTGCAGATCGTAACACTGGAGCTCACGGTAATAATAACCGCGAATCTTCTTATCAGGTTCAAGATGGTAGTTACCTGAAAATTAAAAATGTTACTCTTGGTTACACTTTACCACAAGACAAAGTTGGTAAGTATGTAAGCCGTGCTCGTATCTATGTATCTGCTACTAACTTAGCAATGTTTACTGATTACATCGGGTTTAACCCAGAAGTTAGTTTGCAAACAAATAGCTTAACCCCTGGGGAAGATTACGGTGCTTATCCGTTATCTAGAACTATCCAGGCTGGTATAGACATAGCATTTTAATGAGAATATTTAAAAAGGATAAGATTATGAAAAAACGACTGTTAATATTACTTATTCCCATGCTAGTTTTATCTTGCGGGGAAGACTTTACGTTATTGAGTCCCATTTCTGAAAGAAATGTGGGGAGCTTTTATAAAACACAAACAGATTTAGAAGTTGCAATTACAGGTGCTTACGGTGCTTTGCAGTCTAATGGTAATTTCGGCGTAAATTACATTCTGTTTATGGAAATGAGAGCTGACAACGCTGATAACGGCGGTGGCGATACAGGGCTTGCAGCAACGCTAGCTCAAATAAATAAATTCCAGGAAATTGCCACTGCAAGTGAGCTGAAAAGCACGTGGGCTGCATCCTATAAAGGAATTGCATGGTGTAATACCATACTTGCTAAAATTGATGGAGTCGACTTTACTGACGATGTAGTAAAAGATAAGATTAAAGGGGAAGCTCTTTTTATCCGTTCATTACTTTATTATCACTTAGCTGTGATCTTTGGAAACGTTCCAGAGCAGTTTGAAGAAGTTACAACTCCTGATATAACGATCAATCAGGTTGGTGCAAGTGCTATATTTGCAAGAATTGCAACTGATTTAGAAACGGCTGAAGGTTTACTTCCACTTACTACTAATAACGGTAGAGTAACAAGCGGCGCAGCTGCAGCATTGCTTGGTAGAGTATACTTACAAGCAGGAAATAAAGCTGCCGCAGTAGCACCTCTTCAAAGAGTAGTAAATTCTGCAGCTGGTTACGACTTAGTTGATGACTATGCTAATATTTGGGGCGTTGCAAATGAGCTTAACAAAGAATCAATCTTTGAAGTTCAATTTGAAGCAGGCACAAGCGAAGGTAGTTCTTACACTGAGATGTTTACTCCTAACGGCTTAGGCGGTGGAGTAGGTGGCGGTGTTAAACCACAGATCGAGACTGCTGATGTACTAGCAACTTTCGAAACTGGTGATGAGCGATTTGCTGGCACTTTTACGCAAGTAGTAGATACCACTACTAATGATACTACTTACTACGTAGGTAAGTATGATAGTGCGCCAACAGTAGCCTTTGATGGTGATAACAACTGGATTGAAATTCGTTATGCTGAAGTTCTTTTAAATTTAGCTGAAGCATTAGGTGAAGGCGTTCCTGCTTATAACTTAATCAATGAAGTTAGAGACAGAGCTGGTTTATTACCTATCAGTGCAGTTACTCCTGGTACTTTTGATGAAAAACTTCTGCACGAACGCCGTGTTGAGTTTGCATTTGAAAATAAGCGCTGGCCTGACTTATTACGATTTGGCGTTGCTAAATCAGTAATGGCAGCTCATCGAGGAATTCCTGAGTCTCAAGTGAAGCTATTGCTTCCAATCCCACAGAGTGCAATTGATGTTGCTCCTGATGAGATGACTCAGAATTCTGAACATAACTAATTAAATAGTAGTAGCTCTTACTGGGCTAGCCAGACGGTTAGCCCAGTTATTTTTTAATAATTAATTTTAAGTAAATGAAAAAAAATTCGATTGTCCTTTTTATGATTTTGTGTTTTTCAACAGTTTCTCTGTTCGCACAAACAAATACAGCTAAAGACGATAGGATAAGAGTAATAGCTATTTTTGCTCACCCAGATGATGGTGACGCTAAAATGGGCGGAACTGCAGCATTATTAGCCGAATTAGGCTATGCAGTAAAGTTTGTTGCTATCACAAATGGTGATGCTGGCCACCAAACTGAAGGCGGTGGAGCATTAGCAAAGAGAAGACGTGCAGAAGCTCAAGAATCAGCACGAAGATTAGGAATTGATGAATACAAAGTATTAGATAACCACGACGGTGAACTTCTTCCAGAATTGCATGTTCGCCAACAAGTTATACGAGAAATTAGAAACTGGAATGCTGATATCGTGCTTGGTTTGAGACCAAACGATTACCACCCTGACCACAGATATGCAGGCGTACTAGTACAAGATGCAGCTTATTTAGTTGTAGTCCCAAATGTAACACCAGATACTCCTCCTTTAACAAAAAACCCAGTATTCCTTTATATGGAAGATGGTTTTCAAAAGCCAAATCCATTTAGCCCAGACATTGTTGTGGGTATTGATAAAGTTATAGATAAGAAAATTGATGGTTTAGATGCTCATGAATCACAGATGTATGAGTGGTTACCATGGGTAAGTGGAAGATTAGACCAAGTACCAAAAGACAAAAAGCTTAGAAAAGAAATGGTGAAAAGAGGCTACGTAGAAAGAGGTTCTCTATCAGCAGAAAAGAAAAAAGCTTTAGAAAAATGGTATGGCAAAGCTGAAGGCTCCAAATTTAAGTATGCTGAATCTTTCGAGATTTGTGAGTACGGAAAGCAGCCTACAGAAGCAGAAATACGTGAGTTATTTCCAATGTTCCAAAAGAAGTAATCGTTTACTTCAATAAAAAATTTAAATAAACACTACCAAATAAATACTATGAAACGTAATCATTATCTAGTAGGTCTAATTGTTTTAACTTTTTTCGTAATCTCTTTTTTAACCAATATAATTGGGCCTTTGGTGCCGCAGATTATTGAAGATTTCGATCTTAGCTTAACCCTAGTAGCAATACTACCGTTTGCATTCTTTATAGCTTATGGTGTGATGTCTATCCCCGCAGGGATGATGATAGAGCGCTTTGCTGAAAAAACTGTGATGATGATTGCTTTCTTAGTAGCATTCTCAGGTGCGTTACTTTTTGCATTGTTCCCTCAGTACTTAGTTGCGGTAGTTTCTTTGTTCCTAATTGGATCAGGAATGGCTATGCTTCAAGTAGCCATTAACCCTCTTCTTAGAGTTTCTGGTGGAGAGGAGAATTTTGCTTTTAATTCTGTAATGGCTCAATTCTTTTTCGGATTAGCTTCGTTTATAAGCCCTTTAGTATACTCATACTTGGTACTTAATATTGGTAGTAATGATATGGGCTTTTTCCTATCAACTCTTACAAATTTAGTTCCGGCAGAGCTTCCTTGGGTTTCTTTATATTGGTTATTTGCTATGGTTTCTCTAATAATGGTAGTGATTATTGGGGTTTCCAAATTTCCAAAAGTTGAAAAGAATGAAGATGAGAAAGTGGGTGCTTTAGAAACACACATGGAATTATTGAAGAACAAAAAAGTACTTCTTTTCTTCCTAGGTATATTCGCTTATGTAGGCGCAGAACAAGGTGTGGCTAATTGGATTTCAGAATTTTTATCATCATATCACGGATATGACCCTCAAACTGTAGGTGCTTCTACCGTTTCATGGTTCTGGGGAATGATGACCGCTGGTACTTTCCTCGGCTTATTCCTACTTAAAGTTATGGACAGCAAGAAAATATTAGTACTGTTCACATCTATAGCTTTAGTGTGTTTAGCTCTAGCTTTATTTGGGCCAGGATCACTTGCTTTATATGCATTTCCAGCCATCGGATTTTTTATAGCAGTTATGTGGCCAATCGTCTTTTCATTAGCACTAAATTCAATTGAAGAACATCATGGCACCTTTTCTGGAATATTAGTTACTGGTATAGCAGGTGGTGCTATAGTTCCTCTAATTGTAGGTTCATTGGGCGATATATTTGGCTTGCGTATTGGGATGCTGTTTCTGTTTATCGCATTCGGGTACATATTAAGTATTGGATTTTGGGCAAAGCCACTAATCAGTAATAAGACTATTGATTTCGGAGCTAAGGATAAATCCTAATTACACGTAGAAAAAAAGACGTTTTAAAAGAGATAAAATTGGATACTAAAAGTCTTATAGGGATAGACTTAGGGGCAACCAATGTTCGTGTTGCCAGAGTTATCAACCAAGAAATAGAAGCAATTTCTTCACAGCCGATAGTCCAAGCCGAGAATTATAACGAGCTTATTGATCAAATTGTCAGCTTAATAGAAGAACAAATCTCTCCAGAGATTTCAGCCATAGGAATAGGCGTTCCAAGTGTTGTAGATGTAGAAAAAGGGATTGTATATGATGTGCAAAATATCCCTTCTTGGAAAGCGGTTCCTTTAAAAGACATTTTAGAGGAAAAATTTAATAAGCCCGTTTTTATAAACAACGATGCTAATTGCTTTGTTCTTGGTGAGAAATATTTTGGAAAAGCTCAAGCTTATTCATCTGTAGTAGGTTTAATTTTAGGAACAGGCTTTGGCTCAGGTTTAATCATAAATGGGCGCCTTTTCTCTGGTGCAAATTGTGGAGCTGGCGAAGTAGGAATGCTTCCATATAAAGATTCCATTTTTGAACATTATTGCTGTGGCCAATTCTTCGATATCCACAAAAATAATAGTGGTGTTGAGACTTATAAAAATGCCTTATTAGGCAATCCTGAAGCACTTCAAGACTATATCGAATTCGGAACACATGTTGGCAATGCCATAAAAGCTGTTGTCTATGCTTACGATCCCGAATTCATTGTATTAGGTGGTAGCGCAAGTAAAGCTTTTCCATTATTTGAAAAAAGTATGCTCGAAGCTATGGCAGACTTTGCATATCCAAAGTCATTAGAAAAATTAATAATAAGTGTCTCAGAGTTAGATCAGGTAGCCGTTTTGGGTGCGGCAGCTCTCGCTCTCGACCAACAAATCCCAACCAAATAGGAAATAAATGTTATGTATGCATATTTAAAGAAACACACTAAACTTACACTAGTATTTCTAGGTCTTCTAGTAATGGTAGTAGGGTGTGGGAATAGTGGAACTAGTACTAAAATTCCAATTACTGTAGAAGGAAACATTCCCGGTTCCCCACAGGTTTTTGGCGTCCCTATCCCGAAAGGCGAATTATTTTCTCCAGATCATGTTCGTGTTCTTGGTTCAGATGGTAAAGAAATTCCATCTCAAATTACTAAAGTAAGCACTTGGGCACCTGCGGATAATAGCATCAAGTGGATTTGGGTATTTTTCTTTACTGAAGAAGAAAGCAATTATGAAGTAGAGTATGGTAAGTCGGTAATTAATGCCCGCAACTACGAACAAACTCTTACAGTTCGTAATAACCAAAGGCCGACTGGTGAAGTTATTGTAAATACAGGCCCGCTTAGGTTTACAGTAGAAAAAGGCGAGGGTGGTGGCTTTGGTAACGCTCCTGCTGGTAGTGGTTTTATGGATAAAGTAGAACTGGACTTGAATGGCGATGGTTTTGGTGATGAAGATATTATTGCTGTTGGGGAAGCTGGTAGAAGTTCATTCTTAGATCTATTAGATGACGCAGGCTTAGATCGCTCAAAAGCAGTAGTAACTAGAACAGTAAAAGAACTAGGTACTGGTCCATTATATGCTATTATTAGAGTTGAAGGTGATTACCATTACGGGCGTGACGATAATAATATCGCTCCATTTGTTACAAGAATTCATGCCTATGCCGGTAAAAGCTATGTAAAGGTTCAGCATTCTTTTGTTTATACTGGTATTCCTGATAAGCATAAAGTGCTTCCTGGTGAATATGAAGTTATTGCTACTGAGAATGGCGAAACTATGGATGAAAGCATATACGCTAAAGATCCTGGCTTTATGCAACCAAACGACAGAATCGCAGCTACAGGACTTTCTTTAAAGTATAATATGGCTAAAGATAAAACAGTTACTACTGCATATTATAAAGGCAAATGGTGGAGTGAAGATGGAAGTACTATTGTTCAATCTCCATTAACTGGTAATGCTTCAGTTTTACAGGTTGGGCCGAATGAATCTCAAATTCCGCCATTACAAAATTCCTCACCAGATGAAAGATTGGAAGGTGTTTTTAAGTCAACTGTTACTATGAATGGTAATAAAAATGTTGATGCTGAACGTGCACCAGGTTGGTTAGATGTATCTGACAACAAATGGGGCGTTACAGTGGGTTTTAAAAGTTTCTTTGAAGAATATCCAAAAGAAATAAAAGTAGAAAAGGGCCAGGACAAGCTAGTTGCCTATATTTGGACCCCATCTGTAGAGCCAATGAGTTTCGCTAAAAAAGACAATAAAAATGATAGCGGAATGATTGGAAACTTTGCTCAAGGCTTAGCAAAGACTACCGAAATGGTGTTCAATTTCCATAAGAAAAGTACAAATGAGCAAGTTGAGAAAATTGCTAAAAGCTTTATGGATTCTCCAGTAACTCATGCTTCACCAGAATGGTATGCTGAAAGTGAAGCATTCGGTAAAATGACAGAAAGTTTAGATAAATATGCTACCTACGAGCGTGGCTTAGATTATAAAATGAACTGGATGAAGTTCAACCAAAAGTGGGAGCCTTGGTATGGCATGTTAAATTACGGTGATAATTTAACATACTACTACGGTTACGATTGGTCGCAATGGACAAACAATGAGCCTGGTAACGATTACATGTGGTGGTTACAGTTTATAAGAACTGGTAACCCAATGTATTTCAAAACGGCACAAGCAGCTAGTATGCATACTATGGATGTAGATAATATCCATTGGCCAAAAACTCCTGTTTACATTGGTGGCACTAACGAATCAATTCACGCATTCCAAAATGAAGATATGCCAAAAGGCTCTCCATATGTAGGAATGGGACGTCGCCATGCTGCTCAACATTACACTTCTTTGTTAAGTGCTCACGTTTGGGTTCCTGGCTGGATTACTTCTTATTATTTAGATGCTAACCATCGTGGTCTAGAAGTAGCTATGGAAACAGGTGATTATTATGTACGCAGAATATTCGGAGATCACGGTTTACGCGGTCGACGTTTATATCTATCTGTTTGGAACTTATCTGAAATCTATGACGCTACTAAAATGGCGAAATATGGCGATGAGCTAAAAGAACGTGTAGACATTATGCTTGAACTTCAAAATCACCCAGATCAAGGTGGTGAAATTGCAATCAATCGTTATGGATATTCTCAGGTGTATATAACCAATGGTTTACGTAAGTATTATCAGTTAACTGAAGATGATAGAGCTAAAACAGCTATGATTGATCATGCTCGCAGATTAAGAGACGTTCCACCTCTAAATCATGACATGGAATCTTACTTATCATCTATTAGTAGCTTAGTTCTTGGTTACGAGTATTCAGGAGAGAAAAGCTTTTTAGACGAAGCCGTAAAACGTGCTCAGTATTTAAAAACTGATGAACTTGCTCAAGATTTCGAGTCATATGAGAATCAAAGAATACTTGCAGATGCTTTAGAAGAGTCTAGTCATTTTCCAAAAGATCCAGGTGCACGTCGCCCGCCGATTTGGCAAATTACAAATGGACTGCGAGTATTTGGTTGGACAAGTATCTATAATGTACCTTATTTAGAATATTGGTTGGAAAAGGAAAACTATCCAGCTGACAAGTAATTAATATATTTCTATGGGATCTATGCTAGCTTTTGGTAAGCGCTCAGGTTTTTTTGCTGGGTTGATTGTATTCATAACGTTATTAATCATTCCAGCTCCTGAGGGCTTGACAGATGCCGCATGGAAAACAGCTGCTGTAACAATTTTAATGGGAATCTGGTGGATTACTGAAGCCATTCCCATTTCAGCAACAGCGCTGGTTCCTATTGTATTATTTCCGGTTTTAGGGATTTTTAGCATTGGAGATTCAACATCTCCATACGCTAACCCTCTTATCTTTTTATTTATGGGTGGTTTTATTATCGCCTTAGCAATGGAAAAGTGGAACCTCCATCGGCGTATTGCAATAACTATTGTAAATTTTGTAGGTATAAAACCGTCCTCAATAATTATTGGTTTTATAATTGCTGCTGCGTTTTTAAGTATGTGGGTAAGCAACACCGCTACTGCAATAATGATGTTGCCTATAGCAATGTCTATTCTAGATCTTATTGATAGAGAAGAAGGTAGTAGTAAGATTAATTTCGAAATTGCACTTATTCTAAGTATCGCTTATGCTTGTAATATCGGTGGGATGGGAACCTTAATTGGAACACCTCCAAACGCGTTACTCGCTGGCTTTGTACTTGAAAATTATGGCATCGAAATTGGCTTTTTTGATTGGATGATGGTTGGCGTTCCTATAATGCTTATATCACTTCCTGTAATGTATTTGGTACTCACTAAAATTGTATACCCTGTAAAACTTAAAGTTTTACCAGGCGGTGAAGATTTAATTCGCAATCAGCTTAAAGAACTTGGTAGTATTACCTCTCAAGAAAAGAAAGTAGCTTTTGTATTCGTATCAGCAGCCTTAATGTGGATTTTTAGACCTTTACTGGCCGATTTCCTCCCTGGACTTTCTGATGCTGGTATTGCAATCGGAGCCGCTGTTATTTTCTTCATGATTCCTGCTAATAAAGAAGAAAATACATTTCTCTTGAAGTGGTCAGATACAAAGAAATTACCATGGGGAGTTCTTATTCTCTTTGGTGGTGGTTTAAGTATGGCCTCAGCAATTAGTAAAACAGGACTAGCCACATGGATTGGTTCGGGAATTGGAAGTTTAAATACATGGCCAATTCTATTACTCATTTTAATTGTTATAGCCCTTATCGTTTTCTTAACGGAAATGACAAGTAACACTGCTTCAACTGCAGCATTTTTGCCAATACTGGCATCTGTAGCAATCGGCTTAGGTGAGAATCCTTTATTATTTGCAATTCCAACAGTGCTAGGTGCAAGTTGTGCGTTTATGCTTCCTGTTGCAACGCCTCCAAATGCTATCGTTTATGGAAGTGGTAAAATTACCATTCCAGAAATGTCTAAAGCAGGGTTGTGGCTCAATCTGGTGTTTATTGTAATACTAACAGCAGCGTCTTACACGCTCATAAGTTGGGTATTCGGAATCGAGCTTGGCGTACTTCCTGAATGGGCTAAGCTAGGATAATAGAATAATTAGAAACGACTTAACGTAAAGGGTTGATAAGTATGAAGCTTTCAACCCCTTCGTTTAATAATAAGTCTAACACCGAGCAATTTGGTTGAAAACCAGAATAAGCTTGTTTGTAGATTGGATGTGTAATCAAGGCTGACTCTGCTTTTCTGCTCTGCCGTTGATAGTTTTTGGATTGATGTTCCAAATAAAGTTTTTCGTATCCTAAATTTTCCGCACACTCATCAGGAAAAGTACTATACCCCTTAACATTACTCGCTAGCTCAAAAGATATCTCTAATTCTAGATAACGTAGTATTCTCTCAAAAAAGTAAATATTGAAATCTAGCAATTTCTCAAATTCGTTAACCATTTGGATGTCGTGGCGAATTTCATCTTCAAAATAATCGAAGTAAGTGGCATTCTTATAATTATGCGCTATAGCATTCCAAAATGGATCAAACCAACGTTGTGAATGATCTAAACGCACATCTTTAATCGCCTTTTTCCTATCCTCACTTAAGATGGGCAAATTTAGCCATTGAGTATCACCATCGGCACATATTTCAGCGCGATGCGTACGTCCTTTTCGCGACCATTTCTCTACATCTTGCAGAATAACACGGTCTGCTTTAAGCATAGAAGCAAGGTCGTAAAGATTAGGGGCAAATTGAGGTGTTAAGAGCGCTAATTTCACTATATCAGGTTGAGGTAAATGAAGTGGAAGAATTATAAGTGCGATTTGAAAATAAGAACATAAGAAAATTCATAATCCAAAATTCGCCCTTTAAAATTTCTTATCTTACCATTCTTAAATTTACAATCACAAAAAGTAATATACATGAGCGTTCGCGTACGTTTTGCTCCATCCCCAACTGGATTTTTACACATCGGCGGTCTCCGTACTGCCCTTTATAATTATTTATTCGCCCGCCAT
>TARA_R110002096_G_scaffold24912_2_pt1 | contig 28107 bp, 22 predicted proteins | sample TARA_R110002096 | Tara Oceans TARA_R110002096 (sample SAMEA4397295) | marine metagenome | biome: Polar Biome; feature: [DCM] deep chlorophyll maximum layer (ENVO:01000326); material: water (ENVO:00002006), including particulate matter (ENVO:01000060) such as... | depth 35 m
AAGTGAAGCGATCCTCCCTGCGTGCTCCTCGAACTGACGATCTCCGACCTGGCCCTCATCGAGAAGGCCGCTCTCCACTTCGGCCCCGGGCTGAACGTGATCACCGGCGAGACCGGCGCGGGCAAGAGCCTGCTCGTCGACGCCTTGGAACTGCTGCTGGGCCAACGGGCCCGGTCGGAAATGGTGCGCGGCGGTGCCAAGCGAGCGCGCGTCGAAGGACGCTTCGCCTTCGCCGTCGAAGGTTGGGGTCGCGCTGTCGCGGATTGGTTGCGCGAGAACCTGCCCGAGACGCTCGAGGAGTGGGAGGAGGAGGGTGAGGACGGTGAGCTCGAGCTCATCCTGACGCGGACGCTGTCCCGCGACGGTCGCAGTCGCGCGCACGTCAACCATCGCCCGGTCACGCGCGGACTCCTGCGCGAACTCGCCGCCCATCTGGTCGAGATCCACGGACAGAACGACCATCAACGCTTGTTCGATCCGCACGAACAACTGCGTCTGCTCGACACCTTCGGCGAGCTCGAGGGCCAGGTCGCGGGCTATCGCGAACGTCGCGATCGCTGGCGCGGACTGGCGGGACGCCTCGAGGAGTTCGAGGCCCTCCAGGCCGAACGGCTGCAACGCATCGACGTGCTGCGTTTCCAGGCGGACGAGCTGGCGGTCGCGGACCCGTCGGCGGACGAGCGCAGCAATCTCGAGGAGGAGCGCACCTTGCTGCGCTACGCCTCCGAGCTGTCGATGGACCTGGGCGGATTGGTCCAGGACCTCGGTGAAGCGGACGGCGCCGCGCTCGAGGTCGTACAACGCGCCGAGCGCGTGCTCGAGGTTTGGGCCGAACGCCTGCCGATCCTGGGCGAGGCCGCCAACGCCGCGCGGGAAGCCTCGGCCTATCTGGCCGAAGCCGTGCAAGGACTGCGCACCGTCGTCGACGCCGCCGAAGCTGACCCGGCGCGACTCGAAGAGGTCGAGGAACGCCTCGGCCTGATCGAACGCCTCGAGCGCAAGTACCACACCGACGCGGCCGGACTCGTCGAGCGCCGCGATGCGATCGAGGAGGAGCTCGCTGGACTGCGCGCCGATGCCGGCGATCGCGAGGACCTCGAGGCCGAGCTCGCCAAAGCGCGCCGTTCCTTGGTTCAATCCGCGGGCAAGCTGACCAAGTCTCGCACCGGGCTGCTCGAGGGACTGAAAGTGTCGGTCGAGAAGGGCTTCGCCGACCTCGGGTTGGAGCGCGCATGCTTCGAAGCTCACCTGGTGCCCTGCGGCGTCCAGGACAAGAGCGACCCGTTGCGCGTCGATCGTGCACGCTTCGCCGAGTCCGGTGCCGAAGCCGTCGAATTCCACCTGGCGGCGAACCCCGGCGAACCGTTCGCGCCCCTGCGCAAGGTGGCGTCCGGCGGCGAGATGGCGCGCACGATGCTCGCCCTTCGCGGCGCGCTGGCGGTGCAGCAGTCGACCCCGACCCTGATCTTCGACGAGGTCGACGCCGGCGTAGGCGGCCGACTTGGACCCAAGGTCGGCGCGCACCTCGCGGCTCTGGGGCAGCACCATCAAGTGCTGTGCGTCACTCACCTGCCTGCGATCGCAGCGGCGGCCGCCCAACACATGCGCGTCGCCAAAGCGGTCGACGACGGCCGCACCCGGACCCACGTCACTTCACTTTCGGGTGAGGAACGCGTCCTGGAGATCGCGGACATGATCGCGGGCGGGGCCGATCAAGCCACGGCACGCGCCGAGGCCCAGCGCCTGCTCGAGCAGGCGTGACCTCGGCGCGCAGCGCGGGCCACTTCCCTCGCTGCGTTGACGCTGCGAGGCGTGGACCACCGATCCTCGTTCACTCGAAGACGACCCGGACGTGGCGCGATTCCGAGTGGACTCCTGACTTGCCGATGGCGCGTACGCGAAGCGGAACGTCGTAACCACGGTTCTTGCGGCGGCGAAGCTTGTCGACGTGCAGCGGGATCCGGAGCACGGCACGGCGTCCATTCTGCTCGAAACGCGTCCAGCTGCGGACCTTGTCCAACGGTTGGAGCTTGCCCCCGATCTCGACGTGGAAGCCGACCACACCTTCCGAATCGTTCGAGCTGAACTCGACGTGGCGAGTGTTCAACCGCGTTCGCAGGGATCCGCCGTCGGCCCAGGTCGAGTAGATGGTCGGCATCGACGCAAACACCGGAACGGGGACGGGGTGCCCGGCACCCGCTGTGCGTACCCGCATCGGATCGAGGAGCACGGAGGCGATGCTCTCGAGCGGTCGCACCAGGCCGTCGACCAGGGCGTTGCCCTCGAGCAGGACCTGGCGGTCGGCCTCGAAGTGTCCACCACGCGTGACGACCGCCGACCGACCTCCGGCGAAGGCGAAGCGTGCGAACCGCAGGTCCATCGAGCCCGCGTCCAGCACGTAGGTTCCGATGCGGTCGATGCCGACGAAGACCTCCGGGTGACGCGTCCAGCGGAACGAACCCGCGGGCGTGGAATTCAGCTGGGCACCGTCCCGAGTCCGCAAGATGGAGCCCGGCCTTCCGGGACCCGGTGCGTCGATGAATGCGTGATGTCCGCTCGCTGTGAAGCGCGTGAGGCCCACCGGGAACTCGATCTGAATGGGACGCCAGAGGCCTCGGCCATGGTCTTCACTGCGCAAGAATCGTCCGCCCTCGTGGGGTCGTTCGACCAGAAGCTGACGTCCACCAGGCAGGAACAGCAGCGGGACGTTCGGTCGTTGGCCGTGACCGGGAGCGTTGGGATCGCCCAGGATCGTCTCGTTGCGCGTGATGTGCTGGACCTGGTCCCACGGATCCTCGACGGCGAGGAGACGTTCACCCCACGAGATCGCGGCGCCGAATCCCGAACCCGTCCGATAGTCCCGGTGGACGAGCTCGCTTCCCGTGCGCGGGTCCCAGATCTGCACGCACATGGACTTCGTGACGGTGACGAGCGCGAGCGAGTCCGGACTCCAGGAGGCTTGTTGCAGAGCGCCACCTCGGAGTTTCACGACATGGCCTGCACGCTGATCCGCTCGATCGAGCGGTTGGAAGCGCATGGTGAACGCGTCGGTCGCGACGGCGATCCAGTTCCCGTCGGGGGAGATCCGGCCACCGGGCCAGGAGGCGCTGCCCGCACGGCGATCGAGCTCGTTGGTTCCCAGCAGGACCTCCACGTTGCGGCGACCACTGCGCGCACGGATGAGGCGCAGGCTGTCCCCCGGAAGATCCCGGGCGATCGTCGGAATGCGCAACGTGATGTGGACGTTGGGATCGAGCTGGCCGTTCTCCAGTCGGACGGCCGTCACACCCATGGCGTCGCGTACGACGTAGTGCTCTTGTCCGGGAAGCGGCGCGGCGGCGATCGGCGGCAGTAGTTGGATGTGCTGGGCCATGGGCCGCGTGATGCGCAGCTTGACGGGCGTCAGCTTCGGTCCCGGTCGCACCGGTCGCGTGCCCGACCACGCGATCGTCCTTGCACCCAAGGACTGGGCGCGCGAGCCTGCGGTCGAACCCAGGGTCGCGGAGACCTCATGGTTGAACGGCTGCCCGGGGAAGGACTGCGAATCCACCCGATCGCGCGTGACCACGTCCACGAACTGGTCGACCCCGTGCGCGCGCTCCAGGTGCAGCACGCGCCCGGTGCGGTCGAAGGCCGCCGTCCACTCCCCCGCCGGTTCGTGCAGCGGGAACGAGCTGGACGGCTTGTCGGAGTCCCGCACGACCCAGCCTGCACTCAGGGTTCGCACGACCTCGCGGTCCCCGTTGGGCGATTCAGCGGCCAGTTCGAGCGCGGCGTCCTGGGGGACGTTCACGTGTTGTCCGTCCTGCATGCGCAGGGCGACGGCGTGGAGTCGCCCACCGGACTCCATGCTCCAGTCCCGCGTCGGTTCCAGCACGATGACCATGCCGTTGCGCAGCAGATGCGGCTGGTAGGACGCCCCTTCCAACCTGCGGGTCCAGGCCTCGCGGTTGCGTGAACGGTCCCAACAGCTGACGCCCTCGTCGTTCATCTGAATGAGCCAGCGACCCGTGTCGTCGATCCACGCGCGTTGCATGGACTCCTTCTGCAAGTAGCGCGCGGTGCGGGTTCGTCGATCCCAGATGCTCTGCCCGGTGACGCGCGAGGAAGCTGTGCGTGGTACGCCCGCACCATCGATGCGCAGGTGGAAGCCCAGGTCCCCCGAGTAGCCCGGCGTGATGCGTCTTCGCGTTTCGACCGCAGAGGGGCGGCGCCGGCATTGGTTCGCCGCGCGGCGCATGCGCTCCCGGTCGTCGTTGCGCAGAGCCGCGAGGTTCGGGTCGTGCTCGAGAACGGTGGGGGCGTCGTAGCCCCAGTCGACCGCGCGATCGAGCCAACGCCAGGCGGCCTCCATGCGACCGCTCTGGGTCGACAAGCTCGCCAGGTGTACCGCGATGGTCGCGTTGCCGGGCGAGAGCTCGAGAGCGGCCAGGTAGTTCAGCGCGGAGGCTTCCAAGTTCCCATCGCGAGCTGCATCCCAGGCCGTCAGGAAGTATTCGGCATAGGTCGCCGGCGGCAGGTCGACGGTGGGGATGTCGTTGGACGTGTCCGGCGCGTGCGAACAAGCCGCGAGCGCCACGAAGAGGGGAGCGAGGAGGAAGGACATGGGCGGCTGAACCCGGAGCCCTCGGGCGGGTTCCGGAGCACGCGCATCGGTCGACACGTCCGCGAGCCCTCGGGGACTTCGATCCGGGGCTCGCCCGTACCTGCGATCGACCCGGACACCGATCGGGACGCGAGCGCGCGCTTCGAAACTTCGAGCCACAGGTCGGGTTCACGTCGTCGTCCTTTCGGTCCGTGCGAGCGTCCAGCTGCTGGCCCAACTCGGGCTCCACTCCGGCTCAATACGAATTCCATTCCGGCCCAACTCGGGCTCGACCGGTGGCCAGCGACCCCTTGCGAGAGCGGAACGGCTCATTCCTGGAGGAAGTGGTCCGGAAGTCGCGGTTCCGAGCTGTCTCCGATTGCCCATCCCCCCGTTCGCGATAGCCTATGTGGCTCGCGTCCCCAGGGCCGTCCCTGCAAGGCGGCCGCGCGGAACCCTCCACCAGCCATGTCCCTCCAGGAACCCCTGCGATTCCGCCCCATCCTGATCGAGAAGGTGTGGGGCGGTGATCATCTTGCAGCCCACGTCGAGGGCGGGCTCCCCGAGGGGGCGCGCATCGGCGAGGTCTGGAGCCTCGTCGATCGACTCGATGGTGGTTCCGAGGTCGAGGGCGGCACGTTCGACGGTCGCAGTCTGCGCGGCTTGATGCTGTCCGAGCGCGAAGCGTTGCTGGGTCGTACGCCGGCGGGCCCGGACGACACGTTTCCGCTGCTGATCAAGTTGCTCGACGCGCACCTGCCGCTCTCGGTCCAGGTGCACCCGGACCACAAGGCCGCCGAGTTGATGGGTGGCGATGCGACCGCCAAGGACGAGTGCTGGTACGTGCTCTCGGCGGACGAGGACTGCGGCTTCCTGCTCGGTCTGCGAGAAGGGGTCGATCCGACGACCTTCGCGCAGAACGCCGGGACTCCTGCGGTCGTCGATCTGTTGCAGAGCTTCACCGCACGCCCCGGACAGTTCGTCTTCGTGCCTGCGGGCACGGTGCATTCGATCGGTTCCGGCGTGCGCCTGGTCGAGGTCCAGGAGAACTCCGACACGACGCTGCGTCTGTACGACTGGGATCGACCCGGCCTCGACGGAGAACTGCGCGAGTGTCAACCCGAACTGGCCCTATCGGCGATCCACTACGAGCGTCGCTCGAAGGGTCCCCAGATGCCCGTTCTCCAAGGGGAGGAGGGGCCGAACCGCCATGCGGATCTGCTGACCACGCCGACGTTCACCGTCGAACTGCTCGAGGTGCACGAGGCGGAGTCGTACGACACCGACGGGCGCCCCTGGATCCACGTCGTGCTCTCCGGGCAAGGCACATTACGCCGCAAGGAAGGCGAAGGCGCCTGGACCCTCGGAAAGGGTGAGACCTGGCTCTTGCCCGCCGATCTAGGTGCCTATCGCATCGACGACCTGGACGGAGAACTTCGACTCTTGCGCGTTTCGGTGCGCGAGGAGACCCCAGCATGAGCCCCCGCAGAGGTGGAGGCGGCGCGCGGCGCCGTTCTTCGAACAAGGTCAACGCCAGCGACAAGCGCAAGCTGCCGCGCGACAAGAAGGCCTATCCCGCACACACCTCGTCGGCCCGTCTCGAGAAGATGGACGACGACACGGTGCGTTTGAACAAGTACCTGGCCGATCATGGCGTCGCTTCCCGTCGCGCGTGCGACGAGTTGATCGCCAAGGGCAAGGTGATGGTCGACGACCAACCGGTCACGCAACTCGGCACGCGCATCGATCCGCGCGTACAGCGCGTCGAGATCGATGGCGTGATCCTGAAGCCCGAAGGTGGGCAGCGTCGCTACTACTTGCTGAACAAGCCGTCCGGTGTGGTGTGTACCAACGAGGAGCGCGAGATGCGCCCGCGGGCCATCGACCTGATCCACGATCGGAACAAGGGCCGCATCTACACCGTCGGTCGCCTCGACGAGGACAGCAAGGGCTTGATCATCCTGACCAACGACGGTGAGTTCGCCCAGCGCATCGCGCATCCGCGACACGGCGTGATCAAGACGTATCGCGTCCGCGTGCAGGGCAACATCCCCGACGAGTCGGTGCAGAAAGTGCGCGAAGGCGTGTACCTGTCCGACGGCCGGACGGGCGGCGCGCGCATTCTCGTGCAACGCCGTTCGCCCAAGAGTTCGACCTTGCTCGTGTCGATCCACGAAGGCAAGAACCGCGAGGTGCGTCGCATCTTCGCGCGCGTCGGCTACAAGGTCGTCGATCTGATCCGTACCGACATCGGGCCGTTGACCGATCGCGGACTGAAGGCCGGGCACTACCGCGCCCTGAGCCGTTCCGAGGTCGAGGCGCTGTTGCACCTGACCACGCCGGAAGGCATGCAGGAGAAGGAGTCCGAGCGCGAGGCGCGTGCTGAACGTGCGCCAGGACGCGGGCGTGCCACCACGGACCGTTCGAAGAGCCGGGAAGCCGGACGCTCGCCCGCAGCCGGTCGCACCTCGTCCCCGCGACGTGGCCGGGGTGGAGCGCGGAGGCGGCGCCGTTGAGCGCTTCCATCACCGCGTACCCAGGCACCGGGTCCATCGTCCATGAACATCGCTTGCGCAACGGGTTGCGCGTGCTGATCGTCGAGCGCCACCTGGACCCCGTCGTCGCCGTGACGTTGTGGTACGGCGTCGGCGCGCGTGACGAGCGCGAGCAGGAGGCCGGCGTCAGCCACTTCCTGGAGCACATGATGTTCAAGGGATCCAAGGCGTTCGGCAAGGGCGAGGTCGATCGCTTGACCGCCAGCCTGGGCGGATCCAACAACGCCTACACCAGCTACGATCACACCGCGTACTGGTTCGAGTTCGCCAGCGACCGCTGGGAGCAGGCGCTGGACCTCGAGGTGGACCGCATGCGTGGCCTCTTGCTCGACGCCGACGAGTTCGATGCCGAGCGCGCCGTCGTGCTCGAGGAACTGGGCATGGGCGAGGACGATCCGTGGCGCAACCTGTCGCGCGAGGTCGGCCAGGTCCTGTTCGGTCGCCATCCTTACGGGCGGCCGATCATCGGCTACCGCGACACGCTGGCCGCGATGGACCCCGCGTCGATGCGCGACTACCACCAGCGCTTCTACCATCCCGGCAACGCGACCCTGTTGATCTGCGGCGACGTGAACCCCAAGGCGGCGTTGAAGGCGGCACGCGCACGCTTCGGCGCGCTCGAGTCCCGCGACGTCGCACCCGTGAACAACGGCTGGCGTCCCCCGATCGTGCACCCCGAAGGACCCCGACGCTTGACGGTCCGCTGGGACGATCCCGCGTCGCGCATGTTGATGGCCTGGCCCGGCGCCAAGGTCGGCAGCGACGACGACTTCGCGTTGGACCTCGTCTCCAGCCTGCTGACAGGAGGCCGCTTGTCGCGCCTGCACCGCAAGCTGGTGCTCGAACAAGGCCTGGCCACCTACGTGTCCGCATCCAACGACGCGCGTGTCGAGGGTGGCGCGTTCTGGCTCTTCGCCGAAGCCGCGCAAGGCGTCGATCCGTCCAAGTTGGAAGAGGCCTTGCGCGCCGAATTGACGCGATTGTCGACCGAACTCGTGCCGGCGGTCGAGATGAAGCGCGTGCGCCTGACGCTCGAATCGAGCGAGGCCTACGAAGCCGAGACCGTCTCGGACCTGGGCGACCACATCGGTCAGTACGCGGTCGATCAGGACTGGCGCTTGGTGCTCGAGTTCGACGAACGCCGTCGCGCGATCACCGCCAAGCGTGTACGCGAAGCCGCGGCACGGATCATGGATCCGGAGCGCTGCGTCGTCGGTTGGAGTCTGCCCCGCGCGGACGCCCAGGAGCCCCAAGCATGACCTCGTCCCTGGTCGTTCCCTGCGAACGATTCGAACTCGAAGGCGGCCTGACCCTCTTGGTCTCGCCGCGCCCCGGCGCCAGCGTGACCGCCGTACGCCTGCACCTGCGCGGCGGCACCGCTCTCGACCCGGAAGGTCGCGACGGTACGGCGTTCCTGGTGGGCCGCCTGGCCGATCAAGGTACCGAGACCATGAGCGAGTCGGACCTGGCCGAAGCGCTCGAGCCGCGCGGTGGCAGCTTGAGCGGCGACGCGACGGGCCTCGCCGGTTCGATCGCCGGAGGTGGGTGGAAGCTCCTGCTCGAGAAGCTGTTCGACCTGGCGCGCAACGCGGCGTACCCCAAGGCGGAGATCGACGTGCAACTGCGGCGCTTGTTGTCGCGGTTGTCCGTCGAGCGCGAGGATCCGCGCAGTCAGGCGGGGCTGTTGTTCCGCAAGGCGATCTATGGAGACCACTGGCTCGGTCGCTCGGCCCACGGGACGTTCGACACGGTTGGGACGATCACCGCGCGCCATCTGCGCACGCACCATCGCAAGCACTGGCATCCGAGTCGCATGACTTTGGCGATCTGCGGTGACCTGGATCCCCAGGCCGTACGGCGCGCCGTGTCCAAGTTCGTCCAGGGTTGGGAGGCCGGTCCGAAACTCACCGCGCCGCAGCCCAAGATCCCGAAGATGGGCGTGCGCGTGGATGCCTTCACGCGCGACCGCGAGCAGGTCCACGTGTTCCTGGGACACTTGGGAGTTCTGCGCGCGAATCCCGACTGGCCGGCGCTGGTCGTGATGGATCACGTCCTCGGTTCCGGGCCCGGGTTCACCAGTCGCATCACCAAGCGGCTGCGCGACGAGTTGGGATTGGCTTATTCCGTCCATGCGGACATCCACGCGTCCGCGGGGCGCCAGCCGGGCATGTTCCGCGCCTACATCGGCACCAGCCCCGAGCACGTGGGGACCGCCATTCGCGGCTTCCTGGCCGAGATGCGTTCGATCCGCAAGGACGGCGTGACCCAGGACGAACTGACGACGGCCAAGGACTACCTGCTGGGTTCGTTCGCCTTGGGCTACGAGCGCGCATCACGCCGCGCCGGTCACCTGGTCGCCGCCGAGCTGCATGGCTTCGCCGAGGATCACCTGGACCAGCTGAGTCAGGCCTACCGATCGATCACCGCCGACGACGTGCAGCGGGTCGCGGAGACCTATCTGCATCCCGAGTTGTGCTGCGTCGTCGGGGCCGGACCCGTGACCAAGAAGGACCTCTCCGCCGCGTTGGCGTAGGTCGGATTCAGGGTCGGTCCAGCAGTTGGAGGACCGCATCCTCCATCGACTCGAGCGGCAACGGCCCCGCTTCGATCAGCGCGGCGTGGAACGTTTCGCGGTCGAAGTCCTCCTGCAACCTGGAGGCGATCCGTTGGCGCAGGTCGCGCATGCGATGGAGCCCGACCAGAGCGGCGGTTCCGCTGGCCGGGATCGCTTCGAGACCGTTCACGATCCAGCGAGCATCGATCTCGCGCTCCGCCGTGTTCGTCACGATGTATTGCACGGCTCGCTCGGGCGTCCAGCGATCCATGTGGATCCCCGTGTCGGCGACCGCGCGCGCCGCACTCAGGAGCTCCTCACACACCCAGCCGATCTCGGACCAGGCGTCCGGGTTGCGCTGCAGTTCGCGTCCGAGGGCCATGGCATACAGCGCCCAGCCCTCTTCCCAAGCGGGCCAGCGCAGACTGCGTCGTATCCGGCCACGCCGTGGGAACACGTCGTCTCCGACCACGGTGGTGAGATACCCCGGCCACGCGTAGCGGGACAGGAAGGCCTCGATGCGATAGGGGCCGAGGCGTTCCGGGTGGGACAGATCGACCCACAGCACCGTGCCCAAGCCGTCGTGTCGATCGCCCTTCCTGGGCGACGCGGGCGTCAGTCCGTCCGGAAGTGCGCGAATCTGGAGTCCCGCAACCTCGGCACGCGGCTGGACCGCTAGCAACCACGCGTCGCGGCCGACATCACCGGGAGGGAAACGCAACTCGGGGTGGGAGCGCATGGAATCGAGGAATTCGAGGACGTCCCCGGCGAACCCGACCCGAGAGGCGAGTTGGCGCAGGTCGGCATGCAGGCGGGCGACTTCGGCGAGCGCCAGTTCGTGCAGCGCGGCGGGCGTGATCTCGGTCGTGGTCGCGCGGCGCAGTGCGGCTTGATACCCGTCGCGCCCACCCGGAAGGCGCCAGAAGCCTCCGTCCTCGGGACCGTCGGCGGCCGTGTCCTCGAGGGCGCTCACCAAACGGGACGCACCTTCACGAACAGGACCTTCGAGCGCGCTTCGGCAACGTCCGGCCAGTCGCAGTCGCGCGAACGCCTCGATCTTGGCGACCGAGTGGATGCGTTCCATCAGGGGCCCCTTGAGTTCGGCGGGGGAGATGTAGAGCCGTTCGATCTCGTCACGCGCGGCCAACGCCATCGATCCAGGCATCGCGATGCCGCGGCTGGCGCGGTCCCGAATCTCGTTCGCGACGAAGGAGAGTTGCTGGCCAAGGGACTCGAGGCGTTGCGCGTAGGCCTCGGCGCTCTCGAGGTCGTCGACGCGAACGTGCAGCAGCAGGTGCATCGGCAGTTCGCGGTGCACGCCATGGTGCGTGGACAGGAGCGGCAGGTTCCCGCGCCAACCGAGCTCGTCCAGGGCGATGCGGTCGGCCAGGCTGATGAGCTCGAGGTCCCGTTCCTCGCTGTCGTCGAGCCGACGCGCATTGAATCCCCGTTCCGCGCGGTCCAGCTCGCGCCGCAGCAGCATCGCGGTCTCGATCGCGAAACCGTCCGAGAGGTCGGCCCAGCCCGAGCGCACGCCAGGCATGCCGAGTCGATCCGCCAGGAGCGGGTCGCGATCCAGCCGCGCCAGGAACGCCTCGGTCAGGAATCCCTGCACGCGCTCCGGCTCGCTGCGGGCCACCGAGACCCGCCCGACGCTGTACTTGGCGCCGCCCCCACAGGCGGTCGTGGCGAGGCAACCCAGGAGGAGTGCCCAGCGCGAGAGGAGGGGGTGGAGAGGCGGCTTCATGGGTCGAGCGAGGGAGGCCGGAGCGGTCCAGGGATCGGCCGGTCTCTGGACCAACCGTCGGGCTCGTCAGGGTATCCTCTCACCCACGAGTTTCCCCAGGACTCGAAACTCCCGTGAATACCGAAACCCAGACCCCCAACAGCGAAGCCGTCACGCGGGGAATCCGCATCTCGGCCGAGGCCCAATACCTAGACAGCGAATCCGATCCGTCCCACGGTCGGCACTTCTACGTCTATCGCATTCGGATCACGAACGACGGGACCGAGACCGCGCAGTTGCTCAGTCGTCGTTGGGTGATCCTCGACGCGAACAACCGTCGCGAAGAGGTCCAAGGCGAAGGCGTCGTCGGCAAGCAGCCCAAGTTGCAGGCCGGCGAGAGCTTCGAGTACACCAGCTACTGCCCGCTGCGGACTTCCTGGGGCACGATGGAAGGCAGCTACGCCTTCCGCACCGACGGTGGCGAGACGTTCGAAGCCGAGGTCGCGCGCTTCTTCCTGGCGCCGAACTCCGCGAACGCGATCGTCCACGACTCCGAAGTTTGAGATCGCTCTCGCCGAGCGTCGGCGGGAGTGGATCTTGACGAGTGCGGGCGTCGAGGGGTGCGAGGTCTTCCTGGGGCCTGCGCTGGACCTAGAACAGAACCACGATCGCGTTCGAGAAGTTCGCCGACGGGGCGCCGCCCGCGTCGAAGTCGCGGTACCAGAGTTGGAAGGCCCACGTGTCGCCCGGCAGGATCACTTGGCCCGGAGGCGCGAACGGCAACTCGTTCGGCACGTCGAACCCGGAACCTCCCGCCGACGTGCCGTTGCCCGTGAGACTTTGCAGCACGCCGCCCGCATCGAACTGGCCGATCGAGTTCAGTTGCGGCAGTCCGAGGTTCGTCGCGACCTGTCCGTTGTAGCGGGCCTGCGGCGCGTCGAGACAAAGCACGCCTTCGAACAGGGCGAGGGCGTTGTTGGCGTCACTGCCCATCAGGAAGAAGCCGAATTGACCGGGCGGACCATCGACCGCGCCGAGGTGCAGGCCGCTCCCGACGCCGGACGAGACGTTCGTGCCGCTGACGTCCTGGTACCCACATTCGCAGAAGCCGTTCCCCAGCGTGACGTTGCCGCCCAGGTAGTGGTCCTGGCCCGGCTCGCACATCGTAGTCACGGTGCACGCGGGCACCGGCAACAGAGATGCGTTCAGGTAGCCGATCCCCATGTCGGCTAGGTCCTTCGACCCCATCTGAACCAGGAACTGGTCGCCGACCTGCACGTCGCAGAGGATCACTGCGCTGTGGCCGTTCGGTCCGAAGTAGTCGTCGTTGCCCTCGATGCATGTCGCCGCGCAGTCGGTGCCCAGGTGCACGTGCATGACGGTGTCGACCACGAGGCTGCCCGTCGTGTCGAGCATGTAGTCGCCGGGGGCCGTCGCTTCCCAGACGTAGAACATGTCGCCATAGATGGCGTACGAGCAGTCCTGGCCGCCATTGCTCGACGTGCCTCCACCGTCGAAGCCGGTCGTCGGCGTGAAGTCGTTCTGCCAGACCGCCGTGCCTTCACCGATCAGCCACCACGCCCACATGCAGTCGTCGTTGAGCGGCGGCGGCGGACCTTGGGCGGTCTGCTGCGCGCCAGCAAGTCCAGCGAGGGCGAGGCTGCAGGCGGCGAGCTTCGAGAAACGGCGAAGGGAGGTGATCATGATGAGCGCGTGGAAGAGGTGGAGAGACTCAAGCTGCACGTGTATCCAACGTCAACGCAGCCCATTCCGCAACCGAAGCGCATTCTGGAACGACATCGGGCCGCCCAGGGAATCCCCTGGGCGGCCCGAGCGTTGCGATCGAGAACCGATCGACGTGTCGCAGTGACCTAGTGGTGGTGGTGTCCACCACCCGCGGCCGCCGGCTCTTCCTTGTCGGGAAGTTCCGAGACCAGCGCGTCGGTCGTCAGCAGCAGGCTCGCGACGGACGCCGCGTTCTGCAGGCCGGAGCGCACGACCTTGGTCGGGTCGATGACGCCGGCCGCGATCAGGTCTTCGTAGGTGTTGGTCGCAGCGTTGTAGCCGAAGCCCTTGCCCTTACCGGCGAGGACGTTCTGCACGACGACGGCACCGTCTTGGCCCGCGTTGATCGCGATCTGACGCAGCGGAGCTTCGAGGGCACGGCGCACGATCATGGCACCGACGCGCTCGTCGCCCGTCAACTTCAGCTTCTCGACCGGACCGATGCAGGACAGAAGTGCCACGCCGCCGCCGGGGACGATGCCCTCTTCGACAGCCGCGCGGGTCGCGTGGAGGGCGTCCTCGACACGGGCCTTCTTCTCCTTCATCTCGGCCTCGGTGGCCGCACCGACGTTCACTTGCGCGACGCCACCGGACAGCTTGGCCAGACGCTCTTCGAGCTTCTCGCGGTCGTAGTCCGACTTGGTGTTCTCGATCTCGGCGCGGATCTGCTCGATGCGTGCCTTGATGTCACCTTTCTTGCCGCCGCCTTCGACGATGAGGGTCGAGTCCTTGGAGACGACGACTTTCTTCGCCGTACCCAGGTCCTTGAGCTCCAACGTCTCGAGCTGAACGCCCATGTCTTCCATGACCGGCGTACCACCGGTGAGGGCTGCGATGTCCTGCATCATGGCCTTGCGACGGTCGCCGAAGCCCGGCGCCTTGACGGCCACACAGGGGAAGGCGCCACGCAGGCGGTTCATGACGAGGGTCGCGAGCGCTTCGCCGTCGATGTCCTCGGCGATGATGACGAGCGGACGTCCGCTCTGGGCCACCTGCTCGAGCAGCGGGATCAGCGTCTGGATCGAGCTGATCTTCTTCTCGTGCACGAGGATCGCCGCGTCCTCGAACTCGGTGGTCATCGAGTTCGGGTTCGTGATGAAGTGCGGGCTGAGCCAGCCTTTGTCGAACTCCATGCCCTCGACGACGTCGATGACGGTCTCGAGCGTTTGGCCGTCCTCGATCGTGATGACGCCGTCCTTGCCGACGGCCTTCATCGCGTCCGCGATCTTCTCACCGATCTCCGGGTCGTTGTTCGAGGCGATCGAAGCGACCTGAGCGATGTCGGAGTGGCCTTTGACCGGAACCGACAGCTTCTGGAGCTGAGCGACACATGCGTTGACCGCAGCCTCGATGCCGCGCTTGAGCGCGACCGGGCTGGCGCCGGCGGTGACGTTCTTGAGGCCTTCCTCGAAGATCGCCTCGGCCATCACGGTGGCGGTGGTCGTGCCGTCGCCGGCCGCGTCGTTGGTCTTCTGAGCGACCTGCTTCACGAGCTGGGCGCCCATGTTCTCGTAGGCGTTCTCGAGCTCGATCTCCTTGGCGACGCTGACGCCGTCCTTGGTGACGGTCGGGCTGCCGAAGGCCTTCTCGATGATCACGTTGCGGCCGCGGGGGCCGAGGGTGACCTTGACGGCGCGGGCCAGCTTCTGGACGCCCATGCGAATGTGTTCGCGTGCGCTGACGTCATAGCTGATTTGCTTGGCTGCCATGGTGGTAGTCCTGGGTGGAAGTGTGGGGGTAGGAAGCGAATCAGCCGACGATGCCGAGGATGTCGTCCTCGCGCATGATCAGGTAGTCGTTGCCGTCGAACTTGACCTCGGTGCCGGCGTAGCTCGTGAAGAGCACGCGGTCGCCGACGCTGACCGAGAAGGTCGAACGCTCGCCGTTCTCGAGGGTCTTGCCTTCGCCGATGGAGATGATGATGCCTTCCTTCGGCTTCTCCTTGGCGGACTCGGGCAGCAGGATGCCGCCGGCGGTCTTCTCTTCGGCTTCGACGCGCTGCACGAGGACGCGATCACCGAGGGGGCGGATGGCGGCTTTCTTGGTCTTGGACTTGGTCTTGGTGGCCATGGCTGTTGGTTTGTCTTGGGAATCTGGTGGTGGGTGGCCGGCATCGAGGAAGCGAAGCCGGTTGGAAGGGATCAGGTCGGATGAATCAGGCCGCGGGGCCCCAGTGGCGTTGGAACGTGGCCTGCACCTGGAGGCGCAGATCGTTCGGGCGCACGGGCTTGCGCAGGAACGCGTCGGCACCGTGACCGAGCAACCACTTGGCGGTCACCTCGTCGGCCTCGCCGCTCCAGAAGATGCACGGCACCGCGAGCGTCTCTTCCCGCACGAACTCGAGCAGTTCGAGGCCGGTGTGACCGGGCATGTGCACGTCGAGCAGCGCCAGGTGCACCCGTCCGCCACGCAGCACGTCGAGGGCTTCCAAGCCGGTGCTGGCTTGGACGACCTCGAGGCCGAGGGGGCCGATCAGTTCGGCGGCTCCGGAGCGAATCTCGGAGTCGTCGTCGGCGATCAGGATGCGGGGGTTCTGGAGCATGGGGCGAGCCTCCGGCGGAAGCGCCGGCTCGCGCTGGAAAGGCAATTCGCGTGCCGCTCGCAGGCCCATGGAGCTGCCTTTCGAGCCGTCACAACCCGTGTATTCGCAAGGGCTTGGGACCGCCCATCCGCGCCGGGTCCGGGGAGGTGCCCCAGGCGGGCTCTGCCTATCTGGCAGGGGGCCCATTGCGCCCCTTCGGCGCCTGTCAGGTTGGCAGAGTGCCGCCCATACAGTGCCAGGCACCGTATGGGCTAGGGAAACGTCACCTGGATCGTGTTCGAGAAGTTCGCGGAGTCGCCGGGGGTCACCAGGAGGTCGCGGTACCAGACCTGGAAGAACCACGTGTCCCCCGGGGCGATGACCTGGCCCGCGGGGCTGTAGGGGAGCTGGCTCGGAACGTCGAACCCGGCGCCGCCCGTGGACGTGGCGTTGCCCGTGATGCTCTGCATGACCCCGGCGACGTCGAACTGCGCGAGCGAGTTCAACACCGGCAGACCCTGGTTCGCCGCGGCGCTGGGGTTGTAGCGACCTTGCGGCGTTCCGAGGCACAGGACGCCGTTGAACACCGGCAGGTTCAGGCTGCCGTCGTTCGAGACCAGCAGGAACGCGAACTCACCGGGCGGGCCGTCGACCGCATCGATGTGCAGGTCACTGCCGAGTCCGCTGCCGAAGGAGCTGCCGTCGAGTTTGACGTAGTTGCCCAGGTAGTGGTTCGACGCCGGGTCACAGCCGACGTTGATGCCGGACGCCGTCCCCCAGGTCCACTGGCGCACCTCGTGCACCTGCGTGACGCCGCCGGTCGCCGCGGTGAAGCCGACGTAGGCTTCGCCGTTCACCAGACCCAGGCCGTCGGCAGGCAGGGCGCTCAGATACGTGCCGCCCGTCTCCAGGTCGTACGGAATCGTCAAGAGCGGATTGACCATGTCGTCGAAGTAGATCGTCAACGTGCCCGGTACGTAGCGGACTCGCACCGTGTGCGTGCTCCCGTCGTTGATATCCACGCTGGGGATCGCGCGGCCGAGGGACAGCTCCTCCTTGGCCTCGCAGTCGCCGGAGCCGCCCGTGTGGACCGAGATGTGGTTGTCGTCCAGGTCGTCGAACTGGTCCGGACCCGTGGCCGCCTGGTTCGCCCAGCAGTCGAACTCGATCGCGAGCGCATGGTCCAACGAGTTCGCCGGCTGGTCCGCGAACCCGGAGTAGCCGAGGGGTCCGCCCGCATCACCGATCGCCGCGACCCCCGCCGGATCGTCGTGGATGACGAACGCCATGCCGTCGGCACCGGTGGTCGACAAGGTGATCGCGAACGTCGTGTCGAAGCCGTTCGTGACGTTGACCTTCTGGTCGTAGAACATCGAGCCCTTCGTCTGGCCGGTGGCCGGGGTCAGGATCGCGGAGGCGCCGACGATCGCGGCGGCGTCGTTGAACGCCAGCCCGGTGGCCCCCGTGAAGCCCGGGTAGTCGAAGCTCTGGGAACTGGCCGTGCCGCACAGGGCTGCGCCCAGGAACGTGGTCGCGATGGAGAGGGGGAGTCGCATGGGATTCGAATGGAGGTGGATCAGAGGGCAGTTGCATCGCCCGGAGCCGTCAAACAGGTCCCCATCCTCGCATTCCGGCACGATTCCTGCATCGCATCACGCAATCCTGACTCGATGTCGGGCGCGGGCGATACCGCGCGTTGAACATGGGGCCGCCCTCGCTACGGTACGCACATGCCCCTGCCCTCCCCGTTCCCCGTCTTCGATGCCCACGTCGACTCGCTCCAGCGCGAACTGGATCTCGGCCACGATCTGGGAACCAGGACGGGTGGTCACCTGGACCTCGTGCGTGGTCGTGAGGGAGGTCTCGGCGCGGTCGTGCTGGTGTCGTGGTGCGATCCGAAGTTCATCGCTCCGGAACAGGGTGGTGCGTATTCGCGCACTGTGCGGTTGCTCGAGCGGTTCCATCGCTTGATCGAGCGGCATCCCGACCAGATCTCGTTCGTCGGCAATGCGCACGACTTCGAGCGCGCGCGCTCAGCGGGTCGCATCGCCGGCATCCCCGGCATCGAAGGCGGACACTCGATCGAGGGCAGCCTCGAGAAACTGGACTGGTTCTTCGAGCGCGGCATTCGCGTCATGACCCTCGTCTGGAACAACCACCTCGACTGGATCCGCTCGTGCCAGGACGGCGCCGGTGCCGACGTGCCCGCGGGCCTGTCCGACTTCGGTCGCGACGTGGTGCGCACGATGAATCGGCTCGGCATGGTCGTCGACGTGTCCCATGCAGGCGTGCAGTCGTTCCACGACGTGCTCGAGACCAGCAGCCAGCCCGTCATCGCCAGCCATTCGGGCTGCTACACGCTGAACGACCATCCGCGCAACTTGAGCGACGATCAGCTGCGCGAATTGCGGGACGCGAACGGTGTCGTGGGCATGGTGTTCTGCACGCCGTTCCTGGATGCGGAAGCGCGCGCCGAAGAGAGCCGCCTGCGCGCCACCGCCGAATACCGTTCGATCGAAGGCCCGACCGAGGCCGATACGTTCTTCGCGCAGGGCGAGTTCCTGATGCAGCACGCCAAGCCGCTCCACGCGGACCGCTTGCTCGACCACCTGTGCCACGCCGCCGAGGTCGCGGGCGTCGAGCACGTCGGCATAGGCTCCGACTTCGACGGCATCGAGCGCCGCCCGGTCGGGCTCGAGGATGCCAGTTGCTACGGCACGATCGCCGCCGGCATGCGCGCCCGCGGATTCCAAGAACACGAGGTTCGCGCCGTCATGGGCGGGAACATGGAGCGCGTCTTCCGCCAGGTCACCGGACCCGGCACGCGCGCGCACGACGCGACCCTCACCCCCCTGCATCTCGAGACCGTTCGATGACCTCCGCCAAGACCTCTTGCTGCCGTCCGGATCGCGCGACGCTGCTCGCTCTCGTCGTCTGCCTCGTGTTCGGCTTCTTCATGGCGCGCGGCGTCTCGATGGGGAAGTCGATGGGCTACGACGAGGCCATGCACGTGCAGTGGCCCGCCGCGCGTATCGGTCTGGCGTTCGCGGACAGCGATCCGATGGGCGGCATGGCGGCCATCCACGACTGCAGCCAGTACCCGCCCGTCTATCCGATCGTGCTGGCCGGCGTGCAGGGCCTCTTCGGCATCACCGAGTTCGTCGCGCGCTCGTTCGGGCGCTGGTTCTGGGCGTTCGGCTGCTTCGGGTTGTTCCTGTTGACGCGTGAGGTGTTGCGCGGACGACGGGAGGAGGGCGATGAGAGTTGCGGTCTCGCACCCTGGCTCGCCTTGGGTCTCGCGATGTTGAGCCCGATGGCCATCGCCTTCTCCGGCATGTTGTTCCTGGAGATTCCGTGGCTCGTCGTGGCGATCTTCACCGTGCTCGTCTGGCTGCGTCGCCGCCGTTTGGGCGGTTGGCACCGTGACCTGTTCGCTGGCGCGATGATCGCGATCGCGTTCTTCACCAAGTTCAACTACGGCGTGTTGTTGGGCTTCGCGCTGTTCGTGGATCTCGTCATCGAGACCATCTCCGGCATCGACGACAAGAATCCGCGCGCGCGCATCTGGCCCGCACTGCGCGTAGGTTTGCCGATCACGATCGCGATGCTGTGGTGGTTCGGAATTCCGATCCCCCAAGGGTCCGCCGTCGCCGCCGAGCATCGCTTTGCTTTCAAGGAATTCCTGTTCGGCAACCAGGAGATGGCACGCATGCCGGTCAACGTTCGCGTCCTGCTCTCGGCGTGTTCTCTGGTGCGGTCGCCCCTCATCCTGATCTTGGCGCTCGTCGGACTCGGCGCTTCCTTGCGCGACTGGCGCTCTCCGGCGATCCGTACGTTGTGGATCGTGTTCCTTTCGATCACGATCCCGATCGCGACGCACAACTTCCATCTCGACCGGTTCCAGCTGCCGCCGTCGGGTTTCCTGTGGGTTCTGGCGGCCATCGGTTGGGCGGGTCTCCTGCCCAAGGATGCCGCGCCGCGCATGGGCATCGGTGGCGGACTGCTCCTGTTCGTGGCCGCGGCGTGCACGTTCCCGGCGGAGGCCAGTTGGCGCACGTTGTCGATGCTGGGCCTGGCCCAGGAGGACCCCGCGATCGCCGACGTCCAACGCGAGACGTTGCGCCGCATGTCCGGCATCACGCCCGGTCGCTTCCTCGACACGAACGGCATGGTGCGCTCCGAGCACGACGCCCTCGTTGCCGAGATCGAGAACAGCGTCTACGACATCGATCGCATCGGTTGGATCGGGATGAACACCAGCTTCTGCCCGGCGGTGCCACTGCTCGCCCTACATGCGAAGGGGCACCCGGTCGCGCGTCAGTTGCGGTCCTCCGAGCTCGATCGCTCGTTCGTCACGCTCGCCTACGTGCCGCCGCCCGCCGAGGACTGGACCGACGAGAAGCTGGCCGCGTGGGCCGCGCAATTCACCGTGATCTTCGGCACGTATCCGGTCGACCTGAATCGCCAGGACGATCGCATGTGGCTGCACGACATGCGCGAACGGTTGGTGCACATGGACTGGAGCATCGCCGAGCCGATCGAGTTCCAGCACATCAAGGGTCCGGGGGACGAGTACAAGGCTGCGTTCCTGGTGATGCGGAAGTTCAAGTAGCGGTCGGGCGCGCAATTTTCGGGAGTTGGTGCGCGACCCGGAGGATCGAGGTCGGTCCTCGTCCGTGCCTGCATCGAGCGGGACCCGCGCGAACGCCCTTCCGATCCGGCCGGGATGCGGGTGCGTCCAGTCTTCGTGGTCACGACTACACCTCGTGATGCGGACGCCAACGAACTCACCGTTTCCGCCCAACAGCATCGGACTCACCATGCAAATCGACTTCCGCACGATCACCGAACCCGACAATTTCGTCACGGTCCCCGAGGGCCTCTACCTGTGCCGCATCGCCGAGGTCCGGCCGGGGGTTGCGCGCGACGGCAGCGAGCGTTGGAGCTTGCGCCTCGTCGTCGACGAGGGCGACCACGCGGGGCACACGGCGGCCTGGGACTCGCTCACGTGGAGCGAGAAGGGCGTCTACCGCGTGAAACGCGCGCTCGAGGCGTTCGGCTTCGACGTGTCGGGGGAAGCCTGCGTCGAACCCGGCGACCTCGAGGGGATCCAGGTGCGCGCGCGACTCGTCCACACGACCTGGGAGGACCCCGAGACCGGCCGCCGCCAGGAGCGCATGACCGTGCCGTTCCTCGGGTACGAGTCCGCCGAGGGGCACGCGTCGAACGGCGAATCCGCGTCCTCATCGAACGGGGCCGAACGGGGCACCATGGCGGTCTCGGACGACAGCCCGTTCTAGTCGCTCGGGCCGCGTTGGCCACCCGGCCAACCCGGAGCCCACCCAATCACTCACGGACGCCCAACCGGAGGCGGCAACGGACGCTGAACCGGACGGCGAATCGGACTCTGCGAACGTTCAAGGCCCGCGGGGGCCAGGCGCAGGGTCGAGCGGCCACTCATCGTGCGGCGCTTGGGCGGGCACTCCTTGGTGCCGGTTTGACACGCGGGCGGCGGACCGCGAGGCTTGGGACATGGACGCCGAACTGCAAGCCCTGGTCGATGCCGCGCGCGCGGTGCGTGAGCGAGCGCATGCTCCGTACTCGAAGTTCCGCGTGGGCGCGGCGCTCGTCACGGCCAGCGGCGAGGTGTTCACCGGCGCGAACGTCGAGAACGCGAGCCTCGGCCTGACCCTGTGCGCGGAACGCACGGCGATGTCCGCGGCCGTTTCGGCCGGTCACCGCGCGTTCACTCGCATCGTGATCGTGACCCAGCGGGACGAGGCCATCCAGCCCTGCGGCGCGTGCCGGCAGTTCCTGGCCGAGTTCGCCAGCGACCTCGAAGTCGTGGCGGTGGGGGAGTCGGGCGTGGTCGACACGCGGACGCTCCAGCAGCTCCTGCCCGGCCAATTCGCGCTCGAGGACTGATTCGGGCCGGCTGCGGATCCGAGTCCCGTCGGTTTCGAGCCCCGGGCGCGAGTTGCTTGCACGTCCGCGACCCGCCAAGAATTATCATCGTCGCCCATGGCCACAGCCAAGCAGATACGGGAACGCGTGGAAGCCCTGCGCGCGGAGCTCCTGGAGTACGACCGCGCCTACTACGTGCGCGGCGAACCGCTCGTGTCGGACAGGGACTACGACGCTCGGTTCCGCGAGCTGCAGCAGCTCGAGGCCGCCGATCCGACGCTGATCACGCCCGACAGCCCGACCCAACGCGTCGGCGCGCCGCTCGAAGAGGGGGAAACGTTCGCGAAGGTCGCGCACGCGGTTCCGATGCTCTCGATCTCGAGCCTGTTCGACGAGAGCGAAGTGCGCGACTTCGACGAGAAGGTGCGCCGCTTCCTGGGCCTCGAAGCCGACGAGCCGCTCGCGTGGTCGGCCGAGCCGAAGTTCGACGGTGTCAGCGCGGCGCTCGTCTACGAGAACGGGAACTTGATCCAGGGCCTCACCCGCGGCGACGGCGCCGTCGGCGAGGACATCCAGCGCAACCTGCGCACGATCGACAACCTTCCCTTGCGACTCAGCGCGAAGGACCGCCCGATCCCCGAGCTCGTCGAAGTGCGGGGCGAGGTCCTGATCAACCGCAAGGCGTTCGTCGCGTTCAACGCGGAACGCGAGGCGCGCGGCGAACCGATCCTGGCCAATCCGCGCAACGCCACTTCGGGAGCGCTGCGGCGCAACGACCCTGCCGAGGTCGATCGCTATCCGCTCGAGTTCCATACCTACGCGGCCCCGCGCGTGGTCGGTGCGACGTTCGCGACCCAAGCGGAACAGTGGCAGGCGCTGCGGGATTGGGGACTTCCGGACTCCGGCTACAGCCGCTGCGTCACCGGGATCCAGGCGTGCCTCGACTACCACGACGACCTCGAGGCGCGACGCGACGACGTGCCGTTCGACATGGACGGCGTCGTGTGCAAGCTCGATCGGCTGGACCTGCGCGACCGACTGGGATCCAGTTCGCGCGTCACGCGTTGGCAGTTCGCCCACAAGTTCGCTGCGGTCGAGGCCGTTTCGACCCTGCGCGCGATCGAGATCCAGGTCGGCACGAACGGCCGCTTGACCCCGCGCGCTCATGTCGATGCCGTTGAGGTGATGGGCGTCATCGTGCGCCACACGACGCTCCACAACGCCGACCATGTCGCCAACCTCGGGCTGTCGATCGGCGATCGCGTCACGCTCAAGCGCGCCGGCGATGTCATCCCCCAGATCACGGGCGTGTCCGCTCCGGCCACGGGGCCCGCGCCGCAGGGCTGGGACGACGCCATTCCAGAGTCGCTGCTCGATGCGAACGGCGCGCTCCGTCCGGGTGTGGCTGCGCGGTGGGCCGAGGTGCTCGAGATGCCCGCGCAATGCCCCGCGTGCGGCACCGAGATCGCGGTCGAAGGCAAGTACCGCCAATGCCCGAACGTGCATGGCTGCCGGCCCCAGGTCATCGGCCGTGCGATCCATCTGGCGGGCCGCAAGGGCTTCGAGATCGACTCGATCGGCGAGAAGATGATCGAGCAGTTGTTCGACGCCGGTTTGATGCGCGACGCGGCCGACCTCTTTCACCTGGAGCCCGAGTCGCTGGTCGATCTGGACCGTTGGGGTGAGAAGACCGTCGCGAACCTGATGGCGCAGATCGAGGAGCGTCGGCACGTCCCGTTCGCGCGCTTCCTGGCGAGCTTGTCGGTGCCCGGACTCGGCGAAGCGACCGGTCGATTGCTGGCGCGCAGTTTCGCCGACCTCGACGCCCTGTTGGCCGCCGACGAGGACACGCTGCAACACGTGGACGGCATCGGCCCCAAGGACGCGGCGAAGATCCTCACCTGGTTCGCCGACGCGAAGAACCGCGCCTTCCTCCAGCGCCTGTTCGCAGGTCACGTCCAGATCGTCCTTCCGCAAGCCAACGCGGCCGGCGGCGTGTTCGAGGACAAGCGCGTCGTGTTCACCGGAACGCTCGAGAGCACCACGCGCGCCGAGGCCAAGAAGCTCGTGGAAGACGCGGGCGGACGCGTCGTCTCTTCGATCAGCGCGAAGACGGATTTTCTGGTTCAAGGCGGAAAACCGGGCAGCAAGGCCAAGAAGGCCGAAGGACTAGGCGTTCAAGTTCTCCTCGAGGAGGACTTTCGAAGCCAACTGGGGTTGGACAGCTAGAACTGCATGCCACCTGTCCCATCCTGGATGCGATCCCGGCTGGGGCCCTCCCCAGGAGAGTCGGACCGCGCGCATGCACGATCCGATGCAGCGCAGCGGGTCGTCCTATGGGCCACTCACCGGCCCAAACCCGAGAATCGAGCGTACCCCAACTCCAGCGATCGCCCCGAGGACGTCGATTCACCCTCCACCCGGCCCGGTCCGATCCGTAGATTGAGCCGCCAGCAGCCATGACCGATTCGAAACCGAACGACGAGGGCCCCGCGCTCGAGCTCCCCGAGGAGTTCAAGAAGAACGACGAGATCTCCGCTCTCGTCGATCAGGCGCAGTCCGGCGATGCCGACTCCCTGAACCAGCTCTTCACGCGCTACCACCAGACGATGGTGGAGATCGCACGGCGCAAGCTGGGTGCGCGCCTGCGCTTGAAGGAAGATCCGGACGACCTCGCGCAGACGACGTTCCGCGAGGCGACCCGCGACTTCTCCTCGTACAAGTACCAGGGCGAGGGATCGCTCCTGCGCTGGTTGATCCAGATCCTGCAGAACAAGATCCGCGACAAGGCCGAGTTCTACTCCGCCGGCAAGCGCGACCTGTCCAAGGAGCGCGCGATGGACGCGCCGATCGAGGGCAGCGAGAACCAGGCCAGCCGCGACTTCCCGACCGAAGACCTGTCCGTGACCCAGGTCGTGTCGCGCCGCGAGAGCTTCGACCTGTTGCGCAACAGCCTCGAGGACCTGTCCGAGGAACACCGCCAGGCGATCACCTTGGTCTTCTTCCAGGGGTTGACCCTGCGCGAAGCCGGCGAGCAGATGGGCGGCAAGAGCGAGGACGCCGTGCGCATGATGTTGCGCCGGGCCGAGGGCAAGCTGGGCGAGCACCTGCGAGGCAAGCTCGGCCGCGACCAGGACAGCTGACCGCTATGCCCCGCGGGTCCGTATGCCAGCCGCATGCACGACGGACCCCGACGGGATGTTCGGGCCCCATCATCCGGGTGCATGGGGTCGCTGGCGAACCGGGAGTAGCGCGTCCGTCACCTTCCTCCCGGTAACGGCCGGCCCGCTCCACGGGCCACCCGTTACCGGGAGGAAGGTGACGGACGCGCTACTCCCGGTTCGCCCATGCCACTCTGTCCTGGACGGGACATGCATGAATTCACGGGCCCTGGCTGGCGGAGGGCCATCTCTGGGCGCTCGTCTCGAGGGTTCGCGGGAATCGCCGTGGAGTCGGCGATTCGGGCCGGTTCCAGGGGGGGAATTGGGCTCTCTGCTTGACCCCGCATCCGTCCTGCTCTACAACCGCCGCCCGCACCGCGAATCCGGTGCGACATGGGCCATTAACTCAATTGGTAGAGTGCCATGTTCACAGCGTGGAAGTTACTGGTTCGAGTCCAGTATGGCCCACCACACGCTCCCTCGAGTCGAGCCCATGGATGAGCATCCGAGTTGCTCAGCGCTCCTCGACCCGCCCTCCAGAATCCTCCGGAGGGCCGGATCGGAAGCCCCGACCCGAGCGTCGAACGGGCTAAACTGGTCGCCCACCTGCGCGATCACGCGGTGCACCATGGCCGCCGACCAACAACAGTGGATCGAGGAACTCGCACGCCTGCGCAATGCCGGGACGCCGTGTGCGTTGGTCACGGTGACCGCGACGCGCGGCAGCGCACCTCGCGAAGCCGGCGCACGGCTCATCGTGTGTGACGGCAAATTGCACTGGGGCACGATCGGCGGCGGCAACCTCGAGATGCTCAGCATCGAACACGCGATCGCCATGATCGCCACGGGCGAAGCCTCCAGCCAGAGCGTCGTCTACCCGTTGTCCGAGAAGGCCGGCCAGTGCTGCGGCGGCGAGGTCACGCTGTTCTACGAGGCCTGGCCCTGGCGTCGCCGTAACGTCGTGGTGTTCGGTGCCGGACACGTCGCGCAAGCGCTCGGTGGCCTCGCGCCGTGGTTGCGCGCCGACGTGCGCTTGATCGATCCGCGCAGTCACGAGGAACTCGCGCCGCCGCTGCCCGCGGATCCGCCGTACGACGTGCTGTTCGTGGACTCCCCCGAAGCCGAGATCGCCGACCTGCCCGCCGATGCGTGCGTGCTCGTGATGACGCACAGCCACGCGCTGGACCTCGAAATCCTGGTCCAGGCCATCCCGCGCCGCTTCCCGTACCTGGGATTGATCGGTTCGGACCGCAAGTGGAAGCGGTTCCGCGCGCGCCTCCTGCAGCGGGGCTTCAGCGAAGCGGACCTCGCCACGGTGCGTTGCCCGATCGGACTCGCGACGACGTCGAAGGAGCCGACCGCCATCGCGATCTCGACGGCGGCGGAGCTGCTGGAAGTGCTCGAAGCGCAAACCGCCTCGACACCCACCCGCGCCCCCTCCCCGTAGGCTGGCCTGACCTGGATCCCTCACGAGGATGCACCGTGAGCACACCCGAACGGTCGTCAGAGGCGACCTCTCGTACGTTGACGGCACTTTGCGATCCCGTTCGTCCTCGACGGGGCCAGAGGCCCCGACTGCGGGGGCCGCGACCACAAAGCACCGCCAACGCTCGAGTTGGGCCCACTCACGGCACATCCGCGTGAGGGATCCAGGCTGATTCGCTCCGCAACGTCACCGGACCCGCCTCCACGGTCCCCCCCAAGCGGGTTGGCGACGGGAACGGGTGCTCCCTGAGACCAGGGAAGCGGGATCGGCCGTGTTTGCGGAGCGAACTAGGCCAGTCTCGGTGGTTCGCCGTTCGAAGCCAGTTCCTCGCCCGTCAGGTCGATCAGTCCGCTGAGGATGCGGTGCGTCAGCCCCCAGATCGTGCGTCCTTCGAATCGCCACGACGGCAACTGGAACGTCGCGTCCCCGCGGTCGTACGGGAAGTCGGCGTCGAGGGAGCCGGACAGCACCGCGTCGAACGGCAGGCGGAACGAGGCTGCGGCCTCATGGTTGAGGACGAGGTCCACCGGCGCCTCCTGCACGAAGACGATCGGCGTGATCCACATCGGCAGCAACCCGCCCCGGGCCCGAGCTTGGATCGCATCCAGCCGGCCGATCGGCCGCGCGTGGGTCTCGAGGTCGAGGCCCAGCTCCTCGTGCGTTTCGCGGATCGCGCACGCGTGGACGTCCCGGTCCCCCGGATCCACGTGGCCGCCGGGCAGGGACACCTGGCCGGACCAGCGATCGCCGGCGCGCTCCGAGCGTTGCATCAGCAGCACGTCGGGCGAGGCCTGCAGGCGCAGCACGATCGCCACCGCTGCTTGCGCCTGGTCGGTCGGCGCCAGCTTGGGCCGGTGCTCCACGAAGCGAGCCGCGAGGCGCTCGAAGTGGGATTGGGCCGGGTCGGGGTCGAAGGTCGGAGTCACGGCCCGCCATCCCAACAGGCGCGGTGGGAGCCGTCCACTCCGCTCAGGAACTCTCGCGCTCGAGCCCGGTTCGCAGCACCTGGGCGATGCGCTGCAGGTCGGTCTCGGACGTCTCCAGGTGGCAGACGTGCAGCCTCCAGAAGACCACACCGGCGATCATCTCGCGCAGCAGCGCGGCGTCGTCCGTGCCGTCGACCTCGTCGCGAACCCGGGCGCGTTCCAGCGTCTTGTGCGTACACGCGCCGGGCGCGATGGGGAATCGCGATTCGAACGCCTTGCGCAGCGCGTCGTCCTCGGCCATCCGCGCCATCAGTCCGGGGAGCACCTTGTGAGCCATGGGGGAGGCCTGCACGGCCAGCTCCTGGCGCAACAATCCCACGAGGTCGCCCTGGAGCGACTCGGTCGGATCGAGTGGCGCGCGGGAGAGGTCCTGAGCACAGGTCTCCGCGAGCAGGTCGACCTTGTTCTTCCACCAGCGGTAGATGGTGGTCTTCGCGACGCCCGCGCGGCGGGCAACGCCTTCGATCGTCAGGCCGTCGAAGCCTCGCTCCAGGACCAAGGCCGTCGTGGCCTCCAGAATCAGTCGGTGCGCCCGTTCATCACGGGGGCGTCCGACGTGGCGGGTTGGGTCCGTGGGCGGCTTCTCGGTCGAACGGGTGGAGTCCGTCGGATGAGATTGCATGGAGGCGTCCCGTGTCGTGAAGTCGAGCCGAGCTTGACCGATCGGTACAGGACCCATTCATCCTCACCCGCGCGGCAATCATTTCGCAACGACTTTCGGAGCGGCGCGTCGTGCTCATCCGCGACGCCTTTCCCGAGCACCCTTCCCGATATCGTCAGGCTGGATTCTCGCTGCGCGTGGTTACGAATCCGTCATCGGAGCGCGCCCCGCGACCTCAAGGAA
>TARA_R110002096_G_scaffold101770_15_pt1 | contig 28070 bp, 27 predicted proteins | sample TARA_R110002096 | Tara Oceans TARA_R110002096 (sample SAMEA4397295) | marine metagenome | biome: Polar Biome; feature: [DCM] deep chlorophyll maximum layer (ENVO:01000326); material: water (ENVO:00002006), including particulate matter (ENVO:01000060) such as... | depth 35 m
CTCTGGCGCTTCCGGCATCTGACAGGCCCCGTAGCTCAGCTGGATAGAGCAGCGGACTTCTAATCCGCAGGTCGCAGGTTCGAATCCTGCCGGGGTCACCATCCTTTCAAATGTCTCGCCGGGAGCAGATCCATGACAGATCGCCAGCCCACTGATATGCCCGTCGATCTGGACAGCACACTCAATCTTGCATTGGAATTGTTGTCGAATGCTGTCGACGAACGGGCGGCTCCGTTTCGTACACCGGTGGTCGCATCGATAAGTGAAGACGGTGAGGGCCGTCCAATTCCAGATTCACGAATTATGGTGCTGCGCAGCTTTCGCGCGTCTGACCGCCGCATTACGTTATTCTCCGATATCCGCTCTGCAAAAATTGATCAGATCAAAGCGTATCCAACGATCAGCGTTCTGTTTTATGATCCGGCCAAGAGACTGCAAATTCGTCTGGCCGGACGCTGTGAGGTGCACCGTGCCGACAGACTGTCCGAAGTGTCGTGGCAATCTCTAAGTTCGACGAACAAACGGTCATACTCCATCCAGCCATCGCCGGGCACATGGCTGCCGCAGGCCACTGCTTACAATCTGTCGCCGAAATCGGAGCACGGTCCTGCAAGCTCTTCAGACGCTTCGAATTTTTGTGTGCTGGAAACCCGCTATAACCGGCTTGAATGGTTGTATCTGGCACCGCAAGGGCATCGCCGGGCACTCTTCACCTGGGATTCTGCTGCAGTGGCGGACGCTCACTGGCTTGCGCCCTGATTGCGCCCTGATTGCGCAAAGTATCAGCATTTAAAGTAGTTTCCGAACAATCCTGCAGACGTCAGGTTGGATAGACATGCAAATTCCAGTTCGTCACAGTCACCTGATGCAGACCCACTCAGATTTCGGCATGGCAGATTGCCAGAATCTGATCTGCGGACTTGACCCGAAAGTTAATTTGCCGTTCGATGAGCCGGACCCTGGAGTGCGAAGCGGCAATTATTGTCGCAGCAACCGGGGAGGGACAGCAGGAGTTTTTACTCCGTTCTGATCTGCAGCGATTGCCAGACCGGATGCTGCTTGTTCCCTGGCTGATCTGATAGTAGTGAGGCTGTATCGATCTTGACAAACCTGATGCAGGTAGCAAAAAAGGCTAAAAAGTGAAACAGGCACTTCTGTCGCTCGCTATGGGCGTGGCGATGACAATATCTGGAAGCCCGTCGTTCGCTGCTTCTCATGGGTCTTCCACACTTGATGACGTCAAGGCCAAAGGCTTTGTGCAATGTGGTGTGAGCGAAGGTCTTCCCGGATTCTCAAACCCCAATGATGTCGGCAAGTGGGCGGGTCTGGACGTGGATATTTGCCGCGCAATTGCCGCAGCAATCTTCGGCGATGGCAATCTGGTGAAATTCACTCCGCTGTCCGCAAATGAGCGGTTCACAGCGCTTCAGTCCGGAAAGGTCGATATTCTGTCCCGCAATACGACCTGGACCATGACGCTCGACGCCAGTATGGGCCTGACCTTCGTCACTGTGACCTACTATGATGGACAAGGTTTCATGGTGCCAAAGGAAATCGGAGTGTCTTCGGCGCTGGAATTATCCGGCGCATCCGTCTGCACCAATTCAAACACAACGACAGAATTGAACGTGTCGGACTATTTCAGCGCCAACAATATGGACTTGGAAATCATTGCATTTGACAAGGCTGACGACGTTGTCGCCGCCTATGATGCCGGTCGCTGCCAAGTGTATACCAGCGATGCCTCCGGGCTTTATGCACAGCGGCTGAAGCTGACTAAGCCGGATGACCACATTGTTCTCCCGGAAATTATTTCCAAGGAGCCCCTTGGCCCGGTTGTACGGGAAGGTGACGATACCTGGCTCAATCTCACCAAATGGGTTATATTTGCTTTGATCAACGCAGAAGAACTGGGTGTGACGAGCGAAAACATTGATGAGTTGATGGGGTCGGATAACCCTGCAATTGCCCGTATCCTCGGAACAGCTGGTGGATTCGGTGAAATGATTGGGCTTGAAAACGACTTTGCTGTCAACGCTATCAGGGCGGTCGGCAATTATGGTGAAATCTTCGAGCGTAATGTGGGTCCGGATACGCCGATTGGCATTGGCCGTGGCATCAATGCATTGTGGTCCGATGGAGGCCTGATGTACGCTCCGCCTCTGCGATGAGCGAAATGGATATGCTGGCCAGCGGCAGTCCTCCCGTTGCAACCGGCTTTTGGTTCTAAACAAGCAGACATCCCGGTGCCACTCGACCGGCGAGGTTCTCATGCCAGATTGCCGTCCCAGTTCGGATCTTGGAACCCACGACGTTCACAACCAGCCGCCTGACCGTAGCGATTGCGACCTTTGGCAGGACGATTTTCCCTTGCGCGAAGCCGCTGCACGGGCAAATGCACAGCACGACGTGCTCCAGCAGTATGGCCGTGCGCTTGGACAGAGCAAAATGCGCGGGGCCGCACGCGATGCCAATCGGCACGTCCCTGAACTGCACCTGTTTGACAGCGGCGGACGGCGGCTCGATGAGGTCCGATTTCACCCTGCCTATCATCAGTTCATGGAAGTTTCCGCGGGCGCGGGCTACTCCTCTATCGCATGGGAAGGTGGAACCGGCGGCCATGCGACCCATGCCGCAATGGTGTATCTGGCCAGCCAGGTGGAGCCCGGACACTGCTGCCCTCTGACGATGAGCTATGCGTCGGTTCCGGTGATTTCAGCGGCAGAGCACCTGTCGGACAAGTGGCGTTCAAAACTTCTGGCACGGCATTACGATCCCTCCATCCGGCCGGTCGCTGAAAAGCAGGCAGCAACCCTCGGCATGGCCATGACCGAAAAACAGGGCGGCTCCGATGTCCGGACGAACACCACCCGTGCCGAGCCTGATGGCGAAGTCTGGCGGCTGACAGGGCACAAATGGTTCTGTTCCGCGCCGATGTCCGACGGGTTCCTGACGCTGGCAAACATTTCCGGGAGACTGACCTGTTTTCTGGTGCCGCGCTGGTTGCAGGGGGAGCGCAACCGCATCCGTATCCTCAGGCTGAAGGACAAGCTCGGCAACCGCTCGAATGCTTCCGCCGAGATCGAATATGACCGCGCACTTGCCTACCAGATCGGGGAACCGGGGCAGGGCGTGCGCACAATCCTGGAGATGGTTCATCACACCCGGCTTGATACATCGATCGCGCCGGCAGGGTTGATGCGGGCGGCTCTGGCCGAAGCGCATCATTGGACCCTATATCGCACAGCATTCCAGAAACGCCTGATTGACCAACCGCTTATGCGCACCGTTCTGGCAGATCTGGCGCTCGACTGGGAAGGCACATTGGCACTTGCAATGCACGTCGCCAGTGCCTTCGACGGAACCACCGAACAGGACCGCGCCTTTGCCAGAATAGGGGTCGCGCTGTCAAAATTCATGGCCAACAAGCTCTGCCCGATTGTCATCTGCGAGGCGATGGAGGTTCTGGGCGGCATGGGTTATGTCGAGGACACAGCATTGCCGATGCTGTATCGCGAGGCCCCGCTCAACGGCATCTGGGAAGGCTCAGGCAACGTCATTTGCCTGGATGCGCTCAGAACCCTGGCGAAAGAACCACTTGCTGTTGAGGCTTTGGCGGCAGAACTGGATGCTGCAACCGGGCAGAGCAGACGCTATGATTCAGCACTGACGCGACACCGTTCGCGCTGGCCGTCTATCCCGCCGGAGGCTGAAGCCCGCTGGTTTGTGGAACGGACGGCGCTGCTTCTGACTGCCTCAATTCTCATTCGCCACGCGCCAGATGCCATCGCCGATGGCTTCCTCGCAACCCGGGTGTCAGGCGACAGGGGACGCATTGCCGGCACCGTCGAGGGTCTGGATGTCGGCAGGATCCTGTCGCGACTGGCACCGGCCGCTCAGGGTGCGCTCTAACTGATGATTTTCCCGGCGGTTTCCGGGCGCCAGCCCCATTCCGCCCAGGATCCGTCATAAAGCTTGTTGTCGCTGTGGCCGAGCTCGCTCAATCCCAGAGACAGGATGGCGGCAGTGACACCGGAACCGCAGGTGGTGATGACCGGTTGGGTCAGATCAATCCCGGCTTCTTCAAAAGCCCGCTTCAATTCGCTGCCGGATTTGAAAACGCCATCTTCTGTCAGCAGCTTTTGAAACGGCAGGTTTTTAGCGTCGGGCATGTGACCGCTTTTGACGCCCGCTCGCGGCTCCGGCGCAAGTCCTTTGAAGCGCTCGGCGCTGCGGGCATCCAACACCTGATGATCGTGCTGTTCCGTCACTTGCACAACGTCCTGCCAGTCGGCGATCATGCCGTCGTCCAGCATGGCACGATACTGCGCCATTGGCACTTCGACTGTGCCCTTTTGCAGTGAGCCGCCGGTTCTCTTCCAGGCAGGCAGGCCGCCATCCAGAACAAACACTTTTTCATGACCAAAGGCGCGGAACATCCACCAGATGCGCGCCGCGGACATCAGTCCGGCACCATCATAAATCACCACGGTGTCGGAATTGGAGATACCCAGCGATGCCGCGGCTTCTGCAAATTTGTCCGCATCCGGCATCATATGCGGCAGCTCACTGGTCTGATCGGAATTTGCATCCAGATCGAAGAACACCGCACCCGGAATATGCCCGGCAGCATATTCTGCAATCGCGTCGCGGTTCTGCTGCGGCAGATACCACGAGCCGTCCATGATTTTCACATCATCATCAGCCAGATGGTCGTGCAGCCAGTTGGCGGAAACCAGGTTTTTCGATTTGCTCATCAGACCAGTCCATCTGTCAGCCGCACGCGAATGCGTCTGTTTTGTTTGCCCTTATTCTCAATCTTGTAAACCTCAACAGCCCCGATCTCGCCGGTTGCGCGGACATGGGTTCCACCACAGGGCTGCAGATCAATCTCGTCGTTATTGCCAATCGAGACCAGACGCACCTTGCCGCTGCCCATTGGCGGTTTGACTGACATGGTGCGGATCAGCTCCGGCTGCGCTTCCAGCTCTGCATCGTCAATCCAGCGCTCTGTCACCGGATGGTTTTCCGTAACCAGCGTGTTCAGGCGGAGGGTCAGAGCGTCCCGGTCCATGCTTTCCGGCATGTCGAAATCGAGACGGCTATCGGTTTCGCCGATCTGACCACCGGTCACCGGAAACGGTACCGATGCACATAACAGATGCAGGGCGGTGTGCATTCTCATCAGCCGGTGACGGCGGTCCCAATCCAGTTCGGCGCTCACCCTCTCGCCGATGTGCGGCAGGTTTTCCGTGGAGGCGGGAACCAGAATTAATTCTTCCTTGTTTTGTCCGCAAACCGTGGTGGCAATCTCGATGATGCTGCCGTCAGCCCGCTTTATCCTGCCCGTGTCGCCTGGCTGACCGCCGCTGGTGCCGTAAAATATGCTCTGGTCGAGAATAATCCCGCCGCGATCAGTGATCTCGAACACCGTCGCGGGGGATTCCGTCAGATAGGCATCATCGAGAAAAAGTTTCCTGACTGAATGGCTCATGCAGGCACATCTTCATACGGAATTTCCAGAGTGGTCTGCTTTTCCAGCCAGCCGGGAACAGGCAGATCCTTGGAGCGCAGAAATTCCGGATTGAACAATTTCGACTGATAGCGGTTACCATAATCGCACAGCACAGTCACGATAGTGTGGCCCGGACCCAGTTCCCTGGCCATACGCACCGCGCCCTCAATGTTGATGCCGGAAGAGCCGCCCAGAACCAGCCCTTCATGCTCGACCAGATAAAACACGTGATTAAGCGCATCCGTATCGGAAATCTGATACGCCACATCAATCGGAGCACCTACCAGATTGGCAGTCTCACGGCCCTGACCGATCCCCTCGGTGATGGAAGAACCGGTCGCTCCGAATTCGCCACTGGTGTAGTATTTGAACATCGCCGATCCAAACGGATCAGCCAGACCGATCCGCACTGCCGGATTTTTTGCCTTCAGCGCCATGCCCACTCCGGCAAGAGTTCCACCTGAGCCGACTGAGCATATAAAGCCATCCACCTTGCCGTCGGTCTGCTGCCAGATTTCCGGACCGGTGGTTTCGATATGGGCCTGCCGATTGGCAACATTGTCGAACTGATTGGCCCAAACCGCACCATTGGGGTCCGACGCGGCAATCTGTTCGGCCAGTCGGCCGGACACTTTGACATAATTGTTGGGATTCTTGTACGGCACAGCCGGAACTTGAATAAGCTCGGCACCCATCAGCCGCAGCATATTCTTTTTTTCTTCCGATTGGGTTTCGGGGATGACGATCACTGATTTGAAGCCCATCGCGTTCGCCACCATGGAAACGCCGATCCCGGTGTTGCCGGCGGTTCCCTCGACCACTGTGCCTCCGGGTTTCAGCGCGCCACTTGCCACCGCGTCGCGTATTATATAAAGCGCAGCCCTATCCTTGACCGATTGACCAGGGTTGAGAAATTCTGCTTTTCCCAGAATTTCGCAGCCTGTTTCATCTGATACTTTGTTAAGTCGGATAAGTGGCGTATTACCAATGGCTTCAAGGACGGTTTTGTACACAGGATAAATTCTTCTTTTTTGATATGGTGTTTTCTATATCGCGTTTTTGCCGGTCTGCAACAATGGCGAGTTCAGAAAGGCTGTTCCGTTTTTTGCGCAATCTTTGGAATATCATTAGCGTAGCACGGTATGGCAGGCAAATAGCAGATGACTGCATCAGCATCCATGTCCCTCCATTGGCAGCTTCTTTAGGTGGAGAACTGCCAAGACGCATTTTAAATTCCCTGTGATCCAGCGCAGGGATGACAACGTAACATTAGAAAAATACAAGTATATAGTCGCTGTGCCGGCAGACATTTCTGGTTTGCCTGATGCAGCTTTAGGATTGGTAGAACATGCTTGAACAGGCCGATGCCATTGACGCTCTGGTGGCGGAGTTTGTTTCAGGAACGTTGCCGACACCGCTGCAGGTGTTGTTGGCGTCCCATCTTGAAATGAACGCATCAAACCGCGATTGGGTTGCAAATCTTGAGGCTTTAGCGGGAATTGAATTGTCCGGGATTGAGCCGGAGCCGCTGTCAGACCGCAATGCCATGCTTGAGCGTATAATGACTTCACCCAAAGAGGAGAGGCCACTCGTTCAGGCGCGATACAACGATCCAACGCCGGACATGCTGCGGCGTTTTATCGGCATGCCGCTTTCGCAGGTTTCCTGGAAGCGAAACCGCTTTGCCGGTATCGATGAGGTCAAACTCGGCGAAATCGACGGCTGCAAGGCAACCCTATACCGGTTTCCAGCGGGGAAGGGCGTTCCGCTTCATACCCATGAGGGTATCGAGATGACTCTCGTGCTGCAGGGTGGCTTCAGTGACGAGACGGGCCATTTCGTCAAAGGGGAAATTTCAGTTGCAGATGGAACCGTCGATCATCGGCCGGTCGCGGACGAGGACGAGGAATGCATCTGCTTTTCAGTCACGGATGCGCCGATCAGATTAACCGGTCCGCTGGGTCGATTCATATCGCCATTCCTCAATATCTAAAGCGCTTAACCGAGGCCGTATGTCACCATATCAAGCTGTACCATCTGACGGAATCGCATGGATAACGGGAGCCAGCAGCGGCCTTGGCTATCATGTGGCAAAACGTCTCGTTGCCGTCGGCTGGACAGTTGCAGCCACAGCCCGCAGCGCTGATGAATTGGAAACACTCGCCGCAGAGTGTGCTGGAATGCCGGGCCGGGTTGTGCCCGCAGCCGGTGACGTCACCGACCAGGCGGCGATGGGAAAGATTGCCGAGAACCTGATTGCGAAGCATGGTGGCATAGCGCTGCTGATCCTGAATGCCGGAATCTATTTGCCCCTAAGGGCGAGCGAATTGAAACTTGAGGATTTTGATAAGAGTTTTGCTGTCAATCTCAACGGGGTGACCAATTGTCTGGTGCCGTGCCTTGACCACATGCGGGCTAGCAATCGCGGCCAGATTGCCATTACGTCCTCGGTCGCCGGATTTGGTGGATTGCCGACATCTGCTGCCTATGGTGCCACCAAAGCAGGTCTCACCAATATGGCTGAGAGCCTGAAATTCGATCTTGACTTGCTTAATATTCATATCCAGATCGTCCATCCTGGCTTTGTCGACACACCGGCCACACAGTCCAATCCGTTTCCAATGCCGTTTCTCATGGAGGTGGATGATGCAGCTGATCGTTTTGTGAAGGGCCTGAAATCCGGTCGCTTCGAAATTACCTTTCCGAAACGGTTTACCTATGGTCTGAAATTCTTGAATTTGCTGCCTTACCCGCTTTATTTTTGGCTTCTCAATCGCGCGACAGGCTGGAAGGCCAAATCGAGATAGTTTTTGCTGAAAAGAATGTTCGGCACCGAAGGGTCCCGCAATATCAACAGCCCTGGAGACCTATTATGGCACGACACACCAATCCTGCAGACGCCTGGAAACTTGGCTTTGACAGTTGGCGCATGATCAGCGAAGCGCAGTATGTTGTTGCTCTGCGTGTCGCTGGAATGTCAGGTTTGTGGCGCATGCAGCCGAGCGAGACTACGCGTATGGTGAGTGAGAAGAACGCAGCCTTCACCCAATCGGCAACAAAAGCGCTTATGGCAGCATCTTCCGGTGCGCGACCGGATCAGATCCTCGCAGCTGCGTTGGGTCCGGTCAGCAAGAAAACTGCTGGCAATGCCAAGCGGTTAAGCCGGGCGGCGCTGCGCCCAGCTAAACGTTGAATGCATTGCCAGCGATAATTTCGGTCAATCAGCCCGTTTGGCTATCATACCCCAGATTGCCAGAACGATAATCGCACCCACCACAGCACCAATCAGGCCAGCGCTCTCTTCCGGGCCATACCATCCGAGCCACTGACCCAGGTAAGAGGCCAAGAAAGCGCCAACTACGCCCAAAATAGTGGTCAAGATGAATCCGGAAGGTTCGTTCTTTCCGGGCATAATAAATTTGGCGATGACTCCAGCAATGAAGCCGATAACAATAGTCCAGATAATTCCCACGTGATCGTTTCCTTCCGCAAAATACAATGATTTCAGTCCGGAGCGCCAAGAAGAGTGACTAAAATCTCAATCTTCTGTTGTACGGCGCTCCAGACTGTGAAATTCAATTAGCAACACGCGGCTTTGTTGATGGTTTCCACAGCCATGCTGGTCAGCTTGGCGTTGGCAGCCTTTTCCATGTCAAGAATTTCGGTCAACAAATCATGAGCTTCGTCCAAGCCGAGCACCTTGGCCCATTCACGAAGCGTCCCATAGCGGGCGATTTCATAATGTTCCACGGCCTGGGCAGCAGCCAGCAATGCGGCATCGAGCGCTACGCCACTGGCTTCTTCAATGATGCCCTCGGTTTCCTTGATAAGGCCTTCGATCGCGTCACACTTTTCGCCTTCGGGTTTCTTGTCGATGGAAGAGAATACCTTCTTCAACAGTTCAATCTGTTCCCGGGTCTCTTCAAGATGCTCGTCGACAGCCTTCTTCAATTTGCTGCTGTTTGTGGCCTTTGCGACCTTTGGCAGCGCTTTGGTCAGCGCCTGCTCAGCGTAGTAGATATCTTTCAAAGTGTGGTGAAATGCATCATTCAAAGTTTTCACTGTGGTGTCCTTTTTGCAGTGGGGTTCAAATAGCTCACCATAACAACTGTTTGTCGCCGCAGTCGGTTCCCGAAGTTTTGAATTGTTTCCTGTTAATCCCTGTGATCCGCCAAGAAACCTTTGCGCAGGGACTGCTTGCAGGAATCCATTGCAGACCACCGTGGATCCATCAGGTTGAACCGGTTTCGATTTTCTGTCTGAGCTCGATCTGGCGTGCTTCATCAAGCGGAAAATTCCACATCAGCCCGATAGCGATAATTTTCAACAGGACCGGCAACCCGCCATACAGGAAGCTGAGCGTAAACAAGGCGCTGGACGTATTATCGGATTGGGCATCGAACCCTGCCAGTGCCAGCAGTGGGAAGGCCAGACCGACACCGAGGGCGAGGGAAGCTTTGGTGGCAAGGCCCCAGAAGGCAAAATACAAACCACTGCGTTGCTCACCGGTTTCAGCTGTGTCCAGATCGATCACATCGGCCTGGATCGAGGCCGGCAATGTCAGATCGGCACCAAGGGTCAGTCCGGTCAGAACGCTGATGGCGGCGAACCACCACACATCACCATCGCCCAACAGCATGACCATAAGAAAAACCGGAAGCGCCAGGCTCATGGCGATACACCAGGTGCGGTGTTTGCCCAGCCGGTCCGACACTTTGAGCCAGATGGGCACTCCCACAACGCCACAAAGGAAATAGACAATCAGCAATGGCCCCTGAGCGGCTTCTGCTTTCAGCACATTCCCGACAAACAGCAAAAACAGCGTGGCCGGCAGGCCATTGGCAAGACCGTTGACAAAAAACGCAATCAGCAGCCGGATAAACACTTTGTTGCTGCGCAGGAACCTCATTCCGTCGCGGATATTGATGCTCTGACGGCTGTGTTCCTTCGGCTCCGGGACCTTCCACACGGTGAGTCCTGCCGTCAAAGGCAGGCCCACACAGACGAACAGGGCAAGAGCATATAATCCGGCCGCATCAACCTCACGCGAGCCGGAGACGAGGATTGGCAGGATAATCGCAATCAGTGTGCCAACAACGACCAGACCTTCGCGGACACCGCTAAGCCGCGATCGCATCCGATAATTTCCGCTCAGTTCAGCGCCCCACGCAGCATAGGGCAGTTGTACCATGCTCCAGCCGATCGACAGCGCCAGCCCCCAGAGCGCCAGATAGGCGATCGAGGGAGCTGTTCCCGGCACAAAGATCATCCAGGTGCCGGCTATTGTCAGCGGTACTCCGGCCAGAAACCAGCTTCGCCGCCGCCCGAATTTGGGGCGGATCCGGTCACTGAGTAGTCCGATAAGCGGATCATTGAGCGCATCAAACAGGCGGATTGCAGCCAGCACAATCCCGACAAGGGCAAGATCCAGACCGAGAGATTTGGTATAGAATGTCGGAACGAAAATGAAAAAGGGTAGCGTCAGGACCGAGATCGGTATGGCGGGAAGCCCGTAAATCAGAATTTGGCTCCAGCGCAAGCCGCTTGAATGGGCCACGTTTTATTTGCGGGCAAACACGAGCTGACGAACATCGATATTTTCAGAGCGAAATCCGGCTTCGCAGTAGTGCAGATAATAACGCCACAAATTGTTGAAACGCTGATCGAATCCCAGCGGCATAATTCTCGGCCAGGCCTCGTCAAACCGCTCACGCCAAATTTGCAGCGTTCTGGCATAATCATGGCCAAACACCCGTTCTGACACCATATGCAGATCCACCTGCTCACCAAGTTGCCGCAGAATCTGTGGTGTGGGAAGCATTCCGCCGGGAAAAATGTAACGGCGGATGAAATCCATCTCACTGCGGTAAGTCTGGAAAAACCGGTCCTGGATGGTGATGATCTGCAGGCCCGCAGTTCCGCCCGGTTTGAGACAATGCTTCATCCGGTCAAAGAATACCGGCCAATAGGCTTCGCCCACAGCTTCAAACATCTCAATCGAGGCTATTCTGTCATATTCACCGATTTCGTCGCGATAGTCCTGAAACTTGATAGTGACCTTTTCAGCAAGCCCCGCGTTGAAGACGCGTTCTCTGGCGAAATCAAACTGTTCCTGAGATATTGTCAGCGCAGTGACGTTGCAGCCGATTTCTCGGGCGGCAAATTCGGCAAAACCGCCCCATCCGCATCCGATCTCCAGAACGGTGTCCGAAGCGCCGATGCCTGCCTGCTCGGCAAGGCTACGATATTTCAGAATTTGCGCTTGCGTCAAATCCTCCTGTCCGCTTTCGAAGACAGCGGACGAATATGTCATCGACGGGTCAAGCCACTGCTGGTAAAACTCATTGCCAAGGTCATAATGCGCCGAAATGTTTTTCTTTGAACCGCGCCTTGTGTTGCGATTGAGCCAGCCGCGCAGCTTCAGGATCAACTTGACCACATACCTGTCGTCGATGGCCGTCTGAATGAGACCCTGGTTGACGCAGAACAATTCCAGAAACCTTGTGACGTCGGAACTGCTCCATTCTTCGGCCATGAAACCCTCGGCCACTCCCAGTTCGCCGCGTTTCAACAGCCGCGCGGCGAAATTGTGATCGTGGATGATGAGATCGGCCGATGGACCCGGCTTACTGCCACAGACCAAAAACGCTTCGCCTTCCGGCAGGTGAATCGTCAAAGAGCCGGCTTCCAGTCCGGTCGCAAACCGGATCGCGGCCCGGGTCAGACGCGGCAGGGATCTGGTCTTTTCGCGCACATCGGCCCGCGTGACCGATGTGACCGGGGCTCGCGTGACCGAGGTAACTGGCTGACCCGATGAGGAGATATTCATAATGCAGGACCATCCAGTTGCAAACAGACAAAAAAGTGTAGCATCAAGCCCACAAAAATCTCAAGTTCAGACTCTGGTCAACGGCCGCGGCGCGTCAGTCGGCTCCTGGGCATCACCATAAGAAACGGCCTTTGGGCGGCGAGGACGGCGATGGAACCGGGCGCCTTTGACCCACAATTTCAACGCTTCCCAATGAATGCCGCCAACAATCTTCAGGGATTGAAACGGCACCTGAACAAACGCCCGCAGCAGATTTCCGGTCGTCAGTGCCCGGCGCGAGCCGCTGAAGGTCGCTGCCAGAAGGGGACCTTCCGCATCACCAACCAGAATGCGCAGGGTTAAAGCTGTATCAGGCCGGTTGAGACGAAATCTGTAAGTCATATCCATATCGATGAAAGGCGAGACGTAAAACCGCTTGTTTCGTTGCTGGCGGATATGTCCGTTCTGGCTCTCTCCGGCGCGCACTGGTGCCACATAGGTGTGGTTTTCACCAAAGGTGTTTCGCACCTCGTAAATCAGAGCGCTCAGATGGTCGCTGGCATCGTAGCAGTAGTAGACCGACAGCGGATCGAAGACCCAGCCAAAAACCCGGGGATAGCACAGCAGTTCAATCCGGCACGGCGGCAATTCCCCCGCCGCCAGCATCACCCCGTCCACGTAGTTTCGCAGCGGCGTGCCATCGCGCGCGCCATGATCCCTGTCAAAAAAGCTCAGCAGGTTGAACCGGTTATGAGAGAAAATCGGGCTTTTTGCGGCAAGCGGCAGTTGGTCGAGATCAAGCAGCAAAGCATACACACGGTATTGAAACCTGTGCCCCATCGGCTTCAGCCGTGCATGCATCACCTTGCCGTCGTAGAGCGCACTGTGCGAGGTCGATCGAGTGCTCATCACCTATTCCGCTGCTGCCGCGAAAAGCTGCTCGTCATTAGCGGCGACCGGACGCCATGGAATGACGCCACCAAGCTTCTCGGCAACCCTGAGGCCTGATGTCAGGCCATCCTCGTGAAATCCGTATCCCGTCCAGGCACCACAGAACCAGGTGCGGTTGACACCCTGAATCCGGTCCAGCATTTTCTGTGCTGCCAGTGCCGAACTGTCATATTGCGGATGATCATACTCGAATACGTCGAAGATCAGATGATCTTCGGGCAGGCGCACAGGATTGAGGCTGATGAATAGGGGTTTGTTCTCGTCAATGCCCTGCAATTTGTTCATCCAGTAGGTCACCGATACGTCGGTTCCCTCAGGCTGCGCTTCGCTCAGATAGTTCCACGCTGCCCAAGCGCCTTTGCGTTGCGGCATTAGCGAAGGATCGCGGTGCAGGTAAACCCGGTTCGGCTTGAAGCGTACTCTGGATAGAATGTCGCTTTCATCCGCGGATGCATCACTCAAAGCTTTCAGCGTCTGATCGCTGTGGCCTGCCATAATCACCTGATCAAAGCTATCGCTCTGTCCGTGATTATCCCTAATCGTAACGCCGTCCCGGTTTCGGACAACGGAAACCGCTTCGCATCCCAGACGCATATTGGATGCAAGCGGTGCCAGCAATTTGTCCACATATGTCCTGCTGCCACCGGTCACCGTGCGCCATCTGGGACGCTCAAAATGCAGCAGGCGGTGATTGTTGAAGAAATTGGCGAAACTCTCGACAGGAAATGCCAGCATTTCGGCCGCCGGCGTGGACCAGATCGCAGACCCCATCGGCACTAGATATTCATTGCGGAACCTTTTGGAAAATTTGCGCTTGTCGAGATAGTTACCAAGCGACAGGCCGGACAATTTATTGGCAGCAAGATCGCCAAGACACTGCCTGTTGAAGCGGAATATCTCCCGCAGCATCCACAGAAAGCTGGGGGAAAACATATTTCGTTTCTGGGCAAAAATACCGCGCGGAATGCTGTCGCTCCATTCCGAACCGCCGCGCCGGCTGAACGAGAAACTCATATCACTGGGCTCGGTCGCAACACCCAGATGATCAAACATCGCCGTGAGATTGGGATAATTCAGCGCATTGTAAACGATAAAACCAGTGTCTACGCTGATGGTTTCGCCGCTGTAATCGATATCAACCGTTGCACTATGGCCGCCAGGCCGGTTGCGCCGTTCATACAGCGTCACCTGATGTTTTGAATGGAGCGACCAGGCGGCAGAATTTCCCGATATGCCAGAGCCGATAACAGCGATTTTCATGTGGTGTCGTCCAATCTTGCGGCCGGTTGCTATGCGGCTTCTTTTGTTTTTGCGAATGCTGAGAGCGCTTTTTCTCTGGCCAGCGAATGTTCGACAATCGGTTTAGGATAAGTCTTTCCCAACTCGACACCGGCTTTTTTCAGCACATCAGCGGGGGCCTTCCAGGGGGCGTAGAGATATTTGGTCGGCAGGTCTTTCAGTTCCGGCACAAATTGGCGGATATAAGCGCCCTCGCGGTCAAATTTTTCACCCTGGCTCATCGGGTTGAAAATGCGAAAATACGGCGCCGCATCAGCACCGGAACCGGCAACCCACTGCCAGCTTGCAGCGTTGTTGGCCGGGTCCGCATCGACCAGTGTATCCCAGAACCAATCTTCGCCGTGCCGCCAGTCGAGCAGCATATGCTTGACCAGAAAGGAAGCGGTGATCATCCGGACCCGGTTGTGCATCCAGCCGGTCTGCCAGAGTTGCCGCAGTCCGGCATCAACCATCGGATATCCGGTTTGTCCGTTCTGCCAGAGAGGCAAACGATCTGCATCGCCTTCCCAGGGAAACCCGTCGAAGCGGGGTTGAAAATTCCGGCTGGCGAGATCGGGATTGTAAAACAGCAAAGTATAGGAAAATTCCCGCCAGAGGACTTCCGACAGGAAGGTTTCCAGATCCTGGGCCGGGATATCCAGATCAGGCGCGGTAGCAGCCGACCAGATCTGATAGGGGCTGATTTCCCCGAAAGCGATGTGCGGGGACAGCCGTGACGTGCCCTCAATGGCAGGCAGATTGCGTTGTTCCCGGTATCCAACGATGCCATCGTCATGCAGAAAGGCGCTGAGGCGAGCTTTTGCACCTTCCTCTCCAGGCGTCCAGGTTGCAGCTATGGTTTTTGACCAGTCGGGATTTGTCGGGAGCAGTCCCCAGTCTTCCAGGGTATCTGAATCCGGGTGCGCCTCAGGAGATAGAAGCCTGTCAGGCGCGGCAAGGGCAGGGCGATCCACACCGGCAGACAGGCAGGCCCGCTTGAACGGGGTGTAGACCTTGTAATAGCCACCCGATTTTTTTTCGATGTCCCACGGCTCAAACAGCAAATTGGATTTCAAGCTCTGCGCCACAAGGTTACGTTCTGTGAGGCGCGCTTTTACCCGTTTGTCAGTCTCCATACCCGCAGCGTCATAACGACGGTTCCAGAACACGTTTTGTGCACCGCTGGCATCGACCAGATCGTCCAGAATTTCAACGGGATTGCCACGACGCAAAACCAGCTGGCCACCGATTTGTGTGATAGAGGCTGACAGCGCGGCAAGGCTGTGATGCAGCCACCATTTGGAGGCGCCGCCAATGGCACGTTGACCGGATTCCAGAATGAAAACACAGATCACCGGGCCGCCGAATTTCACAGCTTCCCGCAGGGCCGAATTGTCGGTTATGCGCAAATCTCTGCGAAACCAGACAATGCTGGGTTTGCAGGCGTTTGAAGGTTTTGTTTTCACCGATTCTGAGACGGTGTTTGAACCATTTTTCATCAGAGCGTTTGATCCCGTTTTCTAAACAGCTTTACGCCATTCATGCTTCAACGGATCACGCCCATTAGTATGAGAGCACGTTTTATTGAGGTTTGCGGATTTGAAGGCTCTGATCAGGCTCAGCCGGCTGCGTCGAAAGCCGCAACAAGTTTCCGGGCAATCTGGCCAATTTCATCAGCAGTCCGGCCTGGCTTGTATAGTGTGCTGCCGATTCCAAAGCCGTGAATGTCCTTCGCCCGGTAAGCTGCAAAGGAAGCTTCATCAATCCCGCCAACAGCAGCGATCGGTGTGCCTGCGGGGAGCACTGCCTTGATCCCGGAAATGCCGCCGGGTCCAAGCGTGTCGGCAGGAAAGAATTTCAGCACATGCGCGCCCGCTTCAAGCGCATTAAAGGCATCGCTCGCGGTAAAAACACCCGGCATGGAAAACATGTCACATTTTCGGGTCTGGCGGATGACATCGCTGTTGGTATTGGGTGATATGACGATCTGCGAACCGATCCCGGACAGCCTGTCAACATCAGCCGCTGTCAGCACCGTGCCCGCGCCGACCAGCGCTCTGCCATCCGACAGTTTGACAAGGCGGGCAATGCTGTCAAACGGGTCCGGCGAATTCAGTGGCACTTCAATCAGCGTAATTCCGGCCTCAATCAGTGTTTCCGCGATCGGTTCCACCTCATCCGGGCGCACGCCACGCAGAATTGCTACAATACCGCGATGTTTGGCGAATTCGTCGAGCCAGTTCATAAATTCAGTCCTTCAAGGGCTTCAGGGCGTTGTCATGCTTTGCTTGTGGGCAAGATACCAGAGCCCCTTGGTGCTGGCGTCAAGACCGAACAGGGTTCTGGGTCTGATACCGACACGTTCACAGGCTTTGGCGTAAAGTGGCGTCAGCCCGGGGCCGCCAATGATAAAACCGTCCTGTCCGCCCTGATTTCCGTCCTTGAACCAGCCGCCGGATTGTGCCGCGGCGAATTCAGCACCGATCATCAAACCGGACAGCCTGGCGGCACTGTCGTCTTTCTGTGCGCCGTTCAGCACATCCTGGGCGCGAATCTGGAACAATCCCGAGACCAGCGGCACACGGCCACTGATGACATCATCAAAACCCGTCAGAAAGGCGGGATGATCGGCGGTAATTTCAGCTTCGTGATGTGAGACACAGTGGCGCAGAATTGAAGCTGTTGCCAGCAGGGAATACAGCTCCCCGGTCAGAAATGTCTGAAACCTCGTGACTTTTCCATCTTTGACCGCGACCCATTTGCAATGGGTGCCGGGCAATATGGCAAGGCCTTCAAAATCATCCTGCTGCGCCAGGAGGCCGGCAATCTGGGTTTCCTCACCGCGCATGATATCCGCATTGTCGCGTGAATCCCGGTACAGCAGGCCGGGGACAATGCGCACAATCCGGCCTGAGGCAGTGCAAACCTGGGTGATCCGGGAGCCAAGATCGGACAACAGCGCCGGGCAGGACAGATAGGGCGCTTCCCGCCATCCCTGGCGAGAGCCGGCCATGCCGCAAATCCACACCGGCAAGTCCGGCCAGCCAGCCACCAGCCGTTCAAACACACTTTCAAATTGGTCTGAGTGCAGACCTCCGGCCCCTTCAGGAACGCGCCTTGTGTCGAGTTCGACACCGTTTGCATCCAGCAAAGAGGCTTGGCAATTGGTCGTGCCCCAATCAATGGCAATCATGTCAGCGCCGGTGGCGTCAGGGTTGCTCACGACATCTCCGTCCTGTTCAAAGTGAGGTATATCCCGGTTTGGGCATAATGCACCACTGGCCGTCGGTTATCGCAGAATCTGGATGGCCCAAATTCAGCCACAGGGCAAGGATTCACGCGCAGTGCCAGATGAAAAAACCCGCCGTGCGAAACGCAACGGCGGGTTTGAAATGGCTCCCCGAGCCGGACTCGAACCAGCGACAAGGTGATTAACAGTCACCTGCTCTACCAACTGAGCTATCGGGGATCAGTGGTGAGCGTCTATACAAAAGGAATAAGGCGTTGCCAAGAGCGGATTGCCGGTTAGAACAAATTTTCTGCCCGCTTTGCTACCGCCACCCTTAATTCGCGCACGATTCAGACTTATCTGCCGCATCAGTTGAATTCACACATATTGGTGTCAGATGCCATCCATCAAAATTGCCGGGAAATCATTCACTTTGCCGAATTCGCAACTGGCACGCATATCGCTGGGCGGGGTGTTTATCCTGTTCGGGCTGGTGGGGTTTTTGCCGATTGTCGGGTTCTGGATGGTTCCTGTCGGCTTGCTCATTCTGTCCTATGATGTGCCGTTCCTGCGGCGCCAGACCAGACGTCTTTCCGTGTGGTGGGGGCGACGCAAGCAAAAGAAAGACGGTCATTCCCGGAAAGGCCCGGCGTAACTTCGCTTGCAAAATTGGCTGCGAACAGCTTATGTGATGATGTGTTGGTTCTGGTGCTTCATGAACGTGAAGCACCGGATGAAAAGGGAACACGGATGCAGGCGACCCAATCCGGGGTCTGCAAACCGGGACTGCCCCCGCAACTGTGAGCGGTGAGCCGCTGTTTCATATGCCACTGGAGTGATCCGGGAAGGCGAAACAGACGGCAGCGAACCGCGAGTCAGGAGACCTGCCTGCACGATCAGAAACAACCCACCGTCGGGTCGGACGGACAGGAGCAACATATGTCTTACAATATTTCAGCCAACAGGGCTTCAGCTGCAGTCTCGGACGGCGCGCAGACCGGAGCCTTTTCCGCCAGACAGCGCGCCGCTGCAATGGCCTTGATCCTTGGCATTCTGGTAGTCTTTACCAGCGGATTTGCCTATCCGGAAATTCTCCATAACGCGGCGCATGATGCGCGCCACGCCAGCGGATTTCCCTGCCACTAGGCATAGGCACTCAAGGACACATCATGTTTTTCAAAATTTTGCTGAGTGCCGTTTTCGCGGCTCTGGCGGCGGGCATCATCGTATCTGCGATTCAGCAGGTCACAACGACGCCGCTGATCCTTATCGCAGAAACCTATGAGGATGGGTCTGCATCCGCCAACCAAACAGAAACGAAACTTCCGGCAGTTGCGAGTCCTAATGCTGCTGCATCTGATCCCGAGTCCAGTGCAATCTCACGCCCGGTTATGACCACTATGGCCAACATCGTACTGGCATTCGGCTTCAGTCTGGCGCTGCTGTCGGTGCAAATCCTGCTCAACCGCAGCATCAGCGCGCGGACCGGGCTGTTTTGGGGAATTGCCGCCTTTGCCGCCTTTAATCTGGCGCCCTCGCTGGGACTGCCCCCGGACTTGCCGGGAAGCGCTGCCGCCGATCTGGTATCACGGCAGATCTGGTGGACCGCCACTGCGATCCTGACAGCTCTCGGCATCGGTTTGCTGTCCCATCGTCAGACGTTCTGGGCAATTGTGGCTGCAATTTTGCTGTTTGCGCTGCCGCATCTGTATGGCGCACCCCAGCCGCAGCAATATGCCAGCACGGTTCCGGCCGAAATCGCAGCGCATTTTGCCGCCTCCTCGCTGGTGGTGATGGCGGTTTTCTGGGCCATGATCGGATCACTGAGCGGCTTTTTCTTTGCCCGTCAGGGTGCGTGAAAGCGATGCTCTCACCGGATCACAAATCGGTCCTGATCCTGGGCGGTGCCCGGTCCGGCAAGAGCGCCTATGCGGAGGAAATGCTGTTGTCTTGTGATGACGCGCCGCATTACCTCGCAACGTCCGACGCTCTCGATGCTGAGATGTCCCACCGCATCGCGCAGCATCGCGACCGCCGCGGCTCGCGATGGAGCCTCACTGAAGAGCCGCTTGAACTGTGTGACGCGCTGAGACGGGCGGACCGCCACAACAAAGCCGTGCTGGTCGACTGCCTCACTTTGTGGCTGTCCAATTTGATGCACAGCGAACGCGATATCACCCGAGAAACCGACAGGCTGATTGAACTGCTGCCCGCGCTCAACGCCACCATCGTGTTTGTGTCGAATGAGGTGGGACTTGGCATCGTGCCGGAAAACCGCCTTGCGCGGCAATTCCGCGATCATCAGGGCGTACTGAACCGCAAACTCGCCGCTTGTGTAGACCGTGTTGATTTTATCGCAGCCGGTCTGCCACTCACGCTGAAATCATAAAGGACCAGCCCATGCCTTCGCCAAACAGAATACCAGTCACCATCATCACCGGATTTCTTGGGGCTGGCAAAACCACACTGATCCGGCATCTGCTGCAAAATGCCGGCGGGCGGAAAATAGCGCTGATCATCAATGAATTCGGCGATATGGGCTTTGATGCGGAGCTTTTGAAGGGCTGCAATTCAGATGCCTGCAGTGCGGATGATATTGTCGAGCTGACCAATGGCTGTATCTGCTGCACCGTGGCCGAGGATTTTCTCCCGACCATGGAGACATTGCTGGCACGCGCCGAGCAGCCCGATCACATCATCATCGAAACCTCTGGCCTTGCATTGCCGCAGCCGCTGGTGCGGGCGTTTTCCTGGCCCGCCGTCAAATCCCGCGTCACTGTGGATGGCGTCGTCACCGTGGTCGATGCCGCCGCTCTGGCCGAGGGCCGAATGGTACATGACGAAGTTGCGCTGCAGCAGCAGCGCACCGCCGATGAAGCGCTGGACCATGAAAGCCCGATTGAGGAATTGTTCGAGGATCAGCTGAAATGCGCTGATCTGGTGGTGCTGTCGAAGGCTGATCTGGTCAGCGCGGAAGGTCTTGCAAAGGCGCGGCAGATTGTCGCCGGCGAGACCCGGGACAATGTGCGGTTTCTGGAGGCGTCAAACGGTGCCGTATCCGTGTCCGCCATTCTTGGCCTGACAGCTGAGGCGGAGGACGACATGGAAGTGCGCAAGAGCCACCATGATGATCATGACCACGACCATGATCACGACGATTTTGAGACCTTCATCGTCGCTGAGAGTTCGCACGCCAGCGTAGAGGATGCCAGAGCCGCAGTACTTGCCGCCATGGCCAGTCACGGTGTTTTGAGGATCAAGGGAGCCGTGTCGATCGCCGGTAAAGCTGTCCCGCTGGCGGTACAGGCGGTCGGACCGCGCGTCGAAACCTGGTTTGCACCCGCCAGCGGCGGCAGTCCGAAACTGGTGGTGATCGGAGAGAAGGGGCTGGATTGCAGCGCCATCACAGCCATGCTGGCTCAAGCACCTGCCATAAAACAGGCGAGTTGAGCAGTGCATATTCTCCAGGCTCAAACGCGACGAATTGATGATGGCGAAGAGGCCGTTGACCTCGCGCAGTCGCCTGGAGACATTGTTATTCTGACAGCTGCCGACACGGAGATATCGGGATTTTCCTATGCAGCAGGATCGTTGGAAGAGGATTTTCCAAGTCTGCGCATTGCCAGCCTGATGGCCCTGACGCATCCCTATTCGGTGGATCTGTATGCGGACAACACGCTGTCTCAGGCAAAGTTGATCGTCGTGCGGGCGCTGGGCGGGCGTAATTACTGGTCCTACGGATTTGAAAGACTGGCTGAACTGGCCCGTGCCAGATCCATCAAGATCATTGTTGTTCCGGGAGATGCCAACTGGGACAGCGATCTTGAAGCCGCCAACTCGCTGGACATCGCCACGGCCCGCACCTTCTGGCGCTATTGCGTTGAGGGCGGCGTTGAAAACCTCAAAAACGCGCTGAGATATCTGGCGCAGCAGATCGGATATGAGAGCCCCGCAGCACCGCCAAAAGCGCTTCCCAAGGCCGGGCTGTACTGGCCCGGCAAGGCAGAACCGGCACTTGACGAGGTCCAGAACAGTTTTGCCCACAACGGCACGGCTGCCATCGTGTTTTACCGCTCCAGCGTTCAGGCCAATGCCACGGCTCCGATTGACGCGCTGATAAAAGCACTCGACGCGGCGGGCCTCAACGCACTGCCGATCTATGTCTCCAGCCTGAAAGACGCTGAATCGGTTGCCGTCCTGACCAGCATATTAGCCCAGGCGAGCCCGTCTATCACCCTCAATGGCACGGCCTTCGCGGTATCCAAGGCCGGCGGCAGCCATGTTGCAACGCCTCTCGATCAGGCCGGCAGGATGGTGCTGCAATTTGTCATGTCCGGCACGTCCGAAGCGGGTTGGCGGGAAAGCGACCGGGGCCTGTCCGCCAAAGATCTGACCATGCATGTGGTGCTGCCCGAGATCGATGGCAGGGTACTGACCCAAATCATCTCATTCAAGGAAGAGGGTGCGTTTGACACCCGGACTGAATGCCGACCGACGCGTTTTGTCCCGATCACTGATCGCATCAACCGGCTTGCCAACCAGGCAGCGGCGTGGTCTGGATTGCGCGATGCTGCAGCTTCAGACAAAAAGCTGGCTCTGATCCTGTCGAACTATCCCAATAAGGACGGTCGTATGGCCAATGGCGTCGGTCTCGACACGCCGGCCAGCATAATTGCGCTGATGAAAGCGCTTCAAGCGAAAAATTATACGACAGACGAAGCGCCGGAAGACAGCAAATCCCTGATGGATTTGTTGATGAGCGGTCCGACAAATGCGTTTGACGAAGGGCGCTTGAGGCAGGCAAATCATGGCCTGACCCTGGAAAAATATCTTCATCACTATAGAGAATTGCCAGAATCTCTTCAAAAAGCAGTTGAAGAGCGTTGGGGCGCGCCGCCGGATGATCCGGCCTGCATAGACGGCATCTTCCGCCTTGCCGTCCACACATTCGGCAACATTGCAGTCGGAATACAGCCGGCACGGGGTTATAATATTGATCCCAAGGAAACCTATCACGATCCGGCGCTGGTGCCGCCGCATAATTATCTGGCTTTTTATGTCTGGTTGCGCCGGGAGTTTGGCGCTGACGCGCTGGTCCATATGGGCAAGCATGGCAACACCGAGTGGCTGCCGGGCAAGGCGCTTGCCCTGTCGTCAGAATGCTGGCCTGACGCAATTATGCAGGGACTGCCTGTTGTGTATCCATTCATTGTCAATGATCCGGGCGAAGGGGCGCAGGCAAAACGCCGCATCAGTTCGGTGATTATCGATCACCTGATGCCGGCCATGACCCGTGCAGAAACCTACGGCCCATTGTCGGAAATCGAAGCGCTGATCGATGAATATTTTCTGGCGAGCGGCGTTGACCCCAAACGTGTCAGATTGCTGGAAGAACAGATTTTTGAAGCAATTGAACGTCACGCGCTCGGAGCCGAGCTTGGTTTGCCACTTGGCGTCGAAAAACATGAGGTTCTGCAACGCCTTGACGGCTATATCTGTGAATTGAAGGAAATGCAGATACGCGACGGGCTGCACACTCTGGGCCAGTCTCCGACCGGCACACAAAGAACCGATACGCTGGTGGCTCTGACCCGCGTGCCCGGCTCGTCACACATGTCTTTGCACCGGGCTCTGGCTGCTGATCTGGGCCTTGACCGGTTCGATCCACTGGCCTGTGAGTTATCCGCGCCCTGGACCGGACCAGTGCCTGAAGCGCTGGCTGGGGTTTCAGACCTGCCATGGCGCACCAATGCCGACACGCTGGAGCGGATTGAACGCCTTGCAGTGCAACTGGTGAACGGAGATCTGACCGCTCAAAAGCAGTGGGAAAAGACTGCAGCCGTTCTGGCCTACGTCAATGGTGCCGTGGCGAAAGCCCTTGACGACAGCGGCAGATCTGAAATCGAAGCCTGTTTGACCGCGCTCAGCGGCTCGTTCGTGCCGCCAGGGCCATCGGGTGCGCCAACGCGCGGGCGGCTGGACTGCCTGCCGACGGGACGCAACTTCTATTCCGTGGATGTCCGGTCCGTGCCGACAAAAGCCGCCTGGCAGCTGGGCCGCCAATCGGCAGATCTTGTGACCGAGCGCTATTTTCAGGAGCATGGGGAATGGCCGGCAGCCCTTGCACTGACAGCCTGGGGCACATCCAACATGCGCACCGGCGGAGACGATATTGCACAGGCCATGGCGTTGATCGGGGTTGAACCTGTCTGGGAGGAGCTCTCCGGCCGGGTGACCGGCTTCAAGATCATCCCCTTGTCTGAGCTGAAACGGCCGCGTGTCGATGTCACGCTTCGCATCTCCGGTTTCTTCCGCGACGCCTTCCCGCTGCAGATCGATCTGTTTGACAGTGCGGTTCGCGGTGTCGCCGCGCTGGAGGAACCGGAAGATGCCAATCCGATTGCGGCGCGCGTGCGGGCGGAAACATGCAAGCTGGTGTCAGACGGCCTGTCTGCGGAAGATGCCGCGAAGCGCGCCGGCTTCCGAGTTTTCGGCTCAATGCCGGGGGCTTACGGTGCCGGGCTGCAGGCGCTGATTGATGAAAATCTGTGGGAAGACCGCTCGGATTTTGCTGAAAGCTTTCTTACCTGGGGCGGTTATGCCTATGGCGCGGGATCGGAAGGCGATGGCGCACGCGATTTGCTGGAAACCCGCCTGAGCCAGACCCAGCTGGTGCTGCAAAACCAGGACAACAGGGAACATGACATTCTCGACAGCGATGATTATTATCAGTTCCAGGGCGGTTTGACAGCAACTGTGGCAACACTGTCTGGCGTGGAACCCGCCGTTTATCATGGCGATCATTCGCGACCCGAAACGCCGGCGATACGCTCATTGCAGGAAGAGCTCGCACGGGTGGTTCGCGGCCGCGCGGCCAATCCAAAATGGATCGCCGGAATGATGCGCCACGGCTATAAGGGGGCATTCGAGATGGCCGCCACGCTGGATTATCTGTTTGCCTATGCCGCAACCACAAAGGCAGTTCAAAGCCATCAGTTTGACTTGCTCTACAACGCCTATTTTGATGACGAGGATGTGCGCCAGTTTATTGAACTGCACAATCCCGCTGCGCTGAAGGAAATGGCTGACCGCTTTCTTCAGGCCATCGACCGGGAATTGTGGCAGCCACGGCGCAACAGTATTTTCGCCGAGTTGAAAGACCTCAAAGGGGAGAAAGTCGCATGAGCATCAAGGACAATATGACGGAAGAAGAGCTGAATGCCCGCCATGCTGACAAAATGAAGAAAAAGAAGGCGGCGCGCGACAAGATCATCGCCACCAAGACAATCGAAAAGGGTCTGGTGATTGTCCATACCGGGAAGGGCAAGGGCAAATCCACCGCGGCTTTCGGGCTTGTTTTCCGCTCTCTTGGCCATGGCCACAAGATCGGCATCGTCCAATTCGTCAAGGGCAAATGGGAAACCGGAGAGCGCACTGTGCTGGAACGGTTTCCCGAACTGGTCTCGCATTACACGATGGGTGAGGGCTTTACCTGGGAAACCCAGGACCGCCAGCGCGACATCAAGGCGGCCCGCGAGGCCTGGGAGAAGGCCAAACAGCTGATCATGGATGATGAGCACAAACTGGTGCTGCTCGACGAGTTGAACATTGTGCTGCGTTACGATTATATCGACGTGGAAGAGGTGGTCGCATTTCTGAAACAGAAACCCCATGAAAAACATGTTGTCATTACCGGCCGCAACGCCAAGGAACCGCTGATCGAGATCGCCGATCTGGTCACGGAAATGACCATGATCAAGCATCCGTTCCGTTCCGGTGTCAAAGCGCAAGTCGGAATCGAATTTTAAAACATGTCTCGCAAACCGGCGCTTATGCTGCAGGGAACCGGCTCCAATGTCGGCAAGTCTATCCTGGTTGCGGGTCTGGCGCGGGCTTTGGTTCAACGCGGCATAAAAGTGGCGCCGTTCAAGCCGCAGAACATGTCGAACAATGCCGGCGTTGCTGAGGGTGGCGAGATTGGCCGGGCGCAAATGCTGCAGGCCCGTGCGGCGGGCCTGACCCCGAGCATTCATATGAACCCGGTGCTGCTGAAACCGGAAAGTGAAATCGGTGCGCAGATCATCGTTCAGGGCCGCTTGGCCGGCACCATGCGGGCGCGTGATTACGGGTCGCATAAAACGACATTGATGCCAAAGGTGCTGGAAAGCTTCCAAGCGCTGGAAGCGGACTATGATCTGATTCTCGTGGAAGGCGCGGGAAGCCCGGCGGAGATCAATCTGCGGGCAGGGGATATTGCCAATATGGGCTTTGCCGAAGCCGCCGATGTTCCAGTGGTACTGGTTGGCGATATCGATCGTGGCGGCGTGATTGCCAGTGTGGTGGGCACCCACACTGTGCTGCCCCTTGCGGATAGGCAGCGCATCAAAGGCTTTCTGATCAACAAATTTCGCGGCGACGTTTCCCTGTTCGATGACGGCATAAAGACAATTGAAAAAATGACCGCATGGCAGCCTTTGGGCGTCGTGCCATATTTTCCCCAGGCGCGGCGCTTGCCGGCAGAAGATGTTCTGGATCTGCAAACCGGGGCCAGCTCATCAGGCAGCTTCACTATTGCAGTGCCGAAATTACCACGAATTGCCAATTTCGATGATCTCGATCCCCTGGCGTCTGAACCGGATGTGTCCGTACATCTGGTCGAGGCTGGCGAGCCATTGCCGACAAATGCCGATCTGATTCTGCTGCCCGGCTCAAAATCCACGATTTCGGATCTGGAATTCCTCAAAGCCGAAGGCTGGGATATTGATATTGCTGCGCATCTGCGCCGGGGCAGGCCGGTGATCGGTCTGTGCGGCGGCTACCAGATGCTCGGCAAGCGGATTTCCGATCCTGATGGCGTCGAAGGGCCGGTGCGGTCCGTAGCCGGGCTTGGCCATCTGGATATTGAAACGACGCTGAGCCGCACCAAGACCACCAGCCCGGCCAATGGCGTGCATTGCGCAAGCGGTCTGGCGGTAGAGGGCTACGAGATTCATCTTGGCAACACCACTGGTGCGGATTGCGAGCGCCCGTTTGCGCATATTGCTGGGCGCGCTGATGGAGCGCACAGCCCGAACGGCCTGGTCTGCGGCACCTATATGCATGGTATTTTCAGCGCTGACGCCTTCCGCGTTGCCTATCTGCAGGGGTTTGGCCACGCAGCTTCGGATTATCGCTATGATCAGGCGATTGATCAGTGTCTGGATGAGTTGGCCCAACATCTGGAAACCCATCTCGATATCGCCGCGTTGCTGGATATTGCCTATGCGAGAGCTGCATAAAGCCCGAGATAGATAAGCCAGTGCAGAATCAGGACGGCGATCATCTGCCGCAGCGCCCGGCGGATATCGCTTTCATCGACGGTTCGGTGGCCACCGGCATTGAAATAGGGCGCGTCAATTTTCACGCTGTCATATTGTCTTGGCCCGGCAAGTGTAATGCCCAGCGCATGGGCGGTAGCAGCCTCCGGCCAGCCGGCATTGGGAGAGCGGTGCCAGCGGGCCTCGCGCACAGTGCCGATCAAAGTCCGGAATACCGACCCGCCGACAATTGGCGCGCAAAGAGCCAGCAGAATGGCGGTGATACGCGCGGGTATAAGGTTGAGCAGATCGTCCAGCCGTGCCGCCGCCCAGCCAAAGGCGCGATAGGTTTCGTTGCGGTGCCCGATCATCGAATCCGCTGTGTTGACAGCTTTATAAACCAGAAGTCCGGGAAAGCCGGCAATGGCGAACCAGAAGGCGGGCGCAATTACGCCGTCGGACAGGTTTTCTGCCGTTGATTCAATGGCGGCGCGGGCAATGCCGGTCTCATCGAGTTGGTCCGGATTGCGGCCGACAATCTTTGACACCGCCTGGCGCGCGTGCTGCAGACTGGCGTCATCCAGAGCATTGGCAACAGCGGCAACGTGGCCAAAGAGGCTTTTTTGCGCCAGCAGAACAGACGCTGCCAGGATCATGCCGGCTGATCCGGCTAGAGATTGCCCCGACACCCAACGCATTCCCAACCCGGTTGCGCCTGCAACGCCAGTCAGAATCAGGATCAGAAGACTGCCTGTCAGATAGTTTGCCGCACCGATGCGTCTGAAATTGAGCAGCTTCTCGAGACCGCTGATCAGGGCACCGATCCAGGCTACCGGATGCGGAATACGGCGCCACAGCCAATCCGGGTCACCGAGAATGGCATCCAGTAGCAGGACGACCAACAGGCTTGCCAGCGTTCCGGATAGAAACAGCGTATAGTCAAGAAGCATTAGGGTCTGGACTCAACTAGGAGGTTGAATTGGTGAGCTTGAT
>TARA_R110002096_G_scaffold4493_16_pt1 | contig 28033 bp, 23 predicted proteins | sample TARA_R110002096 | Tara Oceans TARA_R110002096 (sample SAMEA4397295) | marine metagenome | biome: Polar Biome; feature: [DCM] deep chlorophyll maximum layer (ENVO:01000326); material: water (ENVO:00002006), including particulate matter (ENVO:01000060) such as... | depth 35 m
TGAGCGGGGCGCCGATGATGCCCATGAAAAGGACACCTACAGCCGAAACGCCATTGAGGGTAAGCGCGCCACCTTTGGGGAAACGTTCGGCCACGATGCCGAGCGTCGTGGGCCAGAGGAAGGTTTTGCCAAATCCGTAAAGCGTGGCGGCCAGCAGGATGGTGATTCCAACCGCTTTGGAGAGAAAGATGAGTCCGCAAACGGCGAGCGCGGCGCTTGCCATGAGCAATCCAAGCGGGGAAAGCCGATGAACGATGGGGCCCGCACAGAATCGCAACACGGTCATGATGAGGGAGGTGTAAATTAGAACCCAACCGGCGTTGATGCCGAGTTTCGTCATTTCCGGCTCCATCAGCTCGGTGATCCAGGTATCGGTGCCAAGCTCGGTTGTGGCAAGTGGGCCGATCGTCACCAGCATGATGAGGAAGATGGGAGCACCCGGGCTTTTCGTGTAGATGCCCACGCCGATGACGGTTGCCGCAATGAGTGTCCAGACCACGGCCATGGGAAGATCAAAAACGCGCCCAATCTCATTGAAGAGGAGGTAGCCGATGATGAGGAAACCCAGCACGCCGACTTCTTTGAGCATGTCGCGGTAGGGGACACCGGCGGCGACCCGCTCGTTGACCGGGAATTTACACGGCAGCGTGAGAATGGTGTAAAAGATGACGGGAACGAGGAGCAGCCCCATTTTGAGCTGCCAGGTCTGGTCCTTGAGGAAAATCGCGACAAGTCCGCCAATGACCAATCCCAACGGCCACCCGGCATGGAGAATATTGAGCCACTTCGTTTTCTGCTTCTTATACATCGTGGCGACGACGGGATTGATGTAGGCCTCAACCGTTCCATTCCCCAGGGCGACCACGAAACTGCCAATCCAGAGCGCCCAATAGCCGTTCGCGAAAATGATGATAATGGTCGAAGCGATCTGGCAGAAAATGGCGAAAAAGGCGGCGGTCTTGTAGCCGATTTTATCGATGATGAGGCTGAAAACGACGATCGTGATCGCGAATGGCCAAAGCCCGGCTCCCAAAATCTGGCCTTTTTGTGTTTCCGACAGGTTGAACTCCGTCTGCCAGTCGCCAATGACCATACTGCGGACGGAAAAAACAAAGGAAGTGGCAACGAGGGCGACAAAACAGGCCCAAAAGAGCTTTTTGTCGGGAAGAGGTGCTTCGGTTTGAGACATCGCAGAAGGTTTGTGGGATTGGAAGCCCGCATTGTTTCGAAAATGGAATTGAAATCAATGCTTTTGTCAGGAGCAATCCTATTCGGGCCTCTCAATCTTCGAATTCTGAAGTTCTCTCAAGGTTTTGAACTTGTCCTCGACGTTGAGTGTGTTAAGAAAGGCGACTTTTGCCCGTGTATCCCTCCCCACACGCGGGTAATCCAGCTAACTAACTTCTTTAGCATCCAACACGAAAAACCACCTTCACGAATGATCAGTACGATGAAATCCGACGGCATTACGGACAATGCCAGTCGACTACTTTGGGCCGGATTTACGGCGATTTTAGCCGCTGGGGTCGGCTTTGCCATCCGCGGCGGAATTTTTGACAACTGGGCCGACGAGTTTGGCTTCACCGGCTTGGAACTCGGCCAAATTGGAGGCGCGGGTTTCACCGGCTTCTGTTTTGGAATTATCATCGGGGGGGTCGTGGTCGACAAGATCGGTTACGGAAAGCTGGTCATCGCGGCGTTCGCGTTTCACGTGGCATCCGCCTTCATCACCTTTCTCGCGACAGGCGCACCCGATGGAGCTTCACCTGAAGAAGTTGCGGCAGCTCACCAATCCGGTTTCACATTCCTGAAATGGGGCATGTTCGTCTTCGCATTGGCGAATGGAACTTTGGAAGCCGTTGCCAACCCCTTGGTTGCGACGCTCTTTCCCACCAAGCGGACGCACTATCTCAACATCCTCCACGCCAGTTGGCCTGCAGGTTTGGTGCTTGGCGCCGCTGTCGGTTGGGTCCTCGACGAAGGTTTGGGGCTGAGCTGGAAGATGCAACTCGCACTCTACCTGATCCCCACCATCGCTTATGGTGTGATGTTCTTTGGCCAGAAGTATCCGAAATCTGAGGCCAGCGAAAAAGGCGTTGCCTACGGAGACATGTTCAAGGACGTCGGTCTCCTCGGTGGAGCGGTTGTGGCTTATCTCCTGGCTTTGTTCTGCCTCAAGACACTCGGCTTTCCTGATATCGCCGGATACGGCATTGGTTTCGTGATCCTGATTGCGATCGGGGTCATCACCAAGTTCTCGATTGGCGCGATTCTGCTTTTCGTCCTCTTCGTGACGCACGCCTTGGTTGGTGCCGTTGAGTTGGGAACCGACCAATGGATGCAGAACATCACCGGGAATATTCTGAGCCCGGGTGAAGGCAAGGCGCTCTTCATCTGGACGTCGCTCGTGATGTTTGCCCTGCGATTCTGTGCGCATTTCATCGAAAGCCGCCTCAAGCTGTCGCCTGTCGGCATTCTTTTCGTCTGTGCGGTGCTGGCCTTCATTGGCTTGAACCTCACTGCAGCCGCCTCCGGATTCGCGATGGCGTTCATCGCTCTCACGATCTACGGCGTCGGCAAGACGTTCTTCTGGCCAACCATGTTGGCTGTGACGGGAGACCGTTTCCCACGATCCGGTGCTGTTGCCATGTCGCTCATGGGTGGAATCGGAATGATGAGCGCAGGGCTCATTGGTTCTGAGGGATTGGGTTATGCCAAAGACCGTTTTGCCGGTGAGGAATTGAAAAAGGCAGATGCTGCTTTGTTCGAAGAATACAAGTCTGACAAGCCTTCGAAATGGCTTCCAATTCTCCCCGAGGCAACTGGACTCGATGGAACCAAACTGGGCGAAGCCAAGGGAGCCGAAGAGCGGACAGCTGCTCAGCAAACCGTGGTTGAAGCCGACATTCGCGGCGATCGCAAGACACTCCGCGCGGATGCGTTCATTCCGCTGACGATGGCTGCGGTCTACTTGTGCCTCCTCTTGTGGTTTAAGGCCCGTGGCGGTTACAAGCCGGTGAATATCGACGGTGAGGCGTTGACCGGTGGAGTTGAGGGACCTGTCGCCTAACGGTGAACGGAACTGGAACTCAATGGTTCAAATCTCTGGAAGGGCAGCCCGCAAGGCTGCCCTTCTTTGGTTTTAGGAAGTCTCCAAACTTACAATCAACCATCGAATGTTCGGTTTTCTCGACAGTCCCTGTAAACGCTGCAACCCGGCGGATCACAGCATCTATCGGGCTTATTTCTGTGGGGTATCGACGCAGCTTGCGCGCGACTATGGTAACTGGGCGCGTTCCCTGACCAATCGCGACAGCACGTTTGTGTCGCTCTTGGGTGCGTCGTTGGAACCCGAAGAACCTCGACGCGAGTCGCTTACCTGCTGTAACCCATTGGCGAAAGAGAGGAATCTCTATAGCTGCGATCCTCATTCTCGCTACGCAGCCGCTGTTACCATCTGTGGGATTTGGACCAAGCTTCGGGACGATTCGATGGACGAAACCTGGCTGAGGCGCGGAGTAAGCCGGACCTTGATGGCGGCACTGGAGCGTTCGGTCGGAAAGGCGGAAGCGATTCTGATTTCTGGCGGATTTCCGGTCGAAACCGTGCATCAGGCGTTGGGTCGGCAGGAATCGGTCGAGTTGGATTCATCGAGGGATTGGGAAACGTGTTCGGAGCCGACCGCGGTAGCGTTTGGCAAAATTTTCGGGCATTCCGCAACTAGTGAATCAAACCCCAAATTGGAAGCTGCGGGCGCGTCCCTGGGGCGAATCATCTACATGCTGGACGCGGTGAAAGATCAGGAGACCGATCGAAGCCGGGGGCGTTTCAATCCATTGATCGAGTCGCGACGGACCATCGCCGAACTCTGGGATTGGCTGGGAGCCGAGTTGAAGCAGGTTGAGCAAGCTTTCAGCGCGATTTCCTTCTTTCGGAACGAGAGTCTACTGCAATCCATTCTATTTGATGGCGTCGGAGCGAAAGTGGCTGCGGCAGGTCACGGGGTTGGGACAAGGGCTTCGTTTTCATCGGAGACCGCATCCAAAAGGAAGAAAAAGAGAAGGAAAAAGCGTTCTCCAGATCAGAAATCCCGTTGGTATGAAAGTTGTTGCGACCCGTGTCTGTGGTGCCCCGGAGATTGTGGCTGCGGTTCCGGAACAAGTTCAGCCGGAGACGGCTGTGGAGTGTGTGATTGCGGCGGATGCGATTCCTGTGGATGCGACTGCTGACAGTGCTCGACCTGATGGTTTTGAGAAACTCCAAGAGCTCAATTTCTCCTTGCAAGGCCGAACTCCCAAGAGAGATTGAGACTCAATCTCAAAGAAAAACACGCCCATCACTATCATGTTTCGTTCGTTTGCCGTCCTTCTTCCGTTCCTCCTCATCGCTCAGTCCAACGCTGCTGAACTCGTGGCCGGAATGGTCGATTTTCCCAAAATCCAGCGCCACTACTATCGCACCGCGATGGAGCAGAAAGCCATCACCGAAAAGCGCGAAGAAGAAACGAAGAAGCTGGAGGAGACCCTGACCGAGAATCGCTCCAAGGTTGAGGAATTGCTCACCGCGCAGAAAGAGGCGCAACAGCAACTGCAGGACCCAACCTTGTCCGACGCCAAGAAGCAGGAAACCCTCGAAGCGGCTCAAAAACGCGCGGCGGAGATCAACGAATTTCAAACCAAGGTCCAACAACAACAGTTGACCGCGCGAAATGCCCTGATTCAGCAGGCGGATCAAGCCAACGTCGCGCTCCTGACGGAGATCAACGACGCCATTCGTTCCGTCGCCGAGGAGAACGCGGTCGATTTCGTGATGAACCGCACCTTCGGTGTCCGCGGGATCCCGACGTTCCCCTACGCTTCCGCCAAAAACATTCTCGACCTGACTGACGAGGTCATCGCGAAGCTGAATCAAAGCGCGCCGGAAGGCTGGGCGCCCGGGAAAGAAGGGGAGTAGGTAGCGGCCAAGCCGACTTGTTGCCTCAATCCCGAACCAGCTTTCTCACCGCCTCCAAATAGGTTGTCACGGATGGCCGCGGATTCCGGTCGTGCGATTTCTCGATGCGTTCGACGGCTTCTTGGTATTCGCCTTTCTCGACCGAAATGCGTCCGAGCTGGAGGTAGGCGTTGGCGGCGTGTTCCGGGAGCAGAGCGGCTTGTTCGAGAACCATTTCGGCTTCGACGAGTTCCTTCCGGGTTTGGTGAAATCTCCCCAGTGTGATGATGGCCTGGCCGTCGAGTGGGTCGTTCTCGACCAGTTCGCGAATCGTGGCGATGGCCTCGTCCTGGTCGCCGTTTTCGAAGGCGATCAGGGCTCCAATGCGGGTGAGTTCGGCGTCGTCGGCATTGGGGTAGGCAGCCAAAATGAGGGCGTGAAGCTTTTCGGCTTTGTTCCAGTGTTCCCGGTCGCCCAGAAAGCGAAGGGCAGACACGATACTGGTTAGCGAGGGGAGGTTCTCGGGCTCTTTTAAGGCATTCGCATAGGCGTGAAGCGCGGCTGATGACAGATCGTTAGCGAGATAGAGATGACCCAGTGTCAAACGCTCGGAGGGGCCGCCCGCGCCAAACGCCTCGAGGATTTCAAACGCACTGATGGCCGCCGTTTCGTCTTCGTTTTGCTGGAGGGCGTAGGCGAGATTTTTCCACACCATGGTATCGGTGGGATTCTGCTTCAGAATTTCGCGATAGAGAGCGATGGCGGCGACGGTTTGGTGGGTTTGCTGGAGGGCGACGGCTTCTCCCATCTTCCATTGCACTTCTTTGGGCATGGAAATTTGGGCCAGCCGGTAGGATTGGAGGGAGGATTGGTAGTTTTCGTCGATCGCATGGCAATAGCCGAGCATTCCGAGCGTGAGACCGTCGCTCGCGCCGAGTTCGACGGCGCGGATCAGGTGTTTTTGGGCCTCCTCGTATTCTTCCAGTTCGATGAGGGAGATGGCGAGGTTGCGATGGGCGTCGCGGAAATTCGGGAATCTAGCGAAGGCGTTCCGGAACGTTTCAGCGGCGGATTCGGCTTCGCCCGCTTCAAATTGGAGGTTGGCGAGGGTGAAGAGCATCGCGGGGCTTTCCTGAGTGATGGAGGCGCCTTCGAACAAGGAGATGGCCGCATCGCGATCGCCCTTGGCCATGAGTTCTGCGGCATCGTTGAGGTATTCCTCCTCGTCAACGGTGATGACCGGTTCGATGCGGGAGTCGATGCCATAGCTGCCCGTGAGGACCTTTTGAAATTCCTCGGATTTCCACAGGGGAGAGATTGGGAGGGGCGCGAGAGTCGGTTCGGCAAGGGACGTGGAAACGGGGATTACCCCGGCGATGCCAATGATGCGTAGCAATGAGAGAAGTCGGATCATTCTGATGGGAAGCGGGCTATTGAAGTTCAAGCGGCCATTGAAATTTGGCGGAGACGGAGCGTCCGTCTTTCTTGGGAGCTGTGAAACGGGCGCGGGCCGCGAAGGAACGGGCCATGCTGACAAATTCCGGGTGAGAGGAATCGATCACCCGCAAAACCGTGGGAACCCCGGTTGGGGAGATTTCGATTTCCAGGGTCACGCGCCCTTTGTTGATTCCCCGTTTGCGCATGGAGCTGGGGAAGGTGACTTGAGGTCGATTGAGAAGGCGTGGCTGGGAGTCGAGGTCGCGCAGGAAAAACGACATCCGTTCGCGTGACTGATCTCGATTGGGTAGAAATTGGGCTGTGAGCATCTGCTTCGGCACGGCGAGCTCCATCGTGGCCTTGATGGCGGGAGCCGGGGAGTCAATCTGGATGTCGAGCTTTGGAAGTGGGGGCGCCTTCGGTGGGGGCGGAGGCGCGGATGGTGGCGGTGGCGGCGGAGGAGCCGGGATATCGACGGCGGAGGTTCCCTGCAAGGTGCGAATGGTCACTTCCGGTTCGATGCGACGCGTTTCCAGCCATCGGGTGAATACGAGAAACGCGATGAGCACGATGGTAAGGAATCCGGCCACGAGGAAGCGCAGGGATTCCCGCAGGGCGTTTCCGGAGCGGCGGGAGGTTTGTTCCCGGGTGGAGGTAAAGGTTGAGGCTGAGGATGGGGGAATCATTCACTCACGAATGGTGGAGACAAAGACCTGGTGGGCGCCAGCAAGTTTGGCTTCGTCCATCACTTGGACCGTGGTTTCGGTCGGGGTTTGTTGATCGGCTTGGATGATGATGGGCATCTCTCCGTCGCGAATGAGTCGACCGACGACGGAACGGACCCCGGCAACACCGATTTCGCGACCGCCGTAGTGGACGGTGCCGCTGGAGCTGATGCCGATGAGGATGCTGTTTTTCTCCAGATCCTGTTGGCTCGCGGCGCGTGGTTTGTTGATTTCGATCCCCGTTTCCTCGACGAAAACCGTCGTGACGATGAAGAAAATCAAGAGGATGAACACCACGTCGATGAGGGGCGAAATGTTGATCTCGCTGGTTTCATTTTCCGGCGGCTGGTTTTGAAATCGGGAAAAGTGACTCATGCGCGACGGGAACGGAGGTTGCGATGACGGTGGTTCAGCACCGTGCAGAGGATGAGGGTGGGGACCGCGATGATAAGGCCGGTTTGGGTGGTGATGAGCGCTTCGGAAATCCCTCCCGAAATCGCGTCAATCGGAGCCGAGCCGCTACCGGATCGCGCCAGCCCGGAAAAGGTTTTCAGCATTCCCGCGACGGTCCCCAACAAGCCGATCAGGGGCGCGGCGCCGATGAGAACAAAGCAAAATTCGATGCGGCGTTTGATCCTGGCGTGATCGATTTCGTGGTTCCTTCCGGAAATGGTGGTGCCGATCGAGACAAGGCAGGCCGCGATCGAAAACGCCAGCACGATCAGGCCCCAAAATATCCAGCCGCCCTCGCGCGAGAGTTTGAAGAATTCAGCGATCAGTTCTGCCCACATTGGAGGATTCCCATTTTCGTTAAGCGGTTTTTCCGGAGGGTTTCACTCCGTTGAGAAACGCGATGCTGGTTAGCTCCATGGTGGAGCGGATGCCGGAAGTTTTCCGGGAAAGCAGGGCATGTATGATCAGGGCCGGGATGGCGACAATCAGCCCAAACTCGGTCGTAACGAGCGCTTCGGAAATGCCGCTCGCCAGCGGTTTGGCGTCGCCGGTTCCGTAGACGGTGATTTTCTGGAAGGTGTGAATCATCCCCGTCACCGTGCCGAGCAACCCGAGGAGGGGCGCCGTTGCCGCCGCGATGGCGATGAACGGGAGCCCGCTGTGGAGTTTCGGGAGCAGCTCGCTGTAGCGTTGGAAGAGTTTTTCCTCGAGCGCTTGACGCGGAAGCTCGGATTCATCAATTCCACAGCGCAATATCTTGGCCGCCGGATGGGCGAGGCGGGCCACGGCTTCCCGCGCTTTCTCGGCTTCCTTCGCGTTCACCGCATCGATCACTTGCTGCAAGGTCGCTGACCGCAAGTCGCGGATGCGCAGAATCGCAATCCACTTGATCACCGCAGCGATGAGCGCCACCAGGGCGAGAAAGAGAATGGGATAAATCCAGACGCCGCCTTTCTTCACGTGATCGAGAAGGGATTCCTCCACCTCCTCCAGCGCGATTGCCGTGCCCAGGGTGGGATCAAAGGTTGGCGCGCCACTTTCTCCGGCAATGAGTTTGGCGATTTCGCGAGGAGCGGCGGTTCCCGGCAGAACTTCCGGGACGAGTTCGCGGGTGGAATCGACGAGCCCGCCGAGCGATTGGTCGCTCGACAAAAACCAACCAACCGGTCCGGCTTGGACAAAGGTTCCCTCCCTCAGTTGGCCCTCGGGATCGAGCGCTTTCCCGGGAATGATCTCCGGGCCGCCGGTTTGAGCAAGGCGTGCGATGGAACGCTCCACGAGATCGATTCGCGCCTCCGTGCCCCCTTCCTCCGCCGGCGCAGCCGACTGTTTGAGCTGCTCGAGCTCCGCCTCGACCCGTGCCAGGGAAGCCGACGCTTCATAGTTTTTCCGAAAATCGAACAGCAGCCCTTCCATGTAGGCGCGTTCATCGCGCCAAAGCTTGAGTTGCTCTTCCGCCTTCTCAAATTCATGGGTAACGGCTTCGCGAGTCGAGCGGGCGATGTCGTATTCCCGTTGCTTTCCGCGAAGTTGCGCCGCGGTGGTTTGCATCCGTTGGGCCAGTTCCGGTTTCTCGGCGGCAACGGTCTCCCGAACCTCGCGCAACTTGCTGAGTTCGGCTTCCAACTGACCTTGCAGGACGGAAGCGGCCTCGCGCAACTTGGTCGTGGCGGCATCGTCAGGATCGGCTTGGTCCTGAGAAAAAGCGGACGGGATGGGGATGGCCAGGCAGATCGCAAGAACGAGACGGGGCATCGGTTGAGAATTCATTTCGAGAAGAAAATGGGGAAGATCAGGGTTCGCGTTAGTTAGGGACTGACGGGACGAAACGGCAGCCTCACCATTTCGGCAGGCGCCTCCCTGCGCTGGACGTTGATGGCGGAGCGAATTTTGGAGCCCAGCGAGCGATTTTGTTCCCACTTCCAGCCTTCGCCTGACGGCCAACCAATCCCGGCAACCTGACCGTTTCGATTCGCAAACCACGCCTGGGAAAGACCGAGATACATCACCTCGATCTCCACTTCGCGACCGTCGAATTCACGAATCTCCTTCACCACCGTGATGCGATTTGAAAAGTCCTGCACCGCCGAGAGAATCGCCAAAATGTCGCGGAAACGTTCCTGAAGTGGAGCCTGTTCGTCCGCCAATTTCAGACGACCGCTCGCCTGCTCGACCTTGTCCATAACCGGCTGAGGAAGTCTCGGCAGGGCTTGGCGCAACTGCTCCTCAAGTGCCTCGATCCGCCCCTGAAAATCTGCACGCCACGCTTTGCGCTCCGCCTCCTCCTGATTCAGGGCCTCGCGTTGTTGTTTGACGTCCTCGACCCGCTCTTTCGCACTCGCGGTAAAGGTGTCGATCTCGGCGATCTCCTTTTCGCGGATCTCGATCAGGTCCGCGAACAAGGCGCGTTGCTCTTCCCATTGAGTGGATTCCGCGCTGATCGACCGTTTCGTGGTAAAGATTTTCTCGGAAATGGCTTCCAGCGATTTCGCGGTGACCGGAGGCTCCGTGGATTCCGCGTCCTGGGCCGACGACCATTGGACCAAGCCCGCCAACAACAGCACGCACCAAGCGGCGAAGTGAACGGGAACGGCCAAGAAACTCGGTAAGCCGGGGGATTGGTAGATTTTCAGCATGCGATCCATCAGTAATGACATTGAGACTCATTCTCAGTTAAGTCCATCCCATCCTCTCTACCCAGCTCGTTCTGTCAATCACTGCTCACACCAAATTTTGAGTCGGACCCGCGAAGGCAATTTAGCGCCAGTGAAGACAATCCGGCGCTATTCTGGGGATGGATTAGCTGTGGGAAGGCCCATTTTGCAGGGGAAAAACGATTGCGATTGAGACTCAGTATCATTTTTCCTTGCAATTGAGACCCAGTATCAATAACGGTGCCCGGGCCGGATGCCTCCTTTGCCAATCAACGGAAGCCTCTGGGTCTGAAACACTGTGAAACGCTCATGAAAAAGTTACTTCAAATTGCCCAACGAGCTGCGCTATCCCTAGCCTTTGCCCTTCCTTTCGCCGTTCAGGCGCAGGATCAGCTCGATACAACCACGGTCACGGGGGCATCCAGCCCTCCGCCCGTTCGAACTCCACAACCTGCGCCCACGCCGCCCCCGGTGGTCGAGCCCACTTTGCCGCCCGAGCCAGCTCCTCCGATCGATATCGTCAATGAGGTCAGCGCTCTCAAGACGGGAACGCCTCTTCTCGATATTCCGCGCAGTTTGACCGTTTTTTCCGACGAACGGATTGAAGAACAAGGGATCACCAGCCTGGGCGAGATTATCGACTACACTCCTGGTGTGAATACCACGCAGGGTGAGGGACACCGCGACGCGATCGTCTTCCGCGGAGTTCGTTCAACCGCTGATTTCTACGTCGATGGAGTGCGCGATGATGTTCAATACTACCGCCCGCTCTACAACGTCGAGCGCGTTGAGATCCTGCGCGGTCCCAGCGCTCTCCACTTTGGACGTGGCGGCACCGGCGGGGTTTTGAACCGGGTGATGAAGAAGCCCGTCATTGGCGAAGAGTTTGGCGCCTACCAAATTTCCGGCGACACGTTTGGAGCGGCACTCGGCGAGTTTGACTACAACCAATCACTCTACCGGGAAGGGAGTTCGATCGGCGAAGGCGGCAAGGCGATTGTCACCCCGGAACCTTGGGCCGCGTTTCGGGTCAACGCCTTTGCGGAGTATCTCAACAACCATCGCGACTTCTTTGAGGGCGAGCGATTTGGCGTGAATCCAACCGTTGCTTTCGACCTCGGTCCCGACACCAGACTCGACATCTCCTACGAGTGGAATGACCACGAACGCTTCATCGATCGCGGAATCCCCACCGGCCCGAACGGGCGCCCGGTCTCCGCGCTCAACGGCGTGGTCTTTGGTGATCCAGATCAGAACGTTTCCTCGCTGGAATCGCACTTGGCGCGCATCGATCTGAACCACCGTTTCTCCGACACCTGGAAAGGTCGCGTGACCGCGTTTTATGGTGACTACGACAAGAGCTTTCAGAACTTCTATGCTTCCGACTACAATCAGGCCGCGAACGAAGTCACGATTGATGGTTACGTTGACCACACCAAACGTAGCAACCTGGTCTTTTCCGGAGATTTGATCGGCGAATTCGACACCTTCAATATTGGCCACAAGGTCATTGTGGGTGGTGAATACATTGACACCTCATCCGACCAAAACCGTTTCAACTCATTCTGGGACACGAGCCAGGCTGACACCGAAGTCTTCACCGCGTCTAACTTCCGCCTGAATGGAGGAAGCGCCATCAATACGGCAGGTCAGCGCGCAACCAATAGCTTCAGCACGGATCTGGCTGACGATACACGCGTGGGCGTTGAAACGGTCTCCGCTTACGTTCAGGATGAAATTGCGTTGCACCGCATGCTGGATCTCGTTGTCGGCGCCCGCTACGATCGCTTTGATATCGACGTTTTGAATGCCGCGAACGGTGAGCGCAGATCGCGGACGGACGAGGAAATCTCCCCACGCCTCGGCGTCATCGTCAAGCCCTGGGAGGAAGTCTCCCTCTACAGTAGCTATAGCGAATCGTTCCTCCCGCGCAGTGGCGAGCAATTCGCAAACATCAACGGCGATAACAACGCCCTTGACCCTAACACCTACTCCAACCTGGAATATGGCATCAAGTGGGACATCAAACCGGATTTGAGCCTCACGCTCGCCTATTTCCAGGGCGAGGAGAGTTCCCCTCAAGTGTCAGACGGCGATTCCAGCACCCTTGATATCATCGACACCGAGACTTCCGGTTTCGAAGCGCAATTGGTCGGTAAAGTTACCGATTGGTGGTACATTGCTCCTGGTTACACTTACCTCGACAGTGAGCAAGTCGACAGCGGTGGCCCAACCGGACTTCGAGCCCGCGAATTGCCGGAGCATTCGGCTTCCATCTGGAACCGGTTCCGAATCAACGATCGCCTCGGCTTCGGTCTCGGTGCCGTTTATCAGGATGAAAGCTTCATCGATAACGGCAACACCGCTGTGCTGCCAAGCTATACGCGTCTCGATGCGGCAATCTACTATCAGTTGTCGGAGAGACTCCTCTTGCAGGTCAATTTCGAGAACCTGACCGACAAGGAATACTACCCGAATTCGCATAGCAACCATCAGGTCACGGTTGGTCGACCATTCAACGCTGCTATCTCCATCAAGGGAACCTTCTAAACGATTCTTACTCGTTGTTTACGGGATATTTCATCCAATATCCGGGGCCTGCTAAATCTTTAGCAGGCCCTTTTTCGTTTCAGCCTGCTTGGAACCCCGGCAATTCAGTCACAGATTTCCGCTTTCCTAACCGTGCCACGATGCCTAGTCTCCGACCATGAGTGAGCCTATCACTGTCCGCTCCAAGCCTGGATTGATGCGGCGAATTGCTGCGAAAATCTTTGGATACGATTATTTCATCGCCTACGCCCATGCCGACGGGAAACCGTATGCGGTGGAACTGGAGAAGGCGTTGGGGGATGACTGGGATTGTTTTCTGGATGTGTCCGATTTTCTACCGGGCGATGAACTTTCCAGCGAGGACGTTTTTGCCTTGAAGAAGACGCAATGCCTCATCTTCCTGGCAACGCCGGCGGCCTTTGAATCCAAGTGGGTTCAGTTTGAACTCGATACCTTTCACAAGACGAAACGCCGGGTCATTCCGATCGATTTCGGAGGGCGATTGGCGGCGGGCAAAGGCAAAGACCTGCGCTTCCCGTTCGAAGACACCATCTGGATTGATGAAGCGGAGGGAGCCTGGGAGAGCGGTCCAAGCGATGCCGTCGTGCAACAGGTGCGCAAGTCGTTCACCGGAACCCGGATGATCAAGAAGCGGATCCGGACGCTGCGGTTTACCCTGGCCATGTTTGTGATTCTATCGCTCGTCGCAGCTTATTTCGCGATTGAGTCCAGCTTTCAGCGCGACAAGTCGGACAAGCATTTGGCTCAGGCGCAATTGGCGCTGGGAACCGCTCGGCTGGAGCAGGGGCGGCGGGTTGAGGCGGCTTCGCGTTTTTGGAGTGCCTACGATGTCGAATCCGCGCGAAATCCGCTTGGGAAAGCGGTGGGGAAGCGACTTGCGAATTTGAAGATCCCGCTGCCGGGAGGAGAGGGGAGTCATCGTTGGCTGGTGATTGGCGAAGAGCCGACGCTGGTTCCGGAAGCTCTCAATCTCCTGGCGAAAGCGAGCACCTTCAGCCCTCCGTTGTTGCACGATGGCTTCGTCAGTTCGGTCGCGTTTTCGCCAGACGGAAAGAGGATCGCTTGCGGCAGCGAGGATGGTTCGGTACGCTTTTGGGACACGGAAAGTGGCCGGTTGGAGGAGCGGATCTTGACCGTTGGTGCGGATGAAAACGCGGTGATGGCGCTCGATTTCGATCGCTCCGGCGAGAAAATCGCCGTGGCCAAGGGGAATTCGGCCGTCATTGTGGCTTCGGCCTCGTTTGACCAGATCGGGAGCAAGCTCACTCATGCCGAGCCGATTCGATGGGTTGAATTCAGTCCGACTGGAGAGTTGGCTTTGACGGCCAGCGAAGACACGACCGCGAAACTTTGGGACGTTGCGACTGGCGACTTGCTCCACACCTTTTCGCACGAACACGAGGTGCATTGTGCCCGTTTTACGCCGGATGGTCAGTTGGCGGCGACCGTTGGGCTGGATCAGAAGTTGAAGCTTTGGGAAGTTCAGTCGGGCCGAAATCTGGGCAACCGCGAATTGGAGAATCGGCCCCATGGCATTGCGATTTCCCCCGACGGAAAACAGGTGGCCACGGTTGGTGTCGAGATGCCGGCGCAAGTTTGGGACTTCCAATCCGGGAACCTCCTTTTTGAACTCGATTCCCGGAGCCGGGCGATCCATGCCGTCGAATTCAGTCCCGACGGTCGATTCCTGGTCACAGGATCATGGGAAGGCCGGGCGCAGGTGTGGGACGCCAAAACCGGCGAAGCGGTGGGAGATGAGGTGAACCACGCCGCACCGATTTTTGCGGTCGAATTTGATCCGGGCAGCCAACGAATTGGAACCGGAAGTGAAGACGGAAGCGCACGGGTTTGGGAACTGAGCGGGCTCCGTATGGATCCACTTCTCTTGGAGCATGGACGGATGATCAATTTTGCGGCCTACAGTCCGGATGGCACTCAGGTTGCCGTTGCCGACGCGGGCGGGATGGTTTTCGTCTGGAATTGGGCAAGTGGCCGAATTCGGGCCGCCTTCGAGCATCCGGTCTCCGTCGAGAGTCTCGGCTGGAGTCGCGATGGGAACTGCCTTCGCACGACGGACAACGACAACAGGAAACGGGTCTGGAGTCTCGAAACGCGTCTCGAGGTGAACGTGGAACCGGAGGTTGATTGGCTGGCGGCGCCTGCGCGAGCTGGTCGCGACTTTGAGGACGTTGAGACGATTGAACTCGAAAGCGGTGCCAGGATCGAGCACGATGAAGAAATCGCCTGGTTTGCCTACAGTGATGATGGCGCGCGTATAGTCACCGCGAGTCGAGATCGAACGGTAGGCATCTGGTCTGCTGTGACCGGCGAGCCATTGGTTGCCCCGCTGGAGCATCCGGCTGAGGTCGTTTGGGCTGGGTTCAGCCCGGATGGTCGACATATCGCGACGGGATGTGCGGACGGTTTCTTTCGAGTCTGGCCGGCACCTGCCCTTCCCGGCCAGGCCAACGCGGAGGATCCTGAATGGCTTCAGCTCTCGGTCGAAGTTCGCACGGGACAGCGATTCGACGACAGGACGGGACAGTTGGTTCCTCTTGACGCTGAATCATGGTGGACTCGTCGGAATCAGATTGACGAACAGTATGGAGGGAAGTTTTCGGACCGCTCGCGAAGCGCCGGTCCGGAGCAACCTTAGCGATCGTCGTCCTGCTCGATCAATTCGCGGAATCGCGTGTAAAGGTAGCCAATCACGAGCAGCAAGATCGCGATCGCAGCGAAGGCGATGATTCGATAAAACGTGTCTTGCAGATCGACAACAAAGACCCGGATGATGCAGAACAGCAGGGTGGAAAGTCCAACCGCGCGATAGGCGCGGCGGCGGAGGGCGAGTCCTCCCACAAAGATCGAGATTCCCGTGAGGCCCCACAGCGCGGTCGCGATGGGGAACGCGGCCGTGTCCGGCCAGGCAAAGGTCGGCAGCAGGATCAACGACGTGAAAATCGGGTAGCCCCAATGCGCCAATCGACGCGTCGATTCGTTGGTGAAATGGGTTTTGGACGCCGAGGCGATGATCAATCCGCTGACGAGGATGCCAAGTCCAAAAATGACGTAGTGGAAAAATCCGGTGGTCGTGGGAGTTAGGAATTGGACGTTTCGGGCCAGCAGGAGATTGAAGAACCCAAGAATGGAAATCAGGATCGCGGCCCAGATGGCTGGTTTGAATCGTCCGCAACGCCAGAGCGCGACCAGGCTGAGTTGAATTGGGGCGAACACCAGGAGATGCCACGAAGGAACGTTTGCAGTTCCTCCTCCGCCCATCACCCAGCCCAGATAGGTGCTCAGCAATACCGCATTGGCAACTGTCGGAACAAAGTCACGCGTTCGAATCGCGGCGAGGAGAACCATTATTCCTGCGATGGCGAATGCGAGGTCGAGAATTGCGGGAACTGATTCGGGAACGAAACGAGCCACCGGGAGTGCCAACGCGATTCCAAGGCACAGGGCAACAGCGATGCGAAGTTCAACCCGATCGCGATCTCCCCAATGGTGAGCGACCAGCAGTGAACCTGCAATGGCAGCCCATCCCGCGTAGGAAATGAGGGCCATGCCGATCGGTCCGGGATCGAGTCTTCCCCACGCGGAGAGAAAGCATCCAAGGATGAAGGTCGAGAAGAGGATGGCACAGAAGCGATAAATTCCCGGCGCGATGGAGTCCGGGCTCAAGTTCCTGCGGACGAATTCTGCGGCGAGAACCCCGCCGGCAAGAAGCAAGAATCCCGACAACAAACCAGGCGCCGCCAAGGCTGTGCCTGGTTCGAGTTTGGAAAAGTAGATCGCCAGGACGACGAGGCCTGCGCTGCTTATCAGGCAGGGAATCCAGGAGCGAAGGGCGATGGAAAGAACGGCGACCGAGGAGACAACGCCGATCAGAATGAGGAGCGCCCAAGGGAGTTGGTGAAGACCTGCATAGAGCAAACCAAGCTGAATTCCCGCCAATCCCGCCAAGACCGAGATCCAACGGCGACGCTTCGCGCCAGCGGATGCCCAACGTTGATAGAGCGACAGGGTGGAGGTCTGGATCAGAACAAAGCCAAACCCGGCAAGTCGATCAAGATGGAATCCTCGCGCGAAACTCCAGTCTCGGAAGGCGAGGACACAGGCGGCAAGCCAGAGAAGAATCAGGGCTCGCTCAATCCACACGGATTGGGTGCGATGAAGCGTGTAGAGGAGAATTCCAGCTTGAAGCGCAACCGCGAACCATTCCGTCGGTCCCTCAAATGCCACGATCGCGAAAAGGGTGAACGCGGTGATGGCTTTGAGGAAGAGCGTCGTGCCGAGATAGACCAGACGCGGCTTCAGGAATTCCAACCCAGACAGGGTCAGGGCGACGATGCCGATCATGAGATAGAACCATTTGAGGGCATCTGGGTAGAGCGTCAGGAAGGCGACGAATCCCACCAGCGTGGCGACTGAGCTATTGGTGAGAATGCCAGCTGCGCGTTGGTTCCCGACCAGCGGTCTGCGCACGAGATGAGTCACATGGAACGCGGCATGGAAGATGCCCAGCAGGTTGAGCAAGCCCGATGCTGGAACCAGGATGCTGGGCGGAATCTCACTCCAACGCGTCAGAACCAGGAGCAGATAACCCGAGTAGCTTCCGATCATCGCAATGGTGAGCGTCGACAGCCATTGGGCGCGCAAGAACAGCAACGCCGCGACCACCGCAAAAAAGAGCAATCCGGCCAGCGTGAACGAATAGAGATCGTGGGCATGACTGAACCAGCAGCTCACAAACCCCAGGAGCATGGCCAGAGACGCGACCGGTTCGGAATGCTTCCAGACCGCGAAGAATCCCATGATTGCGACACCGAGGAACTGGAGTCCTAACCCCAATGTTGGTGATTCGATGACACGAAGTGGCTCAAAGGAATAGGCCGCGAAAGCTGCCACATAAAGGATCGCCAGTCCTCCCGCAGCGAGAACCTGGCCGAACGCCGCGACGCTCTTTTCTAACTTTAATCCGACGAGGAACGTGATGATTCCGACCGATACCAATCCGAGAAGACGAACGAGGGGAGGGGTGTTTTCACTGACATGGACTCCAAAAAAGACCGCGGCGATGACGCCGAGAACGATGCCAATTCTGGTCGCCCACCACGAGGCAATCTGGACTTCTGAGGTTCCTTCCCCTTCGGGAGGCAGGAGATGGAGTTTGCGAAGGGTCGAGGCGCGAACCATCGGCTCTTTCCCTTTTGGAGCCACCGCCTGAGAGGGCGGGATACGAGATGCCTTGGATTCCACCGGTTCAGGGCCGGGAGAATGGACGGATGAAGGGAGCGGTGGCGGCGTCGGGTGAGCTTCAGCTTCCGGTGCTGGGGGATGTCTCGCTTTGTCGAAGGCGGCTTTCTGGGACGGTTCCTCCGGCCGCCGGGTTTCGAGTCGCGCGATTCGTTCTTCCAGTTGTCCCAATCGCCGCAGTGCCGAGAAGGCGATGAGCAAAGCAATGATCGCGACCAACAGAAGAAATCCCATCATGACCGGTTCTTGGTTCGTCTGGGATTGGCAAACGGGGTTGGCACGATGAACGGCTCAGGGAGTGGGAACCTCGAAGCGGATCGAGTGGTCGCGTTTGAACATCCATCCACCTTCCTTTCCATCCGGTCCGAGCGTCTTGATCTCAACGACCCCGTTTCCGATCTTCGTATAAACCAGCGGGGTTCCGATGCGGTCGCTGGGAATGGACTCGGCATGGCCTGCTGCAACCACCGCTTCCAGATTTGGTGGGAGTTCTCCTTTTTCCTCGTAGTAGGACAGCACCGCGGTTTTTGCGAGTTCCAATCGTTGCTTGGTATCCTTCTGCGGGGCCTCAAGGTTTCGGGCAAACCAAGCTGCCGCAATCACGACGACCGCGAGAGCAGCGACGATGATGAGATTCCGTTTTGGGATTGGAGCGGTGGAGGAGCTGGACATAGGTTCTTGAATCTTTGCGGGAGGAAGCCAAGAAGGCAAGTTCGGAAAGTCTCAATGATTCCGCGCTGACAGCAATGGCGACCGGGCTCAGAATTGCATTCCCGGGATCTTCAGTCGCAAACACCAGGGGGCAGCGTGGTTCCTGCGGGAACGAAGTTTCCTTCCTTTTTCAGGAACAGATGAGTCGAAAATCGTGGGTTGGGTCGCCAAACTGGCAAATCCAAGCTTCAAACCGCCTGGCTGGGATCCGCGCCGCCGAAGTTTTCGCGGGGAGCCTCCAGCGCGGGAATTCCCTTGTCATCCAGGTAGCTGGCCAAAAGTTCTTCGCACTGGCGAATTTGAGCTTCCCGCTGCTTCCGGGCCCGGCCGGCAATCTGCGAGAGTGAATCGATCGGGTAGAGGTAAACGTCGGCCAGTTCTGCGACCTCAGGTTCAACATCCCGGGGAACGGCGATGTCGATGATGATGAGCGGTCTTCCGCGGCGCAGTCGCATGGCGTCGCTGACGGCATCCGGCTTCATGATGGTATGTGGCGCTGAAGTCGAGGCGATCACGATATCGGTTTCCGTGATTTTCGACTCCCAGTCATCAAACCGGATCGCCTCTCCGCCGATCTCCCCGGCCAATTCCTCAGCCCGGTCAAAGGAACGGTTCGAGACGATCACGCTCTTGGCTCCCCGGGAAAGGAGGCTTTGCGCGACCGTTCGGCTCATGTCTCCGGCACCAATCAGCATGACGTGGCAACGCTTCAGTTCTCCGAACACCTTTTCTGCCAAATCCACCGCAACTGACCCGACCGAAGTGGAGCCGCGTTGGATCTGAGTGTGATTTCGGATGTATTTGCCGACCGAAAAGGACTGTTGAAAGAGCTTGTTGAGCGTTCTGGAGGTCGTTCCGACGCTTTGCGCGGAAGCGTAGGCCTTCTTGATCTGGCCAAAAATCTCTGTTTCCCCGAGCACCATGGATTCGAGCCCACTGGCAACTCGAAAAAGGTGAAGCGCGCTGTCGCGGTCGGATTTTCGGAAAAACGGGAGTTCCAGATCGGAATCCAAGCCAAAATGATTGCGCAGATACGACTCCAGAATGTCCAAACCACGTCCTGCGTGGTCGGCGACCGCATAAGTCTCGACCCGGTTGCAGGTGCTGAGAACAACAACTTCCCGAATTCCGTTCGTGGATGCGATTTCGCCCAAAGCATTGGGGAGATCACTCTCAGAAAACGCCATCCGTTCCCGAACTTCGACGGGAGCGGTTTGGTGGCTGATTCCGAGGCAAATGAGATTCATGGGTGACTCTTGGTGAGTTCGTAGAGGCTTTCGTTCAATCGTTTGGATTCATCAGTGATCCAGCATCATGAGGGTAACGATGGGGAGAACAAACGCGCCCACGGTGAGGCGAGCGGACAACCGGGAAGACAATCCACGGGTAAGACGCAGCCCAATCAAAACCGCGTAAGCCGCCCAAACACAGACCGAAAGAACGAGGTGGATGCCGGATGGGGGCGTTTTGGTCCCAAAACCGCTGGCGATCCCGATAGTTAACAAAACGAGCCCGATTCCGACCAGGCGGGTGATGGCTTTGGAAAGATTCGTGACCGGCGGCAGGTTGTAACTCAAGTCCTGAAGCTTGGCGCGCTTCAACAATCCGTCCTGGACGAGGAACATCACGCCGGCAATGCAGGAGAGCGCAAAGGCCCCATAGGCGAGAAGCGACACCGAGGCGTGCATTTCGAGCCAGTAATCGTCCGCAGGGCGGCGTTCGGGGACTTCCCGAAGGAAGGGGAGGGATACGAGTTGGAAAAAAGAGACCAAGGGAGCGGTAAACGCGCCCATTAATGACAGGCGAAAGGTTCGTCCCAGCAGGAAATAGAGCAAAACCGCGCTCCAACTGACGAAAACGAGGATCTCAAAGGGATTGGTGATGGGACAACGGCCCACGGCCTGGCCCCGTTCGCCCAGAAACAGGCATTGGGCGATGAATCCGGCCGCCATGATGCAGAGATTGAGGAGCGAGGGATGATACCGGCCCGTACGCAAAGAGATGGCCACATAGGCGAAGCCGCCTAGAAAGCAGAGCGTTGAAATCAGGAGCCAATTCCATCCGGTTTCCATGAAGCGCTACTCTACCCCGGCTTCCTCTGGAGCCAAGAAACGTTTTATCCCTTCATCAATCGGTTCCCAAGCCAGGAATCACGACGGCTTCGATTCGTTTTTGATGGGATGGAGTGGGGGCGGAAAGCAGGGATGGCCCCGCTTTCCGCCCCGTGGCGCTCAATGATGGTGGTGCGCGCCACCGTGGCCGCCCCACATCACCTGAAATTGCAACCAAGCGGCGTGCTCTTCACCCAAGGAATCGCTGGTGTTGTAATCATACTGCAGCCGAGTCTTGATCCGCTGATTCTTATCCAGGAAAAACGTGAGCGCGGGCGAGATTCGATGGCGGTCTTCGAGTTCGAGCTCGTCCAGATCCGACACCCAATCGTGCCGAATGGAAAGCGTTGTGGTTTCGCCCAGGCCGTAAAACAGCCCGGTGGAGAAACCGTAGTCGTTCGCGTCGAAGCGTTCGCCGTCTTCATCTTCGATCCCAATGTGCCGGCCCATGAACTCACTGCGCAGCATGACGGCGCCCTCGCAGAACTCCGGACCATCGCCGTGGTCGTGCGCACCCCAAATCTTTTCCAACCCCGCGCCGTAAACCCAGGTTTGGCGGCCAAACCCGTTTTCGCCGGTCGCGAACGAGGTCAGGAGCGTCGCGCTTTCGTCGAAGGGAAGCCCCATCCGCCAGTCGAAACTGACGACGTAGTCGCTGAAATTGGCATCGTCGGCTTCGAGGTGGTGTTCTTCGCCTTCGTGTTCGTCATGATCGTCCTCATCGTGATGGCCGATTTCCATTTCGTGGTCGTGCTCTTCTTCCTCGTGGCCATGTTCGTCGCCCTCCTCATGGGCGTGGGCATGCGTCCGGACGCCGCCGCCTCCAATCGTGATCACGCTGCGCCAATCTGGCAAGGTCAGGACCATTTCAGCACCTTGGGTGATCAACTCGCCCTCATTCAACATCCTGCTATTGAGTAAATTTTGATTCACGAAGTCCCATCCATGCACGTGTTTGTCTGACTGAAACCCCACGCGATTCAGAAACTGTCCACCGCCCACGGCGAGCCAATCGTTGAGATGATAATGGAGGTAGGCTTCCTCCAATGCGGCCTCCCATTCGTCGTTGCCCTGGAATCCCGCACCGTAAACTGCGCCAGTGATGACATCTTTGTAATTGATGTCGAGGTGGACTTCGAGGACTTGGATTCCAAAGTCATTCTGCGGATCGTGCTCCGTCGTCGCGAGGTCAGCGGCACCAATTCCGTCTCCGAAAACGCCTCCGGTTGGGACGACGAAGATCTCCGGCGAAATGATGCCCGCCAGGTTCGCGCCTTCGCCCGTGATCGGGTTGAATTGGGCATTGTATTCGAAAACCTCTTCCTCTTCGGCATGTAAACCTGAAATGGACAGGGCGAGAGAGGCGATCAATAAAAGTAAGCGTTTCATGTGTGATGGAATATTAATGCAATTCGATTGCATTAATAACTCTCCTCTTGATTGTGCAAGCAGTTTGCGTTAAAAATGCAAAAATATTGCAACAAACACTAATTCGCATGAAGTCATTCCCATCCGTTTCTCTCCTTTTCGTCCTCGGCCTCCTGCTGACAATCTTACCACCGTCCGTTCACGCTGAGCCTGAAGGCGTGACTTACTTGGGATTGCTTAGCGGCGTTGAATGCACCGGATGCAAGCGCACCATTTCCCGGTCGCTCGCGAAAATGGAAGGCGTCAAGACCATCCGCATCGTGAAAAAAGGCAAATCCAATCACCGACTCGAAGTCGTCACAGACGGTTCGCATGAAATCACCAAGAGCGATGCCGAAACCGCGCTGAAGAACGCCGATCACTACAAGATCCTGACTTGGGCCAAATCCAACTCGTAGCGGAAGAGGCCAAATCTTCCCATTGCTCGCCCTCCGGCGGAATTTTTTGCAGATCCCGCTACGTCGAAATGAAAGCGCTAATCCCACTCGCCCTGTCCGCTCTCCTCTACTCCGGATGCTCGGAATCGGATGCTGACACTCAATCGCCCGCAACGCAATTGACCAAGCCCATTGTCTACGTTCCGGTTCCTCCCTACGAATTCGTCTTCGAGCGCCTCGCGGGCAACCTCATCGATCTCCGCGTCATCGTCGGGCCGGGCGACGATCCGCACTCCTACTCACCCACTCCGAGACAAGTGGCCGACATGGCCAAGGCGAACCTGCTTTGCTCCGGAGAACTGGGATTTGAAGGGAATTACTTCGTTGCGCTCGGTGACGGCACCGACGGGCCCAAGGAATTGAACCTGCTTGCCGGGCTCGAATTGCTGGAGGGCCACTGCGATCACCCCAGTCACCAAACCGAGACCACGGAAGACGATCACGGTCATGATCACGAGGAGTTGAACGATCCGCACGTCTGGCTCTCGCCGCGGGCTCTGATGGTTCAGTCCGAACGCATCGCCACCGAACTCAAGGCCGTTCTCCCCGCAGAAGGTGCCGCCGAGATCGACGCCAATCTGGCCGGTTTTAAGGAAGAACTTGGGGCACTTCACGAAGAGTTATCGGCTCAATTAGCCCGTTACAAGGGGCAGAAATTTTACGTTTATCACGGTGCCTTCGCCTACTTTGCGCGCGACTACGGCTTGGAGCAGGTTGCGATTGAGCTCGGCAACCGCAGCCCGACCCCCAAGCAGTTGGCGGACATTGCGAAGCAGGCCAAGGCCGAAGACGTGAAGCTCGTATTCGTACAACCGCAATTCGACGAAACCAGCGCCGCCGCGCTTGCCGAATCCATCGGCGGAAATGTTGCCCCGCTCGATCCCTTGGAAAAAGACGTGATCGCCAACTTGCGTTCTCTCGCCAAAACGATTACGGGCCGCGGGGAATGAACGTCGTCTCCTGCAGCAACCTTTCGTTTGGTTATGGCAAAGCCAGGGTGCTCGACAACGTCTCATTCGAAGTCGCCGAGGGCGAATCGCTTGCGATCATCGGCCCCAACGGAGGCGGAAAGTCGACCTTGCTCAAACTCTTGCTCGGTCTCGAAACGCCCGAGAGCGGCACGCTTGAAGTGTTAGGCAATCCCGCGGGCCGCAGCCGTCGAAAGTTGGGCTACGTACCGCAGGCGATGCGTTACGATCCGCACTATCCCATTTCCACGCTCGACATCGTGTTGATGGGACGGCTCGACCGGCTTGGAGTTGGCTTATTTTCGAAGAAATGCCGCGCGGTGGCGGAAGAGGCACTCAGCTCGGTTCACCTCGGCGGTTTCGAAAAACGCCCCTTTTCCTCACTATCAGGCGGCGAACGCCAACGCGTCATGATCGCCCGCGCCCTCGCCTGCGAGCCCGAAATGCTCCTCCTCGATGAACCGACTGCGAACATTGACCTTTCGGTCGAGGAGCAATTTATCGAGACGCTCGCCGCCTTGCGCCAAAGCATGACCATCCTCCTGGTAACGCACGACCTGGAACTCGTCTCCGAACTGGGCGACTCCGTTCTGTGTGTCAACCGCCGCATCCACCGGCACGCACTGCCGCTCAGTGGCGACACGATTCGCGAAATCTACAGCGGAAGCCGCCGAGTCGAACACGACCGCCAGACCCGGCACCGTCATGGTGATCATTCCGCCTGCGCTCATGACTGAGTTTTTCGAAACCATCCGGGACGTTCCCGTAATTCGCTATGCCCTGCTGGCTGGAATCGTTGCCAGCCCCATTTTTGGGGTTGTAGGGACGTTTGTCGTCACCCGGCGGATCGGTTACATCGCTGCGGCGATCGCCCACAGCATCCTGGGTGGAATCGGTGCCGCGATCTATTTCAATCGCGCCCACGACATCACTTGGCTAACTCCGATGCTTGGTGCGATTTTCGCGTCGATCATTTCGGCACTCGTGATCGGCTGGGTTAGTCTGAAATTTCGCGAACGCGAGGATACCATCATCTCCGCGATTTGGGCCGGGGGAATGGCCGTCGGATTGTTGTTCCTCTTTCACACCCCCGGAAAGGGCGTCAATCTGGAGAGCTACATCTTCGGCAACATCTTGCTCACGTCCAAAAGTGACGTCATCGCCACCTGTGTCCTGGGGGCCATCGTGTTAATTGTGGTCGGTTTGTTTTATCACAAGCTCGTCGCGGTCTGCTTCGACGAAGAATTTGTTCGGCTGCGGGATGTTTCCTCCGCGTTTTACTACCTGCTTCTCCTCGTCCTCACCGGCATTTGTATGGTGCTGCTGGTCCGGGTCGCCGGCATTGTCCTGTCGTTGGCGCTCATCATCCTTCCCGCCGCGACCGCGTGCCGATTTGCCCGGCGGATGTGGGCAATCATGCTGACCGCGATTGGGCTATCGATGATTTACAACGCGGGCGGATTGATCGTGAGCTACCAACTCGATCAACCGACCGGACCATTCATCGTGGTCTCGGCGAGCGCGGTATATGGACTTTCGTTCTTCTACAGGCGGTTGAAATGAACGCTCCGGATTTCAGCCCGGTGAGAGCCAATCCCGGAAACCGGTTAATCCGTTTCGCTCCCCAGTAGCAGAGGCGCCGCCGCATTGAGGATTTCCACAGCGGACATCTTCAGCTCGTCTTCAATTTCTTGAAGGCGCACCTTGTCCGACTCCTCGCTGAATTGAATCTGAACGTATTCAAGGATCAGCATTTTCCGCTTCCCGCTCTCTTCGGTATCTCTGTTCTCGTCGCTCAATTGAATGAAGGGTTACGGTTTTCGATCCTCCCACGTGATCACCGGCAATGATTTCACATTTGAGTCCGTTCAGCGATTCTGAAATGTCGTTCCATTCGTGAAACTCGCGAAAAGGCAACTCGACGATTTGATCAAAAGCGACTTTTGACTTCCGGGACAGTTTTGGGCTTGTTGGTACGTTTCATGCACGAAGGGCTTCCATCATGAATATCGAAGGCATCCTCATCGACCTCGACGGCGTGCTCTACGTCGGCGACCAGGCGATTCCTGGAGCGGACGAAGCTCTGGCACAGATTCGCGACGCGGGGATCAAAATGCGCTTTCTCACCAATACCACCACTCGCACTGCCGCCTCCGTGATCGAGAAACTCGAACGGCTGGGGTTCGAGATCGCTTCGGAGGAAGTTTTCACGGCGGTAACCGCCACCAGGCTCTTTCTGCAATTCCAAGCCAAACCTGCCACGATTCATCTTTTGGTTCGCGATTCGGTTCGGCCGGAATTTGAGGCTTTTCCCCAGGACCAAACCCCGGCGGATTTCGTGATCGTGGGCGACATCGGTGCCGCATGGAGCTATGAACTGATGAACGACGCCTTCCGGCACCTCCTGGCTGGCGCTGAGCTGATTGCGATGCACAAGAACCGCTTCTTTCAGGACGAAACGGGTCTGACACTCGACATTGGAGCCTTCGTTGCCGGGCTCGAATACGCCTCGGGTCATGAGGCGCGAATCATTGGCAAACCTTCGGCCCAGTTCTTTGGGTTGGCGCTCGATTCGCTGGCATTGCCCGCAGACAAGGTGGCTATGTTAGGCGACGATATTGAAACCGACATCGGCGGTGGCCAAGCGGCGGGATTGACCGGAATTCTCGTCAAGACCGGGAAATATCGCGAGGAATACGTCGCCGAAAGCGGAATCCAGCCAGACTCCACGATCGAATCCATCGCCGAGTTGCCCACCTTGCTTTCCCAAAATGGATAGTCTATCGAACCCGGCGCAAGCACGGCACCCTGCGAAGAGCAATGGTCCGTTGCCGTTCGTGAGCGCTTCGGGGGTGGCCACGTGCGTGAGCCTGACTCACGAACCCTCTTAAGCCTGGTCTTCGGGACTGCCGCCCTCTTCCTTCACGATTTCATCCATCGGCTTGTCGAGGTCTTCGACCCATTCGCCTTTCTGCATTCTTCGCATGGCGCGGATCTTGCGCGAATAGGACTTGGAGCAACTCTGAATTCCCGCAGCGGAGAATTGAACGCGTGAAGTGCTACTTCTTTCGATGCTCATTTGCGAGGCCGTGGCGATGGCATCCTGATTGGCACCCAGGAAAAGGAACTCCCAATCGTGATTCTCCCGGCAATCCCGAATTTTCGCGGAGATCTTTTTCCAGTCGAAATCAATGGAGCTGTTTTCGTAACCATCGGTGAAAATGGCGACGACCACTTTGGCCGGGGACAGACCAATCGGTTGATCCTTGAGCTGTTTTTGCAGTTGATCGATGGTGCGGCCCACGGCATCCAGCAAAGCGGTTGAACCGCGCGCCGTGTAGGTGTTGGCATCCAGGTCGGGCACCTCTTTGATGGGAAGGTTCTCGTAAGGCACTTCATATTGATCATCGAACAAGACGAGAGTCAGGCTGGCGTCATCTCCTTCCGCCTTTTGTTCGCGGACGAATTCATTGAAGCTGGCGATGGCGCTTTCGGCAAGGTGTTGCATGGATCCGGAACGATCCAGGACGTAGGCGATCTGGGTTTGTTGGTTTTTCATGGTGATTGCTGTTTTGGGGTTTGAGGAGGTTTGAAATGCGGTTGAGTTCGTGCCCACCTGATGGGGAAGCGATGCCCGAAGGCGCCTCATGGAAAAAGGCAAAACTCCTTTGATCAGCCAGACTGGCAAACCCGCCACATTACAGACCGCTGAGACCACGACGCTGCCGCCGGTCTCGCGGTTATCCTAAAAGTAGACGCGCTCGTGGGATAAATCTTCAATCAGCTTGGCCCATGGTGAGAGGCTTGGTCACTGCAACCCGGTTGCCAGGAGCCATGGCGAGTCGCTTCCAGCGCCCTGCGGGCTGGAGTCGATCTCTGCAAGAATTGAAGCAATGGAGGCGGAGAGGAGAGCTGAGCAAACCTTCGCGCCTTGGTTTGATCGCTTCTATTGTTGAACGGCAGCGCCCTTCTTTTCCGCCACATGCGCCTCCAATGCCTGCTGAAAACGCTCCCGAATTGGGCCGGAAGTATGCCCCATTTTCGGTTCATTGATCATGCGCTTCGGTCCGGGCAACGCGTTGAATGCGGCGTAAACACTGGTCGGAGGACAGGTGCGGTCGATGAAGCCAACGCTCAAAATCGCGTCAGCCTTGCAGCGCGTGGCGAAGTTTACGGCGTCGATGTATCGACTCGCTTCGAGCGCCGCAGGCTCCGGTTGGCCGTTCTCAAGCAGGGGCACGATCTTTGGCCAACCGCTGATCCGGTTCGCTTTCATCCCGCTGTGGTCGCAACCCGCCGGAACGCCGGACGCGATGAACGTCACCCGTTCGTCAACGCCGCCTGCGG
>TARA_R110002096_G_scaffold148366_2_pt1 | contig 28028 bp, 20 predicted proteins | sample TARA_R110002096 | Tara Oceans TARA_R110002096 (sample SAMEA4397295) | marine metagenome | biome: Polar Biome; feature: [DCM] deep chlorophyll maximum layer (ENVO:01000326); material: water (ENVO:00002006), including particulate matter (ENVO:01000060) such as... | depth 35 m
GACGAAGAAGCCGCCGAGTACGAAGAGGAAGAGGAAGAAGAGGACGAAGAAGCGGAAGAGTCCGAGGAAGCCGCTGAGTCCGACGAAGAAGAGGAAGAAGACGAGGAGGCAGAGGAGTCCGACGAGGAGGACGAGGAAGCCGCCGAGTACGAAGAGGAAGAGGAAGAGGAAGAAGCGGAAGAGGACGAGGAGTCCGAGGAAGCCGCTGAGTACGACGAGGAAGACGAGGAAGAAGAAGACGAGGAGGAGGAGTCCGACGAAGAGGACGAAGAGGCCGCCGAGTACGAAGAGGACGAGGACGAAGAAGCGGAGGAGGACGAAGAGTCCGAGGAAGCCGCTGAGATCGAAGACGAGGCCGAAGAGTCCGAGGACGAACCTGCCGAGGTCGAAGAGGTCGCCGAATTGGAGACCGAGCCCGAGGTCGTCCTCGAGCCCGCTCCATCACCGAAGGCCTCCCCCAAGAAAGCTCCCGTCAAGAAGGCGCCGGCCAAGAAGGCGCCCGCGAAGAAGGCTCCGGCCAAGAGGGCTCCCGCCAAGAAGGCCACGAAGTCCGAGCCCGCACCGACGCCGGAACCGGCTCCCAAGTCGGCTTCGAAGGCCTCCAAGGGCGTGGTCGCCAAGGCTGGCGGCACCGATCCGGCCCTGCTGGTCTCCTCCGGCAACCTGTTCCTCGAGGAGGGCCGCGTCGCGGTCTCCCTGCTCCAGCGCCGATTCGACCTCGACTTCGAGCAGGCCTGCGACATCCTCGATGAACTCCAGGAAGCTGGGCTCATCGGGCCGTACATGGGCGGTCAGCAGCGTGATATCCTGCTCACTTCCGAGGAGTGGTTGGCCAAGGCGCCGACCTCCTGATCCGGCCCAATCAGCCCCGCGGGCGTCTTCGCCCTACCTGTGACCCCCGCCGCTAGCGAACGTACAACTCCGTCGGCCGAGGTCGTCGCCCTGGTGCACCTCGGGTGCGCCCGCAACCTGATCGACTCCGAGTTGATCCTGGCGCGACTCGCCGAGCGGGAGCTCATGGTCACCGGCGACACCGCCGACGCGGGCACCGTGGTGCTGAACACCTGTTCGTTCATCGGACCGGCGCGCGAGGAGTCCTATCGCTCGATCCGCGAGCTCCTGGAGCAGAAGCGCAAGGGCTCCCTCGAGCACGTCGTCGTCGCCGGCTGCCTGGTGCAGCGCTACAAGCGCCGCCTGGCCGAGGAGTTCCCGGACGTCGATCTGTGGTCCGAGATCTCGAACTACCGCGAGCTCGCCAAGAGCGTGCGCGACATGGTCGACGGCAAGACCATCGGTTCGTACCTGGAGAGCCCCGGTCTGCGCCCGCCCGAGCGTGAGGATGCACGCATGCTCGCGACGCCCGGCTCGTATGCTTACATGCGCATCAGCCACGGCTGCGACCACACCTGCAGCTTCTGTGCGATCCCCGGCATTCGCGGCCCGCACCGTTCGAAGTCGCCGGCTGCGGTGCTGTCCGAGTCCGAGGACCTGATCGCCGCCGGCGTCAAGGAGCTCGTCCTCGTCGCCGAGGATTCGACCGCCTGGGGCCGCGACATGGACCTCGAGCTGCCGCACCTGGTCGAGTCGCTCGCCGAGCTCGACGGCGACCACCGCGTGCGCGTCATGTACGCGTACCCCAACCGCTTTCCGTGGGCCCTCACGACGCTGCTGCGCGAACACCCGCGCGTCGTGCCGTACCTGGACATCCCGACGCAACACATCGCGACGCCCGTGCTGCGCGCCATGCGCCGTGCCGGCAGCGGCGACCAGGTGCGCAAGACCCTCGACCGCTTGCGCGACGAGGTCCCGAACATCGCGTTGCGCACCACGTTGCTCGTCGGCTTCCCCGGCGAGACCGACGCGGATGCCGAGGAACTCGTCTCCTTCGTGAAGGAGTACGGCATCGGTCGATTGGGCGCCTTCGCCTACTCGCACGAGGAAGACACGCCCGCCTTCGCACTCAAGGACGACGTTCCCTCGGACGTCATCGACGCGCGCCTCAACGCCGTGCTGCGCGCCCGCGACGCGAACCTCGAAGCCACCCAGCGCGCCCAGGTCGGCCAGACCCTCGAGGTCCTGATCGACGAGGGCACCGACGCGGAAGGTTGGGCCCTGGGCCGCACGTCGATGGACGCGCCCGAGGTCGACCCGCGCGTCTTCGTCCAGGGCCACCTCGACGTGGGCGAACGCGTCCAGGTCCAGATCACCGACACCACCGACGACTACGACCTCGTGGGTGAGGTGTCCTGATGGGCGTCTTCGCGCACTGGCCGAACCGGATCACCGCGATGCGGTTCGTCGGTTCGATGGTGCTGTTCGGGATCTTCACGTACATGCAGGACTTCGCCGTCACGCCCAAGGACGGTGCCGAGCTGATCAGCGATCACCGCGGCCTCACGGCGTTCTGCTTCTGGTTGTTCGTGGTCACCGCCGCCACCGATTTCCTGGACGGCTACCTCGCGCGACGCGACAAGCTCGTGTCCGCGTTCGGTCGCATCGCCGATCCGTTCACCGACAAGGTGTTGATCCTGGGCGCGATGATCTACGGCGCCGCGATGCCCTGGACCGAGCACTTCATGCCGGTCTGGATGGTCGTCGTGATCCTGGCGCGCGAACTGCTCGTCACCGGCATCCGCAGCTACGTCGAGAAGGTCGGTGGCGAGTTCCCCGCGGACGGGTTCGGCAAGATCAAGATGATCGCCCAGTGCATCGCCGTCGGTGGATTGATGTGGTACGAGGCCTACGCCTGGCCCGAAGGTTGGAAGACCTTCTGGTTGTGGTTCATCCACTCGATGGTCTGGATCACGTTGATCGCCACGCTCGGTTCGGGCGTCGGCTACATCACGAAGGCGCGCAAAATCTTGGCGGAGACCGAGCAGTGAATCGCCTGAAGCTCCTGATCGTGACCTCCGGTGGCCTCGGCCTGGCGCCCAAGGCTCCGGGGACGTTCGGCACGTTGGGCGGCGTCGCGATCGCGTGGCTGTTGCGTGACACCGACCCGTTCCTGGCGTGGCTGATCGCGGCTTGCGTCGTGCTGTATCTGATCGGTCGCGCGCTCGCCCCCTGGGCCGAGGCCCGCTCGGGCAAGGATCCCCAGTTCTACGTGCTGGACGAGGTCATCGGTTACCTCGTCACGATCGCCTGGGTCGCGCCGCCCAGCTGGGTCACGTTGATCGTCGGTTTCGCCGTCTTTCGCCTGTTCGACATCACCAAACCGCCCCCCGTGCGTCGCTTCGAGCGCATCCCCGGCGGAGACGGCATACTCCTGGACGATGTGATCGCGGGTCTCTACGGCCTGGCGGTCATGGCCGTGCTGCGCACCTTGCTGCCCGGCTCAGAGGGCAACCTCTGGATCTGGAACCCCGTCCTCTGATGCCTTCCGCCACGAACCCTGCGCTTTGAGTCGCTCGTCCCGATCGGGTGGTGGCCTGTCCATCGCCGCGCGTTTCGCGCTGACGACCAGCGTGGTGTTGGCCGTGGTGATGGTCGGTGCGGGCTACCTGCTCTTCCAGAAGTCGAACGAGTTGATCGGTCGCTCGACCCAGACCGCGTTGCGTGAAGCGACTCTGGCCGAGAAGCTCCGCAAGGATCACCCCTCCGCCTCCTCCGGCACGATCTTTCGCCAGAACGGTTCCGAGGGTCGCAGCATCGGCTCCGGCGTCGGCGAGTTCGACGCCACGATCCTCGTCGAGCCGTTCGAGGGTCGCGAAGCCCATGTTTACTCGGTGGACAAGGTCTCGCTGCTGGCGCCGCTGCCTCTGGAGCGACCCGCCGACGACCTGAAGGGACTGTTCTTCGTCGTGACCGCGTTGGTCATCCTGACCGGAGGCGGAGCCGCGGCGCTCGTCGCCATGCAAGTCTCGAAGCCGCTGCACGTCCTGGTCGACGACGTGCGCACGATCGCCCGCGGCAACCTGCGGCACAAGACGCGTGTGCGCACGGGCGGCGAGGTCGGGCACCTGGCGCGCTCGATCGATCGGATGGCGATCGAGCTCGGCGAGGCCCAGGACGTCCAGGTCGAACTCGGCGTCCGCGAGCGCGAGAAGGACGTCGCGCGCGACGTCAGCGCCGCGCTTCTGCCCAAGTCCACACCCCAGGTCGCGGGCTTCACGATCGCCGACGCCCACGAACCGGGCATCGAGATCGGGGGCGGCTTCCACGAGTACGTCACCGCCGGCGCGCGTTGCATCGCGATCGTCTGCGAGGTGACCGGCGAGGGCATTCCCGCCGCTCTGATCGGAGCCACGGCGCGCGCCTACATGCGCTCCGAGTTCGAACGCGCCGATTCGATCCAAGAAGCCCTGTCGCGGGTGAACGCCAAGCTGTCCCGCGACCTACGTCCGGGGCTGGCGGTCTCGATGGTGTGCGCCACGGTCGAGCCGAACGGTACGTCGATCGAGATCTGCAGCGCGGGGCACAAACTGCCAATGGTCCACTTCCATGCGGCCGAGGGCAAAGCCGTCAAGCTGCACCCCGAGGGCTTCGCGCTCGGTTTCGAGGCCGGACCCGCCTTCGAAAGGACGTTGGAAGTGTTGTGCATCCCCTTCGCGCCGGGCGACCGCTTGCTCTTCGCCAGCGAGGGCGCGGCCCAAGTCATCGACGCGGACGAGAACGAGTTGGGCGAAGCCGGCTGGCTGCGCGCGGCGGCTCGTTCGATGCGAACACGTCCCGAGAAGACAGCCCGCGCAGTCGTCGCCGCGCTCCAGGAGCACGCGGTGGCCGAGCCTTTCCCCAGCGACGTCTCGTGCATCGCGATCACGCGCAACGCCTGATCGCACCGCCCAACGCTCTCCATGAAGATCACCGAATTCCAGAAGCTGATCGAGGCCATCTACTACGAGAAAGATGCGGCTCGCGGCCTCGCCGGAACCCACATGTGGTTCTGCGAAGAGGTCGGTGAATTGACGCGAGCCCTGCGCCGCGACACGCGCGACGAACTCGAGGGGGAGTTCGCCGACGTGTTGGCGTGGTTGTCGACCTTGGCTTCGATCGCCGGGATCGACCTCCAAGAAGCGGCCATGAAGAAGTACGCGGCAGGTTGTCCGCGCTGCGCAGCCACCCCCTGCAGCTGCGGTTGACCGACGAAGTCGATCTGTTCGGCGAGCCGACCGCTCCGCCGCCGCGACCTGCGCCCGAGGGGCGACTGCTCGACGTCGCGATCAATCGACCGTTGCGTCGCAGCTACACCTATGTCGCGCCGCCCGACGTAGCCGATTCGCTCGAGCTCGGCTCGCGCGTCGCGATCCAGTTCGCCGGCAAGCGCGAGGTGGCGGTGATCGTCGGCTTCCCCGATGCGACCGATGTGCCCGGTCACAAGCTGCGCATGATCTCGGCGGTGCTCGACGTCGAGCCCGTCATCGATGCCAAACTGCTCGATCTGACGCGCTGGATGGCGGGCTACTACTGTTGTTCGTGGGGCGAGGCGTTGGCCGCTGTTCTGCCCGCGGCGTTGAAGCGCGAGGGCGGTCGGCGCAAGGTCACCGTGCTGTCTCCCGTTCCTGGGGTCGGTCGCGAACAGTTGGAAATGCTCGAGGAGAAGCACGAGGCCCAGCACCGACTGTTGCGCACGTTGCTGGATGCCTCGGGTCCGATCGAACAGCCCGATCTGCTGCGGCGCTTGAACCTGTCGTCGTCGCCGGTCAAGACGCTCTTGAAGAAGGGCTGGATCCGCTCGGTGCAGGTCGAGCTGGAGACGGACGACCTGCTGAGCGCGTCGACGGGCGATCGGCCGAAGCCCGAGAAGCTGACCGACGATCAAGATCACTGCGTCAAGGCGATCACCAAGACGGTCGAGGCGCGCGAGTACCGCACCTTCCTGCTGCGCGGCGTCACCGGCAGCGGCAAGACCGAGGTCTACCTGCAGGTCATCGAACGCGCGCTCGCCATGGGGCGCGGCGCGATCATCCTGGTGCCCGAGATCTCTTTGACGCCCCAGACGGTCGGTTGGTTCCGCTCGCGCTTCGACTCGGTCGCCGTGCTGCACAGCCGCATGACCGATTCGCAGCGGCTGGACATGTGGAAGCGCGTGCGTCGCGGCGAAGCGCGGGTCGTCGTCGGAGCGCGCTCCGCCATCTTCGCGCCCATGCCCGACCTGGGTGTCGTCGTCGTGGACGAGGAACACGAACCGAGCTTCAAGCAAGGCTCGACGCCGCGCTATCACGCGCGTGATGTCGCGGTGTTGCGAGCGCGCGATGCCGACGCCGTTTGCATCCTGGGATCGGCGACGCCTTCGCTGGAATCGTGGGAGAACGCCAAGCAGGGTCGCTACGAACTGCTCGAACTGAAGACGCGCGTGGCCGAACGCAAGATGCCGACGGTCGAGGTCGTCGACATGCGGCTACAGAAGGGTGACGGCACGTTCTCACGCCCGCTGATCTATAGGCTGAAGGAAACGCTCGCGCGCAAGGAGCAGGCGATCCTGTTCCTGAACCGACGCGGGTATGCGCCGACGCTGTGGTGCAAGGCCTGCAGCGAGGTCGTGCGTTGCGGTCAGTGCGATTCCGCGATCGTGTTTCACCGTCGCACGGGTCGTGCTGTGTGCCATTCCTGTTGCGAAGAGCGCGTGCCGCCCAAGGACTGCCCGAGTTGCACGGCGCCGGGTTTGAAGTACCTGGGCCAAGGTTCCGAGAAGGTCGAGGACCTGCTGCCGAAGCTGTTGCCCGACGTGCGCGTCAAGCGCATGGATTCGGACACGATGCTGCGGCGCGAAGATTACGAGACGACCTTGGATGCGTTCGGTCGTGGCGAGATCGACGTCCTGGTCGGCACTCAGATGATCGCCAAGGGCCTCGACTTCCCGCGCGTTACGCTGGTCGGCGTGATCGCGGCGGACTCGTCGTTGCACCTGCCCGACTTCCGCGCCGGCGAACGCACCTTCCAGTTGTTGTGCCAGGTCGCCGGTCGCGCCGGTCGTGCCGACCTCGAAGGCCGTATCGTCATTCAGACGCATACCCCCGATCACATCGCGATCCAGAAAGCGGCGACCCACGACTACGAGTCGTTCGTGGAAGCGGAACTGGCGCCGCGCAAAGAGCTCGGTTACCCGCCGTTCGGCCGCTTGATCCGCGTGCTGATCGAGGACGAGGACGAACAGCGCGCCAAACAGGCCGCCGCCGCGTTGGGGGAGTTGTTGATGCAGGAACTCTTGCCGCATCGCATCATTCCGCTAGGCCCCGCCCCTGCCCCGATGGCGTTGGTGCGCGGCCGACACCGCATCCACTTCCTGTTGAAAGCCCCGCTCGAGGGCAAGGGCCTGGGGTTGGCGCGCGAACTGCTGCAACGCTTCGCCACCAATCATCCGCGTCCTCGGATCACGATCGACGTGGACCCGGTGAGCATGCTCTGAGCCGGTTTCCCAAGCACCTCAAGATCCGTGTGCCTATGATGTCGAGAACATGGATCCATTTGGACGATTGTCGATAACTGGCCCGGAGTCGAGAACGCATGAACACGCCGAATGATCGTGAAGTGATTTCGGCCGTCCGGGGAATGAGGCCGGCTTCCGTAGCTGCTGTCGTGTTCGCAGCGATCGTGGTCTGGCCGTATGCCTTCTGGCTGAACCTGACGCTCTTCAATGGGGGCCGCACCCTGTTCTCAGGACTGATTCCGCCTACGATTGTTCTGGTCTTCGTCGCGATGCTCGGCACCAAGCTCATTCGGACGAGTCAGCCGTCGCGCGCCGCCGTCCCTATTCTTTGGGCGATGTTCTGGTCCGCCTTCATCATGTGGTTGGACTGGGGCGGGATCGCGTACCTCGGCATGCGTTCAGGCGGTTGGGTCCTGCACTATGTCGTTTGTGCCCTCGCGGCGCTTCTTCCCTTGCTCCTGGTTCGGCGGCCGCAGAGTTCGCGGTCGATGGGGGAGCGCATCGCGACTTGGACGATCTGCACGGCCATGCTTGCAAGCATGCTGACCACCCTCGGCCCCCATGATCGGTTCGTTCAGAGTCTCGCTCAATGTGACGTCGGAATGACAGGCGAGCGTTGGTTGGAGGTCTTCGATGGATACACGGTCTCCGTCCATGCCGCCGACCGAGAGTGGAGCGTCCTGGTCTCGCCCGATACGAAACTCCCCTGGTCGGACGTGGAATCCGTCAGCCCGAAGCCCGGCTTCGGTGGGTCCTTCTTCGACTTCGAGCGCGGGCAGTTGTCGTCGATCTCGGTCAATCTGGACTGACCATCACGGCTCGGGTTCGCACGCCACGGATCGGAGTCCTGGCTTGCGCGGATTGTCGACTACGTCTGCGTGTGGTTGCGCAGTCCGATCGGCGGAGGAATGGAGTCGGGGTCGTCGTCGATCATCTGACGTAGGTCGATCTCGATCCCACGCGAGATCGTCGTGATCGGCACGTCGTTGACCGAACCTTCGAACGGGTTCTCCGTCGTGCGTCCGATCCTTTCCATCGTGTGGAAGATCCACATCACGACGACGCTGAAGGGCACACTCATCCAGATGAACCAGCCGTCCAGCCAGGGGTAATCGCCTGCGAGCTTCCCATCGAGATTCGCGAACTCGTGCACCAAACCAAAGGGAATGAGCACGATAAAGATCCACAGAAACGTCGAGTTGAGCGTTGCGTACTGCCGTGGATAGGGGAAGTTCTTGATGCGCTCCGACTTGCCCTGGTGACCGACCAGGTCGTTCAGGACTCCCTGCATCTCCATGTGACGGAAGTCCTCGATGAGGCCGCGCGACCGCAGGCTCTCGAGCTCCCGCGATTGGAGCGCCAGCAATTGCGCTGCCGGGTTGGCCTTGCCGCAGACCTTGGGACCTTCGCCCTCGGGGACGTACCCGGCGATGTCGTCCTGCAACGAGTTGTGGAGTTCGTGGACCCGGATGCGCCCCTTCCATTCCCGGTTCGTCCGCGCGCGATGATTCGTTTCCCACGGCCTCTCGCCCCGCATGGCGTGACGGAGCGCGGTCAACCATGCGATGTGACGCATGACCATGCGGCGGCGGATGGAGCGCAGCTCCTCCTCGGACACCGGTTCGTCCGCGAACGCATTGGTGACGAAGTCGTTCACCATGAAACCCAGCGCTCGCGACGAGTTCACGATCCCGCCCCAGATCTTGCGCGCCTCCCAGACACGGCCATAGGCGGCGTTGTTCTGGAAGCTGAGGATGAACGCGACCGACGTACCGACGAGCGCGATGGGGAGCCACGGGAACTGGATCCACCGCTGGTCGAACACGCTGAAGAGGAGGACCGGAACCGATGCGATGCCTACGAAGAGCATCAGGTCGTAGCGCGTCCACAGGATCAGCGTCGCCGGAGAGAAGATTCGTTTCGTGTACATGGTGCAGCCTGATGACCCGGTAGGACCCCTGCGCGGGATTCCAAGGAGTCACACGGTCGCCGATCGAGAGGACAACGTCCAGCCTGAAGTGGGGAGGCCTCCTCCTCCCCGCGAAGTCCGCCGACGAGGGCTTGAACGCGCTCGAACCTGAATCCGTCACAAGGACGACCGACCCCAAAGAAGAACGGCCCGGACTTCGTGAGAAGCCCGGGCCGTTCTGGTCGGAATCGGAAGAGGTCTACTCGAACCAGACCTCGACGCCATTCGTGAAGTTGGCCTGGTTGACCACACCATCACGGTGCCACAGCTGGAAGTTCAACTGGGCGCCCGGGGCGATGGCGCCGGCGATCAGAGGTTCGTTGATGTCGATCGGGCGGTTGACCGTTCCGGTCACGCCTGACGAGACGATCGGCAGCACGCGCACGAACGGGACGTTGACGCAGAGGACTCCGGCGAAAAGCGGCAGGTACGTCTGGTTCGCGCCCATGACGAAGATGCCGAACTCGTTGGTCGGCAGGTCGCTGACGAACAAGCCGAAGTCGTTGTTCGCCACGGTCGACGTTCCGGTCGGGATCATCTTTGAGAACAGTCCGGCCGAGTTCATCAGCGAAGGGCAGAACATGTTCGTGTTCGGCGGCGCGATCGTCAGCGTTTGATCGGCTGCGATGTCCTCGAGGATCGTGACGTCGCCGTTCGTCCACTCGACACGGACCTCGTCGATCGTCGTGACGTCGGCGAGGCCGAAGTGGGCGGACAGTTCGCTGGTGGACAGGTAGTTCGAACCGCCGTCGATGCGACCCATGATCGTGCGGGCGCCCATGGTCAGCTTGATGATCGAACCGATGCCGTTCGGGGCGATGTCGGTGACCTCACCGGGATCCAGGAAGACGCGCAGCCAGTGCTTGTCCGGTCCCACCAGATCGTTGCGGTAGACCTGCACCGAACCGGCGTAGGTGAAGACGATGATGTCCTGGTCGCCGTCGTTGTCGTAGTCGAAGCGGCTCAGGCCACGACCGTCGACGTTCTGACCGAAGCCGTTGAAGAGCCCCTCCTCGGAGAAGCTCAAGGGGGCCTGGAAGTCGTTGTGGAAGGCGTAATTGCGGCCGTTCTGCGAGGTTGCGAACAGGTCGATGTGCGAGTCGTGGTCCATGTCGAACGACACCGCACCCCAGCCCCAACCCGTGTTGGCCGTGCCGTTCGTGTTGGCCTCGTTCTGGAAGACGTTGCCGCCCTGATTGATGTACAGGTTGTTCGTGCTGATCGTCGTGACGTAGAGGTCCCAGTCCCCGTCCTCGTCGAAGTCGGCGATCGTGGCGCCCATCTCGGTGCCGTCCTGGCTGGTGCCGGAGCCGATCGTGAACTCGGTGAACGTGCCGTCCTGGTCGTTGATGAAGTACTTCGACGTGCTGAAGTCGCTGATCATGATCAACTCGGGATAGCGGTCGCCGTCCATGTCGCACAAGCGCGGGGCGAAACCGTTGTCGCTGGACATGCTCGCGACACCGGCCGAAACGGTCACGTCGGTGAACGTGCCATCGCCGTTGTTCTCGAACAAGCGGTTGCCGTCGGGGCCGAGCCAGCCCGCGACGACGAGGTCCAGGTCGCCGTCCAGGTCCATGTCCCCGAAGCACGCGCCCCAGCCGTCACCGACCGTGGTGTTCGTCGTGTTGACGCCGGCGGCCACGGCTTCGTCCACGAAGCTCGTACCCGTGTTGCGGTACAGCTTGTGGAACCCCGGTGCCGCAGCGCCCGCCGGGCCGTGGCTGGTGACGTAAAGGTCGAGCCAACCGTCGTTGTTGTAGTCGCCGACGGCAGCCGCGCTGGAGCGGTGCGTCAAGGCGAGGCCCCAAGCGGCGGCCTCGTTCGTGAACGTGCCATCGCCGTTGTTCATCCACAACTGGTCGGGGCCGTTGCCGCCGGCGGGGTAGAAGACGTCCTGCCACCCGTCACGGTCGAAGTCACCGACGGTGCCACCGCCCGTAAAGCTGGGTTGCGAGCCGCTGTACGACGCGCTGATCCCGGTCGAGACGGTCTGATCACTGAAGGCGCCGAACTGCGCCTGCGCGGTGCTGACGAGGAGCGCCGCGGCAGTCGTCATGAGGAACGGACGCAGGCGAAGCGATGAGGAGAGGTGCTGCATGAAGGATCCGGGTGTTCCTGGAACTCGGGAATTCGAGCCGTTGGGCATACCGCGCCTGCCGGGCGGGTCACCGTCGGGTGCCTCCAGTCTCGCAGCGACCGCCGAATTGGGGAAGGACTCCTTCGGCTCCCAGTGCTGAGGGCTCTCACAGTGGGCTTGACCGGTCCATCCAGAACCGCAGCAGGCCGGCGCCCTGATCGGGAGCCGGCCTGCTGGGTGAGCCGCGAGGCTCGATTCACTCGGGGTGACCTACTTGAAGACGTAGATCAGCGTGCGGTTGGAACCTTGCTGCCACACGACGCGGCCCGTGGTGAACCAGTCCCCGGGGATGCCGCCGTCGAGGGCGGAGTCGAGCGCCTGGACGACCTCTTGGGGCACGCCGGTGAAGTACAGCATGCAGCCGTTGCCCGTGAGATCGGCGGTGCCATCACCGTCGAGGTCGAAGCCCGGGATCCAGTTGCTCTGCTGCAGGTTGTTGTAGACGCGCGCCGCGCCGAAGGGGTTCGTGTCCTGGTTGGCGAACGGGCGCTCGAGGTACGGTCCCTGCCAGCCGGTGAAGGCTTGCGTGCTGGTCAGGTGACGTCTCGACGCTGCCTGGTTGACCATGTACTCGCGCGGGTACCTGCCGGTGTCGGCATAGTGCGTGGCGGCCGCCTTCTCGCAAGACTTGACGAGCTGCAAGAGTCGCGATGCTTGCCCGCGCTGGATCGCGCTGCCGGATCGATAACCGACGACGCCGACGAGGATGGCGATGATCGCGATGGCGATGATGATCTCGAGCAGCGAAAAGCCGCTACGGAGTGTCTTGTGAGTGATGCGCAACTTCATGGAGTGGAGATCCAAGGGGGGGTGTTCGCGGCACGCCTCCTGGAAGGGGGGCGCATGGGTTGGGTCTCCACGTGGTGTCGACCCGGGCGGCGCCTCAGGTTGAGCCCAATCACGGCTGTCCCGTGGAACGCGGGGTCCAGATACGGAATTCGGTTCGTCTCCGGATGGAAACGAACCGGCTCGGAACTCGGCAGCTCTCGCTGCTCGACGTCGCGCAGCCTGATGGCGTGGCTACTTGAAGATGTAGATCAGCGTGCGGTTCGAACCTTGCTGCCAAACGACGCGGCCCGTGGTGAACCAGTCACCGGGGACACCCCCGTCGAGCGACGTGTCGATCGCTTGCACGACCTCCTGCGGGAGGCCGGTCAGGTAGAGCATGCAGCCATTACCCGTGAGGTCGGCGGTGCCGTCCCCATCGGTGTCGAAACCAGGGATCCAGTTGCCGGCTTGCAGGTTGTTGTACACGCGGCAGTTGCCGAACGGGTTCGTGTCCTGATTGGCGAACGGGCGCTCGATGTACGGGCCCTGCCAACCGGTCGAGGTCTGCGTGCTGCTCATCTGGCGGTTCGTGGCGTTCTGGGTGACCTCGTACTCGCGCGGATACGCACCGGTATCAGCGTAGTGCGTGGCGGCTGCTTTCTCGCAGGTCTTGACGAGCTGCATGATGCGGGACGCCTGACCGCGCTGGATCGCGCTGCCCGAACGGTAGCCGACGACGCCGACCAGGATCGCGATGATCGCGATGGCGATGATGATCTCGAGGAGCGAGAAACCGCCCTTACGATCGAACTTGGGGAAGAGAGTCTTCATGGAGGATTAGGGAAGGGCGGGCGTTCCGTGAGGATCACACGGCGGCTCGGGGGTGACCGGCTCCAGGGGCGAGGCGATCCAGTCCTTCACATCGGCATCTCGCCCCGATTCCCTGAGCCCGATTCGAAACTCCGTTCAAGAAACCGGTTCCCGGCACCCTGAAGGAAATTCGCCTCAGTTCCAGGTCGAGACAGTCGATGCGGGATTGCGAAGCGCTCCTCGTACCGAGGTCGCGCCTTCCCATCCCATGTTGACCTCCGATCAAGACAACGCCTTCGTGCAACGCATTGCCGTACCCGACAAAGCGCTGCCCGTCCTGCACCTGGATTCCCCACTGGTGGAACTCGGGTGGAGTCACAAAGGGCAGATGCATTACGAGTCGGTCGAAGTGGAGGGTCCCGGCAACGAGTGGCTCGTGGCGGCGGCCAAGCAGTTGATCCGCACGGCGAAGCTCGGAGGTCAACCCGTCGTTCTCTGCTTGGCGTCCCCGTTCTTCGACAACCGCCAGATCTTGCTGGGCGACATGCCGGTCGAAGAGACTCTGGCGATCCTGGGACGTAAGGCTGCCAACGGACTTGGCGTGGACCTGCAGGAGACCCTGTTCTGGGCTCAGCGTTGCGAGACCCCGATGGAGAAGTCGGAGGCCGCCCAGTCGACCTGGCTGGTGCACGCCCAGCGCCGCTCGGATCATCACGATCTGCTTCTGCGCATGCGCAGGGAAGGCATCCTTGTGCGCCGCACCGTCGCCGGGCGTGATGTCCTGACGCATGCACTCGACGACGGCGAGGGTCACGCCGGGCAGATCCTCGTGACCTCGACGGGTCGCGCGGTCTACGCACATCTCTTTCGCGGACATGAACTCGTTCAGGAGAGTCGACTGCAACTCGGCGAGTTCGAGAATCGCGACGACACCTATGGCAGTGTGATCCAGGACGTTCGGCAGCTTGCCGCCTTCTGGGCCAAAGGATCTCGCGGGGCGCCGCTCAGCGCCGTACACCTCGTTGGGTTCTCGGAGCCCGAGATCCAGAAGATGGGGGCACCCCTGGCCATCGCCGCTCAGGGAGCGGACGTCCGGGTGATCTCGAGTCCGCGTCACGACGATTTCACGGACTGCCGCACGCAGCTTCTCGAACTGCTGATGGCCTATGGCCAGCGCGCTCGAAACCTGTCGATTCCGCTGCCGCCCCGAGCCAGCCGCATCGCGTTGGCCACCGTCGCTCTGTCGCTCTTCGCAGCCGTCGGCGCGTGGAAGATGCTCGAGCATTGGTCGATTCGAATCGACGACCGCATGTCCCGCATCGAGTTCGAACTGATCGGCACCGATGACGTCGATGCGCACGATCAGATCCGCAGCGAGTACACGCGCGCGAAGGGCAGCCTGCAGGCGTCCATCGGCAGCATGCAGTCCTTGAAGGGCGAAGGCTTGCCGCTCGAGGCCGTGCTGCGTCACGTCTACGGGACGCTGGGTCGCGTCGTCGACATCCAGCACCTGACGTTCGAGCACACTGACGAGGGGACCGAGATCTTGATGGAGGCCAGCCTGCCGGACGACGTCGAGTCCGCAGCACGTTCGCTGGAACAGCTGCGTCGGGCCGCCCGGGTCGATTCCAAGTTCAAGAACATCGAGGTCCAGCCGTCCTCGCGAGTTCCGGACCTGCGACTCGGCGAGTCCCTGACCTTCACCTTCACCGGTGTCTACATCGGGGGTGACGTGTGAAGTCGACACTGAACAACTACTCCACGAAGCGTGGCTGGCGCGGGATGACGTCCTTGCTGCCGTGTTGTCTCTTGCCGTTGACCCTGATCGGGTACACCGCCAAGCCGGTCTACGACTACACGAGCTTGGGTGGTCGACTCGAGCAGGCCCGATCTCGTGCGGAGCACGCGCGGGAGTTGCGCATGTTCCTGGAGGAGTTCCAGGGTGCCGGGCCGCCGACCGAGCGCTACCGACATTTGGAAGCGTTGCTCGTCCAGCGCATGCCCGACGGATTCGCTGCGACCGAGTTCTACGAAACCACGTTGAGCGCCGCGCGCTCCTTGGATCTGACCCTCGATTCGATCGTCCCGCTGAACGAGGTGGACCTGGGGCAACCGGTCGCACACCTCTCCATCCACGAATGCCGCGTGACCTTGAAAGGGCGCGCGCACGCCGAACATCTGACCGCCTTCTTGGCGGCCATGCATCGCGAAGGTCAGCCCGTCTGTGTTCATGCCTGCAAGCTGCACGCCATCGACGAGGACCCGGGCACCTTCGACTTCCAGCTCGATCTGGGAGCCTTCTTCCTCTCCCCCCCCAAGCCTCCCGAAGAAGAGTTCGAAGAGGACTTCTAGAACTGTCATGCCGATCGCAACCAAACCGATTCTCGCCGGCACCTTGCTCATGGGAGTAGGTGCCATTTGGATTCCCCGCCTCACAGGTACGGAAGTTCCTTGGCTCCCTAGCGGAGATACGTCGCCCCTCATCGCCGAAACGGACCCGAACGACGACACCGTCGAGTCCCTGTCGGGAACGTCGTCGAACAACCGGAGCGCGCTGGACCCGAACGCGCAGTTGGACTCGCTCGCGGACATCGTCAACTTCCTCGAAGGCCGTGATGGACGATCGAAGCCGGGAGCATCGCCCGACGTCCGGATCACCAAGGCGGCCATCCCGGTCCAGGGCGAGGATCCGACGTACGTCACGCAGGTCGAACCCTTGTTCGGGCAGCGTGAGACCAACGCGGTCGACGAGGGGCCGACCTTCGAACAAGAAGTTCAGACCTACCTGAGCCAGAACCCACTGCACACGATCATCCAAGGCAATGGATTGACCACGGCGACCTTCGGTTTCCAGCGCGTTCAGGTCGGGAGTCTCCTCATGGACGATCAACTCGAGGTGACGGCCATCGCTCAGGAGTTCGTGACGCTCACCGCCGAGACTGGACCGATGCGCGTCTTCCTGCCGCCGCCCGGATCCTCGGCCTACAACCAACGCTCGGCCGTGCCGCAGCCGACGCCCAGCAAGCAGCCGTTCTCGGAGGATTGATTCCATGCGCCACCTCATCCTGACCAGCTTGGCCGTGTTCACGGTCTCGAGCTGCCATCACCCGCTCGTGCGCGTCGACGAGCGTGAGTTCGACACGCTTTCGCAGATGACCAACAGTCCGCTCCTCAGCGAACTGCCTGCCGACGAGCCCGTTCCCGAACTGCACGCTTCCGGCGGATCGCTCACGATCTCGGACGACCAACCGTTCGACATGAGCTTCCGCGGAACCGACCTGCGCGTCGCTCTGGACGAGATTTCTCAGCGCGCGGGGATCACCATGATCGCGAACGCCGGGATCACGGGTTCCGTCGACCTGAACTTCGTCAACATCTCGTTGGACGATGCGCTCAGCACGTTGTTGAAGCAGCACGACCTCGTGTTGTTGCCCGGTCCCGGCAACGTCTATTTCGTCGAGCGTAACGACGATCCCACACAGGTGACCGAGTTCATCCAATTGGTCAACGTGCGTGCGCAGGACGTTGCGGAGAACCTGGCGGCACTCGTCGGTCCCGGTTCGAAGGTCATCACCGACATGGACCGCAACCTGGTCTGTTTGATCGGTCGTCAGTCGGACGTCGGTGCCGTGCGTCGCTACTTGCACCACGTCGACAAGCTGAAAGATCAGGTCCTGCTCGAGGTTCACATCTTCGAAGTGTCGTACGAGGACGGCTTCAACCTGGGAGCGGTCGCGGACGCCAGCGGCACCGTGAACGGCAACGCGTGGAACATCCTGTCCGCGTTCGGCCAAGGCAGCGCGTTCAGCTCGACCCTCACCGACAACGATGGTGATCTGGATCTGACCGTGGACGCCATGCGTCGATTCGTCGGTCTGGAGCTCGTCAGTTCGCCGCGCGTCCTGGCCGTCACGAACACGAAAGCGATGGTCGACGTCGTCCAGGAGGTCCCCTACGTCCAAGTCACGGCAACGACGACGGGCACCACGGGCGGCGCGGGGTCGGTCGTCCAGGAAGAGGTCCAATTCAAGGACGCCGGGATCAAGCTCGAGATCACACCTTCGATCCAAGAGGCCGGCTTCCTGCAGATCGACATCATGCAACAGACCTCGGAAGAGGTCGATCGCTTCAACAACATCCCGGTCATCGACAAGCGCACGCTGACGACGCAGTTCCTCGTGCAAGACCGCGAGACGATCGTGTTGGGTGGGCTGATCCAGACGCGGCACTCGGAGAGCCGCACGGGCGTGCCGTTCCTCATGCACATCCCGATCCTGGGGCAGTTGTTCCGCGGTGATGCGGACGTCAAACAGAAGCAGGAGATCCTGATCTTCGTCACGCCGCGCATCCTAAGTCCGAGTCAGGCCGCCAAGTTGTCGGAGCACTATCAGGACGAGTATCGCGAGACGCGCCAGGACCTTTTCTTCCCTGAGATGGGGACGAAGTCGCCGATGGAAGGTCCGCGCGGTGTCGACCACGAGACCGCGGAAGACGTCGTCCAGCCCGAGACCGCACCGGACGCGGTCTCCACGAAGCCTGCCGAGCAACCGATCCAGGGCTGAACGCCCGCACATGTCACCGAAACCCCGCAAGCGGCTCGGAGAGGTCCTGATTGGTCAGGGCCTGCTCACGCAACGCCAGCTCGAGATCGCGCTCGAGGAACAGAAGCAGGACCGCCGTCCCCTCGGTGAGCTGCTCGTCGTCCTCGGTTTCGTGCGGCCCTCCGAGATCGCGGGGCTCGTGGCCGAGGACCTCGGTCTGAAACTGGCCAAAGCCAGCGACGTGATCCCGGATCGCGAACTGATCGCCGCTCTGGACGAGGGCCTCGTGCGCACCACCAAGGCGCTGCCCGTCCAACGCACCGAGACCGGTCTGCGCGTCCTGATGGTCGATCCGTCCGATCCGGGCAATCTCTCGACCTTGCGGCAGTACTTCCGTTGCGACGTCGAGGTCGAGATGGTCACCGAGGAGGACTTCGCGAAGCTCGTTCGCGAGTGCTTCAGCGACCGCGATTCGCATCCCGCGCGACTGGCCGCCGAGGCCGATGGCGAGATGGGGGACCGTCCGATCGAACAGATCACCGAGTCGATCCTCATCGACGGGATCCGCCACGGCGCCACCGACATCCACTTCCATCCCAGCGAGAACGTGACGCGATTGCGCTACCGGATGGACGGCGTCCTGCAACAGATCGAGGCGATCCCCAGGAAGATCACCAGCGCGATCACGTCGCGCATCAAGATCATGGCATCGCTCGACATCTCCGAGCGCCGCATGCCCCAGGACGGCCGCATCCGCATGGACGTTGACGGTCGCCAGGTCGACCTGCGCGTCTCGACGATGCCCTGTGCGTTCGGCGAGTCGATCGTCCTGCGCATCCTCGATCGAGGCAATGGCAGCGTTCCGTTGCACGAGCTGGGCCTGCGCCTCGAGGACTGCGTTCAGCTGAAGAACATCGCCGACAAGCCGCACGGCTTGTTCCTGGTCACCGGGCCGACCGGATCCGGCAAGACGACGACCCTGTACAGCACCTTGGCTCACGTCGATGCGTTGAACCGCAACGTGGCGACGATCGAGGATCCGATCGAGAGTCAACTGCCGTTCGTACGCCAGAGCCAGGTCGACACCGGCATCGGATTCACGTTCGACATCGGTTTGCGCGCGCTCCTGCGTCAGGACCCGGACGTGATCCTCGTCGGCGAGATCCGCGACCTCGAGACCGCCGGCATGGCGATCAAGGCTTCGATGACGGGCCACCTCGTCTTCTCGACGCTGCACACGAACACGGCCATCGGCGCGATCTCGCGGCTGGCCGACATGGGCGTCGCGCCCTACCTCGTCGAGGACTGCATGATCGGCGTGCTGGGACAACGCCTGGTGCGCAAGACGTGCCCCAACTGCATGGAATGGCGCGCGCCCGACGAGGCTGAGAGTCGCTTCATGGGCCCGGGTGTCGATCGAGTTCCCCAGATCATCGGTTGCGAACGGTGCGGTGGTACCGGCTACTCCGGGCGCAGCGTGATCGCCGAGTTGTTCCAGCCGAACCATGCGACGAGCAAGTTGATCCGCGAAGGCGCCAACGCCGGCCTCATCGTCGAGCAGGCCAAGTTGGCCGGCTACGTCGATCTGGTCGAGGACGGTCGCCGCAAGGTGATCCAAGGTTTGACCACGATCGAAGAGGTGCAGCGATGCGGCAGCGGGCATCGCGTGACCGAAGCGGAGCGCGAGGCCCACGATGCCGCCTAAGACAGCGACTGAGCCGAGCCCGAAGGCCAAGCTCTTCGAGTACAAGGCGATGCGCGTCGACGGGACTGCGGTCGTCGGGCGCGCCACTGCGGTCGGAGAGCTCGATCTGGACCGCCTGCTGCAACGCGACGGTCTGATGCTGGTGAAAGCGACGCCGAGCAAGGCTGGCCGCGGTCTCGAGGCCATGCGCATGAAGCGCCAAGAGCTCGTGGCCTTCACCAATCAGCTCGCGACGATGATCCAAGCCGGTGTGCCGCTGCTGCAATCGCTCCAGCACCTGGCCGAGCACAGCCGTTCGAAGGCCGCGCGCGACGTCGTGCAGTCGGTCCTGCGGCAGATCGAAGGTGGAGCCAGTCTGTCCGAGGCGTTCGAGGCGCATCCCGGCATTTTCCCCGGTACGTACGTCGCCATGGTGAAGAGCGGCGAGATGTCGACCTCCCTGCCGGACGTCCTGCGTCGCCAGGGGAAGTACATGGAATGGGTGCGCGAGGTCCAAGGCATCACCAAGCAGGCGATGATCTACCCGACGGCGCTCTCGTTCGCGATCGTCGGGCTCGTCGTCATCCTGATCACCTTCTTGATTCCGGCGCTCGTGGGACTGTTCCCCGGGGGCCATGAGGACCTGCCCATCCAGACCAAGTTCGTGATGGCCATCTCGGACTTCGTGCGGAACAACTGGATCCTTCTGGCCAGCATCGTCGTCACCGCCGGCGCGTCGTTCGTCGTCATGCTGCACATTCCCAGCACGCGCATGATGCTGTCGCGCACGCTGTTGAAGCTACCGCGGCTGGGGAGCCTGATGGAGATGCTCGCCGTGGCCCGATTCGCAACGACGGCCTCTGCGTTGCAACAATCGGGCTGCAACATCGTGCGTACGCTCGAGATCGCCGGCGATTCCTGCGGCAGCACTTACATGACCGCCAAGTTCCGCAAAGTCTTGGAGTCCGTGCGCGGTGGCGAGTCGATCAGCGACGGTATGCGGGCCGCGGGCGACCTCGATCCGTACCTCGTGCAACTCACCTCGGTGGGGGAAACGTCCGGTCGACTCGGCGAGTGCCTGGACTTCATCGCCGACAGCTACAACGCCGAGGTCCCGCGCGTCGTCAAGTGGGCCCTGGGCTTGATCGAGCCCCTCGTTCTGATCATCGGCGGCGTGATCGTCGCCTTCCTCCTGCTCGCTGCGCTCCTGCCGATCTTCAAGATCTACGAGACCCTCGGATGATGCATACCAAGTCCAAGTCCGGTTTCACGCTGCTCGAGATGATCATCGTGATGAGCCTCATCGCGGTTCTCGCCGGTGCCATCCTGCCGGCTGCCGGCAGCATCATGCGCTCGCAGAGCCGCCGCTCGACCATCGAAGAAATGGACCTGATGAGCGAGGCGGTCCAGGAGTTCTATCGCGATACGCGCCAGTTCCCCACCGGCCCCTTGGACCTCTTGGGAGGCGCCACGCCCGGTTGGTCGGGCCCGTACCTGCGCGGCGTGGTCGACGACCCCTGGAGCAGTCAATCGGGTTATGCCGTCGACGGGTTCGGCAATCCCTACACGTTCACGGCGAACGGTTTCGAGATGACGATCACCAGCGATGGCGCGGATCGGACGAACGGAACGGCTGACGACATCGAGTTGGTCGTCAACGTCACGCCGATGTTGCGTCAGATGACGCGCGACGAACTCCGGGTCATCAACACCGCCATCGCCCAGTACAACGCAGCGTTCCTCGGCACCGATCCGCTCTCCGGAAACTACGGGATCGCTGTCTCGCAGCTGGAGAACGCAGGCTACCTGCCTACTGGATCCGACTACGACGCGGACGAATGGGGTGACGACTACACCGGCAACCCCGCCAATGCGTCACCGATGACCGAAGCGATGTCCATCAATGTTGGGGCTGGAGCTGGAGCTGGTGGCAACAACGGCAACGGCAACAACGGCAACGGCAACGGCAACAACGGCAACAACGGCAACGGCAACTAGGCCATGAGGCGATTCCCTCTCGACGTCGCAGACGCAGATCGAGCCGGCGTCAGGCGAGGACACACCCGTTCCAGGTGGAGCCGAGTCGGCCACGGACCGTCCAGCTCAAAGAGGTTGCCGTCGCGAACGACCCTCCGTCCGGAGGGCTCGATCACGCCTTCCGGCTCCATCGACCACCACAGCTCCCCGATCGTGGGGGCGGTGGGTCCTGCCGCTTCGGGTCGACTCCGGTCGGGGAGCCCCGATGCGTAGGCTCGCCCGCTCTAGCAACCGCGCTCGGGTTCGTACCCGAGGCTCGGCGAGAGCCAGCGTTCCGCCTCTGCGATGGACTGCCCTCGCCGACGGGCGTAGTCCTCGACCTGGTCACTCGACACTCGCCCGATGCCGAAGTACTTCGAAGCTTCACCGCCGAAGTACAGACCGCTGACGCTGGCTGCCGGGGTCATCGCGAAACTGTCGGTCAGATCGATGCCGACCTCGCGGGCGTCGAGCAACTGGAAGAGCTCGTTCTTGGGCTGGTGGTCCGGGCACGCCGGGTAGCCGAACGCCGGGCGGATGCCGCGGTACGCCTCGTCGATCAGCTCGTCGTTCGTGAACGACTCGTTCGCGCCGTAGCCCCAATCGCGACGTGCACGTTGGTGCATGAATTCGGCGAACGCCTCGGCCAAGCGGTCGGCGATGGCCTTGACCAGGATGGCGGAGTAGTCGTCGTGCTCGGCCTCGTACTTGGCCGCCAGTTCCTCGGCACCCAAACCGCTGGTGACAGCGAAGGCGCCGACATGATCGAGCGGACCGCCGACGGGCGCGACGAAGTCGGCCAGGCTGCGGTTGGGGCGATCGTCCGGATGGATCGTCTGCTGGCGCAACATGGGGAAGCGCTGCAGCTCCTTGGTGCGGGCTTCATCCTCGAACAGCACGACGTCGTCGCCCTCGGCGGCTGCCGGCCAGAAGCCGTACACGCCACGCGGCGTCAGCAGCTTGCCGTCGACGATCGTCTTCAGCATCTCCTGGGCGTTGGCGAACAGTTCGCGTGCGGCCTCGCCCTGGGTCGGGTGATCGAGGATGGCCGGGTACTTGCCCTTGAGCTCCCACGTGATGAAGAAGAAGGTCCAGTCGATGAACGGGATCAGATCCTCGAGCGTCACGTCGTCGATGATGCGGCGCCCGGTGAACGCGGGCTTGGGCAGGTCGGCGCTGGCCCAGTCGATCGGCGTGCGATTCGCGCGGGCATCCTTGAGCGTCAGGAGCGGCTTCTGCGTGCGCCCGGCGAAGTCCTTGCGGATCTTCTCCTGGCGTTCGATGTTCTCGGCCGCGACGACCTTGTTGCGCACCGGGTCGAGCAGGTCGGACACGACGCTGACCGAGCGGGACGCGTCGTGCACGTGCACGATCGGCAGGTCGTAGCGCGGGGCGATCTTGACCGCGGTGTGCTGGACGCTGGTCGTCGCACCGCCGATCAACAACGGCAGCTTGAAGCCTTGCCGCTTCATCTCCTCGGCGACGTGCACCATCTCGTCCAGGGACGGCGTGATCAGTCCGGAGAGGCCGATCATGTCCGCGCCTTGCTCGACGGCCGTGCGCAAGATCTTCTCGGCCGGGACCATGACGCCCAGGTCGATGACCTCGTAGTTGTTGCAGCCCAGCACGACGCCGACGATGTTCTTGCCGATGTCGTGGACGTCGCCCTTGACCGTCGCCATGACGATCTTGCCCTGCGAGTTGGATGCGGACTTGTCGTCGTCCATGAACGGTTCCAGGTAGGCGACCGAACGCTTCATCGCGCGCGCACTCTTGACGACCTGGGGCAGGAACATCTTGCCCGCGCCGAACAGGTCGCCGACGACGCGCATGCCGTCCATCAACGGCCCTTCGATGACTTCGAGCGGGCGCGCGTACTGCAAGCGAGCTTCCTCGGTGTCGGCCTCGATGAAGTCGACGATGCCGTGGACCAGCGCGTGCGACAGGCGTGCGGCCACGTCGCCTTCGCGCCAGGACAGGTCGACGACGCGCTTCTTGCCTTCACCGCGCACCGTTTCGGCGAACGCGACCATGCGATCGGTCGCGTCGGGGCGACGGGCGAAGATGATGTCCTCGACGTGCTCGAGCAGGTCGCTGGGGATGTCCTCGTACACGACCAGTTGGCCGGCGTTGACGATGCCCATGTCCATGCCCGCTTGAATGGCGTGGTACAGGAAGGCCGAGTGGATCGCCTCGCGCACCGGGTCGTTGCCGCGGAACGAGAAGGACAGGTTCGAGACGCCGCCCGAGATGCGCACGCCAGGACAACGCGCCTTGATCTCGCGCGTGGCCTCGATGAAGTTGATGGCGTAGCGGTCGTGCTCCTCGATGCCCGTGGCGATCGCCAGGATGTTCGGGTCGAAGATGATGTCCTCGGGCGGGAAGTCGAGTTCGTCCACGAGCATGCGATAGGCACGCTCGCAGATCTCGACCTTGCGCTGGGTCGTGTCGGCCTGACCCGTCTCGTCGAAGGCCATGACGACGACACCCGCGCCGTAACGTTGGATGATGCGCGCTTTGTCGAGGAACTCCTCGGGGCCTTCCTTGAGCGAGATCGAGTTCACGACTCCCTTGCCCTGCAGGCACTTCAATCCGGCCTCGAGCACGCTCCACTTGGAGCTGTCGACGACGATCGGGATGCGTGCGATCTCCGGCTCGGTGGCGATCAGGTTGAGGAAGCGCGTCATGACGGCTTCGGAGTCGAGCATGCCCTCGTCCATGTTGACGTCGAGCAGGTTGGCGCCGCCGCGCACCTGATCGACGGCGACCTCGAGTGCGGTCTCGTAGTCCTCTTCCTTGATCAGGCGCTTGAAGCGCGCGGAACCGGTGACGTTCGTGCGCTCCCCGATCATCAGGAAGTTGGTGTCCTTGGTGATGTGCAGCGGCTCGAGGCCGGTGAACACGGCGCGCTGGATGTCGCGTTTCCGCTGGGGGAGAGGGCGCGGTTCGACGCCCTTCACGGCCTTCGCGATGGCCTGGATGTGATCGGGCGTCGTACCGCAGCATCCGCCGACGATGTTGACGATGCCGCTGGTGGCGAACTCGCCGACCAACGAGCCGGTCGTCGCGGGCGCTTCGTCGTACTCGCCGAACGCGTTCGGCAGGCCGGCGTTCGGGTAGCTCGAGACGAACGTCGACGAGATGCTGGCGAGTTCCTGGACGTACGGGCGCATGTCCGTCGCTCCGAGCGAGCAGTTCACGCCGACCGACAACGGTTTCGTGTGCGAGAGGCTGTGCCAGAACGCCTCGACGGTTTGACCCGAAAGTGTGCGACCGCTGGCGTCGGTGATCGCGACGGACAGCATGATCGGGAGCGTGTAGCCCAAGTCCTTGTGCATCTCGTCGATCGCGACCAACGCGGCCTTGGCGTTGAGCGAATCGAAGACCGTCTCGACCAAGAGGATGTCGGAGCCGCCCTCGACGAGTCCCTCGGCCTGTTCGCGGTACGCGGCCTTCAGCTGGTCGAACGTGATCGAGCGGAAGGACGGATCGGAGACCTTCTCGGACAAGGACAGCGTCTTGCTGGTCGGGCCGAGCGCGCCCGCGACGAAGCGCGGACGATCGGGCGTCTTCAACGTCCAGCGATCCGCCGCTTCACGCGCCAAACGCGCCGACGCGACGTTCAGTTCCCGCGCGTACGAGGACATGCCGTAATCGGACTGCGCCACGGTCGTCGCACCGAACGAGTTCGTCTCCAGGATGTCGGCACCGGCCGCGAGGAAGCGGTCGTGGATCTCGGAGATGACATCGGGTCGTGTGATCGACAACAGCTCGTTGTCGCCCTTCAGGTTGCCACCGACGTCGAACCGGTCGCACCGGAAGTCGGCTTCCCCGAGCCCGTAGCTCTGGATCATCGTGCCCATGGCACCGTCGAGCACGAGGACGCGCTGGGTCAGGATCTGCTCGAGCAGCTCGCGTTGATCGGGGCGTCGACTCGTGGAGGTGGGCGTCGGAGAGAGAGTCATGGGAGTTGCAGGATCAGGGCAGGAGGGACCAAGGTCCTCGGGTCCAGTTCAGACAGGGTTGCGACCCGTGGCGACCAGCGTCATGAAATGCGGCGGCTGCGGGTCGCGCGCAGCACGTTCGATGTGGATGTCGCTGAAGCCGGCATCGCTGAGGCGCTGCTCCAGGTCGGATTCGGTGAAGCCCAGGTGTTGGTGCTGCAATTGCTCGCGCACCCAACCTTCGTGGTGAGCCAGGAGGTCGAGCACGAGCACGCGCCCGCCCGGGGCCAGCAGACGTCGCGCTCGGCTCAACGCGCGCGTCGGCTCGATGGCGTGATGGAGCGCCTGGCTCAGCACGACGACGTCGAAGCTGGCGTCGGGAAGCGGGGGGGACTCGAGGTCGCCTTCGACGTACGTGATGTTCGTGAGGCCCTTGCGACGCGCGCGCAGTTCGAGCTGGCGCAGCATCTCGGTGGACAGGTCGACGGCGGTGATCGACTCGGCGACCTGGGCCAGCATCAAGGTCAACAAGCCGTCGCCGATGCCGAGGTCCGCGTATCGCCCGCGCGGCAACAGCTGCAACATCGCGCGACTGAGTCCTTCCCACGTGCGACCCGGCAGCACCTGTTCGCCGAACGCCGCGGCGACGCGATCGAAGTAGCTGCGCGACTCCTCCTGGCGCTGGGCCTGCAACGCTCCCAACCCAGCCAGGTCGATCTGGAACTCGGCCGTGTCGTCGTGCTGCGCGAGGACCTCGTCCAACAGGTCGGCCGACGGACCGGGAACCAGGTGGTAGTAGTTGCGCCGCCCGGCCTTGCGATCCGCGACCAATCCCGCATCGCGCAGCAGCGTCAGCTGGGTCGAGATGCGCGACTGCCCCATGTTCAGGACCTCCTGCAACTCGGACACGGAGAGCTCCCCGCGCACGAGCAGATGCAGGATGCGGAGACGCGTTTCGTCCCCCAGGGCCTTGAGCAGGCGGGTTGTGGTCGTCAGAGCCATCGGGATATCAAGATACCTTGATCGGACGCCGTGAGCCCCGGGGAATAGCCATTCTTTGCGTCCCAGGGGGGAAATCCCACCCAAGAACTCGGTGGAGGAGGCGCGGCGGGCGCCTCCATCGGCCCCTGGATCGGCTTGCAGCGGGCGCAAATGGACCTTCGTCGATCCAGGTCCTTCGCTCGTTGGGCCTCTTGGACCGAAGTTCAGGGCGCAAGGATCCACCGTTGGGGCTGCGGGTCGGACATCCCATGCGCTCTGAGCAAGAAGGAGCGCCGCAGCAACTCCACACGTTTGCCCTCATCCATTCCTGACCTTCCAGTCCGCGAAGGCCAGATGATCCTAGCTGCGACACTTCGTCGAAGTCGAACTCCGCGTGGAGTCGACTCGGCAAGTGACTGAGGTCTTCTCAAGCCTCTCGGGCGTCCCCAGGGTCCGACCTAGTGCCGATGGCTCGGGCCGCCGTAGCGCGGGGCTCCGGGGTGGGCCGCGTTGCCGAAGAACGACCTTAGCTGGATCAACAGTCGCGCGCGATCGCCTTCCCCTTCGATGCCCGCATAAGCGACCGCCACGCGCACTTGCAGGTCTTTGGCGATCTGGATCCCCGAGTACACCGTCGTCTCCAGTTCGTTGGGGCGACCCATCTCGGCGTGTTCGAACGAGCTGAAGATCGCACCCAACCGGAAGTCCTCGTCGAAGCGGCGTTCGCTCCACAGGTAGCCGCCCTGACGCCGACCGCTCTCGACGACCAGCGTGGTGAGCATCGGGTCGTACTCGGCGGCCAGGTCGCCTTCCTGCCACAACCACTCGCCGCCGAAGGTCCATCCGGATCCGTCCTTGGACTCGCGGTCCCAGCGCGCATCGATGCCGAGCACCGTGTTCGATGTCGAGCCCGTACTCACCGCGTTCCCGTCATCGACGAACATCACGTTGCCGAGTCGCCTGCCCGACGCGCCCCAGTACAGGTGATCGGTACCGTTGAGTTTCGAGGCCGTCGTGATGCGGCCGACGAAGCCCAGATCGTTCACCTTGGGACGATCGGCGAAGCGCGTTTCCGGTCCAGGCGCGCCACCTTCGCTGTGGCCGTGTCCGACGTCCATGTCGGTGAACGCGGCGAGCGACAGCGTCGTGGCGGCTCCGAATCCGGCTTCCCATTGGAGGCCGACTCCGGGCAACTCCTCACCCAGGAACTCGCGCAAGGCACCCGGTCGTTCGGGGTACGGAATGTCGTGGATGTGCATCCGCATCTGCGGTCCGAAGTCCGCGAAGAACTGGCCCAGCGTCAGGTGTTGGCGGTCGGCGATGTTGCCGATGACGAACGCTTCTTCGACCTCGACCGTTTCGCCCTCGGTGGACACGACGCCGTGCGCCGTCCAAGCCTCGGACATCCGACCGTTGAGGAAGATCTCGAGGATGCGCAGGTCCCCCTCGAGCCCGTCCGGACCGGGGCTGTCGTCGATGCCCTGGAGGACCAGGTCGATGACGCCGCCGATCGTGAACGATTCGGCCAGGGCGACCAGGCCGGAGGCATCCGCGTGGGCATGGTCGTGATCGTGTTGGCCTTGAGCCGTGTCTTCGTCGGCGGTTGGCGTGTCCTGTGCGGACGCCGAGGCGGCGGACAGGAGGAGCGCGGGGAGCCAGGTCGTTCTAGGGAGGAGTTTCATGACCCCCGAGACGATGCCAACCTCGGTGAAACCGGGAATGGACGCTTCGACAACCATCGAATTGAGTCGACGGATGCTCGTGAGTGCAATCGGGAGTACCGCGTCCGGGAGTACCGTGTCAGTCACC
>TARA_R110002096_G_scaffold103510_1_pt1 | contig 27942 bp, 18 predicted proteins | sample TARA_R110002096 | Tara Oceans TARA_R110002096 (sample SAMEA4397295) | marine metagenome | biome: Polar Biome; feature: [DCM] deep chlorophyll maximum layer (ENVO:01000326); material: water (ENVO:00002006), including particulate matter (ENVO:01000060) such as... | depth 35 m
TAATTGGTTATGTCTATTTTTTTAGAAAATCAGCAAGCCCTAATTTAAGACTTATTTTATTTATAAAGCTATTTTAGTTTAGTAACTCGGAATGACACTACAAACTATATTTTAATGCTAAAATAAAATTCCGTCCTGCAGCCGCTATTCCAGAAGAATAGGTTTTATAACGCTGGTTGCTTATATTTTCTAAACTCGCCGTAAGTGTCGTGGTTTTATTTATTTGATATTGTGTTCTAAAATTAACAGTGTACCAAGATGGTGCATACGGATTCCCATTGGCATCCAAAGCATAGATATAATCTTTTTCAATTTCGGAGGGTGCTAATTGATTAAAGGATAATTCATTATTATAAACCGCAAACAAATCAAACTTTAAATTTTTATCTGTCCAAATTAAATGTGAGTTTCCAAAATAAGGCGCTACATGCCTGATTGGGACTTCAACACCTTCATCTTCCTCAGTACCACCAATAATACTGTATTGAGACGTTAATTTTAATTGATTTGAAATAGCCCATTTTAAACCCACTTCAAAACCATAAATCCATGCTTTTGAAGCATTTTGTATCGCTTGTACGTTACTTAATTCGCCATCATACAAAATTTCTGTTTCACCATTTAAATTATAATCCCGTCGCACCAAAGCATTATCTAAATAGGTATAATAGGTGCTCATATCTAAAATAACCTTCTCATTAAAATTCAATTTCAACCCTACTTCGCCACCATAAGCATATTCTGGTCTTAAAGTTTCATTTGGCACCACCACAGAGCCTGGTTCGGAATCAAATACTTTACCAATATCATCAATATTTGGCGCTCTAAAAGCCGATGATGCGTTTAATTTCCATTGCATAATTCTATTTGGTGACCAACGTATTCCTGCGGTTCCAGTCAGCGCACTTGCTTCATTCTTTGAGGACTCAAAAGGTAAATTCAAATAGGCGTTATTTTCTGTGAAATCTGCCTTTGAAACCACATGATTAAAACGCAAACCCGACTGAAATACAAACTTAGTATTTGGTTTATATTTTATACTTGAATATACTGCTGCCGATTGCCAACTTGCTCCATTAGGATATCTTGAAACTGTTGGGATTATAATGCCTGTTTCAATATTTTCTTCATCACCAGCAGACATGACTTTGTTGTAAACGTATTCCAATCCATAAAAAAATTGGGTTTTAGTATTTAAGCTTTTTTCCAAATCTAAATTAAAGGAATACGCATCAACAGCTTCCGCTCGTATGTTTCTAATATCCGATTGAAAATCGCGATCCATTCTGCTTTCTTGAAAGTTTTGATAGGCTAAGGTTGCTTTTACCTTATCGTACAAGTTAGAGTTACTACTTAATTTTGTAACCTGTAAATTAGACATAAACCAACGTTGTGGCCCGTAATCCCATTCTGCGGAGCGTAATGTGTTTCCTCTATATCTAATCAATCTATCATACCTTGGGATATCTGTAGTTGTTGTATAAAACAACCCCAAATCGAAACTTAAATTTTCTAAAGGCTCATAACGCACCTTTTGCATTAAGTTGAGCTGATTATACCCCGTTTGTTTTTGAACTAAAGGGTCGTTATTTTCTACAATCACGTCACCCGTTGGGGTTGCTAAAACAAATTCGGGTCGCAAATACTCATCAGGACCATGTTTTCCCATTTTTAAATCTCCAAAGCTGGTGTAACTGGCATTGGTAACAAAAGCCCAGTTTTTATAGCCTAAATTTAAATCGAAGTGTCCTGTTTTTTCATCACTTGCTGTAGCATATCGTCCAACAACATTTGCTTTAACCAGTACAGAATCCGTATAGGATAGCTTTGGTTTTTGCGTATAAAAACTCATGACGCCACCAATAGCATCACTACCATAAATAACAGAACCCGAACCTAAGGTGACTTCAGTATTTTGAATTGAAAAAGGATCAATAGCGATGACATTTTGCAAGTTACCACCTCTAAAAATGGCGTTATTCATTCTTACACCATCTATTGTAATTAATAGTCTGTTAGTTGAAAACCCTCTAATAATTGGGCTTCCGCCACCTAATTGACTTTTCTGAATATAAACATTCCCTGAAGTTTCCAATAAATCAGCACTAGTTTGAGGATTTGTAAACTGGATACTTTCAGCATTTATACTTACAATTTTTTGTGGAATATCCTTTTTGTTTTGCTCGAACTTAGAAGCTGAAATTACTATTTCTTGTAAGCCTTCAGTATTTGATTCTAAATAAATTCTGTTTAAACTCCCTAGTTCAGATTTGGTTACTTTCTTTAAAATGTGAGACAAATGCTTTAGATATATAGTTTCATCATCTAAAAACTTATCCAAATTAGCTTCACCAATAAAGTTGGTAACTTCACTCTTAGATTTATCTATATTATAAATAGCTACTCCAAAAATAGGCTCATTTGTAATTTTATTAAGAACCTTAATATTTTGAGCTTGTATAGATATGACTGTAAAAAAGAAAAAAACAATAAAAAAAAACTTCATGTTTTAGCTAAAAACTTGATTAAATATTTGTAGAGATTTTGGTGTTTTAAAACTCCCCAAATGTAATTCAAAATAAAGCAAAATCATGCTTAAAAAAGACTGCCTTTGTTTAGCATTAATTTTGACTAATGATAAGGCATCAAATGTTGTGCCTAAAAGCTGTTTTAAAAGTATTAAATTTTCGCCTGAGATAGAATATTTATCAAGCTTCCTGTTTTCAAATTTGCCATCACTTAAGTTGAAAAAATCAGCATCTATATTTGATACTTGCGGATAAAACCCTAAGTATTTAGTAAGGTTCAATAAAAAAAACAAATGAAAATTTGAATACTCCGAGTTGGTGTCAAACCATTGTAATGTGGTTTCTATATAACTGAAAAGTGTTTCGTTCTGTTCTTCTTCTCTTAAAGTATTTGATAATACTTCGGCTAAAAACATAACAATTGAACTTTTTAAAACATTTGAATGTAAACTGGTATATAAGTAACTTAGTTGGGTTTCTTTAACCGTGTGAAGCGTTCGGTTATTCTTATAATCTACAACTAATTGTAATTGGGAAAGCAATTGAAAATAAGCGGTTTTAGAACTGCCTTTTTTACTTTTTAAAACCCCTCTTAATATGATGCTAATGACGCCTAATTGCTGTGTATAACATTTTACAATAAGGTCGTTGTCTTTATATTTTAATTTTGATAAAACAATGGCGTTTGTGGTTACTAACATTACTTAACAACCATTAGTTTTATAACTTTGGTTTCAAAAGTATCTAAATCTGAAAGCATCACTAAGTAAACACCTGAAGCCACAATATTATTGGCTAGATTTTTACCGTTCCAAAACGCGGTTCCACCATCTATTTCAAGATTGAAACCACTATATCTTTGGTTTGTTCTTGATTGGGCTTCGGCTACTAAATTGCCCTCTATATCAGTAATTTTAATATTTATATTTTCTGAAATACCTTTTATTTTAACCCGTTGTTCTACAATATCAAACCCTGGACGTACTGGGTTTGGATACGCATAGGCACTTTGTAAATCATCTAATGGGCTAGAGCCTCCTGAACGGAATGAGACCAAACCACGATTGGTTGCTATATAAACAATGCCATTTGAATTATCAATTGAAATATCATTTACATTATTTGATGGCAGTGGGGAATTACTGGTAGTGAAATGAAATATAGTTTGTTGACCATCGGACGACAAATAAAATATACCTGAACCTATAGTAGCTATCCATTTATTATTAGAGCCATCAACTTTAATATCTGACACAAATAGATCGGCTAAAAGCTCCTTTGCTATACCATCTTCAAGAATAATAATTTCCTCAGCAGTTATATTTTCATCTGTGAAAAACCCAGAAGTATTGTACAAAACCCTAAGCCCTCTGTGTGTACCAATCCATAGCTGACTCCTATTGTCCATAGCTAATGATCTAACAGATTTGTCAGGTAAATTAGCATCATCTTCACTAATATTTTTCAACAATTGATTGCCTCCGTTTTCATTAAAACCAATTACTCCTTTGGAGAATGATGCTATGAATTTAGTTCCAGATGATGGATCGATTATCACCTCATGAAAGCCTACATTATCATCTGGCTTTGCAATTATATTTGTTAAATCATATGTAACCCATTGTCCAGAAACTGGATTAAATGATTTTAATGGATTTTCTGTCAAACTTGTTATGGTCCATAAAAGTCCGTTTTCATCAAATGCCGTCGCACCTGCTCTTATATCAATAATACCTGCACCATAAGTGATAAAATCCAAACCACTGTTAGTTTCGTTATATAGTACAGTTGGTACACCGTTGTTGACCTCTAATATTCCGCTGAAAAACGAACTTATAAAAACCTGCTCGCTATTAAATGGGTTAATGGAAATTCCATTTAAATCTTTGGCATTAAAAACTTCACTGTATGGTGTATTCACCCATTCCTCTCCTATTAAATGACTAAACCCTCGGTTATTTAATGGATAGGGGTTATAAAAATCAGAATACTCTCCATAAGTAACCCATAAACCCCCAGTTTCAGATTGAACTGAAAAAGGATTATTAAATAATGGACCTTCAGGACGAATTTCTTCAAACAGAACAGTATTATTAATAAATGTTTTTAACACTCCAAAATCCTTTGTTCCTATATATATATTCTCTTCATCTATTGACACCGAATTAAACTGCGTATCAAAATCCCCTCCTACTGAAGCTTGAGAAATTAAATTAAAGCCTGAATCGTAAACAAAAACAGTATTATTGGTCGTTACTAATAAATTTCCATCAACTGATTGCATTTCAACGGGTAAGCTAGCATATAAAAATCGCTCGCTTAACACATCATTTATAAGCTCATAAATTCTTCTATTTGTTCTTATTGTATATAATTTATCTTCATTTGCTTCTATAGCAACAAAATCGCCAGTTGTAACAGTTTGCCAATTTTGAAAATCGATTAAATTAGAGCTTGACACAGAAGCTTTCCTTAACCCATTACCCTGAAAACAAGCGGCATAAATAAAATTATTAAAAATAGCGGTTTGTTTTACTGGTACTTGTGCACCTCCGTTTCCAATAAAATAAGTGTCTCCAAATTCCAAACGTTCTAAATCGAAAACAGAAATACCAAAGTTTGTAGATATATATACTATATTTTCATAAGCATTAAAATGATTTATTCTTTTATCGTTTGGTGGTATTGTTGCTTTATCAATAATATCTACAACTGTTAAAATTTCATCATCATTATCAAAGGCGATTTCAATAAGTCCGTTTTCATAACCAATAATTAGTAACTCATAAAATTCGCTGTAGTATATAGTAGAAATTAATTCGCCAGTGAGTCCATTAATAGTAGTTAATTCTTCTATTTCATTCGTTTGGATATCTAAGCTAAAAATAGCATTTTCTGAGGCCGCATAAATTTTATTATTTCCTTTTACAACGTCCTTTATATTGTAATACGAAAAATGACCTTCCCAGAGTGCCGAAAAATCTTGAGCAAATTGAAATAATGGAACTAGGTAAAAAAGTAAAATAAATATTCTTTTAATCATACACGTTTTTTAATATTCAAATATATTTATATCTAACGAGTTTTACTTCAAAATCTTATAAAACAAAAAAGCATCCTATAAATTTAGAATGCTTTTCCATTTTAAGTTAATATATTTGGACTAAACTACTCCTTGAGCCAACATAGCATCAGCTACTTTTACAAAACCAGCAATGTTTGCACCTTTAACGTAATCTACATATCCATCATCATTCTTTCCATAGTCTAAGCAGGATTTATGAATGTCTGACATAATATCTTTCAACTTGTTATCTACTTCTTCACGAGTCCACTTATACCTTAAAGAGTTTTGGGTCATCTCTAAACCTGATGTTGCAACACCTCCAGCATTAGACGCTTTTCCTGGGGCAAATAAAATTTTTGCTTTATGAAATTCGCTAACAGCCTCTTTAGTTGATGGCATATTTGCACCTTCACTCACACAAATACACCCATTAGATATAAGTTTTTTAGCATCTTCGCCATTTAATTCGTTTTGAGTCGCACATGGTAAAGCTACATCACATTTCACATCCCAAGGGGTTTTTCCCTTAACAAATTTTGCATTGGGATATGCATCTAAATATTCACTAATCCTTCCTCGTTTTTCGTTTTTTAATGTCATAACAAAGGCCAGTTTATCTTCATCTATGCCTTCTTCATCAAAAATATAACCTGATGAGTCTGAAAGTGTAAGCACTTTTCCTCCTAGATGTAAAACTTTTTCTGCCGCATATTGCGCTACATTTCCAGAACCAGAAACTACCACGCTTTTACCTTTAATAGTATCACCTTTAGTTTCTAGCATTTTTTGAGCAAAATACACATTGCCATAGCCCGTTGCTTCTGGTCTAATTAAAGACCCCCCCCAAGACATGCCTTTACCTGTTAAAACGCCCGTAAATTCATTATTGAGCTTTTTGTACATGCCGAATAGAAACCCTATTTCTCTAGTACCTACACCTATATCACCAGCCGGAATATCTGTATTTGGACCTATGTATCTAAACAATTCACTCATAAATGCATGACAAAAACGCATAATTTCATTATCGCTTTTACCTTTAGGGTCAAAATCGCTTCCTCCCTTTCCACCACCCATAGGTAATGTTGTAAGACTATTTTTAAACACCTGCTCAAAAGCTAAAAACTTTAAAATACTGGCGTTTACCGTTGGATGAAAACGTAAACCTCCTTTGTATGGGCCGATTGCAGAATTCATTTGAACTCTATAACCTCTATTTACTTGTATTTCTCCATCATCATCAACCCATGAAACCCTAAACGAAATTAATCGCTCAGGTTCAACCATTCTAAGCAAAATATTCTTCCCATAATAAATATCGTGCTTAACTACATAAGGAATCACCGTTTCAGCTACTTCCTCTACAGCTTGTAAAAACTCTGGTTCATGACCATTACGTTCTTTAACAATGTCTAAAAATGCTTCAATGTTACTTTTCATTTAATATAAAATGTATTAAAAATTAAATAATAAAACAATTATCGACTGCAAATATACGTTATCTTTAAAAATATCATCATTTTTTTTTGAATTTCGCAATGAATATTTTTGAGCGATATGTACACGACTATTAATATTTGTTACTATATTGAGTTTTTATATATTTGCTTTTAATAATGCCTCAAAAATAAAACCTTATTATGCTTAACTTGAAACGTTTAGCTACCCTTTTTTGCTTGTTTGTATTGACACAATCCATGCATTCGCAATTTGGTTTTTCTCCTGAAATTGGCATTATCGCTGGTCCTGTTCAATTTAGGTCAGACTATGGTAGTAGAGAAGATAGTGAAACTAATTTAGGAAATTCAGGTTTTGGAATTGGTATAGTTAGCTACTTAAACTTTTCCTATGATAGAGGTTTTGATTACACAAGTAGAGACACTTATTTCAAGGATCACTTTAAAGTGCGCAGTGAAATCTCTTGGAATAAAACAAAATTAGAACATTTTGGAAGGTGGGTAGATCCAAGTAAAACTACCGAAAATTCTAAAAGACTGAGAGGTCAGAAAGGCGTGGCAAAAAATGTTGATCTGGGCTTGCAGTTAGAATTTTATCCATTTAGCATTAAAGATTTTGAATATTTTGTTCCTAGATTATCTCCATTTGTTAGTTTGGGCTTGCATTACACCTTTTTTTCTTCAGAAGTTAGTACAACTTACGCCAATCCAGACCCCAGTGCTATCGGAGATGTTTTAGATGCGTCTAATTTCTACTCGTTGTGGGATCCAGGTTCAGTAGATGCTAGATCTGGCAATACATTGTCTTTGGTTTCGAGTGTAGGCGTTCGCTATAAGCTTAACAAGATGAATGATTTAATGCTTGACTTAAGAGGCCAATACTATTTTAGTGATTGGGTTGACGGATTAAACCATCAATTACCTTTTAATAAAAATAATGATTGGTTACTTTGGCTAAATGTAGGTTACATCTTTTACTTTAATTAAAAGCGCCTGTCTCTTTATCGCTTTAAGAAATTCTCTTTAACCTAAAGCCTGTTTCAAATCAGCTAGTAAATCATTAATATCCTCAATTCCTACGCTCAACCTAATTAAAGAATCTACAACCCCGGTTTTTTCACGTTCTTCTTTTGGAATACTGGCATGCGTCATGCTTGCTGGATGTCCAGCTAAAGACTCAACCCCACCTAAAGATTCCGCTAAGGTAAACACCTTTAAGTTTTCAATAATTTTAATGGCCTGTTCAAAGTTATTTCCTTTTGTTGTAAAAGAAATCATGCCACCAAAATCTTTCATTTGAGATTTAGCAATGTTATGATTTGGGTGATTTTCAAACCCGGGCCAATACACTTTTTCTATTTTAGGATGATTTGCTAAATATTCAGCTACAGCCTTTCCATTTTCACAATGACGCTGCATTCTAACATGTAAGGTTTTAATACCCCTTAAAACCAAAAAACTATCTTGAGGCCCACAAATAGCACCGCTTGCATTTTGAATAAAATATAATTTATCTGCTAAATCTTTGTCTTTAACTACCAGTGCTCCCATAACAACATCGCTATGGCCTCCCAAATATTTAGTTGCTGAGTGCATTACAATATCTGCTCCTAAATCAAGAGGTGTTTGTAAGTAAGGTGTAGCAAATGTATTGTCTACAGCCAAAATAATATGATGCTTTTTAGCAATTTCAGCAGATACTTTAATATCGATAATATTCATCATGGGGTTAGTTGGTGTTTCAACCCAAATAAGCTTCGTATTGTCATTGATATAATCTTCAATTTTTGAAGCATCTTCCATTCCGATAAAATGAAATTTAATGCCAAAATCTTGAAAAATCTTAGTGAATAATCTAAAAGAACCACCATATAAATCGTTAGTAGAAATAACCTCATCTCCAGATTTTAAAAGCTTCATAATAGCATCAATCGCTGCCAATCCTGAACCAAAAGCTAATCCATAATTACCATTTTCAATACTTGCAAAGGCATTTTCAAGCGCACGCCTTGTTGGGTTGTGCGTTCTTGAGTATTCATACCCTTTATGACCACCAGGAGTTGTTTGCGCATAAGTTGATGTTTGATATATTGGTGGCATTACAGCGCCGTAAGCCTTATCATGTTCTTGTCCGCCGTGAATTGCTTTTGTATTGAATTTCATGTTTTTGAATATTTGTACAAATGTAACTTTTAATTCGGTTTAGTAAAAGGCATTTTCAAATCATAAACACACAATTCATATAATTAGTGCATTTTATAGAGAGCTTTAGATAATACAAATACTTTTACTAAGATTCCCGATTTTTCGGGAATGACAATTTCATCGGAAACCTCGATTTTTATATCGAGGAATTCTTCTTCAATTCAAATGCAATAATTACCTTTAATGTTGGTTAGCAAATTAATTATTATGAATAGAATTCCCTTTTTTATTGCTTGTTGTTTCGTCTTTCTTTTTAATTGCAAAGAAGCTACTAAAACTACTTTTTCCGATATCACTATTTCTACCGAGAATAATAATAGTGTTGAAGTAACCATTCCAAAAGCTAGTGGAAATGATTTGATAGTCAATGCTATAAACTCAGAAATTCAAAAAGTAGTTATATATGCTTTACATGTTGGTGATCCAGATAATGTGTCTTCAAAATCTATTGAAGAAAGCATAACATCTTTCAATAAAGACTATGCGGATTTTATTAAAGATTTCCCCGAAAGCCAGCAAATTTGGGAAGCCCAAATAGATGGTGAGCTATTATACGAATCTCCAGAACTTACTAGTATTGCCATTACATCTTATGTGAATACCGGTGGAGCGCATGGGACTTTGAATATTTCTTTTTTAAATTTTGATAGCACCACAGGAAATAAAATTACCAATGAAAATATTTTTACAAATATTGATGCTTTTAAAAAAATCGCACAAATACATTTTAATAAGGCTATTAAAGAAAAAGCCACCCACTTTGAGACTGACGAATTTGAATTACCAGCAAATATAGCCTATACTGAAGACGGGATTGTTTTGCTTTACAATACTTACGAAATTGCCCCTTATTCAACAGGTGTTATTGAATTTGCTATTCCGTTTAAAGACGTTAATTCTTATTTAGTTTTTAACGGCGCGTACTAAAGCCAAAATATAGCCTAAATGCATAGCTTCATGAAACAAAATAAACTGCAACGCTTCGTCAATATTGGTTAATGTATTACCCGTTGTAGAAACCGTATATTCATTATAATCTTTAAAAAAACCACTTTTATAATCGGCTTCTAATTTTTCCATAGTAGAAAATAATAATGCTTTTATTTCGTTAACTTCTGCTTGGGAAATAGCACCTTCGGGTTTTGTATCCTTTCTGTATTTATTTACCAACTCATCACTTACCGTCATTTGTAAGCCCGATAATTTATAAGCCAATAATTGTGCGGTAACAACCACATGGCCAATATTCCAAATAATATTATTATTGAAACCTTCAGGAATTTTATTTAAATCTTCCAACGAATTATTTTCGATATGTTTTTTGAAAAATGGGCGAATATTATTAAATACCTCGAATGTAAACTGCATGTTTTTATTTTTTAGATAAATATACTTCTATTACCAAAAAAAGCTTTGAAATAATTAATTAAATTTGAAGTACTAAAAATAAGTTTTCGCTTTCGCGGAAATGAAAAAAATACACAATGAAAAAAGTTTATTATTTAAAAACATGTAATACTTGTGTTCGAATTTTGAAAGCACTGAATTTATCTTCCGATTTTATTCTTCAAGACATTAAAAACGAAGAAATAACAGTAAAACAGGTTGAAGAAATGAAAGCATTAGCTGGTAGTTATGAAGCTTTATTTAGTAAACGCGCAAAACTTTACAAGGAAATGGGTTTAAAAAACCAAGACCTGACCGAACGTGATTACAAACACTATATTTTAGAACACTACACGTTTTTAAGTCGCCCAGTTATCATAAATGATGATTCCATTTTTATAGGAAACTCCAAAAAAACTGTTGAAGCTGCCAAAGCTTCTATTTAGTTTCCAAAGGCCATCCTCCAAAATCTCGCTTTCAACCCATTTAAAATAAGCATCTTTCAATTCAGCCACTAATTTTGGATGGTCTCCAGTTACCTTTTTTAATTGGGTAGGATTATCTTCTTTAGTCATAGAGTTCTTAATGAAATAGGACGTATTGTAAAAACAAGCGTTACTAATACACAAAATATTAGCCACTTATAATCATTAGTGTCCGATTAAAGAATCAAGACCGCTTCGCTGTTAGCCCCGAAATTTCGGGGAAGAACATAGACTGGATTGTAACTAATTGATAAACAGTGAACTTTAAATTCAAAATATTCTAAAAAATAAAATTTTTCTCACGGTAGCTATCGGGACGTAATAAGCAAGCCCCTTTTTTTTATAAACTTAGAAAATCCTGTGTTCGCAAAGGTTTTCTTTAAATGAATTATTTTTAATCGGACAACAATAATTTATAGTACTATATTATCTTTAAAATTCAATTTTTATGTTTTTTTGCGTAATTTTAGCATATTCATATTATGAAAGTTTATCCTTTTAAAATACCGAAACCTATACACGAAAATTTATTTGTTCAAATAGATAAAGGAGCCATTTTCTATGACAAACTTCATCAGCATGAGGAAATACAAATTAGTTATATTTTAAAAGGTAGAGGAAAACTTATTGTTGCTGATAGTATTCATCAATATGAAGATGGTGATGTTTTCGTCATTGGTAGTAAAAGCCCACATGTATTCCAAAGTATTGAGAGAAAAGAAAATGCGTCACATATGATTTCTCTTTTCTTTACTGAAAAAGCTTTTGGTGATCTTTTTGAAGGTATACAAGAACTTGAACAAATTAGTAGGTTCTTTTATAAATCCAATGTTGGATTAAAACTGTTATCAAAAAAAAAACCCATACAGAAAATAATGCTCAAATTGGTAAAAGCCAATAAACTTAACAAATTTATACTTTTTTTAAAACTACTTAAAAATTTATGTGAATCTGAAACCGAAGTTCTTACACAATTTATTTATCAAAAGAAAATATCAAATAATGAGGGCCAACGTATGCAAGCCATTTTTGATTATGTAATGAACAATTTTCAAAATGATATTACACTTGAAACTGTTTCTGAATTGGCTTTTATGACTCCCAATGCCTTTTGTCGGTTTTTTAAACAACGTACCAACAAAACGTTTTTTCAGTTTTTAATAGAACTGAGAATAGAACATGCCTGCCAATTGTTGGCTAAAAACGAAGACTTATCAATTGCTCAAATTTCAGGCAAATCCGGATTTAAGTCTATTTCTAATTTTAACAGAAAATTTAAAACACTAAAAGGAATGACGCCTTCTACATATTTCAATAAAATGAATGATGGTATGGTTTATTCGAAAAATTAAAACATTAGTAGAAGAGTCTGTTTAAGAATTTGTGATTATTAGTAAGATGGACAGCTTTTTTCTTTTAAATCATAATACAACGGATTGTATTAATTTATATGTCAGGTTACAACTTAATTATTTTTACAATGAGGTAATGGTTTGGTTTAATTATCAATTCTCCAAGTAAAATATTTTCCTTTTTATTTAAAGAAACGGCTAAAGCGTTTTCTCCGAAATTAAAATAACATTTTATTATATCTCCTTTATAAAATCTGGTAAATACAATACACTTATTTACCAAGGACAACTCTTTATATTCTCCGTATTGAAGTGCAGGTTCAGAATTACGTAATGCAATAATTTTTTTATAATTATTTAACAGTGAATTTTTATCTTCCCCTAAAACTTCAACATTCAACCTTTTATAGTTTTGATGTACTTTTATCCAAGGTTCCATATTAGAAAACCCCGCATATTCGCTGTCATTCCATTGCATGGGGCTTCTAGATTTATCTCTATTGTGTTTATTTCCAATTTTAAGAGCTTCCATCTCAGAATAACCTTTGTTTAAAGCTAGCTGATAGTGTGTGCGCCCTTGTATATCTTTTATTTCACTAAGGGCATTGGCTTCAATATTTTCCATTCCAATTTCTTCACCATAATATATAAAAGGAATGCCCTTTGCTGTAAGCATTAAAGCGGCTAAAGCTTCTGCTCTTTCGGTATTGTTGTTTGCTAAACGATTTATTAAACGAGGCATATCATGACTACCAAAAAACAAAGTAGGGTAATTGCTCATATTCCTTTCCATACTTAGCAATTCATCAAAAATACGCTTTGCTGAAAATTCCTTTATACTTCCAAAATTAAAGTTAAATACCACATCTAATAATTCCGTGCCTTGGTATTGTTTTAGCACTTCAATTTTATCGCTTCCTATTTCACCAACAAGAAATCGATTCTCAAATTCATTCACGGTTTCCCGTATCATTTTCATGGCCTCTTTTATGCCTTCTTGATTGATATCATTTAGATGTTCCTGTTCTCCTTTTTCATTCGTGGGGTTGTCTGAAGTAATGCCTTCAGTAGTTAAAAAATTTATAACATCCAATCGAAATCCGTCAACTCCCATATCCAACCAATAACGAAGCACATTTTTAATTTCTTCAACAACTTTCGGGTTTTGCCAATTAAGATCAGCCATTTCAACCGCAAACTTATGGTAATAATATTGTTCCGTTGAAGTATCATATTCCCAAGCAGAACCACCAAAAAAAGATTCCCAATTATTAGGTTTGTCTTTCCAAATATAATAATCGCGATAAGGGTTGTCTTTTGATTTTAAAGATTCCTGAAACCATTTATGATGTGTAGATGTATGATTTAAAACCAAATCCATAATCACTTTTATATCGCGGTTATGTGCTTCTTCTATGAATATTTTGAAATCTTCTAAAGTTCCATAAGTAGCATCAACTTTATAGTAACTACTTAAATCATAGCCATTATCCACTTTTGGTGATTGCAAGAAAGGGGTTAACCAAATACCTCTAATTCCCAAGTTTTGAATATAATCTAATTTTGATGTTATTCCTTTAAAATCACTAAAACCATCACCATTGCTATCTTTGTAACTGGGCATATAGATTTCATAGAATACGGTTTCTTTCCACCACACTTTGTCACTGGGGTTCTTTTTTTCTTTAGTACAGTCGACCATTAAAAAAAGGAATGCAATTGACAAAATAGTTTTTATAAATCTCATGGTTTTTATTGATTTGAATGGTTTATCATTCAATTTATAATTTACTACTTTTCAAAATCTGGATCCATTTCCGGTGTTCGGAGACCAGCTACTTCATTTGCCATAAGTATAAATACGTTCCAGCATAATCCACGGGTTGATGGCCACCAAGAATCTGTTGTTGTCCATTTTGTTGGAATAAACTCTTTACTATAAGGCCAGTTAGAATTGAGATTAATTTCTGCCCAAGCCCTGTTTTCCATAAGAGCTTTTGCTTTTTCCCAACCATGTCTTTGACCAACTACATAGGCACAATATTCTGGACGCATCCAGCTTCCGCCATTGTAATAGAAGCCGTCCCTTGCTCCATCTTTGTAGTTCTCTTCCCCAAACTCCCTGAAAGGCTGATAATCTGGAGTTAAATAAGAATACCCTTTTTCGCTATCATCCAACCGAACACAAACAGGAGCTGTTGTGCCGTATTCTGGGTGTGGCGAGTTTGGCACTTTATTCAGTATAGGAATCTGCTCTAAATGATTGATAACCATTTCATCTGATAACATGGGCCTATTAAACAACCATAAAGAAAAAAATTCTGGTTCTAAATCGGTAAGCGTAATGATATCCGGATATTCTTTATCAAACACCATATGTTTTCTTTTAGTATCATAAAAATCTATATATGCATTTTCAGCTTTTTCTAAATATGATTCTGAAATATCATAGCCTAACTCTTTGATGGTACGAAGTGCAATTGCAAAAATTCCTTGGTTCACCCCTAAATCACTTGTTTTCGGATTGTATTTATTAATATCTACTTGGCTCAGAGTAAAATGTGATTCACATATTCCATCTCTGTTTTCATCAAATTCGTTTAAAACATATTCAACGGCTTTATCAATTTTTTCTTTGGGTGGTGTTACTCCAAAACGTCTTTTATTCATCATGGCCCAAATTAAAAACTGAATGGTGGCCTCATTATCTTTAGCTTCTATTGTACCCATATAAGGTGTTATAATAGTAGCTATAGCACCTTTGGAATTTTGAGTTTTTGCCCATTGCTCCCAAATTTTTAGATTTAATTCTTTATTATAACTTGACACTATGGAAAAAAATGAATCCCGATTATACATGTCAGGGGCATAGTTCATGTTGGGCACGTTCAAAGGTATAAAATCGTTTATAGACGTAATCCATGTTAGCATATTGAAATTTGCGTATAACATTTTTTCTATTGAAGAACCTTTAAATCCTTTTCCTTCTGCGAGACGTAATTGTGAAGAAACAACAAAATCGTGATGGCTTGTAAAAGGCTCCACAAACACATAGGTTGTTTTTATTACCTTTTTGTCCATATCCATTCTATTATAGGGCTGCTTTTGAGGCTGGTGTTCTACAATCTTCAAATCTTTAATCTGTATTTTAGATTCTTTACCAGATTGAGATCCAATAAACATGGATACACTATCATTTTCTATGTAAGGCACTAAAATACTGCCTTTAAATAGGGTCCATTCATTTTCTTTTATGGGAAATTGATCAATATATTTGATACCATGTTCCAGCTCAATAGTTTTTTGCCCGTTTTTAATCCTGAAAAGTTTAAGCGCTATTGGAGATGTTCCTTTGGAAAGAAATGATACCGTGTATATTTTTTGATCCGTAAACGGCGTTAAAAATTCAATTCCAGAACTGCCAGAAGGTTCACAGTTAATAGTAATTAAATCAGATTGCTTTTCAATATCTACATTGCCAACTTTTTGAAAAGTATCATCTAGTTTTAAAATTGTTTCTTTCCCAGCATCTAGATTAAACATTTCACCAAATGTTTGTTGGATATAATGTTGTCCTTTTGCTCTTTCTTCTAATGTTGCAACCGAAACCAATTCTGGGTCAGGTAATTTTCTCATTCCTACAAAACCACCACCATGCCCGTTAAACCTTCTACGGGTAGATCTCGTATAATGATTTTTGTAACCGGCATCCATTAAAACGCCCACCAATTGGTTATCCGCAGTTACAAAACCAGCAGACGGAAACATTTCGTGAACAAAACCTCCAGGGAAATTATCGTGTTCAAAAGTGAGGTATTTAGAAGGTGTTTCTGCGGGTTTGAAGTTTTCTTCAATTGTATAATATAATGATGGCATACCTGACTGAAATAGATCAATGCTCTTTTTAATCACATTTGAGTTTACAACTTCATAGGTTACCGTGATTAATAAGTTCAAGTCAAAATCTGATAAATAGGTTTCTCTTGATAATTTTACAAGATTTTCATTCCCTGTCCATTCAGAACCTTTCCAAGCAGGAATTTCAGTTGTTTCACTTAAATCCAAATTGACTACTTTAAGCGAAAATTCTTCTGAATTATGAACCAATAATTGGTTGTCATTATAAATGTCTACGCTAAAGCCTTGTGCTGTATTTCCAACTACTTTTAGATTGATATTTTGACCCCATCCAATTGATCCTATGAGACAAAAGCATTGAATCAGAAGTATGATTCTAATTTTTTTATATAACCCTGTCATGTTAAAACGTATTAGTTTGGAATAGAATATCTGTAATCTATGATAACATAATTTGCATATAACTTGCCGTTTTTTTCAATTATAACAGTTTCTTGAGGAACTAGAACCAATAAAGCCGCATGTTCTTTAGCTACATTAAAAGTAAAACTACCCCTTACATTTTCAGCAATAAAAGCCCTTTGAACAGCATCGTAAACCTTTAATTCCTGTTCTCCTGTTGAAATGGTTACGGCTTTAACTTCTGCATTAGGATTATAATATAAAAAAGAAGGAAAAGCATTTCCTCTATAAAAATCTGTTGCCAACAAATCCAGCTGCAAGATATTATCTACGTTGGTTCTTGAAATAATGGCTCCTGCAATGCCAACATGTCCGCTACCATACACACTGAATTGAGAGACTTTCGGATTGTCTTTGTTCCATTTCATGCCATCCCCAATGGCAACAGGGGCTTTTAAGTCTAAATACAATCCTTCCTCTTCATAATGTGACTTTTTTATAAGCCCTTCATAAGCAATGACACCTTTAGTATGTTCTTTTTCTTCTGGAATGGTTTGATGCTTATCTGGAATTTCATAAGGATAAAATAACCGTGATGCATTGGCTGCATTCAGCATCCATTTCCCTATAGCATTTGCATAGCGCTGATCATAACGCACCATTGGAACCAGTGGCCACATCGTATCATAGGTATTCATTAAAAATCCAAAACCTCCATGATCCACGGTACTACCAACGATGCCGGAAACATCATAACCATTCCAATTGTCAACAAGAACGCCCCAACCTTCCCTACAAACTGAGGTGCCATTAAAAGTCCAATCCAATAGTTTCGAATACTCATAATTAGTGCCTTCTTCGGCATTTAATCTAGCCGCTACATAAGCGCCAAAAGGCATTAATATTTCATAAAACCTATTTTCTTTTAATTTTAAAAGTGCTTCCAATGATGATTTTGCACCCTCTAAATATTTTGGATCCTGAAATTTTTGATAAGCAGAATACAACACATATGAATGGCCCGCAGCCACATCTTCCTGTGCACAAATCCAACTTTTAGTGGGTTCCATAGTAGCGTAATTAAAAAAGGAATACCCGTAATTGCCATTTAAAACAACATTAGCCTCATAAAATTTATCGGCTACAGAACGTAAAATGGGTTCAAAACCTGTTTCGTTTGGATAAAAATCCGCCACCGCATAAAACATCACGTTGGGATACACATCATACCACCAATCCCTTGCATACCCACCACCTAATTGAGCGACCTCTGGGCTCGTATTGTTCATCATAATATCCCATTTCGTTTCAGAATTAAAATAATTTTTTAGCATGCCCGTATAATTTTCACCATTCTGGTTCGATTTATCTACACCTACCAAACTGCCGCCTAATACAGAGCCAATACTCGCCAAGGATTCGTGAAAAATACCTTCATAATGTTCTAGTCCTTGTCTAACATCGCCCATTGCTGTATAAATCCCGTAGGTTTCTTGATCTACGTTTTTACGGGAATTATCTTTCCAGATTAATGGCCAATAATCTCCTGTTTGATTAGGGTCGTATACTAATCTATCATAATCCTTTGCAATCTGATTAAAGTCGATGATTTTAAATGGTTTTGGTAAATTGGGCATGGCATCAATCCGGCTCAAATGAATTTGATCGACCGGGTTTTCGATGGTAAATTTTGATGCTTCGGTTTTACATGAATAAAAACCCAAACCAATCATTAAAACTAGGATGTATTTCATTATTTTCATCTGTAATATTCTTTTTTTATTGGACTGTTGTAACCTCTATGGCATCTTCATTTTGAGCAATCTTATTCTTAGTCACTAATGTTTCATTTTCCAATGTGTCCTGTTGTCTTAAAAGCTGTTTCGCAATAGGTATGGAAAGCAATTGAAGCACTCCGATAATCAATAAGGCATACCTTAAGGCAATATCCGTATTTATATAAAAAGCGATCACTAAAAAAGTACCTGCTCCTAAAAAACGACCGACAAATAACCCGAATTCATGATTTAAAATATAGGAAAATTCATTTCTGTTTTCAATGGAAGACAATAAATCTATGACTTTTAATTGAATGGGAAAATAGGCAATATCAAGAACCGGTCTCGCAATCAATAATAAAAACATAAATAAGATGACGCCTGTGGTATTAAAAAGCAACCCATTAAAAAATGATGCCAAGAAAAAGCAAATGAGCCCCACGGAAAAAATAGCCAATCGGTGTTTTGGTTTTGAATATTTCCCTAGAAGAAGCATAATGACAGCAGCAATAACGGCACCAATGGATATTGCCGAACCCAATGCGCCTTCTGAATGGAAAAATTTCATCATCAACATGGCAGGTGCCGTGACTATAAAACCTTGCGCCAACCCTTTTAATACGGCTAATTGGAGCATTTTTTTCCAGAGTTTGTGAAATTTAAAATATAAAAACTTTTCATTCTTTGGTTTTTCATAGGTCCCAAAATGAAATACAATGGATGCCAAAATGGTAATCCCAAAAACAATCATGGTTATTACCCTATAAGCTGAATTAACACCTTCATTTGTCAAATCGCCTTCCACTTCCCCGCTCATTAAAAACCATCCTATAAGGACCGGTACCGTAGATGCAATGATGGTGTAAAGAAATGTTTCTAAACCATAATAAAAGTTTCGTGTTCTATCTTTTGTGGTAGCCAGCACCAAATAATCCCTATTGGCCCAATACAGCCCGAAAGACATGCCCATAATTAAACCGGCTATGGCTATTCCTGTATAATTAATTTCATCCAAAGACATCATAAACACCATGGAAACACCGCTTAATATCATTCCCAAGGAAAATAATCTTTTGATATTGATTTTGTTCAATAAAAAGCCATTTATAAAAAAAGTAATGGGAATCCCCACATAAATGGCCAATTGATATAAGATAACTTTTGAAGGATCATTAGAATTTCTCATGATATATGAGGCTACAAAAATATCGATTACGGGTAATACAAATGCATAAATGGTATTTGTAAGTATCAGTATTTTTGCACTTCTCGTAAAATCCTTTAATCCTACTTTTGCTAAATCTATCATTATTGCCCTAGTGTTTTTAATATTTGATTCATTGAAAAGCTAGCCAAACAAACATGTTCATCTGATGCGCCGTAATACATTTTGATGGTATCTCCATCGACTGTATGTCCGTTGGTAAAAACCACATTTCCAAAAAAACCGGTTTGTTCATATTCAGCAATGGGTTCCATGATAGGTTCCTCCGAGCGTGCAATCACAGTAGATGGATCGTTTAAATCCAATAAAATAGCACCTAAACAATACCGATTTCCTTCAGTAGCACCGTGATAAATTTCAAGCCACCCTTTATCTGTTTTAATGGGTGCTGCGCCAGCACCTAAACGTTTGCTGTCAAACTTCCCTATACGTGTTTTTGCAATACATTTATGATTTCCCCAGTGGATGCCATCCAGGGATTCTGCAAGCCATATATAATTACCTCCTAATTCTGGGCTACTTGGCCGGTGCAATGCAAAATATTTGTCGTTTATTTTTTCTTCAAAAATGGCGCAATCTTTATTGTGAGGACTAAAGATCATCCCATGCTTCTCAAAGTTTTTCCAATCTTTGGTAGTTCTTAAACCCACACCTACGCCATTAGGGGACACCATGGTATAGGTTAAATAATAGCTGTCTTTAATTTTTGAAACCCTACAATCTTCAATACCATAACTTTCATAGTCGCCTTCTCCAAAAAGTGAAGGATAATTTTTGTCTTCTTTGAATGTTATTCCATCATCACTAAAAAGCAATCTAAGATGGGATATGGTTGTTAAATAATCTGTGCCATTATAACTGATTACCCTGGCATCGGACGCATCCAACTTTGGGTCATTCATGTCGAAATCCAAAATTTCAACGTTGCCAAAATCATTGTAAATGGGTACAGACAGGAGGCCTTCTTTTTGAACCGTACGTTCTGCTACCCTAACAAGAAGTCCTATTTTTCCATTAAATTCAAACACCCCTGGGTTCAATAAACATTCAATGATCATATTCTCATTGTTAGGTTCTAAATCCTTGGGAGACACTAATGGGTTTTGTTTGTATCGAATTGCAATATCTGCCATATCTTTTTTAATTTTAAGGATAAAGTAACAGTGCTTTATTATTTAACAATCATAAAAAAAGAGAAGTAGCAATTAACAGTATAACTACTTCTCTTAAAACTAAACTAAACTCAAAAACTAATTTTAATTAAATTTCTAATACCCTGGATTTTGTGTAATGGTTCCACCAGACTTATCAATTTCTCCTTGAGGAATTGGATACACATAGTTATGGTCTTGAAAATTTCTGCCTAGTGCAGTAAGTACTGCTTTTGCAGTTCCCCATCGTTTTAAATCATTAAATCTATGAGATTCAAAACCCAATTCTACTCTTCTTTCAGACATTAACCATCCTTTTATTTGAGACGCGTCCGTTGAACTTGGTCTGTCTGCTAAAGTTCCTGGAGGTATTATAGACCCGTCTGCAGTTACGGTGTTTCTAGCTCTTGCTCGTATTTGATTGATTATTGAAACAGCCCCTGAAAAATCGTCTGTTTCGTTTAATGCTTCTGCTTTCCATAAAAGCACATCAGCATATCTTATAAAAATTTTATTACTGGGAGCATCGTCATTGCCTTTAAAGTCCCCATTTGTATTTCCCAATAATTTTGAAACATTTTGATTGGGGACATCTACAGTATATAATAGCCTTGGATCATTTGCTTCAAAAGCATTTATAAAATCCTCACTAGGAGCAATAAAGCCCCAGCCTATTAAAGCACAAATGCCGTTTCCATTTCTTGGGTTTTGATCAGAAATATGATCGTAGGCATAAATCACTTCATTATCCGTAAATTCTTTAGTATAATCAAAACTGTCAAAATAATTAGCATTCAGGCTATAAAAACCAAGTACATCAAGCTCTGAAATAGAGCTCAATACAGACCCCCATTCTTCATTATATAAAGCCACTTTCGCCTCTAAAGCAATCGCTGCACCTTTTGATGCTCTCGATTTGTCGGAAGCATCAGGATATTTTGCATTTGGCAATAAAGATTTGGCTTGCAATAAATCTGATTTTATTTGAGCGGTAACCTCTGCTTTAGGGACTCTTACCGCCACATCAAAAGCATCTTCAAATGATAGTAATGGATTAAGCAATAATGGCACATCCCCAAAATTATTGATTAAATCAAAGTAGTAAAATGCTCTTAAAAAATAAGCTTCCCCTAACAATTGATTTTTTCGCGCCTCACTTATTCCAACTGCTTGTGTTACTTCAGCGTTCGTTAAATAACTAATAGCAAGATTTATTCTGTTTATGCCTTCATAATCATAAAGCCATAACCCATTAAAAGCGCCATTTGCAGGTGTAAAGCTAAAATTACTCAATTCGTCCATCCAAGCTTGATCGCCATCTGGATTCCATTTTTTGTTCATATCATTGGATGCAATGTCTTGAAGTATAAAATCATTTCTAAGCACGGCTCCACCATCCCAATCCCATTCGCCAATAAGGTTTAGGGTACTTGCTTGAAGCTGGTACGAAGATTCAACTGAAGATTCCAATGTGTTTATTGTTGGATTTGCATCAATTTGGTCTAAAGTAAGAAGCCCGATAGGGTCTTTTGTTAATTCATCGTCACAACTTACTAAGGCTGTAATAATGAACATAAAAATAATACTCTTATATATTGTTTTCATAACTAATGTTTTTATAATATTAAAACTTAACATTTAGGCCAAATAAAACTGCCTTTGCCGATGGATAGGTTCCTCTATCTATTAAATCTGTAGATTCTGGATCTAATCCTGTATAGTCCGTAGATGTAAATAGATTTTGCCCAGACACATATAGGCGCATATTTTGAATTCCTATTATAGAATCAATCGTATAGCCTAGTTCTATGTTTTTAAGGCGTAAATAAGACGCATCTTCTACAAAAATACTAGACACCTTACTGCTTCCATTATCCTCAAAGGCAACTCTTGGTATGGTATTGCTACTGCCTTCGCCATCCCATGCTCCTAAAATATTTGTGGTGTAATTAAACGGACGTGTATCGTAATCTATAATTTGTTTTCCGTCATTATATCTGTCAACACCTTCAACCCCTTGAAAAAGGAAAGAAAAGTCGAAATTTTTATAAGATGATGAAAATGAAATTCCGTATGTAAGATCTGGTATGGAGTTACCAAGAAATTTTCTATCGTCAGAATTTACAATGCCGTCATTATTTACATCTTCAAATTTAATGTCTCCAGGTTTAACGGCTGGATTTAAAGTCCCATTTAAATGACTATCTATTTCGGCTTGATTTTGATAGATCCCTACCATTTTATAGCCATAAAATGCATTTAATGATTGACCGACTTCAGTTCTTGTAACCTGACCGATAAGATTGGGTACATTTGGATGTAACTTTTCAACCTTATTGATTAAGGTTCCCATGTTTGCATTGATGCCATATTTGAATTCGTTATCTGAATTTCTATAATTTACAGAAAGTTCAAACCCTTTATTGCTAACTTCACCAGCATTCACAATAGTAGGAGCAACATCACCAACAATACTTGGTAAGCCAATTGGTAATAAGATATCCGTTGTGTTTTTTTCAAAATATTCAGCGGATATGGCTAGTTTATTGTTAAATAAACCAATGTCCACACCAATGTTTGTTGATTCGGAACTTTCCCATTTTAAATCCTCATTTCCATATCTATTTACAACAACTTTACCGTCTGTTTGACTTATAAGTGTTAAAAAGGCATAATTATCAATCTCTTGATTTCCTAATTTACCCCAACCTGCCCTCAACTTCAAGTTTGATAACCATGATACATCTTTTAAGAAACTTTCATCAGAAATTTTCCAACCTACAGAAATAGAAGGGAAATAACCCCATCGGTTTTTTTCTGAAAACCGTGACGATGCATCAGCTCTTATATTGGATGTGACCATGTATTTGTCGTCATATACATAAGTGGCAGAACCAAACAAAGAGAATAATGTCCATTCTGAAGCACTTCCGCCATTCCATAAGTCAGCTTCCGTTCCACCGAAATCAATATACCTAAACGTAGGATCTGTGATGTCAAACCGAGCTCTACTTGCCCCAATTGATGAACTAAAATTATCAATATATTCAGTACCTACTAGCAAGCTAACATCATGTTTGTCGTTAAATGTCTTTGTATAGTTCAGCGTATTATTAAATGTAATGGTGCGCGATTCCCCTCGTTCTTCACTTAAACTATTTGGACGGTTTTGTCTTCCCAACCCTTGATCCGTAGCATTTCCACCGCCATCATCATCACCATAATTCTCACCAAATGTTTTATTATGGATAAATGATAAATCGACCCCAACGTTGGTTCTAAATGTTAATTCTTTATTTTTTAAAAAGGAATACTCAGCAAATATATTTCCAAATGTTCTAAAATCTTTTCTTACATCATCTGTATAATAAGCCAGTGCTACAGGATTTGAAGCCCATTCGTATTTGTCACTTTCCCAACCTCCATTGGCAAAATCATTGTTTTTATAAAATGGTAAATCTGTAAAAAAACTATTTTCAGAATAAGTAGGATCATTTACGTCTTTGTAAACTCCAATTACTGGAGGCCTTAACAGCGCATGTCTTATAATTCCTGGCGCATCTCCTTTTGAAGATAATTTATCTTGTGTGGCATATGTTAACTGAAGATTAGTGCCTATTTTTAAACGCTCTGTTAAATCTATATTCAGATTGGTTCTATAACTTAATCTTTTGTATTGATCATTATCAAAGATGACAATACCATCTTGACCATAATAGCCAAGTGACATTAAAAATTGAACTTTATCGCTTCCGCCACTAGCTGTAAATTGCAAATTTTGTGATCTTCCTGTTTCAAATAACTCATCAAGCCAATCTGTGTCTGCAAAATCAGCTCTACCTTTGTCTGCCGTATAGGGGTTCGTACCAGATCTATCAGAATTATTCCAAGCTTTTTCAACAGTATTCATATACTGTTCGGCATTTAACATATTAGGAAGATTGGCGGCGTTGTGAATACCTGTCCAGTAATCTACATCAAAACTTATTTTTCCTATGGCGCCACCCTTGGTTGTAATCAATACAACACCACCCGAAGCTCTTGAGCCATATATGGCTGCTGCAGAAGCATCTTTTAAAACCGTCATGGATTTAATATCGGCTTGATTTAAAAAACCAATATCTCTTGTAGGAATACCATCTATTACGTATAAGGGGTTATTGTTTCCAATGGTACCTTCACCACGAATGCGCACTTGTATAGGATCACCAGGAGCACCAGTACTAGATGTTACCTGTACACCTGCAATTTGCCCTTGTAAAGCTTGAGTAACATTCGCTACTCTAGTTTTTTCAAGATCACCCATATCTACTACTGCGACGGCTCCAGTTAAAGTCGATTTTTTTCTTGATGAATATCCAACTAGGACAATCTCATCAAGTGCCTGCGAATCTTCAATTAAAACAACATCAATAATGGTCTTGCCGCTAACAGAAATTTCTTTTGTAATATATCCTACAAAACTAAAGACCAAAACGGCGTTTGAATCTACATTATCGATAGTGTAGTTACCATCAAAATCACTTACAGTGCCTTTAGAGGTGTTCTTTACAATGATATTAACCCCAGGAATGGGGCCATTGCTATCTGAAACAGTACCTGTAACGGTTTGGGCAAACATTGTTCCCCCTAGTAGTAATATACCTATTAGCAATAGGTTATAAATATGTTTTTTCATAATTTGAGGGTTTTTAATTGATTAATAATTTGAGTAGTTTTTTTCATAATTCTAAATAATTAAGTGAATTGAATTAGTTTATAGTTGGTTCATACTTATGATTAAAAAAATCACTTTGTAAATGTATGTATGAGGCAAACTAAATGGTGTACACTATGTCATCAAAAGTGTACACCAGAAGTCAATTACTTGGTCTTTTAGTAATTAAGTAAGACTATTCTTGAGTTATTCTTAAGATATTTGCGAATTATTCTTAAGTTGATAATTTTTAGGAGTACTGCTATACATTTTTTTAAACTCTCTATAAAAATAAGATCGATTATTGAAACCTGATTGATAACATACTTGTGAGACGGTATAATTACTTTTTCGTAATAATTCGGCGGCGTACTTCAATCTAATTGTTCGTATCAAATCTCCAGGTGAAAAACCAAAATTTTGTTTTATTTTTCTATATAACTGTGAATTGCTTATGCCTAACTTTTCTTCAATAAATAGACTATGTAAATTTTCATTATCTATATTATTCCGAATTAGTTCAATAACTTTTCTTAATAATTCTTTTTCATTATTTTCAACTGGAAGATTCTTAATGTCTTCTATAAAGGTATCCTTTGATAAATGTTTTAACATGAGTTCCCTTTCTTCAAGTAGTTTCTGTACCCTAACAAGGATATGATCTGGATGGAATGGTTTTGGAATGTATGAGTTTGCACCGCTCTCCAGGCCTTCAATGCGATGCGCTATTGTCCCTTTTGCTGTTAGCATTATTACAGGTATATGGCATGTTTTATTATCGTTTTTTACTTTTTTACAAAACTCTATACCATCCATTACTGGCATCATAACATCCGTAATGATGATGTCAGGAAGGTCATTTTTCATCTTTTCTATGGCTTCAAATCCATTATTAGCGATACTGATTTTATATTTTTCTTTTAATAATTCATTTAAGAACAATTGAATTTCCCGTTCATCTTCTACAATTAATATTACTTTTCGCTTTTCCAAAAAAGCTTCAAGCGACGACATTCTATCAAAGTTGTCCTCGATGTTATTTGGGGTTTCTTCAAGAATATTCTTAAGATATTCTGAAATCAAAATTTGACTTCCCTCTGTATCGAATTCATTGTCCTTAAATGACTGTTCACTGCAAGGGAGATTTATGGTGAAGACAGTAACTTTGTTTGACCGACTGGAAACATGTATCTCACCTCTTAATACGGTCACTAATTTTTTAATATATGCCAATCCAATGCCTGTTCTAAACAAATTTGTATCAGATTTATCTTCAACATCTGTTAAAAAAAATCTATCAAATAATGAGTCTAGCTTTTCTTTAGAAATGCCTTTTCCTGTGTTCGATACTTTAATATAAAGTGTTTTTATAGCATCACCCTTTATATTGAACTCCAGTTTAATACTACCGTTTTTTGGAGTATATTTAAACGCATTGGACAATAAATTGAAAATGATTTTTTCAATTTTATCCTTATCATACCACCCGATTAGCTCTGTTGGCAATTCCAAATCATATTCAATATTTTTATCCAATGCCCATTCATCAAAAAGCTCAGCAATTTGTTCAATCAAATTAACTAAATCAAATTGCTTTACAGTGACTTCCAGGTGATCGTACTCCGCTTTTCTAAATTCAAGTAACTGTTTTGTCAAAAAAAGCAATCTCGAGGAATTTCGTTGTATCATGTTTATAAATTTCCTGCTTTTTTCTCCCAGGTTTTCAGATTCAGCAAGCTTTTGTACTGGACCAACTATCAAGGTTAAAGGGGTTTGAAATTCATGTGCAATATTTGTGAAAAACGTAAGCCTGTTTTGGTGAATTTCTTCTTCTCGTTTTTGAAGAAGAATATTTTTCCTTAATTTATACTGTTTACTAAAATAGCTCCATACAAAAAGGAGAAAAAGAAACAGTAAAATAAAATAAATAAATATTGCTACGTTTGATTGCCAATAAACGGGCTTAACTTTGATGTCAATGGCATGAACGGCATCGCTCCAAATACCATCGCTATTGGACCATTTAATCCATAGCGCATAGGATCCTTTGGGCACATTTGTAAAAGAGATAATCCTTCTATTATTGATCATGTTCCAATCTTGGTCAAAATTTTCTAGTTTATAGGCATATTGACATTTTTCACTATTTATATAAGTTAAAGCTGCCAATTCTATATCAAAGAAGTTTTGGTCGTGTTCTAAAACAATAGATGGATATGTCTTTGAATTTTTAGATATAACGAGGCCTTGATAATAGGGAGCATCTTGATTTTGACCACTGATTTTATCAATAAGGATATCTGGTACAACTTGAGATTCTTCTATTTTGGAAGGCAAAAAATAGTTAAACCC
>TARA_R110002096_G_scaffold97694_20_pt1 | contig 27890 bp, 21 predicted proteins | sample TARA_R110002096 | Tara Oceans TARA_R110002096 (sample SAMEA4397295) | marine metagenome | biome: Polar Biome; feature: [DCM] deep chlorophyll maximum layer (ENVO:01000326); material: water (ENVO:00002006), including particulate matter (ENVO:01000060) such as... | depth 35 m
GTGTTTGTGTGGGTTAAGTTGATGGAGCATCCAGAGCTTTTTTATTATACTAAAGGCATGCATACTCATTTAACATATATTATTTATAGCTCCTCTTTAAATCGATTTTATATTGGCTCCACGTCTGTTGGTGTTAAGCTAAGGGTTGAACGACATAATGCTGGTTGGACGAGATCAACAAAACATGGAATTCCGTGGGAATTGAGATATTTTAAAAATTTCTCAACAAAAAAAGAGGCCTTGAAATGGGAGATGTTTATAAAAAAGCAGAAGAGCAAAGTGTTTATCGAGCGGTTAATTAATTCAGAAGATAATGAGCTCAGTTGGTAGAGCATCCCGAGAATTCGGGACCAAGGTTGGGGTCGCCGGTTCGAGTCCGGTTTCTCGCTCAGGCTAAAGCCCTTTAGATTTTTCTAAAGGGCTTTTTTTATGGCTGTATATTTGTGTGATGTGAATGAGCTCTGGTGTTAGAATTACCATGGGTGAGGGAAATCTGGTTCTTTCTCTAGAGTAGCTATCCGTTTCAGGTATAATTAATCATCTTTGAAAATTTCGTTTTCACAAATACTTAAGCTAATAGATTTCACCGCGCCACTGGTTCTTAAAATACTCTCATTAAAATAGATAGATAAAAAAGTTACTTTCTAAAGTATTACTGATAGTTATGAACTTGATGGTAAAATCGGTTTAAGAATAATTTATTAAACCGATAATCAATGAGGTTCTAACTCAAAAGCATATAAACTTTTTTTGTATACTAACTTCCTTATAATATTATCTAAGGCAGTTTCTCATATCTCACTCTATGATGTCGTCTATTCTCATTTTCGCACTTTTTTTGCTACCCTTTGATGAAGTTCCAAGAGAAGACTATTCTCTTGATAATGCTATGTATCAAGCACAACCTGATACTCAAATGGTTAAGGTACTAATTGATGAAATTGACATCAGTATTGGTAAAGGAGACTTTACTGTAGCCCGTGAGAAAATAAGCCTTATAAAAAAGTGGTCTAATGAGTTGGGATTCACTTTTGGTGTGGCCTCAGCTGATGTTGATCTAAGTGAAATTTATCTTCATCAGCAGTTTTACGATTCGGCAGAAGTTTTACTAGATAAAATTTTACTAGAGCATTCAGATCCTCGAATAAAGTTATCCGCTGCTAACCTTCTAGCTACTACATATCGTTATCAGAATAAAACAGGGCAAGCTATTGAAGCCTATAAATCAGTATTAGTACTTGCAAGAGAAAACAATGATGAGAAATTAATAGCTGGAATTCAGCAGAATATGGCCGTTGCTTATGCAGATTTAGGCGATAAAACCGCATCTCTAGAAAATCATTTGCTTTCCTTGAATTATGCAGAAGAAGCTAAGGATACATCTCTTTGGATAACAATACTTAATAACTTAGGAAACCAACTTAATGAGTTTGATGAATTAGAAAAAGCAGAGTTCTACTTAGAGAAATCTATTCAGCTGTCAACTCTAAAGGATAAAAAAACAGATTTACTTAGGTCTGTAACTAATCTAGCCAATATTAAAAGCAACCAAGGTAAACTTGAAGAAGCACTAGAACTTTATTTGCAAGCTTTAGAATTAACAAAAGAAGTGCGACCGAACACCCCTCCAGTTATTGTTACGTTCAACTTGGGGTTTCTTTATCTAAAGATGGAAAATTACACTGAATCTGAAAAACTGCTAAAAGAATCATTAAAGTACTGTTTAGAAATGGGGATTCTTGAAGGGCAGTATTATAATTATGATGGACTAGGTAAGCTCGAAGAGCTAAAAGGCAACATCTCTGCATCAACGGCCTATTACTTTAAAGCTTATGAGGCAGCAAAGAAAATGAACTCAACACCTTATTTATCAGAAAATTTACCAAAGCTATATGAGAGTTTTAAAAAAGAAGAGAACTTCGAAAGAGCATTCTTCTATTTGAATGAATTTAAAACCATGTCTGATAGCTTGCTTGATTTGGATAGTGAACGTGAGTTTGCAAAGTTAGAAAATGAATTAGAACTAAAACGACAATCAGAAATTAATGTGCTTCTTAGTGAAAGACAGAAGGAGCAAGAGCGTAAGCTTCAGATTCAAAATATTCTAATCATTGCTAGTATCCTCGTTATTATTCTAATTCTTTATATAGTTTATGTTCTACAGAGAGCAGGTAAGGAAAAAACGAAGGCAAATACACAGCTAAAAACTCAGCAGAAAGAGTTGGAAAGATTGAATCTTGAAATGAAAAAACTCTTTGCCATTGTTGCTCATGATTTGAGATCGCCACTGACCTCTATGCAGGGTATTTTATATTTAATGAAGTCTGGGGATTTAGAGAAGGATCAAAAAGAAGACTTCCTAGATAAACTAGAGGGCTCAGTTCAAAGAAATATTGACGTAATGGAAGATTTGTTATCCTGGGCGAAAGAGCAAATGCAGGGTATTACTTTTACTAAAGAGAGAATACACTTGTTTGAAATCGTTGACAAAGTGTTAATAAAGCAAAAAGAAAACGCTGGTAAAAAGGGTGTAATTCTTAAGAATGATGTGTGTAATAGTATTGAGGTGCTAGCAGATAAAAATGGACTGGATCTAATTTTAAGAAATCTTATATCCAATAGTATTAAGTACACAAACCCGAACGACGAAATAACTGTTACATGCTCCGAAAATGAAAAAACGGTAAAACTATGTGTGATAGATACAGGCGTCGGAATGTCTGAAGAGGTTATTGACAAGGTATTTTCAAATACAAGTATCTCGTTTTCAAAAAGGGGAACAATGGGAGAGGTTGGAACAGGTTTTGGACTGAGCTTGGTAAAAGAATTTATAAAAAAATTAGACGGTACAGTTAGTGTTGAAAGCGAGGTAGGAAAGGGAAGTACATTCTGTATAGAGTTTCCAAAAAAGTAACAGAAAATAATTCTTTTAACAGGAAATGAAATATCTTTACACCTTGTTGTTAAACGTAGAATACAATCTCAATTAAAAAGGAAAAGTAATGCCAGATAAAAAAGCATCCGCGATTTGGAGTGGAGACCTTAAAGGTGGAAATGGAACAGTAAGTTTGGGTAGTGGAGCCTTTGAAGGCTCTTATACATTTGCGTCTCGTTTTGAAGATGGAAAAGGTACAAACCCTGAAGAACTAATAGCGGCTGCTCATGCAGGTTGTTATTCTATGGCCTTATCTAACGAATTGCATAAAGCAGGCCATAACTCGCAGAGTGTGAGCACAAAAGCTGTTATAACGCTAGAGCCAGTTGATGGGGCACCAACAATCTCTACCATTAAACTTGTAGCAGAAGCTAACGTGCCTGGTCTTGGAGCCGAAGAATTCCAAAAAATAGCCACAGCAACTAAAGACGCGTGCCCTGTCTCAAGAGCTTTAAAAGCTGTTAAAATAGAATTAGAAGCGAAATTAGTAAGCTGATTGAAATTCAAAGCCTCGTAAAGAGGCTTTTTTTTTGGAACTTTATTATGCGTAAATAAAATATTACACATAGCATTCTTTCAAAAGAACAGTAAAAACAGGCAAAACACTTAAATGTAATAAGGCAATATAGAATTCCACATTCAGTATTTCATTTGTTATCTTACATCCCTTCAATTTCCACTCAATTTAAGAGCATATTAAATGAGCGACAAACCTCGCGAATATTGCGGAATTTTTGGCATTTTTGACCATCCCGAAGCATCTGTAGCAGCTTACTATGGCCTTCACTCATTACAACACAGAGGGCAGGAATCAGCTGGGATTGTTTCTACCTATTATGATGAAGAAAAAGGCCGGCAGGTTATGCCATCCTATAAAGATTTTGGGTTAGTTCTGAGTGTATTCGACAAACCAAAAATCCTGCATAAAATTTTAAAAGGGCGATCAGCAATTGGTCATAACCGCTATTCAACTTCAGGTTCGTCTAAAAATCCCGCTAACATTCAACCATTCCGTGTTCATTATCGTAATGGAAATTTAGCTATTGGTCATAATGGAAACCTTTCTAACGCGAAGCAGATTAGAGACCGCTTTCGTAAAGAAGGAGTTTTATTTCAGAGTACTTCCGATACCGAGCTAATTCTACATCTTATCTCGCACAGTGAGCACCAAGACCAAATGAGCCAGATAATGGACGCGCTGCAACAAATTGAAGGTGCGTACTGTTTAGTTATTCTTACCGATGATAAATTAATAGCGGTTCGCGATCCGAACGGTTTTAGACCGTTGGCATTGGGTAAATTAGACGGAAAGTTTTGTGTTGCTAGCGAGACTTGTGCTTTTGATATAAATGGCGCAGAGTATATCCGTGATGTTAAGCCTGGCGAAGTTATAGTTATAGATCAAGAGGCAACCGACAATGACGAGCCAAAGTCATATTTTATTGAGCCTAAACGAGGCACGGGAACGAGCCAATGTATTTTTGAATATGTGTACTTCTCTCGCCCAGATAGTATCATTTTCGGAGAGATGGTTGACAAAGTTCGACGAAAGCTGGGTAAAGCATTAGCTAAAGAACACCCAGTTCACGAGATTGTTAAAAATTACGATGAAGACAAGAAACCTGTAATTATTTCTGTTCCAGATTCTAGTAATTCGGCAGCTATTGGTTATGCGAGTGAGAATCAGAAAAAGGGGTTTGAGTGTAAATACGATATTGGTTTGATAAGAAACCACTATGTAGGTAGAACATTTATTTCTCCTGGTCAGAAATCAAGAGAACAGAAGGTAAGAACGAAATTTAACCCAGTTCGTGGCGTAATAGAAGGACGTGCAGTAATTATTGTGGATGATTCCATCGTTCGTGGGACAACATCTCGTTATTTGGTTGATATGATTCGTGCTTGCAATCCAACAGAAATTCATTTCTTAGTAAGCTCACCCCCAATCATTAGTCCATGTTATTATGGAATGGACTTTCCAGATCCCGATGAATTGATTGCCAATAAATATGATAGAGACATTGATAGAATTGCTAAAGAAATTGGGGTAGATAGTTTAAGGTATCTATCAGCAGACGGATTAGTAAACGCTGTAAAAGAGGCCAACCCTTCTGAAAACGATTATTGCACGGCATGTTTCACAAGTAAATATCCAGTTCCAGTAAATTTTGGAGTAGAAAAAGAAGATAATGAGCTTGTTTAACGGAAAAGCAGCATTTGTAACTAGTGCTACAAAACTTGAAGAATGTCCTGAGCCTATTTTGCCAGAAGTATGCTTTGCTGGACGTTCGAATGTGGGCAAGTCGTCTTTAATTAACGCAATTGTAAATCGGAAGAATATTGCGCGTACTTCTAATGTGCCAGGTAAGACGCAACAAATGAATTACTATCAACTTGGATCAGATTTCTTTTTTGTGGATTTGCCAGGTTACGGATACGCTAAAGTACCACATCGAGAACGAGAACGCTGGGGGCGCACCATTCGAGAGTATTTGTTGAATCGTGATACGTTACGTCTCATTATTCACGTAGTAGATGCTCGACATAAACCAACTACACTAGACCAGGACTTTATCTACTGGATGGCTACCAATGAAATGCGATTCTGTATTCTACTTTCGAAAGCTGATAAACTTTCAAATAACAAAGTGGCTCAGTCTAAAAGCGAAGTAAAAAAGATATTAGCAGAAATGAATATTGAAGCTCCGATTTTGGCGTACTCTGCAGAATCTCGAAAAGGAATTGAAGAAGTTCAGAACATTATTACTGAATTTATCAAAGAATAACTCACTCAAACTCACTCATTAACTCATATCATGTCATTTAAAATTTTATTGTTAGATGGTGTTGACCCTATTTGTGCCAGCATCTTTAAAGAAAGAGGAATACAAGCAGATCAACCAGGTAAACTTACCGAAGAAGAGTTGATAAGTAAAATTGGAGAGTACGATGGAATGGTTGTTCGAAGCGCAACAACTGTTACTGCGGCTTTACTAGAGCATGCTACAAATATGAAAGTTGTAGGCCGTGCTGGTGTTGGTGTTGATAACATCGATATTAAAGCGGCAACATCGAAAGGTGTTCTTGTGATGAACACTCCTGATGGAAACACTATTTCTACTGCAGAGCACACTTGTGGTATGATTTTATCCATGGCTCGAAATATTCCTGCAGCTGTTGCAACTGTTAAAGGTGGTGGCTGGGATCGTAAAAAGTATATGGGAACGGAAGTTCATGGTAAAACTCTTGGTATTGTAGGTTTAGGTAAAATTGGTACTGAATTAGCTAAAAGAATGATTGCTTTCGGGATGGATGTAATAGCATTTGATCCATTCTCTACACAAGAGCACGCTCAAGATATTGGAGTAAAGCTTGTTGATTTAGATGAAGTACTTGCTAACGCAGATTTCTTATCTGTTCACACTCCGCTTACTGAAAAAACGAAAGGCCTTGTTTCACTAAAGAATGCTGCAAAGCTTAAAAAAGGCATCCGTTTGGTAAACTGTGCACGTGGCGGTATTTACGAAGAAGCCGACTTATTGCAATTAATTGAAGATGGAATTGTAGGTGGCGTTGCGCTTGACGTTTACACTCAAGAACCTCCTAGCGAAGAACTATACAAAACTCTTAGCCATCCTCAAATCATTTGTACACCTCACCTTGGTGCATCTACTGAAGAAGCGCAAGAGAAAGTGGCTGAGCAGATTGCAGCACAGATGTCGGATGCTCTTGAGCAAAAGAATTACAAAGGTAGCTTAAATGGTAAATCTATCTCGCTAATCACAAATAAAGAAGTTCAACCATACCTTGAACTTGCTGAAAAATTGGGAACTGTTGCGGTACAATTAGCATCAGAGCATACTCAAAGTTTAGAATTTGAATACAGTGGAGATTGCATCAAATATTCAGATGTATTGACAGACGGTATTTTAAAAGGAATGTTGTCTCAGTATGTAGACGAGTCTGTTAACTTGATTAACGCTCGTGTTTATGCAGATGCTCGTGGTATCGATATCAGAGAAGTTACCAACAACAAAACTAAAACTTACAAAGATCTTATTACTATTCGTTTTGCTAAAGGTGCAGAATATGGTAGTATTTCGGCAGTAATCTTCGGTGATGGTGATTATAGAATTGTTGAAATCGACAATTATGCAATTGAACTTCGCTTAGAAGGTGACATCATTCTTTATAAGAACGTTGATAAACCAGGTATGCTAGCTTCGGTAAGTGGTGCTCTTGCTAAACAAGACATTAACATCGCAGCGTTAAGTTTAGGTCGCTCTGAAAAGGGATCTCTTGCAATTACTGCTGTTTCCGTGGATAAGAAAATGGAAACAAACGAGAAAGAAGCTATTGAAGCTTTAGATGGAATTAAAAGCACACGCTACATCAGCTTCTCTTAATAATTATAATTTAGCCGAACGCTCCATTTCGGTAGCGTTCGGCTAGATTTTCTTCATTTATCCGCTTATAATGGGCAATTAACTGTGCATCTTTTGACGCAATAGTCATTTCTCTTTTCCCAACAGTACCAGGAACTCGCGCTACTTTCCACCCAGCTACAGCCATTGCCCCTCTAGCTTTTGAAGCAGAACAATAGGTAGCTAGAACTGCTTTATCAGAAGATAAGTCGCTAAGTTTAATAAAAGTATCGGGCGTCCAAAGTTCAGCATTTACACCGAGCGAAAAAGGATCGTGGAATATAAAATCGGCACCTAGTGGCGCATGCTCGAACTCTGCAAACAAACCTATAAACAGATGGAGCTTTACTGGAAGATGAGTGAAGGGCTGAATAATGTTTAGCCCAGGTTTTAAGTCTCTAAAAATAAAAGAGAGACTTGGAGCTAGCGCTGAATTATTTAAAGCTTGAGCGTAATTAAGGGTACTAACAGTTTGCTTACTAAGTGGGAATGCCTCAACACTATAAAAATCGAGTGGTTCATTTGAGTTAGATAAAAGGTAATAATGTAACGCTAGAAGAAAATTGAGGCCTGTTCCAAAACCAACTTCAAATATCTTAACTGGAGCGTTGTTTTTAATCGAATTGTAAGCTCCAGACATTTTAAAATAAACGTGCTCACTTTCAGTAATTGCGCCACCTATGTTATGATAATATTGATTAGCAGTACTTGAAAAAAGTGTAGAAGACCCATCTTTAGATAGGTGATGCTCTGGTTGCTTAGCCATTCTTTTTAACAACTATAGTTCCAAAGTTAGACTTAGCATGAATCTCAGTTCCTCCTGTACCAATAGTTCCATTAACTGAATTCTTAGTCTTATTACCTCTAAATTTTAAATCTTTCCCTATTTCAACAGTTGTTGCTTTAAGGGCTAGGTCTGCATTAGCAGAGGAAGGGAGCTCGATAAGAATTGTGCCCGCGCCTGTGTTAGCACTGATGTCTTTAAATGAATTAACCAAGCTAATTTCTATATTTCCGCCACCAGTTTCTGCGTTGAGAGGCCCCGTTACTTTTAAAGCTTCAATATTTCCACCAGATGTTCGCATTAAAAGCTCACCTTTAAACTGGTCTGCTTTTAAATGTCCTCCCAACGATTCAATAATAAAATCACCCGAAGAGTTTCGTACTTCTATATGTCCACCTTCAGTAGTGGCTTTTACATCACCTTTTAAGTCAACTAAAGAAATGTGTCCACCTAAAGTTTTATAAATTTGGTCGCCCTGAATATTGGTTGAATTAATATGTCCAGCTTTTGTAACACTATAAATTTCCATGTGCTTAGGAATAGTGAGAATCGCTTGTAAATCAAAATTGCTATCAAGTTCGCCACTATCAGTTTCAAGTGTAAACACAGCGGCATCACCATCAAGATTAGTTCTAGTTGAGATGATAGAAGATATCTCATTTGCCGATGTAATTTGTCCAGAAGCTTGAACTGTTAGACTTGCTTCGGAATCGTTTGAACCAACAATTGTAATTGAACCAAAAGGAATGCTAAGTGTTGTTTTGGTAAGTTTGGATGCATCAAATTTCTTAACATAAGCATACACTCCTGGCGAAACAGCTTCCCACTCGCCTTGCTTAATATCATATTTCCGGTTGACAACAATCACACCATCTTTCACATCAATGCTTAAGTCTGCGCTGTCAATATCAAATTCTGAAATTGCTGAGTTGATCTCTTTTAAAAACTCTTCCTTAAATTCGTTTGGCATTAAGCGCGCCAATTTCTCTAACGACTTAAGACTCTCTAAGCTTTTAAGCTCGGCGATTTTTTGAAGCTCTTCCGCATTTTCTAAATGTTTTAAATCAATAATATGTACACTAGGCGGGTGTGGGGGCTTTGGAGGGTTGGGAGTAGATGAAGTGTGAACATCATAACTCTCATCTTGCCTATTGGAAGTAACATATATTGCTACTACGAACAGTAGGATACCAACAAAGACAATTTCCCAAGAAATTTTGCGCATAATAGATGTTTTTAAAGACAGACAGGGTGTTGTTACGGTACAAATAAAGTTAAGTTACACAATAGAATAATTAGCTGTATTTTCAGCGAAAGACAAGTTCTAATAAATTAATTATGAGCATAAGTTTACAAATTGTAGAACTCGCGAAATCTTATTTTAGTGAGATGGTTGAAACCCGCCGTTATCTACATCAGCATCCAGAGGTGAGCTATAAAGAGTTTGAAACGACCAAATATATAAAGTCGGAACTTGACAAGCTGGGCATTGATTACGAAAGCCCATTAGAAACCGGTTGTGTAGGAATTTTAAAAGGCGGAATTGAATCGGAGCGAGTGATTGCTTTACGTGCGGATATTGACGCATTGGCAATGGATGAATTGGGTGATTTTAAGAAAGATTTTTGTTCTCAGAATATAGGGGCTGCCCATTGTTGCGGACATGACGCACATACTGCGAATCTGCTAGGAGTAGCTAGAATCTTAATGCAGTTAAAAGATCAAATCGAAGGTACAGTATTGCTAATATTTCAGCCAGGCGAAGAGAAATTACCCGGCGGGGGAAAGTTATTATGCCAAACAGGATTTTTACAAGAAAGGAAAGTATCAGCCATTTATGGCCTACATACTTCTCCCACTCATAAACCAGGAACTGTGGCAACAAAAGTGGGGCCAATAATGGGTAGTCCAGATGAAATTGAAATTGAGATAATTGGAAAAGGCGGTCATGCGGCGCGTGCTCATGAAGCTATAGATCCAATCGTGATGGCCGCTCAATTTATTAACGCTGCACAAACAGTAGTAAGTAGAAGTGTTGACCCAACAGAGCCTGCTGTTGTAACCATTGGTAGAATTGAAGGTGGTTCTGCACATAATATTATTCCTGAAAGTGTGAAGCTTTGGGGAACCGTTCGAACACTATCAAAAGAAACGGCAGATTTAATTGAACAACGATTAGAATCTCTTTTAAAAGGCATAACTGAAGGCTATGGAGGCTCTTATAAATATCTTTTTAATAAAGGGTATCCTGCAGTTACAAATTCAGAAAATGAAGCTCTAAAAGTTTTAGAAAACACCAGAAAGCTATTTGGTGAAGAAGCTGCTATTGAAATGGAGCGACCAATTATGGCAGGCGAAGATTTCGCGTTTTATCAACAACACTTTCCTGGGGCTTTCTTTTTTGTGGGAAGTGGTAGTGAGGATTCCGATTCAACTTATGTATGGCATCACCCTAAATACAATGTAGATGATCGATTTTTTGAAACTGCAGCTCCATTAATGGCTTCACTCGTATTTCAGGATTTGTAGGATGCTGAAAGTGCTGAGAAGAGTTGTTAGTAAATTACCAGGTAGCTCCACAATTTTTAAGTTTTATAGAAAAGCAAAATTTGGAATTTATTACGGCCTCTTTAAAGGAAAGGAATCTCTGTTTACAGATTACTACCGGATAAATAATTGGGGGGATCCTGAAAGTGGTTCTGGATATGGTTCTACAGTTTCGTATACCGAGCTTTTAAGAACGAGTTTACCCGCACTGTTTTATGAAATCGGTGCAAATAAGATTTTTGATGCTCCTTGTGGAGATATGAATTGGTTTAAACATATATTAAAAAAAGCGTCATTTGAATACATCGGTGCAGATATAGTTCAATCTCTTATTCTTGAGCACCAAAAGAATTTCACGAATGATAATATCTCATTTCTTCACTTAGATATTACCAATGAGCCTCTACCCAATGCCGATATTTGGCTCTGTAGAGATTGTTTAATTCATTTTTCGAACAAAGATATCAAAAGGGCACTTACTCAATTTATAGACAGTTCCATTCCGTATCTGCTAACAACTTCTTATACCGAGAGTACAGCCAATGCAAATATTTTAACCGGAGAGCATCGCTTTTTAAATCTAGAATTACCACCATTCAACTTCCCCAAACCAGACTTATACATTGACGATTGGATTGATGGTTTTGAGGTAAAAAAACTAGGTATGTGGCGAAAAGAAACTATCGTAGATCGAGTTATTAATCTAAGTTAAAAAATATGGCTAATTATTCTTTTTGGGAAGATGCTCTACATTCAAAAAAATACGATTTAGTTGTTGTTGGAGCAGGAATTACGGGGCAATCGACTGCCTATTTCTATAAAAAGGAATTTCCTGATGCAGATGTTCTCGTAATAGATAGAGGTTCTTTTCCAATTGGAGCAAGTACTAGAAATGCAGGCTTCGCATGTATAGGAACGATTGGCGAGCACCTTGCCGATTTGGAAATTGAAGCTGAGGCTGCGGTAAAGAATCGCATCAAATCTCGATATAATGGGTTATTGTTATTAAGGGGAATTCTTGGTGATGACGCAATAAATTACGAGCATTGTGGCAGTTGGGAGGTTTTTGACAACAAGGATGAATTCAAAAAATGCAGTACCCAAATTGATAAATTCAATGCGTGGATGGAAGAACTCCTCGGCGAGAATGAAATGTACAGCTCGGGGGAATACCAAGGACATCCAGCAATATTTAATAAAGTTGAAGGGATGCTTCATCCTGGTAAAATGATGCAGCGTTTACATGAGATGAATGTTCAATCTGGTGTCGAATTTAGATGGAACTCGCCAGTTAAGCGTATTGATGCTGATTTAGGGCGTGTTTTTGTTGAAGAAAGAAGTTCTTTTCATACAAATAAAATAGTAGTGGCAACCAATGCCTTTTCAGGAGCGTTGGTTGGTGAACATGTTATTAAGCCTGGGAGAGGATATGTCTTTATCACAAAACCTCTCAAAAATTCCCCATGGAAAGGGACCTTTCATTACAATAAAGGCTACGTGTATTTTAGAAACCTTGGTGAAGACAGATTGTTATTAGGAGGAGGAAGGAACGTAGATATTACTACGGAGGAGACAACGGAGTTTGGAGTAAATGAATCTATAAAAAAATATTTAGTAGAGTTCGCAAATACCGTAATAAAACTGCCGAAGAATTGGGAGATTGAAAGGGAGTGGTCTGGAATTATGGGATTTACAGAAACAAAATCTCCGCATATTAAACAAATTGGGGAACGAGGCTTACTTGTTGCAGGATTGAGTGGAATGGGTGTGGCTTTAGGAATGCAACTTGGTAAAACCGCTGCTTCAAAAGTAACAGGTTTTTAAGATTTCGACTCTGATAGAAATTCTTTGTAGAGCTCAATAAGTTCACTCATCATCATAGCTGTTGCACCCCAGAGTGGAACTTGGTGTACATCCCAAAATGGAACGTTATATTGAATATTTCTAAGGTTCCATTCCTCTCGAATATGATTTTTCTTTTCAATTAAATCTGAAAGTGGTACAGTGAAAATTTCTTCAACCTCGTTTGGGTTGGGAATGAATTTTTGCTCTTGTTCAATAAAACCCACGACAGGAATTACCATATTCCCAGAGTGATTTATATATAGCGGCGTTAAAACTCCCACAATATTAACAGATTCTTCAATAAGGCCAATTTCTTCCCTAGCTTCTCTTAAGGCAGTGGCTTCTATACTTTCATCACCTTCACGTCCACCTCCAGGAAAACTGATTTGCCCACCGTGTTTAATACCAGCTGTCCTAAGTGTGAAAACCACTTCCATTTGTCCATTCCAAGCAATGATAGGAACCAAAACGCTACTATTCCTGAAATCATTGGTTTTTGGATCGTAATTTAACTTTGATGTAGAACTTTTAGATGGGCGTGGTTGCATGATATTCTGAGCCTCTTTACCTGGCAGGGGATGTTTCAACCGAAACTCAAGAAAATCTTTAAAAGCCTTCATTGAATGGAGTAAGTGTGTTTATAATAAGAAAAAAGAAGTGAAAATAGTTCATTGCATGTGGCGGAAAGTACAAAGCCCTAAGCAGATTTTACAATAAGAGAATAGGGTAAATGGAAGTACTAGAAGAAAAAAGCTCACCTGTTTTTGAGATGAGCTTTTCATTTTTTAGAAGTTATTTAAACCGCATCTTCTTCTGTCTCATACATATCAATAGGAATGCATGAACAAATTAGATTACGGTCGCCAAAGGCGTCATCTACACGAGAAACACTTGGCCAAAATTTATTGAAACGAAGGCGGTCGAGAGGGAAAACTGCTTTTTCTCTTGAATAAGGACGGGTCCAATTTGCATCCATCACAACACGCATTGTATGTGGTGCGTTTTTTAGAACGTTTTCCTCCTTGCTAGATTTTCCTTCTTCTATTTCTCGGATTTCATTTCTAATTCCAATCATCGCATCGCAAAAGCGATCTAGCTCTTCTTTGGTTTCACTTTCCGTAGGCTCAATCATTAAAGTTCCAGCTACCGGAAAGCTCATCGTAGGAGCGTGGAAACCATAATCCATAAGTCGCTTAGCAACATCTACAGCTTCAATACCAGCTGATTGTTTAAAAGGACGTAAGTCGGCAATAAATTCATGAGCCGAACGTCCACTTTTACCAGTAAAAAGAATTGGATAGTGCTCTTTTAAACGATCTTTCAAATAATTGGCATTCAGAATAGCGTGACGGGTGGCATTCGTCAAACCTTCAATTCCCATCATGCGGATGTAAGCATAGGAAATAACCAAGATACTAGCGGAACCAAATGGAGCTGCCGAAATTGCTGAGATTCCTTGTTCTCCACCAGTTTTTACTACTGCATGGTTTGACAAAAAGGGTTCAAGATGACTCGCAACGCCGATTGGTCCCATTCCGGGACCGCCACCGCCATGAGGTATGCAGAAGGTTTTATGTAAGTTTAAATGGCAAACATCGGCCCCGATTTCACCTGGACTTGTTAAACCAACTTGAGCGTTCATATTAGCTCCATCCATGTAAACTTGGCCGCCATTCTGATGAATGATTTGACAGAATTCTTTTACTTTATGCTCAAAAACACCATGCGTTGATGGGTAAGTTATCATCAAAGCAGAAAGGCGGTCGCTATACTTCTCAGCTTTGGCTGCTAGATCATCGCTATCAATATTACCGTGTTTATCACAAGCTACTACTACTACTTCCATTCCCGCCATTACCGCACTCGCAGGATTTGTTCCGTGAGCCGAAGAGGGTATAAGCACGATGTTTCTATGAGAATCGCCACGGCTTACGTGATAAGCTCTAATAGTCATCAAACCAGCATATTCACCTTGTGCACCAGAATTTGGCTGAAGTGAAATAGCTTCAAAACCAGTAATTTCACAAAGCCATTCGTTTAGTTCATCAAAAAGTTGTGTGTAACCAGCAGCTTGTTCTTTTGGAACAAAGGGATGAATTTGCCCAAACTCTGGCCATGTTACTGGAATCATTTCTGCAGTTGCATTCAATTTCATGGTACAAGAGCCCAACGAAATCATAGAATGAACAAGAGACAAATCTTTATTTTCAAGCTGCTTCATATAACGGAGCATTTCGTGCTCTGTTTGATGCAAGTGGAAAACGGGATGCTCAAGAAATGTAGAAGTTCTTGTTAGCTCAGTAGGTAACTCCACGGCCACATTTTCAGAAGCTTTAAAGACATCAAAGCTACTTTCTTTACCCAAAGCTTTTGCAAAAATTGATAGTACTAAGGCTACATCGTCCAATTCTTTTGCTTCATCAAAAGAGATGCCAATTCGGCCATCATCAAAGTAACGGAAGTTAACTTCATGTGATTCAGCCAATGGTTTTATGATAGCTTTATCTGCAACCACAGTAATAGTATCAAAGAAGTTTTGAGAAGTAGCACTTATACCTAATTCATCGAGACCTTGTTTTGTAAGCTTTGTTAATCCATGGATTTTTGAAGCAATTTGAGTTAATCCCTTGGGGCCATGGTAAACACCGTACATTCCGGCCATTACAGCAAGAAGAACTTGAGCGGTACAAATATTAGAGGTTGCTTTCTCTCTACGAATATGCTGTTCTCTTGTTTGTAGGGCCATTCTATAAGCAGATCTACCTTCAGCATCTTGAGTAACCCCAATTATACGTCCAGGGATTTGTCTCTTAAATTCTTCTTTTGTAGCAAAATATGCAGCATGAGGTCCTCCATATCCCATCGGTACTCCAAATCGCTGAGTAGTTCCTACTACCACATCTGCACCCATTTCGCCAGGAGGAGTTAACAAAGTGAGACTAAGTAAATCTGCGGCAACTACAACATGAACATTATTATCATGAGCGATAGTAATCAGTTTAGTATAATCCTCAACTGATCCATCTGTTGCTGGATATTGTAATAAAATGCCATAAAGTTGAGGATCACTCACATCAACTTCGTGATGATTACCTACAACAACGTTTATGCCGATGGGCTCTGCTCGCGTTTGTAAGATATCAATTGTTTGAGGATGGCAAAGATCACTCGCGAAAAACTTGATTGCTTCTTTTTTCTTTGCTCCTTTGCGTTGGCCTAGTAACATGCTCATAGCTTCTGCAGCTGCGGTTCCTTCATCTAATAAAGAAGCATTTGCGATTTCCATTCCTGATAAATCACTAACTAGGGTCTGGAAGTTGATGAGGGCTTCTAAACGGCCTTGTGCTATTTCAGCTTGATAAGGAGTATAAGCAGTGTACCAAGCTGGGTTTTCTAAAATATTACGTTTAATTACATTTGGAACCTGAGTACCATAATAACCCATCCCAATAAAGGACTTATAAATCTTATTTTTGGAAGCTAATTTATGAAACTCTTCTAGAAAATCGACCTCACTAAGTGCCCTAGGAAGATTTAATGGACCATTTAATCGAATACCTTGTGGGATGGTTTCATCAATAAGCTGGTCTAAATCTTCAGCTTTAATAACATCGAGCATTTCGTTAACTGCAGAGGTGTCGTTTCCGTTATGGCGGTGAGCGAAAACTTCTTTTCCAAAATTGATATTCATCAAAGTTTAATCCTAAAGGTTAGTATGTATATTTGGTTAGATGAGTACTTAAGCGAGTGGAAAAAGTGCTTTTAAAATTTTTAAAATACATTTAGTAAAATAGTGAAAATAGAATTTAAATAAGAGTAAAATCGTGTTTCAAAAATTCTGTTTCTGATTTTTTTTCGCTTTATTGGAGGGTTATAACAAGTAAGATGAAATTAATAGATATTTTTCTAAATCAGCTTACTCGTAATTGAGGATAGAAAGCGATTATAACTTATAATTGTAAGCAATAGAATGGGGTGTTATAACCTATTGCTGAGGTATTAATTAATGTATAAAAAACCAAAAACCAACTACTATGAAAACAAAGAATAAAAGTTCAATATTAACCCTTTTAGCCTTGTTTGGGATACTTTTTGTCAGTTCAGAAGTAATTGCTCAGGAGCTAAAAATTGTTGTTTCGCCAAACCCAATTAATTTAAATGTTGGCGAAGAGTTACAAATTAAAGGAACTGTAGTTGACGCAAATGGAAAAGCGTTACCTGACACGGTAATGTTCTTTACTCGTGCGAGAAAAGCTCTTTCTGTAACAAGAGAAGGAATGATTAAAGCTGTTAAGCCAGGCGTATATAGTGTAACAGCAATGAATATTGCAGAGCGTGAAGCTCGTATCCGTACAAGTTTTGAAGTAAATGTGGCTTTCCCGCCTATCGCAAAAGTTGAAATTAAAGGCGTTCCAAATAATATTTACTCCAAGACTACATCAGAGTTAGAAATTGTTATTACTGATGAAGCTGGTCTAGTAAGAGAGAATCCAGACGTAAAATATTCTAGCTCAAATAACGATGTAGTTACTTTTGAGCATGGTAAATTGATGGCTAAAAAAACAGGTAAATTTACAATTACGGCACAGTCAGAAAGCAAGAAAGCGACCTTTAAAGGGGAAGTAAAAGAAAATCCTACTGCAAATGTAGAAATTGCCAATAAAAAAACTGTTGCCCGAACAGGTGATGTGATTAATTTTGACGCTAAAGTTATGGATCGCAAAGGTGCAGAACTTACTGATGTTCCATTGGTTTATTCTTTTGTTGCACAACCTGATGATGCTCTAGGAAACGCAGCTCCTGGTCAGGTTTCTCAAAATGGAAAGTTTGTAGCTAACAAGGCAGGCTTATTTACATTAATGGTAAAAGCAGGAGGAGTGTTTGCAGAGCAAATTATTCGTGTTGAACCTAGAAATGTAGAGAAAGATGTTGAGTATGTTGGTAGAGGTGCTGTATTAGATATTCATACTTCTGACCTTTGGATTTGGGAAGGTGTAGACGGACGTGATTACGCTGTAACTGGAACTTGGGGTGCTAATGGTGATGCATACTTCTGGGACGTAACTGATCCAGCAAATATTGTAGGTATAGATACCGTTCATGTAGATGCTAGAACTGTAAATGATGTGAAAGTATCGGAAGATGGAAGAGTTGCTGTTTTAACTCGTGAAGGTGCATCAGATCGTAAGAACGGGATTGTGCTTTTGGATGTATCAAATCCAAGAAACGTAACAGTATTATCAGAGTATAACGAAGGCTTAACTGGTGGTGTTCATAATGCATTCATCTACAAAAACCATGTGTATGCTGTGAATAATGGTCGCCGTTATGATATTATAAATATCGATGACCCAAAAAACCCAAAAACAGTTAGTCGCTTTGAATTGGAAACTGAAGGGCATTCTATTCATGATGTTTGGATTGAAGACGGTATTGCGTATTCATCTAACTGGAGTGATGGTGTTGTTGCGGTAGATATCGGAAGCAACACAAGCGCTGATATGCCAGGTGCTGGTGGATCACCAGAAAATCCAGTGCAACTTGGTAGCTATTCTTACCCAAGTGGCTGGAATCATGCTGCGTTTCCATTCAAAAGTAAATCAACTGGCGACTTCTATATTGCTGCTGGTGATGAATCTTTCCCATTTGGACTACCTTCTAGAACAAACCCAGTTGGTGCGCGTGGTTGGATCCACTTTGTTAAATTTGATGGTTGGGATTCTCCCGATGAAGTTGCTCGTTACCAAGTTCCTGAAGCTGGAACCCATAACTTTTGGATTGTAGATGACATTATGTTTGTTGCTTATTATAACGCAGGTGTAAGGATTGTTGATATTTCCGGCGAATTGATGGGTAATTTATACGATCAAGGCAGAGAAATTGCTAGGTTCGAACCTAATGATCCTGATGCAATTGTTCCTAATGCACCCTTTACTTGGGGGCCTCAGCCTTACAAAGGCCACATCTTTATTTCAGATTGGAACTCAGGCCTTTGGGCAATTAAGTTAGTTGATAAACCAGTAACTGGAACTAATTAAAACTATATAGAATAATGAAGAAACTCTTCACACTATTATTACTATTCATCATTCCGGTTGTCGCAAAATCACAAGACTACTATGTTTATGTAACTGCCGAGTCTGATGATCAAATCCATCTCATTCACTTTAATGCCCAAACGGGCATGGGTGAGTTGGCCAAAACAATCGAAGTTGGTCGTTATCCAGCAGAGAATGAAGGTCCACACGGGATAAATGTTTCTCCAGATGGTAAGTATGTGTATGTGTCAATTGCACATGGAATCCCGTATGGTTTCCTCCAAAAGCTTGACGCAGAAACAGGTGAGCTTATTGCAGAAGCACCTCTTGGGATGTTTCCTGCTAGTATGGAAGTTTCTTCGATAACAGGTTTCTTGTATATCGTTAATTTTAATTTACATGGTGATATGGTACCTAGTACTGTATCTGTTGTGGATCCTGAATTAATGGAGACAATTACTGAAATTCCAACAGGCATTATGCCACATGGCTCTCGGATTAGCTCTGATGGGAAATGGCAATATCATGTTTCTATGATGACCGATGAACTGATTGTAATAAATACTATTACAATGGAAGTTCAGCGTAGGTTGGACTTGGTTGAAGGTGCAGCTGAAAAACCAAAAATGGCAGATCATTCTGGGCATGATATGTCGGGGATGAATCATGAGATGTCTGAAGGTATGACGATGCATAAAACCATTGTAAAACCAACTTGGGCAGATCCGCATCCAAGTAAACCTCTTGTTTACATAGCGGGTAATGGCTCCAACGAAATTCTTGAAGTCAATACTAATTCTTGGGCTATAACCAAGCGTTTTAAATCTGGCAAAGCTCCATATAACCTAGAGGTTTCACCAAATGGCAAACTATTAGTAGTAAGCTATAAAGGTGAAGCAAAAAGTGGTGTATGGAACTTAGAAACAGGTAAAGAACTTGCAAGAATTGAGAATAGCAGGAGAATTACACATGGTGTAGCTATATCAAACGACAGTAAATTTGCGTTTATGTCGGTTGAGGGAGTTGCAGGTGAGCCGGGGTCTGTTGATATAATAGACCTAGAAAGCTTAAAAAGAGTTGCTGTTGTAGAAACAGGAAAACAAGCTGGTGGAATTATCTTCTGGAAACAGAATTAATAACTCCGAAGCAATGATATAATATGAGTGGCTCGGTTACCTTTTTTTTCAAGGTTCCGAGCCATTTTTGTATCAACGGCTGTAAGTTCGTAACCTAATTTTGATGCCATACCCACAATAACGGGTTCTAATCTATCATTATCAGTATTGAAACGGACAAAAGCAGATCCTGTACGTAAGTCGATTTTTTTAATAGACCGCCCCAACATATCAGCGCAACGTTCAATGTCCTCAATGGTATAACTATGCTCCTGAGGAATAGCCTTGGGTTTAAAAGACTTATTAGTAACACTTACAGAAGTTATTTTATCTGTTTTAGCATCGGTCTGTAGCCATTCTAAGCTGTGATCTAACTCTTGGATAGTATATTCTAAATAAGAAGGGAATTTGCTTTCAATAAAAAATTCAAAATCTGCGGCCCATACGGCACTAACTTGTGCCATATCAATATCAAACCAAACAGATTGCTCTTCAATAGAAAAGATAAGTTCCTCGCTTCCCGGTCTATTATTAACTTTAGAAAGTAAAACGTCAGCTATATCAATGGCATCTAGTATATCTTCATTACTAACAGTTATAAGAAGCCTTGGCTGGTCTTCTTCTGGAGTAAGAAAATCGGGAGCCTTGTTAAGTAGACTAGTTTTAACCTGCTTAATATTAATAAGTATCCTTACGGCACCTTCTTTCAACGGTTTTTCAAAAACTTCCAATAGCTCACTCATTAATCTATAACTACTTAACTAGGTAATAGGATTAAGTTAACGCAAATAAAACAATAGTTTTATAAACGATGATTTTATAATAACATTATAAATGTTTAGTCTTAGCTAATTTTTTATTAAGTTTAAGTTAAAAATAATACACAAAGTAATATGTTTCTACCAACTTGGTTTTATGATATGGGCCCAATTGCGCAAGCTTTGAGTGGCGGTTTATTCACGTGGGGAGTTACAGCATTAGGTGCGGCTCTAGTATTCTTCACTAAAAAAGTTAACTACACCATGCTTGATAGTATGATGGGATTTGCAGCAGGTGTTATGATTGCCGCGAGTGTGTGGTCGCTTTTAATCCCATCCATTGATATGGCTGAAGCTCAGGGAGTACTTTCTTGGCTTCCTGCAGTAATTGGATTTTTAGGAGGAGGGCTATTTTTACGAGTTTGTGATCACTTTTTGCCACATTTACATCCTGGTTTGTCTGAGGCTGAAGGAGTGCCGACAAGCTGGCGACGTTCCACACTCTTAGTTCTAGCGATAACATTACATAATATTCCAGAAGGACTTGCTGTTGGTGTTCTGTTTGGTGCTGCTGCGTCTGGCGTTGATCCTACAGGTACAGCGACTGTTGCAGCAGCAATTGCCTTGGCTATTGGAATTGGAATACAGAATTTCCCAGAAGGATTAGCTGTATCTATGCCATTGAGAAGAGAAGGAATGAGCAGAGGGAAAAGTTTTTGGTACGGCCAATTATCGGGCATAGTTGAACCTGTTTCAGCAGTAATTGGTGCAGCGGCAGTAATTTTTATTCAGCCTATGTTACCTTATGCATTGGCCTTCGCAGCTGGTGCCATGATATATGTAGTTGTAGAAGAGCTAATTCCAGAAAGCCAACAGCATGGGAATACTGATATTGCAACTCTTGGAACAATGGTTGGTTTTGCTGTGATGATGGTTCTAGATGTAGCGCTTGGATAAGATAGAGTCATCAGAATAAATAAATATTCAATCCGATTAAATATTGTTTTCGTAATAAGGATAGAACACAAATTCTATCCTATTATGTCTAATACATTACTTATTGTTGAAGAGAGTTATATTTTTTCTATGATACTCGAGAAAATGGCCGCTAAGCTTGGTTTCAATACTGTTGGCGTTGCCAATAATGAAAGCAAAGCTCTAGTTCTTGCAAAAAAGCATAATCCAGATTTAATATTTTTGGGTTTGAACATGAGTGGAAATGACAGTAAAGGTCTTATCGATTCTATTAGAAGTACTACAACTTCGAAAATGGTTTTTATAGCCAGCAGTTTTAATAGTACTGCTAACGTAAACCTACTAGAGGAAGAAAGTTATATTATTACAAAACCTTTTATGCTGGATGAGTTACAAACGGTTGCTAGAAATGCTCTTGGTCTAAAGGTATTTATAAAAGAAAAACCGTTAGAGTTACACTAAGTTTTGTTTAGTATCCAACCTAACGTGGCTTGAATATCGGCTAAATCAAGATCTTTGACTTTAAAAGGAATACCCTTTGCCCCTGAGGCTGCTGTAACAGTAATACTTGCAAGGTTTTTACGAGCTTGTAGTGGATTAATTTGTCGATCGACAACCTGGACTCTATTTCGTTTTATAAAAGCGGTAACTCGAGCAAGTGCCCTATAGCGTAAAGTTATCAATCCATTGTGCGTTGAAATTCCAGTGTCTCTAAATTGAAGCCAGCCTAAATAAGTTAGAAGAGGGGAGAGGAATACAATGCTCCAACCGTAATCAAAAGCATACCAAGAAAATGGAAGGGCTAGAATTAATAAGTAATTTGGGCGGCGTAAGAATTTAACAAGCGCACGGTTTGGTGGCTTTATATCCAACTCATGATGATGATACTCACTTAGGAAGCGTTCAAAGAATATACTAACCTCTTTTTTGGAGATATAAGGGACGAGCATTATCGACTTTTCATTTTCCTTCACCTCAAACCCCGCACTTTCAACATAAAGCATTCCGTAACCAAGGGGTTGGCGAAGAACTCCTTCTACGAATCGAATTGCCTGAATCCTATTAAAAGGAATTGTGATGTGTTTTTTTTCAATTAAACCTGAAGTAAGAATTAACTCTTTATCTGTTTTCTCAACCTTGAAGTCTGAATATTTAAGAACTACACCTAGAAATGAAAGTGACCAAGAAATCACTAATATAAGAACCGCAATTGCAATAATGAGTGTTACGTTGTTTAGCCCAGGAAGGTGGTTTAATAGATAATCAAGATTCTCTTCGTTAATAAAAGAGTCGAGTTGGCCTGAAGTTGCCCCAAGGATGGAAGCAATAAGCCCAAAGTTACCAGAAGTAAAACCAGCCATCATTAAATCTTTTTTAGATATTTGCCAAGAGTCGAGGACAGAGCTGGTATCTAAACTCTGATTCAGATTTTCATCAGCAATTACTGATTCTGATACTGCAGCATTTGTAGGGGCACGCAACTCGCTAATTAAGTGGTTTGCTTCAGACTTTGAGATAGCATGTATAGTTGCACTTTCGGTTCCACTACCAGCCGTTTTAACTTCAACTTTTACCAAACCAAAAACGCGTTGTACAATCCCTTCGGTTACATCAATTACCTGGATCCTATCTTTAGATAGATAGAGATGTTTACGGACTATAATGCCTTTCTGAATTTGAAGTTCATCGCCATTAATTCGGTATCGAAATCTCCACCAGCTAAAGAATCCTGTAGCTAGGCTTAATATAAAAGTACTTATAAAAACATAGAAAAAAATACGGTTATCGTCACCACGGGTGCCCAAAAAGAATAGCACAACAAACGTAATAATGTTTTTCCTTAGGAGGGTAAAGAGTTGGTCAACTGCTGCTGCTGGATGTTGCCTCTTAAACTCAGACATCTTCCCGTACTTTTCTAACTAATTGGGAAATTTTATTTCGAACTTCCATTGCAGTTTCATCATCAAGTGCTGGGATTTCGTGCGTGGTAGCCGCTGTAGATACTTTAACTGAAGAAAGTCCCAATTTTCTATAAATAGGCCCTTGGCTTGTATCAACATGTTGAATCCTATTTATAGGGACAATGGTTCTTTTCTGGATAATAAAACCGCGTTGCAAATCAATTTCGTTCTCTGTAAGATCATATTTCCATCTTTTCCAACGCAAAGGAGGAAAAACAAATACAGTTACTATATACAGGATTATCGCGGGCACAGTAGCTGATATGATGATGACTGAGCCAAATGACTCCATATAGGCTACGAAAATCACAATTGCAGGTGCGATGAACCAAACCAAGCCATAAATGGAAGCGGTAATTTTCCACGCTTTAATGGCTTTTTTATTAATCCTTGTCTCTGGAGCTAGATTCATAGCAGTTTATTCTTCAGTGGGTTCAATATAAGGAGCTGTTTCTTCTTTTACGGTAAACATAAGAACTAATCCTATAACGAGCATAATCAGGATGGCCGACATACCTATGCGCTGGCTTCCAAACTTGAGGGTGAAAAACCCTACTAAAAATGGGCCGATAAAAGAAGTCACTTTTCCAGAAAGGGCGAGTAAGCCAAACATTTGGTTTGTTAATTCTGGTGGGGAAAGCCTACCCATAAAAGAACGGCTGGCAGCTTGAATTGGGCCTACAAAAATGCCCAAGAATAGCCCCCAAATAATAAACCAAAATATACTTTTAACAATAATTAAAGCAACTAATGGCAATAAGAGTCCAATGATTGAAAGGATGATAGTAAATTTACTGCCAGAAATATCATCGAGCCACGCAAATGCAAATGCACCAAGCCCCGCGGTAATATTAAGCCCTATACCAAACATTAGAATCTGTTCCTCATCCATATCGAAAGTACCAGCTGCGTAAACACCTCCAAGTGCGAAAATGGTTACAATTCCGTCGTTATAAAACATCCGCGCTATTAAAAACCGGACGATGTTCTTTAGCTTACGGACATGCTTTATTGAGTCTCTAATTTGAGCAAAGCCATGTTTAACTGATGAGGGAATTGACTTTTTTGTGGATGGTGTGTCTTTAGTCATAAAGAATAAAGGAAGACTAAATAACGCATACCAAACGGCAGTAAGAAGAAAGGTAGCGCGAACGGGCTCAGAGGAGGCTTTATCTAAACCGAGCCATAATCCGTCTGTTTGAATGAATGCGAACAGTGCAACTAACAAGCAAGCTAGGCCGCCAGCATAGCCAAGTCCCCACCCCCAGCCGCTCCATCGGCCAAGTTTCTCTGGAGGCACTAAATCGGGAAGCATAGCGCTATAAAACATAAAAGCGAATTCGGCTCCAATAGTGGCTAAAAACCCCATAGAAAGCGCGAACCAAACAGAATCGATACCTGGCTTAGCGTACCAAAGTAACGCACAGGCAACGATACAAATAACTGTGAAGGATGCAATCCATGGTTTTCTCCTTCCCGCTTGATCGGCAATTGCCCCAAAAATTGGGGCACCAATGGCAATGACAATACCAGCTAAGCTTATCATATTCCCCCATTGAGCGGTGCCAATTTCTACATTAGCGGCAATGGCTTTAGTAAAGTAAGCTGCAAAAATAAAGGTTTGTATAATTACAAAATAAGAACTGTTTGCCCAATCATATAAAGCCCATGCAAAAAGCCCTTTAGAGGAAGGCTTGGTTACCCCGACATTGTTTTCTTTGGTCATCTTAATTTTTCGGTTTCTGTTATCCCAATATTGATGAATATCGGTTTAGAAATTGCAAATGCAAAACGCTATTTAGCAATACACAGATTTTAATTCAGATAATTACCCTAGTATCTAAATAAAAATAGCCTGTATTCTTAATGTAGAATACAGGCTAAAGAAATTAGATGAATTTGGAAAGTGAAATTATTTCATCAGAAGCATTTTTTTAGCTACTACTTGAGTTGCAGTACTGAGCTTGTAAATATAAACTCCACTTGCTAAACCAGAGGCATCAAATGTAACGGTATGCGAACCAGCACTTTTAACTCCGTTAAATACGGTTTCTACCTTGCGGCCTAGCATATCAAACACTTCTAACCTAACCTCGGTTTTGGCTGGTAATGCAAAACGGATATTGGTAGAAGGATTAAACGGGTTTGGATAGTTTTGGTCTAGCGAAAGTGTATTAGGTGTGTCATTAGTAAACTCGTCTTCGCTACTAGTTGCGCCTTGAAAAGTAACCGCTTTAAGGTCGTCAAAAACGATAAACCCTTTATTAGGTTGGCCTACGGTATAAGTTAGTTGGAAGCTATCAAAGTAAACAGAGCCATCTATAACCCCATCACCATTAGCAAAGGCAACTACTTCGTCATCACCAAGGTCCCAAGTAACTAATTTCCAGCCAATCCAATCAACGGTTGTCCATGCACTAGCTTCAAGTTCGTTGTCGTTATCTCTAACCACGAAACGCATTTTATTACCATTTCCATCGCCGAATACATATGCTTGAAGTGTAAAGCCATCACTAAACTTAGGTGAAGATCTTTCTAAGTATTCACGAATTAGGTGGATGTCTTTAGCCGTTTCAAAACCGTAATTGAGACGCATTGCAGAGGTGCTACCAGAAAGTAAGTTGGTTATATCACCAGTAGATTCAAAGCTTGTGAAGTCTGATAAATACCCAGTAGTACTTCCACTTTGAGTTGGTTCCCACCAGTCAGTTAATCCACTTTCAAAATCATAAATGTCCGTGATAAATTTATGTTCTAAATCTCCAGAAGTGAAATTAGCTCTGCGCTCTACTTCAGTTACATTGCCTGTTAAGTCAGCAATACCTGGAGCGAGTACGGTAGTGAACGTAGTGTTTTTAGCTAGTGCTTGATTTGGGAAAAAAGTAATTACACTGCGTTCAAAGACATCATAAACCTTAACCGTTCCTGTAATGTTTTCTAAGCCAGTAGCTTCTAGGTGAATAGATTGATCGCTAATAGTACTATGATCTAATAATTCGTCAAAAGTAATATTAACTAAAGCAGTAGTTGTTAGGGTAGTCGTCTTAAAAGGATCAATTCCGACCACTTTTGGTGCAGTAATATCTGCAGGGCCTGTTTTGAAGTTCAAAGTAAAAGTACCACCAACTTCTCCGTCTTTATCACCGTCAAATTTAAGTGCACTTGGTGAGTCATCGGTAGGAGACTCGTCAATAGTGATAGTGTAATTTGTCTCAAATTCTAGATTTGAAGTAGTGATTCCAACTCTCTTACTACCTGCCCAAGAGAAATCGATTTCGGCTTCGGGTATAATAGAAATGGCACCTTCAACAGAAGCGCGATTCATATTTTTATTGAAGTAGATATAAATGAATTCACCTGGATTATGAGTAGTATCTCCTTCAACAGGAGTTGTACGATCTACAGCTGGCAAAAGATTGTTACGGATAGACGCATTTAAGTACGTCATGTCAGTAGATTTAATGTCTACCTGAAGTGTATCAGAATCATAATCTGCACCACTAATAATTACTTCTGCAGGACCAGGAGTTAAACCATCGATATAATAGAACCCATTTCTTAGTTGGTCGGGATCAGATGAGTATTGATTAAAAAGAGACTCAAAAGTGTCTGTGGTAACCGATTTACCTTGAACGGTGATAGTTGCACCATTTACAAAGAGTTCAGTATCAAGATCTTTAATTTCACCAGTTAAGATACCTTCCACAGGACGATCAACACCTAAGTACTCTAGAACCGACCAAAAAGCTGCACGTGCTTCTAATCGTTTGTAATCAGCATTCAGGTTTCTTTGTTGCTGATAAGGATTTGTATGGAAGCCACCTTCACTAAGTAAAGACGCCATGTTTGTTGTTCTATTTACATGAAGGTATGGCCATTTATTTGTGGAATTTGCTGGAAATCCTTGGTAAAAAGTACGATCGGCATAATTGCCACGAGCACTCATTTTAGCAGCGGCTGTCATGGTTGGAGAAAGAATGTCACCAAAGTCTTTACCGCCAGTAGGGTTTTTCTCAACAGTAACACCATTAGATCTCCAACCACCATACATCGTAAGAGTACTATGTGCGGTAGTACTTCCTGCATCACTGTGAATAGAGTAATAGAAATCTGGGTTTAAGCTATTAGCTAAAGAAGTACGTTGAGAAAGACTATAAAGCTGAGAATCGTTTGTCCTCAAAATATATGCTGTGTCAATGTCTGTTCTTTCCATTAATAGTCGTTGTAACTCTAAACCAACACGTAGAACTTTTTGTGGTTCAGAATAACCAAAAGCACCTTGGTTTTCAGTTTGGCTATGACCTGGGTCAATAAAAATAGTAAAGCCACTAAGCCCCGTTATTTCTTGTGCAATCAATGGAGATAAAAAGCTAGTGCCACTTAATAGAAAAGCTAGGCATGCTGTTTGTAGTAAAAGTCGTCTAGTAAATGTCATATCTGTATTATCGAGTAATTTCTAGAAGGTAAATGTTACCCTTGGTAGGTTCGTCAAAAATGATGCTGGTTCC
>TARA_R110002096_G_scaffold200639_11_pt1 | contig 27871 bp, 28 predicted proteins | sample TARA_R110002096 | Tara Oceans TARA_R110002096 (sample SAMEA4397295) | marine metagenome | biome: Polar Biome; feature: [DCM] deep chlorophyll maximum layer (ENVO:01000326); material: water (ENVO:00002006), including particulate matter (ENVO:01000060) such as... | depth 35 m
TTCCTTTCACCTCGTTGCCATCGATAAAGCCTTTGATGCTATTGGGGTCCCCGAACTTGTAACTCATCGCCACGTGATGCCATCCGCTGCCGACAGCGAATCCTCGCGTCGATGTCCAGCGATGCCAATCTCCGGGGTGATCGCCATTCTTCCGGCTGCGAAAGAGGAAATTCACGCAGGCTCCCGCACCGGTTTGTCGAAGCCGGAATCCCCAATTCTGGTTCGTCGTTGCAAAGCCGGAATTAGAGGTTCGCCCCTTCCCGATAATGTAGCCCTGACTCGAGAAAGACGTGGCTGGGTTCACCCACGCCTCAATCGTGATCTCGTCCCCATTGTCGAACCGAAGCTCGGGAGAATCGGAAACCTCGATCCGCCCCGGACTCTCAAATCGAAGTGCCATATTGCGATCGTCGAAGTCCGGAAACTCGGGCGAACGCGGTCCTTCTCCCAATTCCGCCCCCTGTCCCGGTGGATTGAAGGAGCCGGAATGATCAAAGGTCCAGCGAGCGACCGGCTCGGCCTGCTCGACGACATCCTGAATCGGCGACGCGTGGATGAGCGTTACCAGCGCACCAATCACGGCGAAAACGAAGCTGAAGGGAATTTTTCGCATACACTTACTTCACATCATTCTGCCCAAAAATCTTCCAAACTTTCCAAATCGAAACCAACGGCGCAATCAACGCCGTTTTTGGCTAGTGCCAGCGTTGCAGCTCAATGATGTTCCCCTCCGGATCCGTCAGGTAAATGAGCGTCAGTTTCCCGGCTCCTGGAATCTCGATGGTGATCTCCTTGCCGTAGTCTTCTCCTCCCCAATCCAGAACTTGCCGACGCACGCCTTCGAAATCCTCAACCTCAAAGGCAATGTGCGCGAACCCCGGGCGATTGATCGCGGGCTTTTGCTGGGGAAGCTGCTTGTTGTAGCCGAAAATCTCGATGGTGGGGCCGTTTGGGCCGTGACCGGGAACCCGCAAATGCTGGCCCACGACGCGGACATCCTTCATACCCGTGAGATCATCGGTGTGCTGGCCGTGATGGTCCCGCTCAGAGCCAACCGGCTCACAGTCGAAAACCTCGACATAAAACCGCATCAACTCACGCCAATCCTCGGCAATGATGTTGACGTGCGCATAACGGATTTTCGGCTTGGATGATTCGCTCATGATAGAAGTCCCCTGATCACGTGACCATGCACATCGGTCAGGCGACGATCGATCGAATCATGCCGAACGGTGAGGCGCTGGTGATCAATGCCAAGGAGGTGGAGCATGGTGGCGTGAATGTCGTAGACCTGAGTCGGGTTTTCGCGATCGAGTGGTTTGAAACCCCATTCATCACTTTCGCCCACGGTGGTGCCTCCCTTGATCCCGCCCCCGCAAAGCCAGTTCGTGAAAACGAACGGGTTGTGATCGCGCCCGGTTCCACGCTGGGCACAAGGCATCCGTCCAAACTCGGTGGTCCAGAGGATGAGCGTGTCGTCCAACATGCCGCGCTGTTTGAGATCCCGGATCAACCCCGCCGCACCAACGGCCATTCCATGCGCAAGCGGACCGTGGTCCCGTTTCACATCTTCGTGGGAATCCCAGTTGCGGCGCGGGAAGCCGTTTTCGTTGCCGCTGAAAATCTGGACAAAACGCACGCCCCGCTCAATCAACCGCCGCGCAATGAGACACTTTCGCCCGAAAAACTCGGCCTCGGCTTTGGGATTGATCTTCGAATCGTCGATGCCGGGACCTTCCGGAGCGAGTCCGTAGAGATCCTTGATGTGCTGCGGTTCGCGAGAAACATCGAGAGCTTCCGTCGCGCTCAGTTGCATTTGCGCAGCGAGTTCATAGCTGCGAATGCGCGCGTGAAGCCGACTGTCTCCCGGTCGAGTCGCCGCGTGTTTCCGATTCAAGGTGCGAAGCAGTTTTTGAGCGTCGCGATCCGCGTCCGGAGTGATGAACTCGTCCTTCTCCGGTGGGAACAGATCGTTGATCGGCGTTTTGTCTCCCGGCCGAATCACGGTTCCCTGATGTTCCGCCGGAAGAAACATGGACGACCAGTTCTTCACCCCGTTGGAGGCAAACCCGCGATGATCCGGCAAAACGACAAAGCTCGGCAAATTCTCATTCTCCGAGCCGAGCGCATAACTGATCCAGGAACCAGCGCTGGGAAACCCCGGCCGCCCAAACCCGGTCGTCTGCAGCAACGTCCCCTGGCTGTGAACGCCGGTCTGCCCCACCAGGTTGTGCACGAACGCCATTTCATCGACCACACTTCCCAACGGGTTCACCACCTCACTGAGCGGCTTTCCACATTGGCCATACGGATGGAAATCCCAATACGATTTGGCGCTCGCGCCCGGAGAGCTCTGGAACAACTCCACGTCCTCCCCCGGATCCCATTGCTGGCCATGCTCCTTCTCCAACTGCGGTTTGTGGTCGAACAGATCGACGTGACTGGCGGCTCCCGCCATGAACAGTTGAATGACTTGCTTCGCTTTCGCCGGATGATGCTTCGCCTTAAGAACGCCATCTGTGGCCAACAAGTCCGTCAGCGCCAACCCGCCAAACGAGCCGGCCAGCCCGGTAAGAAAGTTGCGACGGGGTTTCATAACAGGAAGGTTTTCAAACAAGAGGAAACGAAGTCAACGGAGACCGCAATTGCCAATTGGGAACGCGCGATTCGGGACACCCCATTCATCATCAGCCTCCGCTTTCTTCGGTTGAATTTCGCCGATTCGCTCCAGCCTGCATCAAGCGGCTAACACCATCGACCAACTTCATTTCGTGAAAGTTGATCACGAGCCCAACCGGGATGTCGAGTAATTTCATGTAGCTCAAGAGTTGCGCTTTATGAATGGGCAAAACCTGCTGAACCGCCTTTGCCTCCACCAAGACACTTTCCTCAATAAGCACATCAAACTGAAGCGATTCCTCGAACTCAGATCCCTTGTATTCGATCTTCACCGCCTTTTGCCGCACGGCGTTCAGCCCGCGCAACTCCAGCTCCCGCATGAGGCAGCGCTCGTAAACGCTCTCCAAAAGTCCGGGCCCCAACGCGCGATGCACCTCAATCGCCGCTGCAATGATTTCGCCGGTCAACCCATCTGCCTTCTGGAAAAGTGGATGCATAAATTTCTACCCCAGCGTGAACGGTATCACGAATTCCAAAATCCCCTCTGTTTCCTCCGTTCTCTCCTGTAAACCTCCTTCAATCCACATACGCGAACTCGTTGAGATTAAAGATCAGGCGACAGGTTGCCTCCAAACCATGCTTTTCAAGATAGCTTGTCAGGCTTGCCGACTCCTCCGCATCCGGCGCACGTCCTAACGCCTCTCGAACCGCTTCTTCGATCGGATTCTCCGCGCCTGCGAGCCGCTCGGCAAAATTTCGCGCCATCGCCGTCATGAAAGGATTGTTCATCAACACGAGAGCCTGAAGAGCGGTTGTCGTTTCATCACGCTTGGCCACCATTTGCGAAGGGTCAGCACAGTCCAACGTGGTGAGAAACGGTTGCGTCTGGCTTCGCGCGATGAAGCGATAAATCGTGCGGCGATGCGAGTCGGGATCGTTGGGGTCGTGAAGGTGATACCAAAATTTCGGCGTGTGGTCGTCCTTGAATTGGAAATCCCGAAAACTCGGCCCACCCATCTTCAAATCCAGCTTCCCCGCCACTGTCAGCACCGAATCCCGCAATTCCTCCGCCCGCAGTTTTCGACGGTTCATGCGCCAATAAAACGTGTTCCCGTTGTCGAGATCCGCTTTCCGCGAATCGTGCGCCGAGCTTTGCCGGTAGGTCGCGCTCATCACCATCACGCGGTGGAGATCCTTGATCGATCCGGTCTCCCGCAGGCGAAAGGCCAGCCAATCCAGCAACTCCGGATGCGTCGGCGTCATCCCCATTCGCCCAAAGTCGTTCGGCGAATCAACAATGCCCCGACCAAAATGATAGAGCCAAACCCGATTGGCGATCGAGCGCCACAACAACGGATTCTTCTTGTCCGTCAGGTAATTGGCGAGCGCGCCCCGCCGGTCTCCCTCCGTGTGGTTTTCCGGCAGCGCAAACACGGGTTCGATGCCGTTCCAGAGCGCGGGCGCTCCCGGCTCCATCTCCGCGCCGGGCGAACGCAGATCACCCCGATGCAGCAGATGAATGGGACGCGGCTTTCCCTCGGTCGGAATCACGTTGCCCTTCTTTTTGAAGTGGGTCGCGATGGCGAACACCTGTTTGCCCTCTGGCAATCCGGAAAGCTCCTTCCGGTGCGCCTCCAACTTCACGGTCAGCTGCTGACGGCGGTCGGCGCGCTCCGGCGTCTCCAGTTTGGCGCGCAGGTTCCGGAGCTGATCCTGCAACGCCGCCAATCGCGCCATTGCGGCCGGATCTCCACCCGTGGCAAACTTTCCATCGATCAGGTTCTTTTTGCCCCAACGGATTCCGGACTCAATCGAGTCCTTCGCACTCAAAGCGGCCGTGCCCGCGATGTTCTGACCCGCGGCGTTGAAGATGCGAACTTCGCCAAGCGCGAAGATGAAGTCCGCCTTGCGCTCGGCCAGCTTCGTCGCCGTAATCCGAACCACCTTCGCCCGTCGGCTCACTCCGATTTCGAGCGGGGCGACCCCCGGATTGGGAACATCGCTCTCGCTGTGATTCGCGACCAAAACGTTGTCGGCCACCACCTTAAACCGCAGCGGAAACCCAAACCCCGCGCCGATTCCCGCATAGGGATCGTGCGCCCCGATCAACTGGATCCGCGCGATCTCCACCTCAGCCGGCAACACGAACTCGATCCACTTCTCCTCCTCGGGATTCTGCGAGATCTGGCTATGGTAACCGTGCTCCGGCACCGTCTTCAGCAACGCCGCTCCGTTCTTCTCCAGCATGCGCACCTTCGTCTCCAGTTGCGCAAGCTCGATCCCGCCACGCTCCTTGATCTCCTGGTCAATCGCCGCGATTTCACTGCTGAGCCGACCAATCTCCACCTCCAACGCCTCTCGCCGACGCGTCATCACCGGGTCCTGATCGTAAACCCGGTCCCGCCGATCCACCGCCGCAAAGACCGAATGGAGCCGGTAATAATCCTCCATCGAAACCGGGTCGAACTTGTGATTGTGGCACTGCGCACACTGAACCGTGGTGCTCAGGAACGCGTTGAACACGGCGCTGACCATGTCGTCGCGATCCAGATGCTTCGCGATCCGGCCATCCAGCTTCTTCTCACCAACTTCCGAATGAGCGATAAAATCCCACGGCCCAGCCGCGATAAACCCGAGCGCAACAATCCCGTCAGGCTCCCCCGGCCACAGCACATCGCCGGCAATCTGTTCGCGAACAAAGCGCGACCACGGCTTGTCGGCATTGAAACTCCGAATCACATAATCGCGGTAAGGCCAGGCCTTGAAGCGCGCCTTGTCCTTGTCATAACCATGCGACTCACCGTAGCGGGCGACGTCCAACCAATGCCGTGCCCATTGCTCGCCGTAGCGTGGCGACGCCAACAAGCGTTCCACCAACTCCACGTAAGCCTGGTCCGGGTCGTGACGCGACTGCTCCAGAAAGGCATCCACTTCCTCCGGAACCGGAGGAAGTCCGGTGAGGTCGTAAGTCAGGCGTCGAATCAACGTTCGCGCATCAGCTTCCTCCGAAGGCTGGAGGCCTTTCTCGCTCAGTTTGGCGAACACGAAACGGTCGACTTCCGTCCTGCACCAATCGTTCGTCTCCGGCAGTTCCGGATTGGCAATCGGCTGGAGCGACCACCACGCCCGATCGACCACATAGGTATCACGCAACACGCGTCCTTTCGGAATCGGAGCCCCCGCCGCCACCCACTTCTCCAAAGCCGAAATCTGCGATGTGGAGAGCCCCTCCCGCTCTTTTGGCATTTCCGGTTCCTCACCGCTGACCGAATCCAGAATCAACGCCAAATCATCAACGACGATGGGACTGCGATCGAGAATGACGCCACCTTTCTTGTCGTGAGCGTTGTGGCAGGCAACACAACCCTGTTCCAGAATCTCCAACGCCTCTTGGTGCTCCGAACCCCTGGCAAACGTGGAAATTGCCCCAAAAACCAGAAGCTGCCAAAGAAGCCGATTCATGAGATTGGATCGGACATCTCAGCCAAGTTTAAAGAAACGCGACTGGTAAGGGGTAAAGCCAGAAACGCAGGAATCATATCCAGGGGAAGGTTACCTACCCAGTGGATTCCCAAAGATCAAGCCATTCTCTTGCCCCGAAAACGCCCAAGGCGTCTATCGCACCGAAGCGACCATCTCTTGAAACGCCTCGCGGATCCGGAGCGAGATCGGCCCGGGAAAGGTGAGCGCAACTCCGTCCACCGCGCTGATCGGCAGAATCTCACGCAGCGTTGAACTCAGGAACGCCTCGTCAGCCTTTGCCAACTGCTCAATCGGAACATCGATTTCCTTCACCTCGATCCCCAGTTTCTCGCAAAGCTCCAGCACCACCGCCCGCGTCACTCCCGTCAGGCAACCCGCACTCAACGGCGGCGTAATCAACTGGCCATCCAGCACCAAAAAGATATTCGATCCCGTCCCTTCGCAAAGATGCCCCTGCGTGTTCGGAAAAATCGCCTCATTCGCCCCCTGCTCCTTCGCCGTCTTCAGCGCGATCACGTTTTCGCCATACGACGTCGTCTTCAGGCCCACCAAGGCTCCACGCTCATTGCGGCAATAGGGCACCGTCACCACGGCACCCGTTTCCGGATGATCGGGCAAGGCGCCGCTCGCAACGACCAGCGTCTCTTCGGCCGCCCCCTTCTCACTTCCCAACGGCGCTTCACCGCCGGTCAACGTCACCCGCAAACGCACATCCGCCTTCTCCTCGCCATTCGCCAGCAACACCGCGTTGATCGCCTCCAAAAGCGCCTCCGAACTCGGCATCGTCAGGCCAAACACCTTCGCCGCATTCGCGAGGCGGCGATAATGCCGGTCATACTCGAACGGCCTGCCGCCATACGTCTTCATCGTCTCAAAAACGCCATCTCCAGTCAGAAACCCGTGATCAAACGGCGACACCGCAGCCTCACTACGCTCCACCAGCTTCCCGTTCAGCCAGATGGAGACCAACTTGGGAGAGGAATTCTTGGCAGAATCAGAATTTTGGGTGGGCAGTTCGTTCATAACGATAAAAACAGGAACAATCACCAGGGATACAGTCGATCACCTGATGACCTTTCAGATAGCGCGAATCAAAACGCTAACAAGAACAAAATCTCGGCAAAGGCAATTCGTCAGCTCACGAACCAGCCGAAAACTTCATACATACCATAACCTCTTTATGAACTATATTCCAATAGTGAGTGGCAACTCCCTGCCAGTCTAATCCTCAAACGGTGCGTCCAGGATCTCAAGGCCGGTCCCGACCGTTTTCCCGGCCACGCCGATGGTGGTGGTGGCGGCTTTGGTGCCGATTTTGACCGGGGCGGTGGCCACGGCGCAACTCTGCAGCCCCATGAGGCTGACGATCAAGATGGCGAAACTGAACAATGCTTTCATCGGCTGTGAAGAATAAGGGATTGGGCTCGGCTTGGCAATGCCGGAACGAGGGTGTTTGATGGTGATGAGTTCTTCAAGATCATCGACCGACCTACTGCAAGGTCTGGATCTTGACGCCGAGGTTCGCTTTCCAGGTGTCGGCTGCGGATTGCGCGCCGCCGAGCGTGGTTTGCAGCACGGCGGAGAGTTTGGATTGGCCGTCGGTCAGCTGTTGGCTGGCGTTGCTGGTGCGAATCTCCACTTTGGGGAGACGGGTGCCGTCGGCAAGACGCTCGGATCCGCCGCGCTTGTTGCCGTGGGAAAGGGAGGCGGCGAGATCGATGGTGGATCCGTCGACCCCGATCACGGGATCGACCTCCACATGGTAGCCCAAGTTGTGGACTTCCAACCCGCCGCCGGTTTCGAAGAACATCGGCACACTGATCTCATTGCGCGCGCGTTGGCCGCTCCGGGAGGGAAAGACAACACGGGCGACAGGATCGCGCTGGGCTTGGGCATCCGCATCTGATTCATACATGGCGGCGTCGATGAAGATCTGACGATTGGGCTTGGCGGGGGCGCTTTGAGGCCCGGGATGGGTTGCCGTGACAATGAGGAAGAGGATCTCGTCACCTTCCTGCCAACGGGTGAGCAACGCAGGAATGCCGACTTTGAGAAGGCTGGACGTGGTGAGACGCCGGATCTTGACATCGCCCCCATCGCGTTGGGCGTATTCCGCCGCGAGGTTGAGGTCCACGACGCTGGCGGAGGCATCTAGAACCGGGTCGAGTTCGATTTGAAGCCCGTCGGTCACCTCTCTTTCGTCCTCCAGTTCAAGCGTTTTCTGGCTGGAGGTGCCTTTGGCGCGTTGGCCGGAGGCGGTTTGGATATTGAAGTCAGCCTCCAGGCCCACCCGACGTTGACGCACGAAGTCCTGCATCTTGGCCATCGTCTGGGCGGCGGTCGGACCACCGTCAATCAAGCGTGGTTGCAGCGCATCGGCGATGGCGTCATCGAGCTCAAAGAGTTGAAAGTGGAAGTCAATGGTTTGCGCCTGAACCGGGGAGAAGAAGAAACCAAGGGTAAGGATAAAAACGTGGAAATGCCTCATAGCGGAGAGACTTCGAACAGTATCCCCAAAAGGTCGAGTCCCGATTCGCGCCAAACTGAATTTTCACCGCAAAGCCTGCGCCTTCGCGCAAGCTAGACCACAATCAGCCGATCGATCTCCGCCCGAATCTCCTCGAGCGTGACGTCACTGCTGACGAAGGCGCTTCCCAACTCTTTGAGAAGGACGAACCGAATCGCGCCTTCGGAGAACTTTTTGTCTCGCATCATCAGGTCGATGATGGCGTTGGTCCGGAAGGTGCCCGGCAAAGTGCGGGGAAGGCTGAACTGTTGAAGCAGCTTTTCCACACGCTCGGCCTCGGCTGGTTTGAGTCCGGAAAGTTTGGTGGAGAGGCGCAGAGCCGCCATGATCCCAATGCTGATGGCTTCGCCATGGAGCAACTCGCCATAGCCGGCCGCGGCTTCGACGCCATGACCGACGGTATGGCCAAAGTTCAGGAGCGCCCGGGTTCCCGATGTTTCGCGCTCGTCCTCTTCGACGACGCCCGCTTTGAGCGCGACGTTGCGAGCGATCAATTCGGTGATCCCGGTTCGGTCGTCCCCCTGTTTTTCGATGAGCTCGATCATTTCAGCATCGCGGATGGCGGCATGCTTGATGATCTCGGCAAACCCTTCGCGAAACTCGCGATCCGGCAACGTTTTGAGGGTGTCTACATCGGCAATCACGAGCTTGGGTTGATGGAAAGCCCCGAGGAGGTTTTTGCCTTCAGGCGTATTGACACCGGTCTTGCCACCAACGGAACTGTCGACTTGGCTGAGCACCGTGGTCGGAACCTGAATATAAGGAACCCCGCGCTGGAATATAGAAGCGCAAAACCCGGCAAGGTCACCAATCACACCACCGCCCAGGGCAACAACGAACGCCTTCCGGTCGAAGCCGAGTTTGAGCATTTCGCGGCAAATATAGGTCACCACGTTCATCGACTTGGAGGATTCTCCCGCTGGAACGGTGATCGTCTCTGTCTGGAACCCGGCGTCCTGAAGCGACTCGGCGACGGCTTCCCCGTAGAGCGGACCGACGCGTTCCTCGGTGATGATGGCGCATCTTTTCGCCAAACCGGAAAGACTCGCGATGCGGTCACCCAAATTGGCGAGAAGACCCGATCCGACGATCACATCATAGCTGCGATCGCCAAGCTCGACGCAAACGGTCGTCTGTTCGTTGTTGGTGGTAATTTGCGGCATCGTCCTATTCTTTCCACGTCGTGTATTCCTTGATCACCGGCGGAAAGGTCTTCCCCGACTTCATCGCTTCGAGAGTTTCTTTCTTGATCTCTTCATCAATCCAGTAAACGCCCATCTCTTCGAAATCCCGCGCGGTCCGGGCATCAAAGGTCTCCTCCGGGAACTTCATCCAGCGCCACACGCCAACGCGATAGAACGGCCGACGCCAACCGGGAATAAACGCCGCGTGATCATACAGAATCGCAGAAATTTGATGCGAAAGCTCCAGCATCTCCTCTTTATCCGCCGATGCGCGGTATTGATCGATCAGCGCATCCAGTTCGGGGAGCGCGGTTTGGGTATCGTTATTGGTATTCGCCTTCACTTTGCCATTCTCATCGTAGGCGTGGTAGGAGTGATACATCTCCCAATACCGTGGATACATTTCGACCGAGCGATTCAGCGCGGCAAAGTTGATCTGGTGCTTCTTCTCGTCCGCTTTCTTCCAAGCGGCGGTTTGCTCGAGAATCTCCAGATTCAGTTCCACGCCAGCCTTGCGCGCCGCTTGTTGCAGCACGGTCAAGACGTCTTCGAGGCGCTTGTAACCCGTCGTCACCGTGACCGACAAACGCTGGCCGTTGCCGTTGGTCAAAATTCCGTCCGGTCCCATCTTGGAAAATCCCGCCTTCGCAAAGTGTTCCTTCGCCTTGGTTGGATCGAAGCGGCGAGCCTTCAAATCAGGGGGCGTGAATTCGCCAAATCCGGATTCGGCGGTCTCCATGCGAACATAGTCGCCATAGAAGACTTCCCTGATGACGAGATCCCAGTCCATCGCGTGATGCAAACCGATCCGAACATCCTTGTTATCCAGAGGCGGTTTGGAGGTGTTCAATCTCAACCCCCAATCCGGCCCGGGCTCCTGATTGTAGAACGTAATCTTATGAAGATAGCCATTCTGCACCAACGGAGAATCATCGGGAACCTTTTGATGCCAGTAGTCAGGAAGACTCAATCCGTGAATATCAATATCCCCTTGCTTGAAGATTTCCAGGGCCTTGGACGGCTCGCGAACAACCTCCAGATGAATCTTGTCCACATTGTAGCGATAGCGATAAAACTTGCGCCCCTCCAGCCACCAGTCCTTGACCTTGGTCAGCGTGATGGAACGCCCCTTATCCATATTCTCAGGACGCACTTCGTAAGGCCCCGTAGTCGGCTCAAACTCGAAGTTGTAGCGCTTTTCAAAATCAGGCCCAAAGTCCTTATAGAAGTGCTGCGGCAAGGGCTTCAGCGACGTGCGATAAAGAATATCAGGCTTGGCTTCGGAGTAAGTGACGGAGATGGTCAGTTCATCATACTTGGTGATGTTGGTATACTTCTTCTCAAAGTAATCGTTGTACCAAGGGGCCTTAATGTGAGGACTCCTCATGAAGTAGAAGAGAAAGAAGTAGTCGTCAGCCTTCACTGGCTCGCCGTCGGAATAGCGGGCTTCGGGATCAAGCCGATAGAAAACCGTCTTCCCGTCTTCGCCAATTGCCCACTCGCGCGCCAGGCAGGGAAAGTGCTCCAGGGTGTTCGGGTGACGAGCCGTCAACCCCATCCCGCCGGGACCACCGTTGTAGTCGAGCATGTAGCTTCGAAAGCCCATGCTGGCGCCAGGCCCGACCAATCTCAGAGTCCGCGGAAAATCCGGCATGAAGTAATTGTACGTCCCGCCCTTCTTCGCATTGGGCGAACCAAATTCCTTCTGATCGGCGCCACTTTCCCACTGCAGATTGTCCGGCAAGTCTTTGAGAGACTTGAATTGAAACGCATCCGCATTGTCAGCGTAGAACTTCGCCAGGTCTTCTTCAAGATTGAAGGAGATTTCCGGCTCTTCAGCTTTTTCGTTTTCGCCTCCACATCCCACAAACAAGGCGAGCGGAATCAGAGAGCACAGGGTTTTCAAGGTCAGTTTCATCATGGGGGAGTCGGAGGGTTAACGGTAGATGGTAAATTTCTTGGGGTCGAAGGCATCACGAATCGCCTCGCCAACAAACGTGACGAGCGTGAGCGTTCCAATCATGGCAAAAAAGGGCGAAAGCAAAATCCAGGGCGCCTGCATGTTTGACTTGCCTTCACTGAGCATGGCGCCCCAGCTAGGCGTCGGTGGCGGAAGGCCAAAGTTCAGGTAATCGAGCGCGGTAATCGTAATGATGGCGCTCGCGAGATTGAAGGGAACAAAGGTCACGATCGTGGCAATCGTATTCGGCACCACTTGCCCAAAGATAATGCGCGGGGTGCTTGCTCCAAGAATCCTCGCTGCGGCCACGTAATCGCGGGACTTTTCCCGATAGGTCGCCGTCCGCATATAGAAGGTCATCGTGGTCCAGGAAAAGAGAACCATCACCAACATGAGGACTCCGATTCGGGCCGGAACCGAAACTCCGGCAGGCACCAGCGACACTGAAATAATCACCATGTAGAGAAACGGAATGTTTGCCCAAATCTCCACCAGACGCTGCCCAAGAAGATCGATCGCGCCCCCGAAATACCCCATGGCACATCCAACGGCAATCCCGATGACATACACCAAGAGAAGAAATCCCAGCGTAAAAAGCATCGCGATCTGAAATCCGTAAAAGAGGCGTGCCAGGACATCGCGACCGGTTTTGTCCGTTCCCAGGAAATGGCGACGTTCCACGCTGGGTGGAGCGGGGTGGCGAATCCCATTCCCGTAGTCATTTTCCATCGCGCTATAGGGAACCAAGGGAAGAATCACGAATCCCCCACCCTCCTCTTTGAACTTCTTTTTCAGGTCCCGATAGTTCGTCTCATACTCATAATCCAAGCCGAAATCGGTTCCGGGATGAAACGCAGTGTAGGTCGGGAAATGGATCTTCCCCTGGTATCCAACGACCAACGCCCGGTTGCTGATCAAGAGGGGGCCAAAAATCGTGATGACCAACAACCCCGCCAGGATCAGAAAGGAATAGTATCCGCGTTTGATCTGATGAAACTGCTCCAGTTTCTTCGCGGTGAGCGGATTGGGCGTCCAGCGAATGGAGACGAAGTAGAGACCGGCGACGAACAACGTCTTCAGCACCAAGCGCCCCAAATGGGCCCAACTCCAGCGGTAGGGAGTCAGGAATTCGTGAACCACGAAACACGCCGTGAGAAACACGATCGCGACGAACGCGGTTTGCCTCCAACGCGGCCAGGCAAGGAACTCTTCCTTCACCGGCCACAAGCCTTTGGCGTGTTGGAGAATGGTGTCGAAGGAAATCATTTGAATCGGATTCGTGGATCTACAAGCGCCACCAAAACGTCAGAGAGAATGTTGCCAATCATCATCAACACGGCCGAGAGAAGCACGACCCCCATCACGACCGGGTAGTCGCGATCCAAGGCTGACTTGAACCCGAGGAGCCCGAATCCATCAATGTCGAAAATCGTTTCAATCAGGAAGGACCCCGCAATCAGCACGCTGACCTGATGACCCAGGTTCGTCGCCACCGGGATCAGCGAGTTCCGAAGCGCATGAATGCGAACGGCATCTTTGAATTCCACGCCTTTGGCAACCGCTGTCCGGACATAATCCGCAGCCAGGTTTTCCAGAAGGTGATTCTTCATCAGGAAGGTCACAAACGCGAAGTTCCCGATCAGATAACAAATGAGAGGCTGAACGGTGTGACTGACAAGGTCGCCCACCTTCCCAAAAAACCCTTTATCTTCGAAATCCGCGCTGACGAAGCCACTGGCAGGCAACCAACCGAGCTTGAAGGAAAAGAGGTAAAGCAGCAGAACTCCCAAGACGTAGCCCGGCACGGCGTATCCCACAAATACGAGGATCGACGTCAGGTTATCCATCGGACTCTGGTGTTGAATCGCCTTGACGATTCCGAGCGGGACACAAACCACGTAGGTGATGATGAGCGTCACGATTCCAAAGTAAGCCGAGATGGGAAGGCGCTCGGCCATCAGCTTCGTCACCGGCTCCTGATAAATGAACGAGTCGCCCAGACTGCCCTGCAGCGCCTGTCCCAACCAATGAAAATACGCGACAATGGCCGGCTTATCGAAGCCGTAGAGCTTCTTGAGATCCTCGAGCTGGTCCTCTGAGAGCGACATTTCCTGCCCGACGCCACCTCCGCCCCCGACCTGCACCGCTCGCATCTGGGCCAGGGCCTGCTCCATCGGACCGCCTGGAACAAAGCGAGTGATCATGAAGACGATCAGCGTAACCCCCAGCAAAGTTGGAATAATGAGCAGGAGTCGCCTGATGAAGTAATCTCGCATGTTTGATCTAAATCTTGGCTCAATGGGAGCGCCGAAGCTTTAAGCGGGATACGGGGAGCTTCAACTACCTTTTAAACGTCGCCAAATGTCACTTTTTGAGGTTTTTTAGGACAATTTTTTCACCTTGTGAGTTCCGACTTCAAAATTCAGCCCGTCGATTGGCAAACGCACCACGCAGAACTCTCTGCGATACGATTTGCGGTGTTTGTCGAAGAACAGGGTTTTGCACCGGAAATTGAGTTGGATGGAGAGGATGGAAATTGCTGCCACGTATTGGCTACGAACGAAGCGGGCCAACCAGTTGGCACAGCCAGACTACTCCCGGACGGACACATTGGCCGAGTCGCAGTTCTTTCGAGCTACCGAAAGTTGGGAATCGGTCGGCAAATGATGGAAACTCTCGCCGTCATCGCTCGAGAAAGAGGATTGAAACAGGTCGAACTCAGTTCGCAGACTCACGCCGTCCCTTTTTACACCGATCTTGGCTACGTCCCCGTGGGTGAGATTTACGATGAAGCCGGAGCCCCTCATCAAAAAATGATTCGGGCTTTGTGAGGACAACTTAAGAATTCAGTTTGTATTTCTGCCAGAGTTGAGGCTTGGAAGGCACGAGTTGAAAGCTGCGCAAAATAGATGGGTCCTTCTCGCCAGCCTCGGTGTGGTTTTAGGACTGACCTGGGTGACGGGCCGCTTTACGGAATTCAGCTCCAATCCCCTGAGCGCACTTCCGCGAGACCAACCGGAAATCGAAGCGCGGGAAGTTTACCAGCGTCACTTTTTGCAAGAGAACGACCTGGTTGTAGCCGTCCGGGCAACTCCTGACGGCGATCCGCGCGAAATCGCGGAAAGCCTGGCCGCTTTCCTTCGCGAAATGTATCCCGAATTGGAACATCGAGTCCGGGAACGCTTCCCGTGGGAGGATGATGAAGGTCTGGAAGAAATGGGCGCCCTCGCCGGCCTTGGATGGCTGAACAGTCCGCAAGCCGAATTGCGAAATTTGGCCGCACGACTGACGAATCCGGGGGAAGTCGACTCCGCGATCGACGCCGCGCTCGAAATCTTGGCGACGTCGTTCTCGCTGGAACCCGAAGAAGCATTTCTCGCCATCGATCCTCTCGGCTTGGCGCAAATCCCGGGATTGCCGAGGCCTGATTCCGCTCAAACCGAGGGACTGGAGTTCGGTTCCGAGAACCTGCGGGCCATCCTCATCGATTTTCCCGGCGATCGAAATCAAGCCGCGGAAATGGCAGCCTGGCAGGCGAAAATTGAAGCGGGAATCGAATCCTGGAAACAAAGCATCGGGACCGAGTTCACCCCGGAGGAGATCCTGATCAGCGGCTACGCTCCCTATGTGGTCGAGTTGAATCAAACGATGCGGCTGGAGTTGATCTACTCCGCCGTGTTTACGCTTGGAATTGTGCTCTTCCTCTTCTTGCTCGTCTATCGCACGGCCTATCCATTGATTGTTCTGACGATTGGACTGGCCATCACCTGCCTGACGACGATTTCCTTTGGCGGACTGCTTTACGGCGAACTCAATGCCATCAGCATCGGGTTCGCGGCGATCCTGATTGCGCTGGTGGTCGACTACAATGTGATCGTTTATCAGGAACAGGTACAGCCATCCGATCCGAGCGACACCTATCAGACAGCCGTGGTGCGTCCCGTAATTTGGGCAACGGCAACCACTGCCGTCGTTTTCTCGGCACTGAACTTGAGCGCGATTCCCGGCATTGCTCAATTGGGAACGCTGGTTGGTGTGGGGTTGGTGCTGGGCTCCGTTGTGAGCCTGACATTCTTCCGCCAGCTCATTGCCCGAAAACAGCTTCGAAAGCCGCGCAATATGGGATCGCTCGCCGCCCCAAGCCGTTGGGCGATCGGAGCGGGATTGGTGATTCTTTCGGTCGGAAGTTACGCGCTCCACGATCGCGGCTTGCCGCAAATGGACACTCGACCGGAAACCATGCTCCCGAACTATTCCGAGACAGCCGTCGAATATGAAAACTTGCGCCGCGAACTTGGAGCCGGCGGCGCAGAACCTATCGCCGTTTTGTTTCGCGCAGAAACCGAAGAGTCGGTCAGGCTCGCGATGGAATCCTGGGAAGAGCAGGTTAAACAACTCAACGGAGTCAAAGCCACCATTCCCCATGCCTTGTGGCCGCAACCCGATCAAGACCCGGACGCGATTCAGCAACTGTCCTCCGCGTGGCCGATGGTTCAGCAGAAGCTGGATGAAAACTTTGGAGAAACGGCGATTGGTTTCGCCAGGAACGCGTTTGACGTGTGGGCCGCGAAAGCCGGTGGAGGGTCGCCGGATTTCAGCAAACTCCCGGAAGCGACCTGGCTCCTGAATCAAGCCGTCCGAATCGAGCCCGGCGAACCGCCCACCGCGAAAGGACTCGTGTCATCAACCACCGGAGTGTGGCTGGATTCAACCCGCCATGAGCTTCTCTTGCTGGCCGATGCAGACCCGCGCATCACACTTCTGGGCTGGGACAATCTGGGCCCGACACTGGAACGCCTCTATCAACACGACAGTAGATTTGTCGTGCTTCCCTCTGCGGTAGTGCTGTTTGTCGCGCTCTTTCTCGTGTTTCGATCACCAATGGCCGTTGTCCTCAGCATCCTGACATTGGGCCTAAGTTGCGTCATGCTGCTGGCACTGATGCGTGGCCTGGGAATTGCCTGGAATCAGATCAATCTCATGGCGATTCCACTCCTTCTCGGAGCCGGCCTCGACTACAACATCCACATCCAGCTGGCCTTGCGCAGAAGCGGCGGAAACCTGGACGTGGTTGGCCAAACCACAGGCAAGGCCCTGCTGGTGTGCGGGCTTTCGACGGCGGCCGGCTTCGCATCTTTGGGATGGTCGCAACATCCCGGGCTGGCGAGTTTGGGGCAGACTTGCGCATTGGGAATCGTTTGCACCATGTTCGTCGCCGTCATCCTCCTACCGGGTTGGTGGCGCATTTTGGTCAAGCAAAATTGTGCTAAAGTTAGTTGACTAATCTAAGCTTTTTGGTCTTCCTGTTTAATGCCTTCCGTCTCACCCCAACCCACCAAACCTTCAAGCGACTTTTTCTTACCGGAGGGCCAACTCGCCAAGAGGACTGACAACTACTCGCAAGAGTTCGAGCCTCTCTTCAAGGTCTTGGAACAGGGGCATCCCTACCAGGCAGGCAAGGTTGCGGAAGAAGCCATCGGGCTTTGTTTGGATACGGTTTGGAAGGCGTCCAAAAACCTGAGAGCGGAAGATTCAGAGATCTTGAATGATGAGTTGATGCAGGCCTGCCTTCACGGCTTGAACCCAGTGACCGACATCGTCAATGCCCTGAAATCCAATCCTAAAATTCGATCCTCGATGGGCCTTTACGAAGGATACGTTACGATCGCGGGACGTATCGAAAGTCTATTTGGTCATGTGAAAGCTTGTTGGCCAGACCGAGAAACAGCGTGGACGAGCCTGAGAAAAGACGTGGGCGAGTTGCTGGACAGCATGCACATTCAGCGGTCCACCGCCGACGAGATCGAGATTGCCCGCTGCCGCGAAAAACTCCTCCAGGGAGCCTGAGAACTCAGGAGTTCCCCCTATTCTCCCTTTAACTTGGCCAATTCCGCCTTGGCCTCGTGCAATTCACGCTCGAACCGGCTGAGTTCCTCTGAAGTCGATTTCAGGCGCCTTGCCGTGACTTTGGCAAGAAACTCATAAAACGCGGCATAGAAACTTGGGTTCTCATTCCGCGGCTTGATGTCTTGGAGGAATTTCTGATCAACGGCGAGCAAGAACGTTTTGCCTGTTGAGGAAACCGTGGCCGAGCGCATTTCATCGCCAAGCGCCGCCAACTCTCCAAAAATCTCTCCCGGACTCGTGATTGAGGCCAACTTTTCTCCGTGCTTGCTGATATCGACCGAGCCCGCCATGAGGATGTAAATCCGCGAACCGCTCCCACCTTCTTCAATCACAACGTCTCCAGCGTCGCATTCAATGATGCTGCTGGAATATAGGACATCGTCAAGGTGTTGATTTTCAAAGGATTCCAGAAACGGAACTCCTTGGAGAGTTTCAGGAATATTTCCCTCTTCGTGAATGTAAGCGAACTCGCGCATGATCCTTGGATCTTACAAGAGTTAGGCAAAATTTGAAGCGCATTTTTCGCCAAGCAAGAAAGTTCGCTGAGCACGACAGGATATCTCAAATTTCAGCATCCCTGAAATCACAAGCAATCAATAATTTTAAAAAATAGCAATTAAACAGCAATATTGGTATTTAATTTTTATCGACTTCTAAGATTTGGTGAGTTACATTCGCAACATTGCGATTCAACTTTAATAAACCCAATCCAACTCAGCCCGTGCCCTCTCTTTCCCCAGAGCCATCGCCACCGCTGCGCCCCCTTTCTTCTCAGATCCCCGGACCAATCGAACCGGAATTTGTCGATGCGATCCGTAAAAACCTGATTGGAGCTCTCGCCCCGGTTCCCCCTTCCAAAGCAACCGCGTCCGCCTGTTGGCTATCTGGGCCCCAGACTTCGGAGATGCCGAATATTGTGAAGAGTGTGATCCAAGAGCTCTCCACCCGGCCTTCGGTCGGAGTCCTGGCAATATTCTCTCCACAACCAGGGAGGAGCCAACTTGGCGGATTAGCGCAAATTCTGGAGCAACTCTTCCCAGCCCTGAAACGCTGCGACCTGCAATCCATCCCGGCGGCCGGATGGGCCGCGATGGTGAAAGCCGAGTTGTCGAATCACAAAAAGCGCACCCGCCTCACCTGCATCGTCGATGAGCTGGAGTTGCTCTTCGATGAACAAATTCCCCCTTCCGAGCGAATCAGTTTCTTGCGAATCATGAGCGAACTGGCGGAGTCGCCAGACATTTCCGTCCTTTTGGTCATCGACCAGGCCTTTCTCCGTTTCTGTCGCGCCATCGATTTTCTGGAGAAGTCTTTGGACGGCCCGCATCACATTCGGCTCCCGGATAGCGAGCGACCATTGGAGATACTCCCCGGAGGCCCCCAATCACCGGCTCCGGTTTGCCTCGCCCGCCCAAAAACCTCAAACGAACTCCACCGAAAATCGACCTCCAAGCGGCTCCCGCTCAATCCCAGCAGCCTTCGTCGCCAAATCGTCTTCGTTACCACAGCTGCCGCATTTGCCTCGGTCAGCCTGATCCTTTCCTTCACGTTCCTGGGCCAAAGGAATTCAGAGGTGGCCTCAAGTTCCGAATGGTCAACCTATGCAGGGTCCGGAATTCAGGCTCCCGACGTGATCGCTCCAAGCCGGAATTTGACCCCTGTCACGGGATCGAAACCAATTCAGCGGGCCTTCGAGGCCGAGCTCAAAACACGCGTTTGGGAACCTCGGCCTGACCTTTCCCGGTAAAATTCGCCAAGATCGGCAACTCGAAACATAACGCACGCAGCCTCCATGGTCCCTAGCCATGGGGGCTTCGCTGCTTTAAAAGGCAGCTCAACTGCCGCGAACCTCTTCCGCCAGTTTCTCCGCCTGGCTTACCCAGTTCTCGCGCTCCACCCGTCCCTTGAACGATAGACGCTTGGAAAACTCGGCAATCACGGCCTCGTCCCAAGCCGCAATCTGCTCGAAACGATAGATCCCAAAATCGTTGAGCTTCTCTTGAAGGACCTTGCCCACACCGCTGATCTTGGTGAGATCATCAACCACATCCGGAGTCGATTCGAAAACCAAGCCCAAATCCTTGTCGGAACGGGTGTTGGAGAGTTTCGACAATCCGGAAGCGTGGACCAAATCCACGTCCTTTTCCGGTGCCTCCTCCGTTTCGACGACTGGAACTTCATCCGGTTCATCCTCTGATTCGGCATCACCGCCGGAAGCTTCCAAATCGTCCGGTTCATCGCTGAGGAACGAGGCGGCGAAGATCGCGATCAGTATCAAGACCAGAATTACCAACTCCCAGACGTAGGTGTTGTTGCCAGCTATATCGCTGAGAAGTGTAGGCATCATAGGATGTGATGAAGGCTTGCATCAATCGAATGCAGGCAGCGCAAAGGATCAAACCGACTTTGTGAAAAATTTCACAAATTCAGGTTGCCGCTGTTTTTGCCTGTCGCATCGTGGGTTTTTAGGTATTTCTAACATGGCCGCCGCCGATCCAGACCAGCCCTCAGAAGTCCCCATGTTCAACGTCCAAATTGACGGGGAGTGGCACCAGTTTCCGAAAGGAACCCGGATGATTGAAGCTTGCAAGCAAGTCGGCAAAGAGGTGCCACACTATTGCTACCACCCCAAGCTCAGTAGCCCTGGCAATTGCCGGATGTGTTTGGTGGAAATGGGTATGCCGCCTCGACCACGCCCGGGGCAGGATCCGCCGGAACCGGATGCGGAAGGCCATTTGCCGATCCAGTGGATCCCACGCCCAGCAATCGCATGCGCCAACACCATCGCCGACGGAATGGGCATCCGAACCGACAGCCTCCTCACGGAAGAATGCCGCAAGGGCGTGATGGAATTTCTCCTCATCAACCACCCGTTGGATTGCCCAATCTGTGATCAGGCCGGCGAATGCCGTTTGCAGGAATTCAGCGTTGAGCACGGCAGCGGAGAGTCCAGATTTCGCGAGCAAAAGGTCCAGAAACCGAAAAATGTGGAGATCGGCCCCCGCATTACTCTCGACGACGAGCGCTGCATCATGTGCAGTCGCTGCATTCGCTTCTGTGATGAAATTGTTGAAGATCCGGTGCTCGGATTCACGGAACGAGGCAGCCACACCACGTTGGCGGTCGCTCCAGGCAAGGAATTGGCCAACAATTACTCCCTCAACACGGCGGACATTTGTCCGGTGGGAGCCCTTACCTCCAATGATTTCCGCTTTCAAATGCGGGTTTGGTTCCTGAAGGAAACCCCGTCCATCGACGTTAATTGCGGAACCGGGACCAACATCCTGATCCATTCGCGGGAAGACAAGATTTATCGGATCACGCCACGGGAAAACAACGACGTCAATTCGTGCTGGATCCCTGATTCTCACCGGCTGAATTTCCATTACGTCGATTCTCCGGACCGGCTTTCGGACCCGATGATCAAGAAGGACGGCAAACATCACCTCGCAACGTGGAAGGATGCGTTCGCCAAAGTCGCGTTGGGACTTGGAGACGCCGACGGAACGCAAATCGCGATCGTTGCTTCCGGCAAGATGACCAATGAGGAGTTGTTCATGCTCAAACGCCTCGCGAATGGCCTGGGAACTTCGCGCATCGACATCGTGCCTCACACTCAAGAGGCAGATAACTACCTGATTTCGGCAGATCGTAATCCGAACACCAACGGCGCCAAATCCATCCTCGGACTAAAGGAACCGGGCTCGAAGCTTTCGGAAATCCAGTCGGGAATCGAAAGCGGGGAGATTAAAACCCTCCTTGTCTTCGGAGAGGACTTGATCGAATCCGGCTGGAAGGCTGAAACCTTGGAAAAACTGGATTTCCTCCTTCTTTCCCACATTCTTGCGAATCCAACCGCAGAACTGGCGGATGTGGTTCTTCCCGGAGCAAGCTGGGCCGAAAAACGCGGCAGCATGATCAACGTTGCCGGTCGACTTCAACGCCTCAATCGCGCCATCGAACCATTTGGTCAGGCTCGGGATGATTGGGAGATTCTCCGCGACATCACGCAAGGTGTGACCGGCTCCAACGGCCTCTATCTAATCGAAGATGTGTTCAAGCTCATGGCTGCAGAACACGAACTTTTTGAAGGGCTCAACCTCAGCAAGATTGGAGACCTGGGTGTCCCAGTTCTGGAAACGGGAGTCAATATTCCGCTCTTGGAAAAAGAGGCTGAACGGAAAGCCAAAGGAATCATTGTTGGCTAGCTCAAGTCGCGATGGGAAAGAGCCAATTCCCAAAACCTTGGAAAGGTTCGGCAGTGCACTTAAGCATTAGCTTGCCATCGGCAGCTGGTCATTCTCAACCGTTTCAGCCACCGTTTTGATGGAATCGAGAACCTCGACAAACTCTTTCGTTTTCGAGCTCAAGTCTCCCAGCATTTCCTGAACGGAGTGCTCTTCCGGCAGATCCATCCGCATTAGGTCGGTGAAGCCTTTGACCACGGCAACCTGATTGCGCAGATCATGACGAACGTCCTGAGAAAAAAGCGGATTCACATCCGGCGAACCGGCACTGTTCCGAACCAGATTCTGAATGGATTCCACCATGCTGGCCGCCCCGCTGTGAACGTAGGAAATGCTTTCTTCGCCGAGCAGCAGCTCGTATCCGACCAATTCTTTCGCTCCGGTTTGAACTTGGATCGAAATCTGAGCCAATTGGCGCAGCGGATTTTCTTGCCGGAAGGAAATTGAATTTGGCATGGACTGAGAAAGCATAATCGGGTGAATAAGTGGACGTTCTAAAATCTGACGTGGCGCTTGGGAAAAATAATTTGGTATGATTAAATATCAATAAAAATTACAATTTTCTGCAATTTCCTGGAAATCCATCTCCAGACTGGGAAATCCGACAACTCTTCTGTTTAAAAGAGGCGTGATCGATGCGGATTTATTCAGATGGCCACTTGGCGGAAGGTCTCATGCCGTCGTCCGAAGAGGAATCTGGAGGCACTCGCCCACCCTTCTCCTCAGGGGGAAACGGGGAGTCAGACAAGCCGCGCGAGACGCTTGACCTGCGAAATTCAATGGAATGAAGTGCCGTTTGGGAACTCAGCTTGAGCCCAACGCCTCCTTGATCGCCTTCAGCAATTCCGGATCATCAGGTTCGTGGTGGCTTTTGAAGCGACGAACGACTTTGCCGTCTTTCCCAACCAGAATCTTCTCAAAGTTCCACCCAATGGGACCGGCTCCATCGGGATTCTCGGCCGAAGTCAGATAGCGAAACAACGGTATCTGCGTGTCTCCGCTAACGGACGTTTTCGCAAACATGGGAAACGTCACGCCATAGTTCGACTGGCAAAATTCCTTGATCTCGCCATCAGATCCAGGCTCCTGAGCACCAAAATCATTGGTCGGAAACCCCATCACTGCAAAACCGAATTCTTCCAGTGCTTCATGAATTGCCTGCATTCCCGCGTATTGCCCGGTTGAGCCGCATTGGGAAGCGACATTCACGATGAGAAGGACCTTGCCAGCATAGTCCTTCATCGCAACATCCTCCCCATCGATGCTTTTGGCCGTGAAATCGTAAACGGTGTCCTGAGCCTGGGCCAAACTTGCAGCCAGAAACCATCCAAGTAGTAGAGAGATCGCGTTTTTCATGGGTCTTTTCTTCCTTTGCGGAAACGGAGCAATTTCGGACTTGGAAGTTGCGTTTCAAAAGAAAATCCTTACACAAACACCATGAATTTCGGAAAATACGGACTCCTTGTCGCAATCCTTGGCCTCGTCTTCGCCGCAATTCCAGTTGTGCAACGTGACCAGATGTCCACAACCGAACGCTTCGCGAGCGATATGAAGGAATCCGTCAATCGACTGAAACGCCATGTTGCCGAGGACAGCAAATTTGAGCTGAGCTTCAAGAAGGACCGGATTTGGCACAGCCTCGCCATCATTTGTGCGGTCATTGGCGCCATCATGGGCTTCGTCTCATTGAGCACTGAAATGATAACCGGCAGCCTTGCCGTCGTCATTGGGCTGGCAGTAGCCGCCTGGGAATACTTCGGTGCCTAACCCCGTTCCTGAGGGCGTGGAGGCCGCTTCCCGTCGGGACGGAAGCCCGCTCCTGGTCCGCGACGACCTCTGTCGTTGTCGCGATCTTCCGGAGTAACTCCGACAATAAGATCAAACTTCGCGCTCAAGTCTCCGGTCGCGGATTCCTCCATCGGACGAAAATCCGCAATCAGTAAATCCCGGAGTTTGGGATCGGTAACGGAGTTGAGAATGCGGTCTGTTTGGTTCAACTCATGACCTTTCACATAGCATTGAGTCGTCAAAACCCGTTTTCCGCCACGCTGGACAGCCATGTGGATGTGGGGAGTCCGGGGGCCATAGGGAACAGGCTTGATGGTCCGAAAATAATAGCGGCCATCGCTTCCTGTCAGGAAACGGCCATAACCTTGAAAGTTTCCGTCCCGCTCCGTCCCTTTGGCTGCGCCTCCACTATGAATATAGTTTCCGTTTGCATCCGCCTCCCAAACTTCTACAACCGCCCCTTTCGCAGGTTCCCCGCTCACATCAAAAACCTGTCCATGCAAATGCACGATCTCGCCGACTGACGGGTCAACGGAATCGTTGATCAAGATGAGATCGTTGTCAGTGTCCAACGGAAGCTTGTCGGGGTAAAAAGGCCCCTCGGTTTGGAACGGAGTTTTAGAGAGGGCCTCGGCAAAAGCTCCCGGGACCGTAAAGAATGCGGCCACACCAAGCGTTGCACGCTCAAGGAATCGGCGGCGATGACAAATGGGGCATGTGGAGGCGTTTGGAGTCATGACAGTATAAACCGCTCAAAGAGCGAAAAGTTGCGTATCAATCCATTTGCCATTTTGATCATAAATTGATCATTTGAACATTTTTCTTACTTTACGCTTGCGCTCAATAGTGTGCCGAGGCTACAAAAAGCGCAGTCATTGATCAAAAGAGCCGTGATTGCGAGTAATTCAAAATCCGAAATCTCCCAGACCCCAATTTTGATGAGGGAAGTCTTTCAGACTTTCCAATCTAAAATCACCCAATACAGCAGGCCCCGATGGCCGGTCGAAACGCTAGGTGGCGTCTCGGCCGGCCAACACGGCACCAAATTTTCCATGTGAGTCGCGGTACGTGGCGGTTCCCACTTATCTCTGCCCAACCATGCGCCGGGAGGCGAATGTTCATCCTCCCAGCCTCCCGGCGCTCTTTCCCTTACACAAAGGTGAAGTGAGGAGTTGCAGGTAATACAGTTCTTCCCTCACAGTAAGCCAGAAGGGTCGATCATGAATTCTCTGAACCGAAAGTTCGAACACGCCGGCAAGGCTGCGTCCGCGCAATGCCTTTCCGAAGCTTTTGACAGTGTGGCTCGTCGCGTTCTTGCGAACGGTTTCAACCGCGTCAATGCGGATGAAGGAACACTCTGGATTGCGAATCTGAAGGGGCAGGTCTTGATTCCGATCTTCAACAGTGGCCCCAATGCTGCCGATTTCGTCACCAACGTCCGTCAACCTCTGGCGCGTGGCGTGGTCAGCATGGTCTATCACAGCGGCCAGCCGTTTTGTGAAAATGAGGTCACGAAGAATGCCTCCCATGATAAGACCATCGACAAAGCGATGCATCAAGTGACCGCAGCGATGATCGCGGTGCCCTTTTTCTTTGCCAACCATGCACGTGGCGTAATTTCCTGTGTAAAATTGGAGAAAGGTCAGTTTGAGGTGAGAGATCTGGACGAGCTTCAGCACTCCGCCATTGTTCTTGAGCGACTGATCGATTGCCAACTGATGGAGTCGATCCGCGAATCCGAGGAAGAATAACCGCCTGCCATGCCTAAGCCGAATCTCCCCTGGATTTCCCCCTCCCAGGCCAGAAAAGCACTGGCGGATGGGACGGGCAAGGGCATCAAAGTTGCGATTCTTGATTCAGGAATCGACACTTCCCACCCAGTCCTGAAAGACGTTCCGATCGTCGATCAGTATGCTGTCATCGAAACGGATCTGGGTATGGAAATCGAGGAAGACAAAGGCGGAGACGCATTTGGGCACGGAACCGCGATTGCCCATCTCATTCATCAGGTCGCGCCAGAAGCTGAACTCGGAAGTTTCAAAGTCTTGCAGGTTACCGAAGGCCAAACCGCCGGAAAAGCGGCCTACCTGCAAACGGCGGTTCAAGCGGCGATTGATCAAGGCTATCACATCATCAATTGCAGCTTCGGAACTCCTGCCCGGCCGTCGATTTTCCGCTATTTCAAGACATGGATCGACAAAGCCTACCTAGCCGATGTGCATATCGTTACGGCCTGCAACAACACCAACTACACTCGCGCGGAGTGGCCATCGCATTTCCCTAGCGTCATAGCGGTTAACATGGGCAGAATCGAAGGTGACGACTTCCACTACCGTTCCGGCCAGATGGTGGAGTTCTTTGCGCGTGGCGAAAAAGTTCCCGTTCCCTGGTTGGATGGAGGGTGGAAGACGGTCACCGGGAGCAGCTACGCTGCCCCGCGAATGAGCGGGCTGATTGCCAAACTCCTTTCCAAGTATCCCGACTTGAGCGCCCCCTTGGTGAAAGCCGTTTTGCGGAACACCGCAAAACCTTGGAGTTCCGATGTGGCCGGCAGCAATGTGTGGCTCTAGGGCAATTTTGGTGAACCTTCAGGCACTGGTTATTTACACCACCTCTCAAAACGCCCTAACCGTCTTCGAAAAGGTTTTTTCCTTTTTTGTCACATTTTTAAACAAAAGGCCCAAACTGGTTCGCTTGTTATTGTGAAAGCAGCAAAAACCGGGTGAGCCGGGATAGCCGCTGAAAATTTTCCCGAGGAACACCGAACCGGACTTAGCTCCCTTCAGTGGATATCGGGTTCTTCAAAAAAGTGTTGAATTGTGCGCGTGGCTTACGGGCGTGCCTCTCCCCAGAGGCGCGCCTGTTTTCTTTTTGACGCATGAGAAATTGGCGGAAAGAACCTCATTCAGATCCCCTTCTTCCAGCCCCCATAAGAATAGGTACGCAAAAACACCTGTGAAAATTGGCGAACCAGCCTTCACAGGTGCTTCCGAATTGATCAAATGGGTTCTAAAGCCTAGGCAAGCGCTTCGAGCTTCTGAAGGAGCCCTGCTTTTGGAGTTCCTGCGCCAACTACGGTGTCTTTAACTTCTCCGCCTTTAAAGAAGAGGAGGGTCGGCAGGCTGCGAACGCCGAATTTAGCAGCGAGGTCCTGATGCTCATCGACATTGACCTTCGCGATCTTGAATTTGTCACCGACATCTTGAGAAAGCTCTTCAAGAATAGGAGTAATCATGCGGCAAGGTCCGCACCAGGAAGCCCAGTAATCAACGAGAACCGGTACGTCACTTTGTTCCACTTCTTGAGCGAAGTTCTCTGCATTAAGTTCGATTAAATTTGCCATGATCTTGTGTCGGTTCGTATGCGTTCCAGCTTACAGACTGGAAGCGAGCATCATGATCAGGAATTACTGCGCCCTGTCAAGGCCCAGTGATTGGCATTGCAGACGAGAATCTCAAAAACCCGAACGGAAAGTCCTAGGAATTAAGCATCGTCATCACCTCGATAAGCAGGACAGCGAGGGATACGAGCAGGAGGATGAGAGCAAATGGCATGACTTCAGAATTGGAAATGGGACTTAGGATCCGCTGAATTTGGTAAACAGCTCAATCAACAGGACGATCACGGCAAGAATCAGCACGATCACTGCGAAAGGCATCAAACCGGCTTCTTCTTCGTACTCTTCATATTCGTACTCGTCATCATCAAACGCCGTGGCTGCAGCACCAGCAGCCGAAGGTGGCTTGAGGGCCGTGGTCGGCGCCCCCTTTGACATTGGCTGCGTTTTTTGAAGCTTTACCGTGGCCTTGGGCAGCGGAGTTGCTCCGCCGGGCGCTGGTGTCGCAGGACCAACACCAGGCGCTTTGGCCAAAGGAATGGTCCGTGCACCTGTGGGAGCTTTGGGAGCGGGAGTAAGTTGAGCGGTTTTTGGCGCCGGAGCAGGGATCCCGCCACCGGGTGCTGGTGGCTTCGCCAACGGAATCGTCTTCGCCCCCACTGGAGCGGCTGGCTTTGGAGCCGTCGGAAGAGGTGCAGGCTTTGGAGCTGGAGCCCCACCGGCCGGTGGGGGAGCGACCGCGCCAGCTGGCCTTGGTGGAGCAGGAGCTGGAATGCCTCCCGGTTTTGGAGCGGCTGGTTTGGGGGCCGTCGGAACCGG
>TARA_R110002096_G_scaffold420745_2_pt1 | contig 27865 bp, 28 predicted proteins | sample TARA_R110002096 | Tara Oceans TARA_R110002096 (sample SAMEA4397295) | marine metagenome | biome: Polar Biome; feature: [DCM] deep chlorophyll maximum layer (ENVO:01000326); material: water (ENVO:00002006), including particulate matter (ENVO:01000060) such as... | depth 35 m
GTGCATAACTTTAAAAAATAAAAACTTAAATTTATAAAATGTCAAAAATTAAAATTTCTCAGGGAGAGAAAATGATGAAAACTTTAAAATCTTCAACAACTATTTATATTGCTATGGTCGTATGTGGCTTTAGTAGTGCCGCTTTTGCTGGAGGGCAGGATGCGGCTGTGGCTGATTCCGATGAAAATTCTGGCAATAGAATTGATGTTGTGACTGTAACGGCTCAGAAACGTTCTGAAAGCATGCAGAAAGTACCACTTGCTGTGACGGCACTTGGTGGTAATCGTTTGCGTGAAGATGGCATCGTCGATTTAGGTGATGTTGGTGCGCATACACCTGGAATGTCTTTTGGCGCATTAAGTCCGGCGCAGCCTGAGATTTCCATTCGAGGTATTGGCTCAAAAGAAGATGGCGCGGCGACGTCAGATTCTGTTGTTGTGTCTGTTGATGATGTGTATATCGCATCCCGAACAGCTCAAATTTTTGATATTTTCGACCTTGAGCGCGTCGAAGTTCTGCGTGGTCCGCAGGGCACGTTGTATGGTAAGAACTCGATTGCTGGGTCGCTTAATTTTGTGACGTCCAAGCCAACAGAAGACACAACACTGCGTTTTCGTCAAAAGATTGGTAATTATGGCCGTTTTGATACGGCGGCTATGATATCTGGTCAGATTGCTGAAAACTTGTATGGTAAATTCAGTTTTAGCCGTCGTCAGCATGACGGCTATTATACTAACATACTGGAATCATATACTGATCCTCTTTCAGGAAAAGTAATACCAAACCCTACCTTTGGGGAGCCGCAGAATGAAAGCAATACTTTTGCTTGGCGTTCTCAGTTCCGTTGGGAAGCGGCAGAGGATCTTGAGGTTACATTTATATTTGATGGCGCGGATGATCATTACGGTTCACCAAACCGCGAACCCGTTGGTTCTAGGGGGCCATTGCATGATGGTGGTCACGGTGCCGATCCTGTTGCAGTCAATATTGCTTTGGGTGGGGCGGGTAGTCCTTTTACTTCATTGACCGCCACTGACGGATTTATGGATCGTGGTGCACTTGGTGCCGCGATGAAGATTGACTATGATGTGGGTTGGGCGTCCTTTAAAAGTATTTCGGCGTATCGGGATTCTGATATGAATTCGACTTTTGATGCGACGGGACTTCCCCCTGCCGGAACGTTTGCTGACTTGACAGGTGCTTCGGGCAACCCAGGTCCGGCGCTTGCGGGTGACCCTGCGGGAGGTTTTTCTTTCCAAGTGGATAATCCGATTACAGAAGTTACCAGACAATATACCCAAGAATTAAGATTGACGTCACCCGGTGGTGAGACTGTTGACTGGGTTGGTGGTTTTTTCTTCAGTAAAGAAAGTGTTGATCGTACCGAAGGATTTATCTTTCCATCTCTTGGTGGGCCCGGACTTATGGCTCCCTCTGATGCGACAACTTTTCAGTACGCCGATAGCACAGCTATTGCGGGCTATGCGCAAGCCACATATAATGCTTCTGACAGGTTAAGCTTTACGGGCGGTTTGCGTTATTCTTCGGAAAGAAGAACCTATATGGGTAAAAACGTAGTTAATGACGGCTTACCTCTTCTTCTTGGTAGTTTTGAACTCAATACGCCAGCAGAAGAAACGTGGGGTAATTTAAGCTGGAAGGGAGCTGCTAGTTACGAATTTACCGATGATATCATGGCGTATGGGTCTGTTAGTACTGGCTTTAAATCTGGTGGTTTTACAGGGTCTGCTTCTACGCTTGAAAGGGCTACTAATCCGTATGATTCAGAAACGGTTACCAACTATGAGTTGGGTTTGAAGTCTATGTGGTTTGATAATAGGTTTTTGCTTAATGTTTCTGCATTCCAGATGGATTATAAGGATTTGCAAGTAACGCGTTTCTTCCAGCCTGATGCAGATGCAATTGGTGAATTTATAACAGAGAATGCCGGTGAAGCTGAAATTAAGGGCGTTGAAGTTGAATTCATGTTACTGCCTGTTGAAGGTGTAGAATTTGGTGGTTCCTATGGCTATCTAGATGGCGTATATACTAGTTATACTGGAAGTCCGGGCGTTGGTGGATCAGGAGATTTCTCCGGAGCACGTATGCGTCAAGCACCAGAACATATGCTTAACTTATACGCTAAATTTACCAGAGACTTAGGTGGTGAAAATGGTTCTTTGTCCTTTAAGGTTGATTATAGATATCAGGATGAAGTGAAGTATGATCCGAATGAAGATCCGCTTGCTCTGGCCCCTGCTTATGATCTTTGGGATGCGGGTGTGACTTGGGTAAGTGCCAGTGGAAATTGGAATGTGAAAGCCTGGGCTAAGAATATTGCAAATAAAGAGTATCAGGCTCATGTATACTCGCTTCGGGCCGGTCGTATTGCATTCGCTGATTTCGGAGCTCCACAGACGTTTGGTGTGACAACAACTCTGTCATACTAAGTGGATTAAGCATTCAATAAATATAAGATTAAAGCCACTAAAAAAGCCGAATGTTAATTGGCTTGTTTAGTGGCTTATTCTCTCTTCATTTGGTTTCTCGCATATGTGATTGCATGGAATTTAATTAAGGTGGATCTATAGATTGGCTTTGCTGTATTCGTATGTTGAGTGCGTTTTGAAGTATAATAAGGAGACATAGAATGGCCATGAATACAGTTAGTCCTGAAGATATTATTGAAAAAATTTATGAGAAAGACAGAGCGTTTCAATCCCTCGGCATTAAAATAGTTGAGGCTAAATCAGGGAGAGTGAAGATGAGTATGCGAGTGCGCCCTGATATGCTGAATTGTTTTGGAATATTGCACGGTGGAATTTTATTTTCCTTAGCGGATTCGGCTCTTGGCGTTGCCGCAATTATTGATAACGTTGTTTCTTACACTCACACTTCTACAATTTGTTTTCTTTCAATGGTTAGTTTGGGTGAAGATTTGGTTGCTATATCTGAAGAGAGTACAAAGGATGGTAGGACAACATTTTATACGACAACAGTATTCGGTGAAAATAACCGAAAGGTGGCTATTGTTCAGGGGACAACACTCTCCGTAAGAGGGACTGTTATGGATGCACTAGATTCTGTAGTTGGTATTTCGCAGTGAAAATTTTAGGTGTGTTTGAGGGCTTGATATACACAATCGTTATATATGTTATTTCAATTTAAATAATGCATAAATTTGTTTATTTTGAAATACTATTTTTAAATTTGAAGGGGATGGGAGGACGTTGTGATATTCAATATTATTTTTTACAAACGTCCAGCTATAAAGAGCCATTTTAGAAATAATCGTACATAAAGATATGTGCGAGGAAAAATTAAAAGGATTAGGTAGATGACAATAAATTATTCTGAAGCTGTAAAGGACGGAATTATAAATAGCGATCTTTACGTAAGTGAGGAAGTTTTTAATGATGAAATTGAGAAAATATTTTACAAAGGGTGGGTGTATGTAGCCCATGATTCGGAAATCCCAAATGTTGGTGATTATGTAAGGCGTAATATTGGGCTTGAATCCTATGTGGTAGTCCGGGCAAAAGACAAAAGCGTAAAAGTTATCTCAAATCGTTGTACGCATCGCTCAACTATTCTTGTTCATGAAGAAAAAGGAAATTTACGCGGTTCGCTTACGTGCTGGTATCATGGCTGGGTATTTGGATTTGATGGAGAACTTTTATCTGTTCCTTATGAGCATGGTTCCGAGGATATTGAGCATAAATGCCTTCCGGTCGCACAAAATGAAACTTATGGCGGTTTTATATTTGCGACTTTGAATGACAATCCTGTTTCGTTTGATGAGTATTTAGGTAAAGGGAAACAGTTAATTGATCGGATTTTGGCGTGTTCTCCAGTGGGAAAGGTTCGGTTGGATTCTGGTTTTGCACGGTATAAAACGAATACTAACTGGAAGCTTCAGCTTGAAAATAATGTTGATGGTTATCATCTTAACTATGTTCACGCATCGCTGGGTCGCGCTATCAAGGATGATATGCGTTATAAGGAAACAACGATGGTTGCCGAGGATAAGTTGACAACTGAAACAATAGATTATCAAGGCGGTCATATTGAGATCACGATTGGAGCGGGTTACACGAGTCCCATGGTTTGGCTGGGAATGAAAGAGGGTCGTGAATTACCAGAGTATGTTAAGAAATATGAGAAAGATATCAAAGAAACGCATTCGGAGGAGGTTGCTAAGGAAGTGCTCTATGCCGGACCGCCGCATGCATATATCTTCCCAAATCTGTTTTTGGCTGAGACTAATATAATATTTTATCAGATGGATGATCGTCACACTAACGTACAAGCAAGTACGCCAATCTTATTGGAAGGTGTCCCCGATGAATTAAATTCACGTCTTTTACGTATGTGCGAAGGGTCGCTTGGGCCAACATCATTGTTGCTGCCGGATGATGGTGCTATTACGGAGCGCCAGTCACAAGGATTTCTAGGAAATGCGATGGATGTTGATATGCGTAGGGGGATTAACCGGGAAAGAGTCGGTGAAGACGGTGTTATTACTTCTCACATTACAGATGAGACCTCTCAACGGGCATTTTGGAATCATTATAAAAAAGTTATGACGGCATAGATTAATTTAAAAAAAGAGATAGTAAGATGAAGATAACAGACAGTGAGCATAAAGAAGTAGAGCAATTTATTTATAAAGAAGCTCGGTTGGCAGATATGTCATTATATTCTGAATGGGAAGGCCTATTGAATGATGACTTTGAGTATATGGTTCCTATTGAACATGGAGAATCAGACCCAAGTAAACGACTATTGATTATGTATGATAATCGGGCGCGAACGGCCTCTCGGATCCGAATGCTGAAATCTGGCGTTCGTCATTCACAATCTCCGCCTTCGGTTATGTCCAGAGTAATATCTAATATTGAAGTGGAAAAAATAAAAGAGGGTGAATACAATGTATATGCGACTTTTATTTTGGGTGAAATGCAAGTTCAGTCTAAGCCACATAAGCATATTTGGTCAGGTCGTTATGAATATCATTTAAGAACTGAGAATGAATCGTTGGGAATGTCTTTAAAGAAAGTTTTTCTTATTGATTCAGCATATGAAATTCCGGCGCTCGCCTTTTTGATTTAGATAACTTATAGCATCTCCTGATACAAACTGATTTTAAGAAGATGCAATTGTTTTAGTGTGAAAATATTGGCAGGTTAAATAGGGTAAAATAAAATGGGTTCCAAAAAGTCTATAGCTAAAATTTCTGGGATGGGGTTTAGCGATTTATCGCGTAACTTTGATCTTTCTACTAAGGAATTGGCTATCGATGCGGTAATTAAGGCTGTGAAGGATGCTGGTCTTGATAAGCATGATATAGATGGTTTGATTGTAAACCGTAGTTCAACAGCGGAAAAACCTATATTATCGCTAAGGCTTCAGGATGATCTTGGCCTTAGAAATCTAACGGTAGCGGATACATATACATCGGAGGGTGCCGCTGCTGTACAGATGGTTCAGTCGGCGGCGCTTGCTGTCCATTATGGCATGGCGAAAAATATTGTATGTGTTTTTGCTGACACACCGATCATGGCGCAACAATCGTCTGGAGACGCCTATGCGATTTCTATGGGGTTGAATAATGTTGATGGATGGGAAATGCAATATGGTTTGTATGGTGCTGTCGGGCCTTACGGTTTAGCCATGCAAAGATATATGGCGGCTTACGGTGCTACCGAAAAAGATTATGGAGCGGTAGCTACGACAACCAGAGCTTGGGCACAGAAAAATCCGAATGCATTTCTGCGTAAACCAATGACAATGGATGATTATTTGTCATCTAGAATAATTGCAGATCCTCTTCGTATGTTTGATTGTGCCTTTCCTGTTAATGGTGGATGTGCCGTTGTTATTTCTCAGGCAAACTCTTCTGCTGGTGGAAAAACCGGTTCTGCATATGTGCGGGGGATGGGGCAGGGCCATGGTGGATATAAGGCCTATGGTAAATGTGATAATGAAACAGTTACGGCGGCTGCCTTGGCGGGTAAAGGCGCATTTTCTATGGCTGGCATTAATGCTTCGGACATTAATCATGCTCATATTTATGATGCTTTCACGCATACAACGATAATTGGTTTAGAAGATTATGGTTTTTGTCAAAAAGGCGAGGGAGGTGCTTTTTTTCGTGATGGTCATGCGGCTCCGGGAGGGCGTTTGCCTGTAAATACTGGTGGCGGTCAACTCTCAGGATATTATTTGCAGGGAATGACGCAGATTTCAGAGGCTGTTTTGCAGGCAACTGGCCAAGCAGAAGGAAGACAGCTTGATAATAATGACTGGATTTTAGCAAGTAATCAGGGTGGGCGTATGGATTACCATGCTTGCCTGGTTCTTAGTTGTAATGAGAGGGGTTGAGACGTGGTAAGTACACCTTATGGACCAAAGATGGACCATTTTTGGGACGGAATTTTGCAAAATGAGATACGTTACAGAAAATGTAATTCTTGTAATACAAATATACCTTCAGGATGTTGGATATGTCCTGAATGTTGGTCGGACGATTTGGCTTGGGAGGCTGCGTCTGGCGCTGCCGTTGTTTGGAGTTTTGTTGTGTATCACCGCATGTTTTCGCCTGATAGGACTGAGCCATATAATGTTGTCCTAGTTGACTTGGAAGAAGGTGTTAGGTTTGTCGCCACTGTGGACTGCCCTAATGATGACTTGTATGTCGGGATGCCTGTACAGGCCGATTTTTTTGCAGAAAATGGTGAGCAAAAGCTCAAATTTATACCAACTAAAACTTAATTATAATTCATATCATTTATATAATAAGAAAATACGAATAGATAGAAGGTACGAGAAATGTTATCAGATAAAATTCGCAGGTGTGCTGAACATTACCCGCATAAAGTTGCCTATTATCAGGGAGATAGGTCCAAGACTTGGGAACAGGTTTATACGCGCGCAAAGGCGTTGGCGGGTGGTTTGCAGGCAATGGGAGTAAAGCCAGGGGATTGTGTCGCAATTGTAGCTAAGGAATGTATTGAGGTTTATGAACATTTTTATGCTTGTATGCTTATTGGCGCGGTTCGCGTTGGCGTTAATTGGCGATATAGCCCACGGGAAATGATGCATGTGATATCAAATAGTAACGTCAGTGTTTGTATTATTCAGGATGGTTGCTTGCCCTTGATAGAACCTATTCTAGATAAGGTCTCAGACAAAGGATGCCAGTTAATTGGATTAGGTGATAATCATGGACTGTCTTCTGATTATGATACCATTATTGAGGATGATAAGCCATGTGATGTTGTGCAAGTGGACGACGACGCTCCATTATTAATTACCTATACTTCCGGTTCAACGGCTGAGCCAAAAGGAGTTGTCCTTTCGCATTTGGCCGTAGAAACAGAGATTGTTGTTGTACAGACTTATTTTTGTTTGGGCGGGGGTGATGTTTATTATAACCCGGCTCAATCAGCCTGGGTTGCTGTTATCGGAGGAATTTTTGGCTTAGCTTCTGGTTTGACTACGGTTATTCCTCATGACCTTTTTGAGATGAATAACTATATTAATGATGTTAAGCGGCGAAAAGTTACATCAGGACTTTTGGTTCCGGCAATGATGCAAAGGCTTTTGGATTTAAAAGATGATATTACCGATGAGCTAGATTCGCTGAAAAAGGTTGTCTATGGCTCTGCACCATCGACACCTACAATGATACGTGCTTTTAATGAGGCTTTCGGTGTTGATCTTATTCAATTATACGGAATGACAGAGTGTTGTTCGTGGGCAGCATTTTTGACACCAGATGATCATCATCTCGCTTTTGAAGGCGAGGCACAATTATTGAAATCTTGTGGACGTTTTGGCAGCCATGTTGACTTTCGCATTTGCGATGAAGATGGTAATGAAGTTCCAGTTGGTGAATCGGGCGTTCTCTGGCTTAAGGGGGACAATATTATGACTGAATATATCAATCTTCCGGAAGAAACGGGTGAAGTCTTGAAGTCAGATGGATGGTTGTTAACCAATGATTTAGGCTATGTAGACGAAAACCGTTATTTTTACATCACGGACAGAAAAAAATCTTTAATAAATTCGGGTGGTGTAAATATATTCCCGTCAATGGTCGAGGCCATAATATCTGAAATGCCTGAAATTCGCATGGTGTCAGTGGTGGGTATACCACATCCTCAGTGGGGAGAGGCTGTTACTGCTGCTGTAGAGGTATATGATACGGATGCAGACCCAGAAGAAATTAAGAAAAAGGTTTTCGAATATTGCTATGCTAATCTTAGCAAATTAGAAAGTCCGAAACATGTTGAGATAATGGATGCTGTACCGCTAACATATTCTGGAAAACTGGATAAAAACAATCTTCGTAAAATCATTGTAGAAAACAAGCTTACGGATTGGTAAATAGAAAGTAATTATTATGGACAAAGAGCAGAACTTACAACCCGAGATTAGCTTGTCGATTGAAGCAAATGGTATTATGACGAATTATCATGATACGGGAGAAGGGGATCCTGTGATTTTGATACATGGGTCTGGACCAGGGGTGACAGCTTGGGCAAATTGGCGCATAACAATGCCTGAATTAGCCAAGGATTATAGAGTTTTAGCACCAGATATGTACGGGTTTGGTTATACAGAATTTCCAAAAGAGCCTATCCGTGATAAACAAATCTGGGTGGATCATCTCTTAGGGTTTATAGATGCATTGGACCTTGAAAAGGTTGACTTGGTTGGGAATTCATTTGGTGGCGGGCTTGCGCTCGCTTTTCTGATCGCGCATCCTGATCGGGTGAAACGTGCTGTCCTTATGGGATCAGTAGGAGTTCATTTTGACATCACAGAAGGACTTGATTTTGTTTGGGGGTACGAAGCATCAGTTGAGAACATGCGCAAAGTCGTTCAGTATCTTGCTCATGATCATTCAAGAATAACCGATGAGCTTGTGCGTTCACGTTATGAAGCAAGTATACGTGAAGGCGTGTTAGAATCATACTCAGATATTTTTAGTGCTGAACCAAGACAAAATCAAGTGAAGCTTCTTGAAAGCCGCGAGGAAGATATCGCCGCTATTGAACATGAAGTACTAATATTGCATGGACGGGATGACAGAGTTATACCAAGTTCCTTGGCCACAAAATTAAATAATTTATTGCCGCATTCTGATGTTCATATTTTTGGTGATTGTGGCCATTGGGTGCAGATTGAAAGGGCAGAAGCTTTTAACCCTTTGGTCAAAGAATTCCTTAAAAAAGGTCTTAGACGTTAAGTAAAATTTTAACATTAAACAACAGGAGATAAATTATGGCACAAAAAGGTGTATTACGACCTGGGTTTGTACAGGTGCGGGTTCTGGATATGGACGCGTCTATTAAACATTACCAAGATCATATGGGCTTGGAAGTTGTTAGCACAGGATCAGATGGGCGAGTGTATTTGAAGGCTTATGATGAATTTGATCATCACTCTATTATATTGCGCGAAGCTGATGCACCTGGTCTTGATATTATGGCATTTAAAGTCTCTGACGATGAATATCTTGATACATTTACGCAACGCCTTAATGGCATGGGCGTAGAAACCACAGAAATTGCTGCTGATAAAGAACAGCAAACAGGCCGTCAAGTGCGTTTTGAAACACCGACAGGCCATGCTTTCTCACTGTATGCTGAGATGGCATTATCAGATAATGGTCCAATGATAAAAAATCCTGATATTTGGCGCAAAGAACCTCGTGGCATGCGTATTGAAAGATTTGACCATTGTGCTTTAGTGGGAGTTGATATCAAAGGCGCTGCTAATATTTTTATTGAAGCACTAGATTTTAGTGTTACGGAACGCGCATACATACCGGATAATGGAGAACCAGTTGCGATTTTCCTTACCTGCAGTAACAAAGCACATGATGTAGCCTTCCTTGGTGATCCCGAGGTAAATGGTAAATTGCATCATGTTTCTTTCAATCTTGAAAGTTGGAACGACATTGGGCATGCTGCTGACTTAATTAGCCGCTATAATATTTCCATTGATATTGGACCTACTAGACACGGTATTACACGTGGACAGACGATTTATTTCTTTGATCCTTCTGGGAACAGAAATGAAACTTTTTCAGGCGGCTATACTTTCTATCCCGATAACCCTGTGCGTGAATGGACTGTTGATCAAATGGGTAAAGCTATCTTTTATTATGAAAAAGAAATTCATGACCGTTTTGTACAAGTCTATACGTGATTAGCTAGCCAGTTATTATCATCGTGAAGAAATTCAAAATTGTAGTTTTAGATGATCCTGCCGCGGCATTTGATGCTGCGGCAGATATACCGGTATTGATATCAATGGAAAAGGGTTCCAATCGTTCTATCAAGGTGGGTTGCAGGGGCGGTGGTTGCGGCATTTGCAAAGTACGTATAATGAAAGGTCGCTATCATTGTGGTAAAATGAGTCGGTTACATGTGAGTGAGACAGAAATAGCCGAGAAATATGCTCTGGCCTGTTGTCTTTACCCTGACAGTGATCTTGAAATTAAAACCAAATTCAAAGAAAAAATATGAATGAAAATACAGTTGCGATAATTGGTGCCAATATGGCCGGGTGCAGGGTAGCAGAAACACTACGTCAAAATGGTTACACAGGAAAGATTTGTCTTATAGGTGAAGAGGCTGAATTACCATACGAGCGTCCTCCACTTTCAAAGGAAGTTCTGTGGTCTAATGGTAGTCTGCCGAATGGTTTTTTCTTACATGAAGAAAACTTTTATAAAGAAAAAGAAATTGATTTATTTCTTGGCTCACGAGTTGAGGAAGTGGATTTATCAAAGAGACGGTTAAAAACATCTTGTGGTGATGAGTTGGATTTTTCTCATCTTGTTTTTTGTACTGGTTCGCGAGTTCGCGAGTTAGGTGTTAGTGGTGAAGATCTTCAAGGAGTCCATTATTTAAGGACTCTAAGTGATGCAAATGGGTTTTCTCCATCTTTGAAAAAGGGAGCGCGAATAGGCATCATTGGTATGGGGGTGATTGGTGCGGAAGTTGCGGCTAGTGCAAGAAAAAAAGGATGTGAAGTAATTTGTATCGAACCGCAAGAAGTCCCAATGGAACGAACGCTTGGGAAGCGCTTTGGATCATGGCTTGCACAAATTCATCGCGATGAAGGCGTTGATGTTCGCTTAGGTGTGGGGATTAAAGAGTTCATTGGTGAAAATGGACTATTAACAGGTGCAATGCTTGATGATGGGGATACTATTGACCTTGATGCCGTTGTTGTAGGTATAGGGGTAATCCCAAATGTCGAGGTGGCCCAGGAAGCTGGTATTGAAATTGATAATGGGATTGTCGTAGATGAATTTGCACGCACATCATTTTCTGATGTATATGCTGCTGGTGATGTGACTAATATGCCTTTATTTGCTTCAGGTAGCCGTGGGCGTGTTGAGACGTATCAGAATGCGCAAGAACAGGCCACAATAGTTGCTCAGAATATCATGGAACAAGACAGTGTTTACCACAATCCGATGTGGTTCTGGTCTGACCAATATGACATCAATATACAGGTTTGTGGTGACGTTACCTCAACTTCGGACCTTATAGTGAGAGGCAATGATAAAAGTCGAGATTTCAGTGCCTTTTTTGTGAGGGATGACATAGTTGTTGGAGTAATGACGATAAACCGACCCAGAGATATGGGAGTTGGCAAGCGTTTAGTGGCAAAAAAAATAAAAATTGTTCCTGAATTACTCTTGGATGAGAAGGTTAATTTGCGAATATTATTAAAATAAATAATATTGGGATAAGAATAACCTTATATAGGTTTAGATGTAAATTTACAGAGTAAGTTATATGATTAAATTATGCAATGTTGACGAGGTTGAGGAGGGAATACCATTATGTGTTGAGGTGGAAGACTATCCGAAATTAGCTGTATATAATATTAACGGTACCTTTTACGTGACTGACAATCTTTGTACCCATGGTAATGCTTTGCTTACGGATGGGTTTCAGGAAGGTGATATTATTGAATGTCCTTTTCATGGTGGCAGTTTTTGTGTAAAAACAGGAAAGGCAATCAATTTACCATGTGAAGAACCGCTAAAAGTGTATAAAATTCACGTTGAGAATGGTGAAATTTTGTTGTTGAAAAATAAATAAAATCAGTGTTGTTATCAAGAATAGTGTAAAAGATTTTATGGATCATGACGTTGATACTTGTTTTACTAACTGATTGTTAGGTTTGTGACTTCGAAATATGAGATCTCTAAATATGTGGGATTTGCATACGATGGTTGGTGATATACCACTTGATGTATTCAGATCAGGCATATAAAAATGTGGATAATTTCTCTGGATTGATTATTATTTGGCACTGGATATGCTAAATAATTTCCAACATGTGGTGTGATAATGGATGAGCTTCGAGAATTAAATTTCAAACTTTTGACTGTATTTGATTCAGTTATGCGCAATCGTAGTATATCGAATGCGGCTAAGGAACTTGGTATAAGCCAACCCTCAGTAAGCAGCCAATTAGCAAGGCTGCGGGTTGTTCTTGATGATGATCTTTTTATACGAATAAGCAATGGTGTTTTGCCTACTACTTTTTCCGAATCCCTTCACCCTTATGTCTGTACTGTCTTACAGTCTTTGCAGTATGGGATTGATCAATCAAGAAAATTTGACCAGGCTAAGGAGAAAAGAACATTTACGCTCATTATGACAGATATTGGGGAAGTAACTATTCTTCCTGAACTATTGTATAGAGTTAATAAAAAAGCCCCGAACATAAGTTTGCGTACAGTCAATCTGGCCCCATCCGAGGTCCCTGAAGCATTAAAAAGCGGTTTTGCAGATATGGCAATTGCTTATATGCCTGATCTTGAAAGTAATTTTTATCAGCGTCATCTTTTTGACACGGGCTATATCTGCATTACTCGAATTGGACACCCCCTTGCTAAACCAGGATTTACAAAAGAAGATTTTGAATCGGCCAAACATGTTGTTGCGGAGGCTCAAGGCACAGGCCATCTTCAGTTTTTGGAGAAGACTTTTGCGAAACTTGGAGTGCATAGAACCGTTGGTGTAAGTGTACCTCATTTTATGTCTATGCCATATCTTGTGGCTAAAACAGACTTAATCGCAACTGTTCCACGTAATATTGCTTATGCTTTTCGTTACAAATTAAATATCTGTGTGCTTAAGCACCCAATAGATCTTCCGACTATAGATGTAAAACTGTTATGGCATGAGAGATTTAATGGTGACCAAGCAAACCAATGGTTGCGCGAGGAGACCTATCAAGCTTGTCAGGGTATTGACTGGAAGAGACAAATGGATAATTTATCTTATATTTAACAAATAAATTTTATATGAAAATAATATTTAGTGATGAAAGGAATTCACTTATATGGCACTATTTAGTTTAAAGAATTACAATGCAATCGTTACGGGGTCTTCGCGGGGAATAGGGTTTTCCATATCTAAACATCTCGCAGAACAAGGTGCTAATGTAGTAATTTCATCACGACGGCTTGAATCTTGTATAAGCGCAGCCGACAAAATTAACGAAGCTGTTGGAAGAAAGGCTGCCATCCCGATACAAGCAGATATAGGCAGTAGAGATGATATTTTTCATTTAGCGGAAAAAAGCAGTGAGGCACTAGGCCAGATTAGCACTTTAATATGTAATGCTGCAACATCTACGCATTATGGTCCGTTTTCTGATATTGCGGATGATCAGTTTAGAAAAGTGTTGGAAAATAATATTCTTTCTAATCATTGGTTGATTCAAGCTGTGTCGCCACATATGGTTAAAACGGGTGACGGATCTATTCTTTTAATTTCTTCAATCAGTGCCTTTAAGGCTTATCCTTCGATGGGGGCGTACTCTGTTTCAAAAGCGGCTGAATTGCAGCTAACCAGAAGTTATGCACTGGAATTAGCCGCTAGTAATATTCGCGTTAATGCAATATGTCCCGGAGTTATTGAGACTAACTTTGCCAAGGCAGCTCTTAGTGATGTGGATACAAGGAAAAGATTAGAAAATGATGCACTATTAAACAGGGTGGGACAACCCGATGAAATTGCAGGCGCAGCCATATTTTTTGCTTCAAAGGCGAGTTCGTTTGTGACAGGGCAATTTCTAAACATTGATGGTGGCGCAAGTATTACGTAGCCAGAATCAAATGGCATTAATCACTTTAAAAATGCCTTTTTATGGATCTGTCATTCATTTTTGTATTTAGGAAGTAGCAAGAATAGAAGAGCGGTTACGCCCAAGATAATACAGCAGAGTATCAATATATTAATATACGATCCAAAATTGTCATATGCTGCTCCGTAAAATATAGGTCCGGTCGACGTCCCGACAAGGAATGCTGATAATAGCATCCCATATGTCATGCCAAATGAACCCAATCCAAAATATCGTGATGTTAGATAACCCAATAAATCCAATTCTGCACCAATGCTAATACCGATTAGTATGGCAGACATGTATACAGCGATACCCAACGTCCCGTTGGTTAGCAAGATAATACCAATAGTAGAAATTAATACGCACACCAAGGCTACTCTAGGAGCGAAATATCTATCTATCAGAAAGCCGATTATAACTCTTGAAATGGCGGTTGAAATACCAAGAACAGATGCAACGATAGCAGCTGAACTGGGTTCCATTCCCCTATCAATAAGTAATGGGATAAAGTGTGTCATTAGCCCATAAAGGCTGAAAGACAGTAAGGCAAATATGATGTATAGGAGCCAGAATGTTTTTTGACCCAAAACTTCTTTAAATGTGATGGCTTTATTACCATTTTCTTGTGGTTTATTTTCTGGATCAACTGACTCAACTGGTTCATTTATGTCGCCATCTGGCAGCAAGCCTAATTCGGATGGTTTATTTCGTATGACTAATATGACTAACGGTAATGATATAACTAATACTATTGCCGCTAAGGTATAGTATCCGGAACGCCAACCATATTGATCAATCATATATTGTATCAGGGGAGGGATATAAGCGTACCCGATACCGCTGCCGGCCATAGTGAGACCAAAGGCAAGGCCTCTATACCTATTGAACCAACCACTAACAACTCCTAGATATGATAGAGCAGTTGCCCCGGAAGCGATTGTTCCCATTAATAAGAATATTAGATTTAAGTGCCATAGTTCTGAGACGAAAGCTGAGATTGAGGCAAGCAAGCAACCAAATATAAAAATTGATGGAACCAATACTTCTTTGGCACCAAACCGATCAACAAGCTTCCCTGTCAGGGGTGAGATAATAGCTAAAGACAGAGTAAAAATAGTAAGGGCTACACTGATTTCTGCTCTTTCCCAGCCAAATTCCTGGCTGAGCGGTATGATAAAGAGACCAATGGAGCCAAATGCAAATTGTCCGGGATTTGTTGAAAAACCAAAGCCTGAGGCCAGAACGACCCACCAACCATAAAAAATTTTTGGAACTCTCATTTACTTGCACTACTAAACATGACCGTAATTCCCTGTACACACGGATTTGCTATTCCTTGCATTTTTGATTTTTTACGTATCGACCTTATAAATTTTTATTTATAGATACGTTTTCTTTTTCAAATATCAGTTTTATATTTTCCCGTCAATGCAAAATACGTATATATCAGTAATGCGAAATAAGCATATATCAGTCGCAGAGCTAATATTGCATCAAAATAAATTAGTCAATTTTAAGGGTTTTCTCAAAATCATACCCACATATTTTGTTTAGTATATAAGCATCACACAATGAGGTGTTTTGGGGAGAAATTATTTTTGTCCGCATTGATTAACATTACTTATTGTACCAAAACTTTCTCTATAGGTGCGGCAAACTTCTAGAAACGCTTTTAAAATTGCAGAATTATCATTGGAACGATAAATACAACTTAAATCGATATTCGAATTTTCAGGTAACCCACTCAATGAGCGATAAACTACATTCGGGAGATTCAAAGAAATCGCAGACTCAGGAACGGGGCATATACCAAAGCCACTGGAAACGAGGGCAATTGCAGTAATGACATCGCCGACTTTTTGAGATATTTGAGGGGCAAACCCCATGTCATGGCAGATATTTGTAACCTTATCGATGTAATTGGGTCTCGTTCCTGTTGGATAAAGGATTAGTGGGTTTTCAGCAAGAATACGGGCAGGAATAACGGATTTTTTTGAGAAGGGGTGATCTTCGTTTATGGCGAGGAATAGTTTTTCTGACGTGATTAACTCAAATGAAATATCTGGTAATGGTGTTAGTAAACGATTGAACCCTACGTTGATACGCCTTTGTCGTAAAGCCTCTATTTGTTCAGACTTTTCCATAGTATGTAAAAAAACTTTTACGTCCGGGTGCGAATTTTTAAAGTTGAGTAATATTTTAGGAATATCGTTCATTATACCTGAGCCAAAAATTGCGATGTCCAGTCTGCCTAGCTCTCCTTTTCCTGCGCGTTGCGTACGTTCGGCGGCCCGCTCAATAACGGAACATATATTTCTTGCTTCAATTAGAAAAAGTTCTCCCGCTTCGGTAAGTTCCACTCCTTTAGGGGTGCGGGTGAATAATTGGACGCCTAACTCAGCTTCTAGGTGTTGAATTTGCCTTGTAAGAGGCGGTTGTGTAATGTTTAATAGTATTGCCGCGCGGCCAATATTCTTTTCTTCGGCCACGGCTATGAAATATTTGAGGTTCCGGGGGTTCATTATAAATAATTCATCAGGGTTATTTTTTCTGGAATAATTGCCATGATAATACTTTAAAGGTATTTAAATTAGCTATCAATAGTATAAACAAGTATAATTATCTTCTGGCATGTTTTTTTCATTCTATCAAATATAATTTGTCACATTCAACGGTCAATATCATAAAGGTATTGAGCTGATATTTAAATGGTATTGGACGGTATAGAAAATGTTTCTTATTTTTATATTAGATTAACTTGTTTCGGACTTTAAAATTTGGATCGAAAATGACACCATCTATTGAGCTTAATATTTTTTTTAACTTCAGGAGCCCCTATTGTTATTTGGCTTCAAAAAAAATATTTTCTATCTTTGATGAATTTCATGTCAAAATGGCCTGGAAACCGCTTGGGGGATGGTCAGGTAGGTCTGCTCCTGATAGAGCAAAAACGAAACTGCCCTTGGCCCGGCAAGATGTAATGCGGTATGCGCGTGTTATGGGAATACCTTTTACACCTCCGCCTAAAGATACTGAGCCCACATTAGCGGCTGTAATATCTCTGATTGCTGAGGAGGAAGGTGTGCTTGAGCCCTATGTCGTAGAGATTATGCATAAAGAGTGGGCAGAAGGACGTAATATAGGTGATATAGACGTTGTGTTGGACGTGGGGGCGAAGGTTGGTCTTGATAAAGAATTGATCCAGAGGGCTGTCAGAAACGAGGGTTTGTTCAAAAAATTAGAAAGCAATTGGGAAGAGGCGCAGAAAAAAGGGGTATTTGGGGTCCCAACTTTTGTTGTTGACGATCAGATATTTTGGGGAAATGATCGCATTGATTTTCTAAAAAACCATTTGCGTGAATTGGGGTTAAGAAAGAGATAAAGAATAAATATTATGCGAAGTTAAAATTTTCTTTGTATATTATTTTAATTTACGTCAAAGGCTAACGGATTGATTTTATTGCTATTTGCAATTATAAGGAAATGAAATGTCAGAAAAGGCAATCATGCATTTTATCGATGGTGCATATACAGAAGGCACGTCGAACGTAAAATATCAGAATATCAGCCCCGTTGACGGCTCGGTTATTTGTGACGTTTATGAGGGTAAAAAACCGGAAGTAGACGCTGCTGTAAAAGCAGCGAAAGCTGCGCTCAAAGGTCCGTGGGGAAAAATGACATTAGAGCAACGGGTTGCCATTCTCTATAAGGTCGCTGATGGTATTGTTGCGCGGTTTGACGACTTTCTCAATGCAGAATGTCTGGATACAGGAAAGCCAAAGTCATTAGCCAGCCATATAGATATTCCGCGTGGTGCCGCCAATTTTAAAGTATTTGCCGATGTGGTGAAAAATGTTGCCGGCGAAAGCTTCGTGATGTCAACGCCGGACGGGACAGGCGCCGTGAATTACTCCATCCGCGCGCCAAAAGGTGTCATCGCTGTGATTTCTCCCTGGAATTTGCCCTTACTTCTTATGACCTGGAAAGTGGGTCCTGCGCTTGCTTGTGGTAATACGGTTGTTGTGAAACCTTCTGAAGAAACACCCATGACCACCTCTCTGTTGGGGGAAGTAATGAATGATGCCGGTGTTCCACCGGGTGTATTCAATGTTGTCAATGGATTTGGTCCTGATAGTGCTGGTGCATATCTGACCGAGCATCCCGATGTAGACGGCATTACCTTTACCGGTGAAACAAGAACGGGTTCGGCCATTATGAAAGCAGCGTCAGAAGGGATGCGTGATGTCTCCATGGAAATGGGAGGAAAAAATCCGGCGATTGTTTTTGCCGACTGCAATCTGGATAAAGCGATTGAAGGTGTCATGAGATCGGCGTTTCTAAACTGCGGTCAGGTTTGTCTTGGTACCGAGCGTGTCTTTGTTGAACGTCCTATTTTTGACGAATTTGTTGTCCGGTTAAAAGAAGGCGTAGAGGGTTTAAAACTTGGTGCCCCTGATGATGAAGGTGTCAATTTTGGCCCTCTTATCAGTAAAGAACATCAAGGCAAAGTACTCAAATACTACAATTTGGCGAAAGAATTAGGGGCAAACGTCGTCGTCGGTGGCGGCGTGCCGGAAATGAGAGAAAAATATAAAGGCGGAACGTGGATTGAACCGACGATCTGGACCGGACTTGATGATGATAGCCCGATCATGCGCGAAGAAATCTTTGGCCCCTGTTGTCACATCTCGCCGTTTGATGATGAAGACGAAGTGATCGAACGTGCCAACGATACAGTTTACGGACTTACCTCATCGGTTTGGACGGAGAGTATAACAAAGGGCCACAGAGTGGCGGCACAGATTGAAAGTGGCGTTGTCTGGGTGAATAGTTGGTTCCTACGCGATCTTAGAACAGCATTCGGCGGTGCCAAACAATCTGGTATTGGCCGTGAAGGCGGTGTTCACAGTTTGGAATTTTATACCGAAATGCGCAATATTTGCGTAAAACTCTAAGGATTTAATATGACAAAAGTAAGTTCGTCGGATTTAGCGAAGGCGGCAGAAATGTTACGCAATGCTCATGATACTCATGTCCCCTGTAAGGCCCTTCATGATTTTATTGATGCGGATGATATTGAGGCCGGTTATGCCATACAAAATATTAACACTGACCATTGGGTGAAGCAGGGTCGAAGGCTGGTTGGGCGTAAGACAGGTCTGACGGCAAAATCAGTTCAGAAACAGCTTGGTGTCGATCAGCCTGATTTTGGGATGTTGTATGCGGATATGGCCTATGCCGGCGGCGAGGATGTGCCGTTAAGTAAATTGATGCAGCCGAAGATTGAAGGCGAGATTGCTTTTGTTCTGAAGGATGACCTTGACCAGGAACAACTGACCATCACTGATATTACAAGAGCGATTGATTATGCGGTTGCGGCTATTGAAATTGTCGACAGTCGGATTGCGGACTGGAATATTAAAATCATGGACACAGTGGCTGATAATGCCTCATCGGGCTTCTATGTTCTGGGGTCGGAGCCGCGCAGTCTGTCTGAAATTGATTTGCATCTTTGTGGCATGGTTATTGAACATCTGGGCGAGCCAATTTCTTCCGGTGCTGGTGCAGCGTGTCTTGGAAATCCGTTAAATGCCACATTGTGGCTTGCAAAAACTATGGTTGAGGTGGGGCGACCGTTAAAAGCAGGTGATACGATCCTGTCTGGTGCGCTTGGCCCTATGGTTAGCGTTGATGGTCCCGGTGTTTATGAACTTCGTATTTCAGGGTTGGGTTCGGTGAGAGCATCATTCGTATAAGGGTATATTCTTATCAGTTTATACTTAACTTTTATGTGAGGTTAAAATGGAAAATATTTTAAAACTTTCTAGCTTAAATTCTGAGGCCGCTCTAAAACTTGTGACCGCTGGTCGTGCCTACGCCATGGAACAGGGATGGCATGTTGCTATTGCTGTTGCGGATCAGGCGGGAAATATGATCGCTTACTCACAGGTTGATGGGGCCCCAGCTCTTTGCGCAGTGATTGCGCAGGATAAGGCTTGCACAGCAGCAAGCTTTAAGGTTTCTACCCGTGAATTGGCAGAGAATTTAGAAGGTGAAGCCCCCCGCGTTACAGCAGGGCTTGTGAACTATAGAAGATTGGCTCTATTTGGTGGCGGTGTTCCAGTCATTGTTTCTGGTGAAACGATTGGTGCTGTTGGAGTTTCTGGTAGTAGCGAAAAATGTGATGAAGCCTGTGGTCAGGCGGCAATTAATAAAGTGTTTGGAGAAATGATAAATGTCTAAGATTAAGGTAGCGATTATTGGTCCTGGTAATATTGGCACTGATTTGATGATTAAGATCATGCGGACCAGTGATGTTTTGGAAATGGGTGCTATGGTTGGGGTTGATCCGACATCGGACGGTTTGGCGCGTGCGGAACGGGTGGGTGTTGCGATCACGTCTGATGGTATTGAAGGTTTGCAAAAGATGGCTGTGTGGGACGATATCAAGATTGTTTTTGATGCGACCTCTGCTTATGTCCATAAGCATCATAATGAAGTATGTCGTAAAGCTGGCAAGATTATTGTCGACCTTACTCCGGCAGCTATTGGTCCCTATACGGTTCCGGTGGTTAATCTTGAAGAAAATCTTGATCAGCCCAATGTGAATATGGTCACTTGCGGCGGACAGGCAACGATCCCTATGGTTGCGGCCGTGAGTAACGTTGCTAAGGTTCATTATGCAGAAATTGTGGCATCTGTGTCTTCAAAATCAGCAGGCCCGGGAACGCGGGCTAATATTGATGAATTCACGGAAACAACGGCGCGGGCGATTGAGGAAGTCGGCGGTGCGCATAAGGGCAAAGCCATCATTATTCTGAACCCGGCGGAACCACCGATGATTATGCGGGATACCATCTTTACCTTATCCGAATTAGTGGATGAAAAATTGATTGAAGACAGCGTTGAACAGATGGTTAAGGATGTACAAAGCTATGTGCCGGGCTACCGGTTGAAACAAAAGGTGCAATTTGAACGATTTGGTTCCAATAACCCGCTTAAAATTCCGGGTTATGGTGAGTTTGAGGGTATTAAAACGTCGATATTTCTGGAAGTTGAAGGCGCGGCTCATTACTTGCCGGCCTATGCTGGAAATCTTGATATTATGACCTCTGCTGCTCTTGGAACCGGAGAGAAAATCGCAGCGTTAAAATTTGGTGGGACAGCATAAGGAGATAATGGAAATGACCGATAAGAAATTATATATTCAGGATGTGACATTACGCGATGGAATGCATGCGATCCGTCATATGTACGGCATTGATCATGTACGTGATATTGCCAAGGTCCTCGATGATGCAGGTGTTGATGCTATTGAAGTGGCTCATGGTGATGGGCTTAACGGCACAAGTTTTAATTATGGCTTTGGTGCTCATACGGACTGGGAATGGATAGAGGCTGTAGCAGAAGTCTTGAATAATGCCGTTTTGGCGACCTTATTGGTGCCGGGTATCGGGACTGTTAAGGACCTTCGTCAAGGTTATGAATTGGGCGTGCGGTCGGTGCGGGTTGCTACCCATTGCACAGAGGCTGATGTGTCGAAACAGCATATAGAGAAAGCCCTTGAGATGGGTATGGATACAGTTGGTTTTCTTATGATGTCACATATGATAGGGCCCGAGCATTTGGCGCAGCAGGCAAAACTTATGGAAAGTTATGGTGCAACCACGGTTTATGTGGTCGATAGCGGCGGTGCCTTGAATATGGATGATGTAGCGGAACGGCTAAATGCCTTTGACAAAGTGCTGAAACCTGAAACTGGGCGTGGCATTCATGCACATCATAATTTAAGCCTTGGTGTGGCCAATAGTATTGTGGCGGTTCAAAATGGGGCTATTCGTGTCGATGCGTCGCTTGCTGGTATGGGGGCTGGCGCCGGAAATGCGCCGTTGGAAGTCTTTATTGCCGCAGCGGAGCGCATGGGCTGGAATCATGGTTGTGATTTATTCAAACTGATGGATGCGGCGGAAAACCTTGTAAGGCCATTACAGGATCGCCCTGTCCGTGTGGATAAGGAAACACTCACTTTGGGATATGCCGGGGTGTATAGCTCATTCCTTCGTCATGCGGAGGCGGCAGCGGAGGCTTACGGACTTGATACAAGGGAAATTCTCGTAGAATTGGGAGCACGTAAAATGGTTGGCGGTCAGGAAGACATGATCGTTGATGTGGCACTGGATATCATAAAAAGAAATGAAAGAAAAGAAGCATGAGTAATTTAAATATGATTAATTTGGATAATGTCGCAGAAATTGTTGATGTTGCGGCAAAAACAGCCTCTTCGATCCCTCAGTTGTCTAAAACTGGCTATGATCTTACTCTTGATCTGGCATATGAAGTTCAGCGCCGTTCTGTTAAACGCCGTTATGATCGGGGAGAAAAGGCTGTTGGCATAAAAATGGGCTTCACGTCCCGTGCAAAAATAATCCAAATGGGTCTTGATGGAATGGTTTGGGGACGATTAACAAACAAGATGCTGGTTGAAGACGGTGGCGAGATTGATTTAAAAGATTTTGTTCATCCGCGTGTGGAGCCTGAAATTGCATTTTTACTTAAAAAACCGATTGAGGGTATCGTTAGCCCTGCAGAAGCAATGTTATCTGTTGAGGCAATTGCTCCGGCTCTGGAAATTATAGATAGCCGTTATGAAAATTTTAAATTTAATTTGCCGGATGTTGTCGCGGACAATACATCGACATCAGCCTATGTCGTAGGCCCGTGGGTCAGGCCGGATCTGGATATTACTAATTTAGGCATGATCATGAGTTTCGATGGGCGTCCTGTGCAAATTGGATCCTCAGCTGCGGTGTTGGGGCACCCTTTACGTGCCCTTGTAGGTGCGGCGAAACTTGTGGCAGAGGACGGAGGAAGACTTGAAGCGGGTTGGACAATTATGGCAGGTGGTGCAACCGCAGCCGAAGCTTTAAACCCTGACATTCATGTACGGTTGGAAGTCCAGAACATGGGTTCTGTTGGTTTTAGTGTTATATAAGAAGGAAAGGTCTTTTCGCTCAATTTAATGCTATATTCTATACGTCGTCAGGGCATTGTCAAAGTAAATTATAGCCATTTATTAGCGTAGACTATAGCGTCCAACAATGAGTTATCAATATCGCTATTTCAAAAGTTCACCTGCGATCCATCCCCTGCCACCTACCTGTATGTCGACATACAGGTTGGTATCATAAGCATAACAGCTTAGACAAAAAAATCATAAGACAAGACCACCGTCGAAAGCAGTCATTCAAATAATCTTCACCCCCACGTTAACTTACGCTGTTTCAATAGAGATAATCTCTGTTCACATGAAGTATTTCCCTGTTAATTAGTCTAGGGAATTTTATGGAAACTAATTGTATTTGTTTGATTTTTTGGCTTTAAAATTGCAGAAAGCACGGGTATTTTGATAATTTCCCTGTATTTTCCCTGTTAAATAGGGAAAATCGTTGGAGACTAGTTTGCAGTTGACTGCGTACACCACCATTCATTCTGCTGCGAACTCTAATATTTTGTACCATCGGATTCCCGTTAGATTAGATCGAAAAATTAGAGTTTATGTTATACTTTCTCAGAGTTATGGCGGAAGCAGAAAAATGAAATCATTAATGTTCACGGTTGATCAGAAAATATATCCTTGGTGTGACGCCGTTCTGACATTACGTTGGTTAACGCTACATCGAATTTTTTTGGTTAGAATATTCCATGACAAAGATTTGTAAAAATTGTGGGTGTTGGATATTTTGAATAAATCATTGCAAGATGTATATATACCACTAGCGGGGCTTTAAAACAGATTTTTAATTTCATGAATTTAGCACGGTTTGAAGCACGGTCATGAAAAATAAAATTTAAAATTGTTTATTTATAGTTGTTTAAGAATATGCCAATCAGGCTCATAACCTGAAGGTCGTTGGTTCAAATCCAACCCCCGCAACCAATAAAAAGCCCTTTAATCCAACAGGTTAGAGGGCTTTGTCGTTTCTGGAAAAGACTCAAAAATATAAACGCGGAAGCAATGCGGAAGCAGAAGAATAAGTAATAAGGCGCTGTTAAGCGATCTCGATAATGATATTTGAATGACTGTTTTAGAAAGTAAGTAGACGTTCGGTTGGTTGTTGTATCCATAGATATTAACAATTCATAAATTAAACTATTGTACAATAAGGCCAACTATCTCTTCTGGATTTGACAAGTTAAGTGATCAAGTTCATTATATATACTGCAATATTTTAACACTAAACGGGGATTTAGTATGAGCAACAAAAAGAAAGATGATCTTCTAGATAAAAGCCCAGAACAGTGGATCGAAGAATACAATGATATAATGGAATCGGCTAGTCTGATACCATCTGGCGATGTGAAACATAATTTTCTTGAGGAAGAAACGGTGTTTGCACCTTGGGATAATACCTGTTTCGAGATGACACAGGATAATGTTGAAGCTTCAATCGAAAAAAAATAATCAAAGAGAAAGAGTGGGGGTATCATGGGTAGTTGGAACGAGATACTAATTGAGGTGAACACGAAAGAATCTTCGTTTGATCAGGTTCGAAGAAAGTATCTAAAAGAGCTGAGTGATTATACTAAGCGCAACGTAGTCGCATACTATTCTGGCTGGTTACAACCGAAACCCCATTCAATCTACTCTATTAACGATGATGATAAAAATGGTTTTATGGCTTGTTTTAAAGATTTGGATCGATCTTTAGGGCTTGACTTGATTTTACATTCACCTGGGGGAAATACAGCTGCTACTGAATCACTAATTGTATATTTAAGGGGAATGTTTGGCGAAAACATCAGAACCATCATCCCGCAAATAAGCATGTCTGGTGGAGCTATGTTAGCTTGTACGGGAAAAGAAGTATTCATGGGGAGTCACAGCAATCTTGGACCTATTGACCCACAATTTAAAGGGATGCCCGCAAGAGAATTGCTAAAAGAATTTGAGAGGGCGAAAAAGGAAGTGAGTGCTGATACAAATTTAGCCAACGTATGGATGCCGATCTTATCTCAATATGATCCTACATTACTGCAGATGGCGGCCCATACGCTAAGATGGTCTGAAGAAATCTGTAAGTCAACGCTTGAGTCTGGTATGTTTGTTGGCGACGCTGAGGCGAAAGAAAAGTCCAAAAAAATAGCACATTTCTTGTTAAGTGATGGGCATCATGCCCACGATAGACATATAGATCGAGAAGAATTGCGGGCACACGGAATGAAAATCGTAAATTTGGAGGATGATCAAGATTTACAAGATAAAGTTCTTTCCGTGCATCATGCCTATATGATCACATTTGGCCCTACGAATGCAGTAAAGATCATTGAGAATCACAAAGGATTGGCATTAGTGAGAAATTCTTCACAGCTGCAGCAGATAATGCCTCAACCAATTACTCCGGCAAACATTAGTAAAGTTCAAACTTCAAAGTTGCCTAATTTGACAAAAATCGGATTTGTACAACGGTTGAAATTGGCTGTTCAACTTATTTTCGCTAAGGGCAATTGATTCATCCATACATATAATAACAATTTATGAATTCCTTTAGTTTGTCTTTGACAACGACATTTCAGCCGATTATTCACTATTTTGGTTGTTATCCTTTACTGAGTGACCGTTTTGGGTCGCAAGCAGACACTCAAGGCGGCTAAAAAAGCTTTAGTTTTTGCGCTGCGATATCGGTCTTTTTCAGATAGTCTTCAGAATTTTTACTAATTTCCATATCTATGATTTTTTGAACGATAAATGGAAGGTCATTTATGATCTGCATATCGGTTAACCCTTTTTCTACTGCAACACGTCTTGCATAGGCGGCAAGCATAGTGTTGTTTTCTTGCCTGTATTGCTCTCTCAGCTTATTATTTATGGTTCCGGCGACAAGTCCTGAAGAATTCTCGAATAGAGCCTCCGTGGCGGCTCTCTGAGTCTCTAACCATATGGGATGAAGTGTTGCTCGGGTGACATTGACTGTATCGTAGTTTTGGTCATCGTCTAAATAGCGAATTTTCTCTAAAGCGGCACTAACGACATCACCGAAACTATCTTCGATGCTTTGGAAAGTTCTTAGGCCCCATGTTTCCTTAAGATGGTTTTTATAGGCCCTTACTTCAATGCGGATAACTTGTTTTGATTTGTCTTTTGGGTCGATACCCCAAACATCAAACCAATAGAGGTTCTTTTTCTGAATGGCTTCTCGTCGCTTATCATACATTTGAACCTGAAGATTTGGATTTTTACCCACGGTGACAGTTTCTAAATTACGTCCCCTGAAGGCAAACATAGATTTGTCATCAATATGGCGTCCGCCAATCCAACCTGTTTTTGTAGACATGGGTGGAGCAATGAATTGTTCAGGCCTGATATGAAAGTCTTTCATCAGAAAATCAAAGCAGTAGTCAACACGGTTTATGCTTTCTTGCCCTAAAACACAGCCAAAACCCTTTAACTCCGACAGGGTGATCTCTTTTGCTCTAAAATACCCATGCTGCAACAGCATGGCCGCTCGAGCTTTGACAAGAATATTCCAATCATTGGCATGTGGAGATTTCTTGAAACTGTAGATAGCACCTTGCTTGCCTCTATCGACTATATATGCATACCCACCTTTTTTCCCACTTTGCAAAACAGAGCAAGGAATTTTCTCAGGGCCGAGTTCTATGTAAGAGGGAGCCTTGTCTTTTTGAGCTTGATCTTTCGCACTTTCGAGAAGATTTAATCCTGCAAATGACATGCATCCTTGTTTAGCGTAAATAAGAGTATCAAAACCTGAGCGTAGAAGCGTAGGAGATGACACTATATGTTACCCCTGTAATCATGGAGGGGGGTGTTACAGGGAACCCCCCTTTTTTTAGGAAGAATAGATAAAGGACGCTCGCCACTGGGCAGAGGGGCGGTGCCCCTCTTTCCTTTGGCTTTACCGTCTGGGAGAGTTGAAAAGGAGTGCTCCGCCCACTTTCGGCCCGTTGGGCCTGCCAAGCGGTTCCCCGCGAGCATCCTTGTCAAATCAGAGGCCTGAGCATGTGGAGGGGCCGGAAAAAGAAGAATTTTTCCGATCCTAGCGAACTGTGCATTCATTATGCGACCTCAGATGTCGAGGAAACAAGTTTGCTTTCTGACCATTCGAGAAGATCGCGAAAGCGGTAGCGAACCGAGCGAGACGATACCTTGACGAACTTTGGCCCGCCGCCGCGCATGCGCCAGTTTTGTAATGCCCTTATCGTATAGCCAAGAAATTCCGCCGCTTCTGTTTCATTTACGAGCCTGTCGAAAAAGGCAGGATGATTGGTAGAGTTGAGTTTTATTTGAGTCATGATGCTCTCCTTAAGTTAAAATTGCAGTAAGGAGACATTGCAGCGGAATTAAAACTCTAAATAGAACTATAAAAAGGGGAACAAATTATAGTTTAAATTTTGTTATATTTCAGTTGGTTACGATCAAATTCTTTGGAAATATATTTAATTACGGTTTGTTTTGAATATCCTTTTCCAGTTTGGAAATCTTCGGGAAGATTATTTTCTATATATGAGCGAACGATATAAGCAGCATCTTTTTTGAATAACGTAAAATCTATTTCCCCAATTTCGTTGCACTTCTTATATGCTTTTTCGATGGTTTCTTTTGTAGACGGCCTTCCTGATTTTTTTCTCTGTAAGCGGCGGTGACAAACTAGTCCACTGAAGCGGCGATATT
>TARA_R110002096_G_scaffold12992_11_pt1 | contig 27678 bp, 26 predicted proteins | sample TARA_R110002096 | Tara Oceans TARA_R110002096 (sample SAMEA4397295) | marine metagenome | biome: Polar Biome; feature: [DCM] deep chlorophyll maximum layer (ENVO:01000326); material: water (ENVO:00002006), including particulate matter (ENVO:01000060) such as... | depth 35 m
TCCATCAATACAGGTCTGGCGGATGCGGCGGCCAATAGGGCGGGTGTGCAATTCCTCCGGCAACCGCCAACTTGTGTTTGTCGGCAACATGGATGTCGAAAGCGATGCGCATCCCTTTATCTTTGAGCTCTCGGGCCTTTTTGCCATCAAATACGAAACCGGCCCACTGCTTATCACCGGCAATCAGACAGGGATCAGAAAACAAGCCCTTCAGCTCCGAAATCTCGTCCGCCCCATATTCCTTCGGCAACCTGATGCCGAACAAATGCTCGGCATTGTCAAAGGCCAGATTGCTGTCGTCGCTCAATTTGAAAACATAGAAACATCTCTCCTCTTCAAATTTTATCGAGAGGCATGAACTGTCCTTATATGGCAAGTCCGTTGATGAAGATGCCGCCGTTGAACCCGGAAAACATCCCTTCTCTTGAGCAGCGCGGGCCAGTTTTATAGCCTCCGAGATATCACCGTTGCATTCCTCCGTCCCGATAATGGAATATCGGCCGTCATCACCGTCTTCGATAATTTCCCGATATTCTATTCGCTCGATACTGTGACCTATCCTGCCTCCGATGGGCAAGTGATCATGATCATCGTGTTTTGGTTCAGACTCTGACATATGCTGCCTCCTAATGTTGCATCTTGCTAAGGCTTTTCAGCCATTTGGACCATTCTTCGTTGGTAGGATCGTGCGCCTCCAGCTCTTCCGCCAGAGTTGTCGCAAGCTCAACATATTCGCCCGAGGCAACCATTTCTTCATGCTCGGCAAGACGCATTGCATATCCTGCGTAGGAGCGCATCTGTTGCTCCTGCCAATGCCGGTTTGCCGGCTCCGAGGCCACGATTTCGTCGATTATCCTGATATGGCTTGCAAGCATTTTCAACCCTTCCTCAACATTGTCCAGCGCGATATCCGCATCGGCAAGCCAGGCATATCGGATCGCAAGATCAAGTCTCGCAGTATGGCTTTCGGGCCGAAGCTTCGTCAGTTGTTCCGCCTGGTCCAGTGCTTTTTGACAATGCATCTTTGCCCGTTGCACATCTCGACCTTGCAACAAATAGGAAGAGCATAAATTGGCATTCGAATAGGACGATTCCTGAAGCAATTTCGCGGCATCAGCCGATCCCTTATCGATTGCTTGAACGAGTTTCAGACTTTCATTGTAATGCGCCAGCGCTTTGGTGAATTGACCCTGGTGCTCGTACCAGCCGCCAATCGCATTCCTGCTTTGCGCGTGATCGAGCTGACGTTTGGAATTTTCTGGTTCTGCCAGCAAAAGCGTTTCAGTGATTCTCAGCCCTTTCCGATATTTTGTCAGCGCCGATTCTGAATCGCCCCGCCGTTCGTCATCTTCAGCCATCAAACGCAGAATCGACGCCTGCAGTGGCGAGAGCTCATCCTGTTGGGAATAATGATCCATGGCGCGCTTGTTCACGCTGTCCATGATTTCGAGCCGGCCGACATCATCCATTTTTTCCCGCAAATCGGTCAGCATATATTCGACCAGTCCCTCGGCTTCGGCCTGCTGGCGCTGCGCTTCGTTGCGCGACTGGATTGCGAATATTGTCATCCCGATCATGACTAGCAGCGCCACCAGCGCGCCGCCCGTGACCGCCATCACGCGGCGGATGCGGCGGCTCGCATCGCGCTGGACCAGCGCGTCGAGCGGGACTTCGGCGATGCCGGCAACAATCTTCAGAAAACCCAGCCGCCAGCCATCACCCTCCTTGCGCAGGTCAGCGGCGAGCGGCTCGGCTCCCTCCAGCAGCGATTCAGGGAACGCCTCCTCCGGCTCACCGCGCACCAGCGCTGCCAGCACCGGCCGACCGGGATGCAGCGCCCGGAACAGCGCGATTTCCCGCGCCACCCAGATCGACGCCCTGGCATCGGGAGAGCAGATCACGATCAACGCCTGCGACCCCGCCAGCGCCCGTTTCACCGATTCAGAGAGATCCGCCGCCGCAGGCAGGTCCTCGCGATCGCGAAAAATCCGGCCCAGACGACCGTCGTCCGGAGCGGACGCTTTCCGATCCCGGAGATGGGCCGGCAGCCGATAGGTCTCGATTTTCCTGTGCAGCTTTTGCGCGACGGCGGCATCGGCATGGCTGTAACTGACAAATGCGCGAAAATGCGCCGCATGCGGATCAGATTTCTCCGTGTCTGCCAATTTTGCCCCGCGATCGAATGTTCAGACGACATTTGCCCGATTGCCTGATGTAAAATACTATCGTCTTTCGGGAATGCTGTCACGGAGTAAAGTTTTTTCGAGGCGCCGAGCGGCAGGTGACTGCGGCTTGGGGCCGAGTGTGCCCGTGCTCGTCGTGATCCGCCAAATTTCGCTCGACTAACGGCGCTTCCGGCTCAAATATCGAGCCCCGGCGATGATACAAATCCTAAGAAATGTAGATTGCGTTTCGAGGCCCAGGTGGGGTCAAAGCATCTGAGTTTTGTGAACGGATGACGGCCACGGAGGGATTCGAATTAAAATGACTAGCCATTGAAATCATGGTATAATATATTCGACAAATCCAAAATCCACCCCGCTACATACCCCGGCTTCCAATTGGCTGCGCGTTCGCCCGCTTTGCGCCCATAGCACGGAACCGCTTAGCGGTATTGGATACTGGATTGTCGTACCATTTTATAAATGCGCTTTGAGCATTGCGGAGGCGTTATTTAAACGTGTGATATCAATCAAACATCGTTGCCAATCATTTACATGATGTCTACCGAGCCAAGGAACGTATGTTTCAAGATAGGCTGATAGACATTGTCTTTTGCTATAGAAGAATTTTAGATGGCCAGAACTGTAACTAAAAAATTTGATAGGCTTCGAAATCAACTAAGCGGAGATAATGCCCGCTTTTATGCTTTTGCAGCGTTTCTGACGCTCGTGTTTTTCATGGGCGGCAGCTCGCGTGATGATGTGCAGTCGCTGGTGTTTCTTCGTCCATTGGCCGTGCTGTTTGGTGCTTATGCTTTGACGTGCATGGACCGCGAAGCATGGAAAGGCAGGACGTTCCCCCTCTATATTGCGTTGGCCCTCGCCGGGTTGATGGTATGCCAATTGATCCCGCTTCCGCCACATATCTGGACGGCGCTACCCGGGCGACAAATTTTCGCCGACATTGCCGATTTGGCCGGCATTGTTCAGCCTTGGCGGCCGTTAACGCTCTCGCCATCTCGTACGTTGAACAGTCTTTTTTCACTGGCTATCCCAATTTCGGCGATGATGCTCTACTTTAATCTTGATGCACAGCACCGGAAGCAAGCCATCACAGTCATTATCACTCTATCAGGAATCAGCGCTTTTTGGGCTACGTTGCAGCTGACGGGATCTGCGCGCGGCCCTCTCTACCTTTACAATATAACCAATAATGGCCAAGCAGTAGGTTTGTTTGCCAATCGTAATCATCAGGCAGTTCTGCTGGCAGCAACAATCGTCATGCTTGGTTGGTATGGCGCTTCGCACGCTATTGCAGCCAAATTGTCGGCATTAAAATTTTACAGCAGCATTGCCGCAATTTTCGTGATTATCCCATTGATTTTCATTACCGGCTCACGAGCGGGTTTGATTCTCATGGCCCCCGCATTGGTTACTTCGGCAATATTGATGTATTTCGGTCGTTATATGATCGAAGCCCAACCCTCCGTAAAAAACAGGTACACCCGAACAAAACGGCTCACATCACGCCAGATTATATTATTTTCAAGTATCGTCCTCGTCGTGATAATGGGAGGGCTGTCCCTCTATTTTGCACGATCCCTGGCGTTTGATCGACTTTTCGACCGGGGCGATGTCGAAGAATTACGCAGCCAGCTTGTACCAATACTGACAAGAATGATCGGCGATTATTTTCCGTGGGGAACCGGTTTTGGCAGTTTCGAGCATGTTTACCGGATATATGAACCGCTGGAACTGTTGAATCCGACTTATCTCAATCAGGCCCATAATGATTGGCTGCAGTTTCCCATCGAAGGCGGTCTCCCAGCAATATTAATCGCCGTCGTGGCAGCTGCTTGGGCCTCTATAAAAATTTCCAAATTGGCCAAAAACTGGCGTTACTCCCGTTACGCAAAATATAGAGTGCTTATGGCGACAATGGTCATGCTAATATTCTTGGTGGGTAGCATCGGAGATTACCCGCTACGCGTACCGTCCTTGATCGCCCTATTTGCGGTGATTGCATGTGCATTGGGCGACAATATGGACGATGTTCAGCGCAATACGCTGAAAGCCAAAACATAAGCTCTTCATATTTTCTTTGAGCACGGCTCGTCTATGAGCGGTTTACGCAATAAATTGTTTCGTCTAACGAACTTCAGAACCTACGGAAATTATCGAATATGATACAGCGCCTTTCTATCTTATTTTTGGCTCTTCTGTTATCTGCATGCGGCGGGTCGACCATACTTGGCGGCAGCCCCAACGTAACGGTCGTGTCCAGTGAGGGGCTTCCTGAGCCCACGCGAGTGGACTTGCTAAGCTCCAATCGCCCCTATCTTATCGGACCGTTTGATAAGCTCAAAATCGATGTCTTTGGTATCGAGGATTTGAGCAAGGAAGTTCAGATTGATGCCAGCGGCCGCCTCTCGTTCCCATTAATCGGTGTGGTGGAGGCTTCTGGCCTTACGCCTGGCGAACTGGCAAATGAACTAGAAAGACGTTTGCAGGGCCGCTATGTTCGCGACCCTCAGATCACGGTAAATCTAGAGGAAACCGTCAGCCAAGTTATTACGGTTGACGGACAAGTGGAAGAACCCGGGCTGTATCCCGTTATTGGCCGTATGACCCTGATGCGGGCAGTCGCGACCTCCGGCGGCACATCCGAATTCGCAAAGCTAGACGATGTCGTGATTTTCCGAAGCGTCAACGGCGAGCAAATGGCTGGTCTATATAATCTGAAAGCCATTCGCCGGGGCGCTTATTCTGATCCGGAAGTCTTTGCCAATGACGTCATCGTCGTGGGTGATTCCCAGGCGCGTCGGTTATTCCGCGACCTGATTCAAGCGTCTCCGCTGATCACCACTCCGCTGATCATATTGTTTAGAAACTAATAGATGGTACACATAGTCTGCGTATGAACAACATTTCTTCTAGCGATGGTCAGGGCATTTTTACTGATACCGATCCCTATTCCGATATGGATCATGAAACCCCGATATTGATTCAATATTGGCAAGCAGCATTGCGTCACAAGATAGCCATCGCCATTATCCTTGCTGGATGCATCTCACTCGGCATTATTGCAACATTGCTAATGACGCCATATTATACGTCAACGGCGACGGTTGAAATTAATCGCGAACAGGATAAGGTGACAAATGTCGAAGGCGTAACGTCATCCGACAGTGCCGGCCAGAATCTTGAATTTTATCAGACACAATATTCGCTACTGGAATCACGCTCCCTTGCCGAGCGTGTTGTGCGCGCCCAAAATCTCGCGGCAAAAGACAGTTTTTTCGAAGCCTTCAATGTCGACCCGGACAATAGCGGCCTGTTGACAAATGATTCCAAGGCTCAATCTGCCGCGCAGCGCAACGCGCGGTTCAAGCTGGCGGCAGATATTCTGCAGGAACATATCAGCATTTCGCCGATCCGTGGTTCCAGCCTGGTCGCGATTAATTTTGAAAGCCCGAGTGCAGCCCTGTCTGCGCAAATCGCCAACACATGGGTCGAACAATTTATCGCGTCGAACCTTGACAGGCGATTCAGTTCGACCGCCGATGCGCGAAAGTTTCTTGAAGAGCAGTTGGCCGATCTCAAGCAAAAACTCGAAGATTCCGAGCGCAACCTGTCGGCCTATGCCGACAATAAACAGATTATCACATTGTCTTCAGAACAGACGGCAGACGGGAAAACGGTTTCCCAAAAAACGCTGGCCTCAGCAAATCTTGAAGCATTGAACGCCGCCTTGGCGCAAGCAATCGCCGACAGGATTGCTGCAGAAAGTGAAGCAAGCGGCCGTACGGGCAACAAGAATGCCCTCACCAATGTTGCATTGAATAATCTGCGTGAAGAACGGGCAAAAATTCAATCCGAATATGCCAAGTTGATGGTCCAGTTTGAGCCGGAATATCCGGCTGCTAAAGCGCTCGCCACGCAGATCGCGGCACTTGACAAGAGTATCGCGGCCGAAGAAACCCGTTCCCGCACGGGTACGTCCGCACGCTATCAGGAAGCGCTGGACCGCGAGCAGCAACTGCGCGCGCAGGTCAATGGCCTGAAAAGTCAGTTCAGTGGCGAACGGCGCGATTCCATTCAATATAATATATTCCAGCGCGAAGTGGACACAAACCGGCAGCTTTATGACGGGTTGCTGCAACGCTACAAAGAAATCGGCGTGGCTGGGGTCGGAACGAATAATATTTCTGTCGTCGACCGCGCCCAGCCACCGGAGCGACCATCGAGCCCCAAGCTGTTGCTCAACATCGCTCTGGCGATACTGACGGGCTTGGGTCTAGCTGCTGCCTACGTCTTCATAATGGAGCAGATTGATCAAACGGTGAAGGACCCGTCGGATCTCAAATTCAAACTCGGGATCGCACCGCTGGGCTCGATCCCAAACCTAGGCAAAGAAGATATTCTTCGCTCTCTCGACGACAAAAAATCTGTCGCCTGGGAAGCATATCTATCGATCCGCACAAGTCTGGCCTTTCTCACAGATCACGGCGTTCCGCGATCATTCCTCCTCACCAGTACGCGGCCGAATGAAGGCAAGAGTACGTCTGCGCTGGCCCTCGCTGCGGTTCTTGCTAGTACAAAAAAGCGGATATTGTTGATTGATGGCGATATGCGCAATCCTTCGTTGCATAAAATGCTGAATGGCAAGAATACAAATGGTCTCAGCAATTATCTGGCGGGAGATGATGATTTAGAGAATTTGATTAACCGTGATAACCAATATGGTTTTGATGCGATGACCGCAGGCCCTATACCGCCTAACGCCGCAGAATTACTCAGCAGCACACGGATGCATGAACTGGTTACTAAGCTGTCCGAAACTTACGATACGGTCATTATCGACGCACCGCCTGTGCTGGGATTGGCCGATATTCCTCTACTTGCAGATTCTGTGGAAGGCGTAATTTATACTATTGAGGCGGGCGGCGTTAAACTTCGGGGCGTTCAAGCGGCCATTCAGCGTGTCCGTAGTTCGCATGCGCATATTTTTGGAGGCATAGTCACGAAGGTTCAAGCCCAAAATAGTGGTTATGGTTACGGCTATGCGTATGAATATAGCTATGGCAGTAAAGCATCTGAAATAGCTTAGTCTGGCGATAATTAGGTGTCATACGATGGTGAGAAATAGCATTATCTGGATTATTGGCTTTGTGATTGCCATAACGTCCGGCGTAACGGCTATGGGTGCGATAGCGAAAAATAAAGCACCAGAGCTTGCTATCATTCTTTCCCCGACGAACGGATTTGCTGCTGAAAAAATAGCATCAAATTCTATGAATACTGCCATTGCAGGAAATTCAGGGCATTTTCCTGATAATGTTAGTCCCAACGCAACCGAATTTGCGCGGTCGGCCTTTATTGCCGAACCTATAACGCCAGAAGCAATCGCAATCCTTGCCCTTGGTGAAGCAGGCAATGAAAAAGACAAGCTCATGAGTGAAGCATTGTTGCTCTCGCGCCGGCAACCCCTGGTAACTGCGTGGATGATCGCCGATAGCGGTGTTCGCGAAGATATGCCTGCACTTTTGAGCCACTACGACGCGATGTTGCGTACAAGCTCTTCTGCTGCGGTAGTCGTAATTCCAGTATTGGCAAAAGCGCTCGCCAACGATGATTTTGTGCCACCCTTTGCCAGTCTGCTAGCAAAACAGCCGCCTTGGGCTAACCAGTTCTGGAGAGCAGTCGTTGATACTCCAGAAGCTTTAGGCAATGCAGCGCGCTTAAGGGAGATGGTCTACAAGCCAAATGAAAACGATAATATTTATTACGACGCCCTTCTCATTCGCGCACTTGTCAATAATCAGCAATTTGATGCTGCGGAAGCGTTATACTATCATCTAGAAAGTCAAAATCGGGGCTCCTCCCTGCTAAAGAATGCCTCGTTCACAATGGAGCCGGAATATGCTCCAATAGACTGGCAGTTATTCTCTACCGGTGAATATGGCGCAGTGGTTACCGACGGAAAGCTCCAACTGAGCGCGATCCGCAACTCCGGCGGCCTGTTTGTTCGCCAACTTGTGAAATTACCGGCGGAGATAGTGACTATGGGTATTAACCCCGGTGATCCTATACCCGACAATGCCGAAATCATCGTCAGCCTGAAATGTGCCCAAACAATAAAAGACGCACCGCAGACAATTAGGATTCCTCTAAAAAGACAAATCACTAATCTCCAAATAGATAACAAAAGTTCAGGATGTAGCTTTTATTGGTTTGATATCACCGGCCACGCTTCTGGTAATGGAGATGGTTTTGATGTTGCTCTAGATTCCATCTCATTACGATAGAATATGAATGGCAATGAAACGTATAATCGATCTCGTTCTGGCCCTACCGGCACTTCTGATACTACTCCCCGCAATGCTTTTGGTAGCTATTCTCACTCGTATCTATCTTGGCAAACCTGTCTTGTTCATGCAGGAAAGGCCCGGCTTAGACTGCCGACCTTTCAACCTTGTCAAATTTCGCACGATGAAAGACGCCGTTGATGCCGATGGGCATTCCCTGCCAGACGCAGAGCGTCTGACCCGCTATGGGAAGTTCTTGCGCAATACGAGCCTGGATGAATTGCCCGGACTCTGGAACGTGGTGAAGGGCGACATGACCCTTGTTGGCCCGCGTCCCTTGTTGATGGAATATTTACCCCTTTATACGGAGGAGCAGGCGCGCCGGCATGACGTTCGACCCGGTATTACCGGCTGGGCCCAGGTCAACGGCCGCAACGCGATCAGCTGGGATGACAAATTCGCAGCTGATATTTGGTACATAGATAATCAGTCATTGGCCTTAGACCTCAAGATATTGCTGATGACCATTAGCAAAGTGCTGAAAAAGGACGGAGTGAGTGCCGAAGGCGAAGCCACGATGCCGAAATTTACGGGGACTTGGTCGTGACGGCATCAATTATCTATGGTATTTACGGCGCATCTGGGTGCGGGAGAGGGGTCGCCCCCCTGCTTCAGGAACAACTGCACAACCAAGGCAAAATCGAAATAGTGTTTATTGACGATGGATGTGTGGGAGATACTGTAAACGACCTCCGGGTTTTAACTTACGAGGAATTCTTGCGATCAAAGTTTAACCGGAAACAAGTTACGATAGCTATTGCGGACGCAGCAATACGAAAACGACTAGCCGAGCGCTGCGTTGCTGATGGGCTTAGATTTTATACGGCTAAGTCGCTTCAACATATAACTATGAAAGATGTCGTGGTCGGCGAAGGAGCAATATTTTCTCCGTTCACCGTGGTTACCAGTAATATTCGAATAGGTTCACATTTTCACTGCAATATTGGAAGCTATGTTGAACACGACTGCGTGATCGGCGATTATGTGACCTTTGCGCCGGCCGTAAAATGCAATGGTAATGTCCACATCGGTGATGGAGCCTATATTGGTACTGGAGCAATATTAAAGCAGGGCACGCCAGAGAAGCCGCTGGTGATTGGTGCCGGTGCGACCGTTGGGATGGGGGCTGTTGTTACAAAAGACGTGGCGGCTGGATCGGTCGTTGTCGGTAACCCGGCAAAACCCTTGATTAAATAGAGTTTGATAAAGCCCTATCGCGCTGCTTTCTCAAACGATTTGCGAACGGCCGTACAATAACCTTCGAGTTGCTCTTCCGTGATAGTAGGATGTGTCAGAAACATGATACTGGTCTCTCCTAACTCTTTCGCTACTGGCAGGCGTTGTTCTGGCCGCCAGCCAGTCCCATCAAACGCCTTTTCCAGATATACTTCGCTGCAACTCCCCTGAAATGCCGGATAGCCTTGGGCGACTATATCTTCGATGATCCGATCTCTTGTCCATCCTGATTTGAGCCCTCCCGGCCTAATATACCCGTATTGCCGGTAATAAGCGTGAGTGAAGCCAGCACCGGGATCGGGCACTCTCACGGTGTCAGGGAACGCATTTAGAACATCTTGCAGTGCGTGCGCGTTCCGAGTGCGAAGAGTAGTCCAATTCTCCATTCGCGCCAGCTGAATTCTTCCGATTGACGCCTGCATTTCTAGCATGCGCCAATTTGTACCGAAACTTTCGTGCAACCAGCGGAAGCCTGGCGGGTGTTGGCGATCATATACTGCATCCCAACTTTTACCGTGATCTTTATAAGACCACATGCGGCCCCACAATTCTTCGTCATTGGTCGTGACCATGCCACCTTCGCCGCCTGTGGTCATGATTTTGTCCTGGCAGAACGACCAGGCCCCCACATGTCCTATGGAACCGACCATCGCATCATCAACCTTACCGCCATGCGCCTGCGCACAGTCCTCAATGACGAACAGATCATGCCGCTTGGCGAGTGCCATGATACCATCCATATCACAGGGCCAACCGCCAAGATGGACCGGGATAATAGCACGGGTCTTATCGGTTATGACTTTCGCGATGGTAGATGGCGTAATATTACCGCTATTAATGTCCACATCGGCAAATATCGGGACTGCCCCCGCTGATACGACTGATGAAACAGAGGCGATGAACGTGCGGGGGGTGACGATCACCTCGTCACCGGGACCTATGCCTAAGCCTTTGAGGGCGAGATCTAGAGCCAGTGTACCATTGGCCAGGGCTATGGCTTTTGGTGTGCCAACCCATGTCGCGAACTCGTGCTCAAAGGCGCGTCCAATTCCACCGGTCCAGTAATTGACCTTATTGGATAAAATCACATCCCGACAAATTTCCGCTTCGCTATCTGTAAAGCTTGGCCAAATAGCAAAGGTTTGCGTTTCAGACATTTTCTAATCCCAGCTAGAAGTAAGCCGAATTCATAGCCTCTTATAATTTGGCTGCAACAGCTATTGTTGAAGAGTGACATTAACAAAGCAATGCGAATCGCATCATAGCGAGGGCAAAATAATCCGCTATCAGATGCTAGCCGCACTGCCCTGCCTTGATTGTCCGCTTCAATTCAAAAGCTCCTCAACTAATCTAGAAAAAGATTAAACTCAAAAAAAATAGCGGTTTCGCAAGTTTTCTAAATCCGTTAAGGCTTCGTTGCTTTTTACGTCTTCGCAATTCGTAACGCTGCTCCAAGAGATCAAATGTTAAGAAGGAAAATCGGAGCTTTATGACCAAAGTGCTCTTAATATTCGGCACCCGGCCTGAGGCCATTAAGATGGCACCCGTATATCGCGCCTTAAAATCCATGCCCGAGTTCGACGTCAAAATTGCCGTTACCGCACAGCATCGTGAAATGTTGGACCAAGTATTAAAGCTTTTTGATATTATCCCCGATTATGACCTTAACGTTATGAAGCCAGGCCAAGGCCTGACCGAGATTACAGCATCCGTACTCGCTGGCTTAAAACCTATACTCCAAGACTTTTCCCCTGATCTTGTCTTGGTGCATGGAGACACCACGACCACGCTGTCCGCGTCTCTCGCCGCTTATTATCAGCGTATTCCGGTTGGCCACGTGGAAGCAGGGCTGCGCACTGGCAATATCTATTCGCCTTGGCCAGAAGAGGTCAATCGAAAAGTCACTGGGGCAATCACCCAGTTGCATTTTGCGCCGACCGAAAAGGCGCGCGCGAACTTGCTGGAAGAAGCTGTGTCATCCTCTGCGATATACACCACCGGAAACACTGTTATCGATGCCCTTCTTGAAGTTGTGGCGCGGCTCGCAGCCAATCCACAGCTTAGTGCCCAAATGGATGAGCAATTTGGTATCGATTCAGCGCGCCGCATGGTCTTGGTCACGGGCCATCGCCGAGAAAGCTTTGGCGACGGATTTGAAAGAATCTGCGATGCGTTAGCCGTTTTAGCACAGCGTGAGGATGTGCAGATCATTTATCCGGTTCACCTTAACCCCAATGTTAAAGGGCCGGTAGAAACAAAATTGGGTAAACTTCAGCGTGTTTCATTGATCGAACCGCAAGAATATCTCCAATTTGTCCATTTAATGCGCCGAGCAGATATTATATTGACCGATTCGGGCGGCGTTCAAGAAGAGGCGCCGTCTCTCGGCAAGCCTGTGCTGGTGATGCGCGAAACAACCGAACGGCCCGAAGCTGTTGATGCTGGCACCGTTAAGCTTGTTGGCACGGACGCGGATTTGATTATACGCGAGGCAACCACATTATTAAATGACCCAGCGGCGTATGAAACCATGTCGCGCGCACACAACCCTTATGGTGACGGCAAGGCCTCAGCCCGCATTTGTGCTGCCATTAGTACCTTTTTCAAAAGCTTGCCGGAACGATAAAATGAACAACCCCCTTTTTAAGCGCATTTCCATCATCGGGTTGGGCTACATTGGCCTACCGACAGCGGCGATGTTTGCTTCCCGCAAAATCGAGGTGGTTGGCGTGGATGTTAATCAGCATGCGGTTGACACTATCAATCGCGGCGACATCCATATCGTAGAGCCTGATCTCGACATGGTGGTCCATGCAGCGGTGTCAGAAGGCTATTTGCGCGCCACAACCATTCCCGAGCCAGCAGAGGCGTTCCTCGTTGCAGTGCCAACGCCTTTCAAGGGTAATAATCATGAACCGGATCTCTCCTATATAGAGTCAGCGGCTCAGGCCATCGCACCTGTTCTGCAAGCGGGCAATCTAGTTATACTCGAATCCACCTCTCCTGTGGGGGCAACAGAGGCCATGGCAGGGTGGCTTGCTGAGGCGCGTCCTGACCTTAGCTTCCCGCAAACGCACGACGAAGAGTCAGACATTCGCATAGCCCATTGCCCTGAACGCGTTCTGCCCGGCAAGGTTATGCAAGAGCTCATTACCAATGACCGCGTTATCGGCGGCATGACAACACGATGCTCAGAACTCTCTGCATCACTTTACAAATCATTCGTGAGCGGAGAATGCGTTATCGCATCAAGCCCGCGCGTCGCGGAAATGGCGAAACTGACAGAAAACAGTTTCCGCGATGTGAACATCGCATTTGCTAACGAATTGTCGTTCATCTGCGACAAGCTGGATATGGATGTGTGGGAATTAATCGCGCTAGCCAATCGCCACCCGCGCGTAAATGTGCTTCAGCCCGGCCCTGGCGTGGGTGGTCACTGTATCGCAGTGGACCCATGGTTCATCGTCTCCTCCGCGCCTGAAGAAGCCAAGCTTATCCGCACAGCCCGCGAAGTGAACAACGCCAAGCCCAGGTGGGTGATCCGCAAAGTGCAAGAGGCCGTCGGTGCGCATTTGATGGAGAATCCGAGAAAAACCGCCGCTGATGTTGCTCTCGCAATTTATGGCCTGGCGTTTAAGCCGGATATTGATGACTTAAGAGAGAGCCCCGCGCTGGCGATTGCCCGCGAACTGGCGGGTATCCATGATGGCCCTGTCTCGATTATCGAGCCGAACGTCGACGAATTACCCGGTGGGTTAAGCGCTGCAAAATTGATTGCGCTCGATGAAGCCGTAGCCGACGTGCATGTTATGCTGGTAGATCATAGTAAGTTCAAAATCGCTCAACGACCGGATGGAAGTATCATTGACGCGCGGGGGGTTTGGCGGTGACTTCGATAATTCTCATCGGAGTTATAATATCTTACGGTGCGATCCAATTTCTTGAGTTGACCGCTGTGCTTGCCCGTATCGCTGGCATCAAGACGAACGCGATTGTAACGGGCTATAGTATACAACAATCTGTATATATGCTTACTCGGTTCTTTATGATTGCCTTGCTACCTCTCCTTGGTCTTGTTGTGGATATGGGTACAGATAAAGATGCTTTTGAAATTACAGCTCATCTTAGCCTTCTGATGGCCACACTTTTTGGTGTTATTCCGCTTATTTTTTCAAATAAAATAATATCATATTATTGCTCAGTAATAAATAAATATCAGCTTGGCGGAAGTTTCATTAAATCTTTTCTTGTGCCCTTTAAAAATTTGACATCCGATAAGAGGCCGTCCTTCACTCAGATCATTCGCAACAAAAACTCTCGCGCAACATTGCTTCAATCGAATTTCGTTTATCTGATTTATTCGACAGGAATATTCGTAAGTTTCTATATGGCGTTGATATTTAACGAGTATAGGGCTTCCATAAGTCAAATGTCGGGCGTGGTGAACGCATTTGGCGCGGTTCTTCTCACATTTGTAGTCGAACCCCGCATCTCTCGCTCGATAGATACGAAAAGCAATGAAGCTACAGAAATGATATTCGCCCTATTTTGGGGGCGCATCCTCGCTACCGCATTTTCAGGCCAATGCTTACTTTTAATCCTATTTTCTCTAACATAGGGCGCTGCATATGAAACTTTGCTATATTGCAAATATTAATAGCCCGCATGTGGGAGAGTGGCTCGAAGCGCTCGATGGGCGCAGTGCCATAGCGTTTGCGACAATAGAAGATACTATTGATGGAGAAAAAATAGGCAAAGCCAAAATTTCGATTGATGAGATAATACGTCCGCCGAGGATTTTTCGTTTTTTGCCTAAACAACTACGATATATAATCTTGGGTATCCAGTTAAGGCTAAAAAATAAAGAAACGTATGCCTTTCATGCGCATAATGCCTCGGGATATGGTCTGACCGCAGCACTTTCTGGGAAACCATATTTACTTACAACTTATGGAAGCGAGGTTTTTCATTCTCAGACAAAATCAAACCTTTATAACTATTTGGTCCAATTCGCGTTGCAGCGAGCGGTAAAATTGACCGCGACGACGAAGGCGATGCAGGCATATCTTGAAAAGCACTTCTCAGTACCGCCAAACAAAATTGACGTATTCTCGCTAGGCGTAAGCAATGCTTTTTTTTATACTCATCCTCGAGCCAAATCATTCGATACTACGCAAGGGCCTGTATGGTTCTCGAATAGACGGATCCTGCCACTTTATCGAACACTTGAAATCGTCAAAGCGTTTATTTCTTTCAAATCTAATGGAGGAAAAGGGTCTCTAATTTTGCTGCAAGGAGATGCTGAAGGCGAATATTTTGATCAGGTTATTTCACATATCGCGAGTCGCAGCGACATTCGCCTCGTCCGCGGATTTGTAGATACAGATACAATAATCAATTTGCTGGATGAGGCCCATTTCACAATCTCAATTCCCAAAACCGACCAGTTATCATCATCAATTTTAGAGGCGATGGCTAGAAAATGTATCCCCATTTTGGCGGATCTCGAAGCTTATAAAGTTTTGGAGGACTGCTCGATAAAGCTTGTTAACTCCGACGGAATACAGGTTCAACTGGAAAAGGTTTTTCACGTCACTTCGACATTTACTCTAAGTCAATACATGGAGCTGACGAACCAATGCTTCGAAACGGTAACGTCAAATTATAATAGAGCTTCTTTAGCAAAAAAATATCATATTAATTTGAGTATATTAGGCGTCAAAGAATGAATCCCCCCACCAAATATCGGCGCGCTTTCTGGGTGATAATAAGCTTACTCTACATGACGCCCTTAGCTATCAATCTGGGCTATGCTGACGATGCTCCTGTGGATTTCGCTATATCAAACCTTATGTTAATCTACCCTGTAGCGATACTTTCTTCTACGAAGTTAATCTCAGAAAATTTCAAAAGAGTAATCCTATATCCGTTATATTTTGTATTATTCGGTGTCATCTCCTCCATAATTAGGGGCGGATCTATCGAAACACTATTGTCGATGGCCTCATTTTCATTGCCTATTTTACACTTAATAGTCGGCGCATGCTTTGCTCTTACAAAAAAGAATATGAATTTCTCTTATTCTTACTTTTCTTATATTATCATCGTTCTTACGTTGGTTTTGTTTGTTAGTGATTTAATTTACGGGAGCTTTCCTCGTGGTTGTGGTTATGAAGGCCGTTGGGGTGGCTGCATAGGTAATTTAGAAGTCTACGGCTTTCCTAATCCGCCCATGAATTTCCTTGCATGTGTATCAGTACTTCTAGGAATTTTTTTAATCAGACCAGTAAAAAAATCTGTTCGAATGGCTACTATCGTGTCATTAGCGATTATTGGTTTCATCTTATTACTTAGCCTATCTCGTTCTGCTGTACTAATATACGTAGTTTCTTTGGGTTTTATAGCTTTTTCGATTTGGGGCGCTCGGTCTCTATTTGCCGTAATAATTATAGGTTTAATTATTGCTTTTAATATAGAAAGCATTTTAGATTCTTTTCTGGTTTCAGGGGTCTTAGCCAGAACAAATACCGCGCTCGCGGCTGGGGATATCTCGACAGGCCGAATTGGTATTTGGATCGAAGCTTTGCATGTGATAGCAAAAGATCCAATTTTTGGGGTAGGCTTTCTATCTTTTTCCAATTTCTCATCATTCGGGACCGCGCATCAACAATATTTAGAAGTATTATTTAAAGTCGGTGCCATCGGCTTTTTTATGTATTTTTTCCCATTAGGCAGGGGTTATAAAGCGGCAATAAATTACTTGCAGAAAAAATACACTGAGGCGCACAGTCCAAAAGAGCAAACGTTGGCCCTCGGATTTGTAAGTTGTGTATTGATAGCGAGCGTTTTTCAACCAGCAATTTCCTATCAAACGCTTGGGAACTTTGTATTTTTCTCAGCAGGTTACTTTACAGGCCGTGTTAGCTACAAGCGAACTAAAAAATGAAACAAATCCTCCAAAACATGTCGTCAGGACAAACTGAACTCTTGGAAGCTCCTGCTCCGCACGCGCGCCGTGGTAGCTTGCTCATTGATACTAGCGTCTCGCTTATCTCTATCGGTACGGAGCGTATGCTGGTCGATTTTGGCAAGGCGGGCTTAATCGCCAAAGCCCGCAGCCAGCCGGACAAAGTGGTGCAGGTCCTCAACAAAGTTTCGACTGACGGTTTGATGACAACGGTTGATGCTGTGCGCTCTAAGCTGGGCGAGCCTCTTCCCCTTGGTTATTGCAATGTCGGCTTTGTTCGTGAGAGCGGGGCCGAGGGTTTCGTCGCCGGCGACCGTGTTGTTTCTAACGGGCCACACGCAGATGTAGTGAGTGTGCCAAAAAATCTGTGCGCAAAAATTCCAGATAATGTGAGCGATGAGGCAGCGGCCTTTACTGTCCTTGCCAGCATCGGCCTCCAAGGCATACGTTTGGCTAAGCCTACACTCGGCGAAAGCTTCGTCGTAACCGGGGTCGGCCTCATAGGCTTGCTCACCGTGCAGATGCTGCGCGCGCAGGGCTGCCGCGTTTTGGCAATAGACTTTGATGCCGCCAAGCTAGAAATGGCGCGGAGCTTTGGCGCAGAGATTTGCAACCCCGCGGCAGGCGAAGATCCGGTCGCGGCAGGTATAGCTTTTAGCCGCGGTGTTGGCGTCGATGGCGTCATTGTGACCGCGTCGACCAAATCCAGTGATCCGATCACCCAAGCAGCACATATGTGCCGTCAGCGCGGGCGCATCATCTTGGTTGGGGTGACGGGCCTCAATCTAAGTCGTGCCGATTTCTATCAAAAAGAGCTGACTTTTCAAGTGTCATGCTCCTACGGTCCCGGGCGGTATGACCCTGCTTATGAGGACAAGGGGCAGGATTATCCGCTCGCTTTTGTCCGATGGACTGAGCAGCGCAATTTTGAAGCAGTTCTTGATATGATATCGTCGGGTGCGCTTGATGTGGCGCCTTTAGTAAGCCACCGCATTCCATTTGAAAACGCACCTGATGCCTATGAACTGCTGGGCACGGACAAGGCCGCGTTGGGCATTATGCTTATCTACGATCATGAAGTAGAGCCGCGCCATATTCGCAACGTTGCTCTTCATACTCGTCAGACAGACGCTTCTGGCGACGTAGTTGTTGGGTTCATTGGGGCTGGTAATTACGCATCTCGTATGTTGATCCCGGCATTCAAAGCTGCCGGCGCACGCTTACAAAGCATTTCGTCTGCTGGCGGAACTAATGCTGTAGTACATGGCAGAGGTACCGGATTTGTTGAGGCAACTTCAGATACTGATTCCCTATTATCCGATCCCGCAATAAATGCGGTGGCAATCGCTACTAGGCATAATAGCCATGCGCGCCTAACTTCTCAGGCGTTACGGGCGGGCAAACATGTATTCGTTGAAAAGCCGCTCGCGATGACGCGGGAAGAGCTAGAAGATGTAAAGGCAGCTTACTCTGAAAGCGGCAAGCATCTTATGGTCGGCTTCAACCGCCGCTTTGCGCCTCAGGTGCAAACCATGAAGCGCCTTCTCGGCAGCGTACAAGCACCTAAAAGCTTTGTAATGGTTATGAATGCTGGCGCGATACCCGCTGATCATTGGACCCAAGACTCAGCTTTCGGTGGTGGCCGCATAATTGGTGAGGCATGCCACTATATTGACTTGATGCGCTTCTTAGCTGGCGCGCCGATCACGTCAGTACAAGCGCGGCGCATGGGGGACACTGATGCGGAAGCCATTACCGAGGATAAAGCGTCAATCACTCTAAGCTTTGCTGATGGGTCATTTGGTACTATCCATTATTTGGCAAATGGCGGCTCGGCATTCCCGAAGGAACGGATCGAGGTGTTTACCAGCGGACGAACGCTGCAGCTCAATAATTTTCTTAAGCTACGCGGTTTCAACTGGCGTGGTTTCCGCAAACAGAATTTATGGCGGCAGGATAAGGGTCAAACGGCATGTTCGGCAGCCTTTGTGAAGGCTATAGAGAACGGGGGGACTGCACCAATTGCAGCAGAAGAATTATTCGAAGTCGCTGAAGTGACGATTAAAGTAGCTGAGATTCTGCGCGCGCAGCAATGATGCGGCTGACTAAACTTAGAACATTCACCAAGCTTGGTTTTCCAAACCTTGTACGAGTAGGAAAGTACCGCATAGGTATAAAGTCTGGTCTTCATCCAGTCCTGAAGCAAAAGGCTGAGTTGGCCCAAGGACCGTTTTTCCGTGCTTCAGAACGTGCGACTCCCTTACCGCCTGCAAACAACGCTTGGGACGACGCGATCTGGTGGTTTGACTGGTACAGCGAGCCGCGAACCGACAGCCCGCCCAATTGGTTTAGCAACCCGTTTTCTACCCAAACACAGCCAGATGCAGGTCTGGATTGGTGGTGCGTTCCAGACTTCGGCAGTGGAGATATTAAAGGTTTGTGGGAGATTTCGCGCTTTGGCTGGGTGTTAGCTTGGTCGACGAAAGCGGCACACGGGGATAATGCAGCGTTAGAGAGGCTTAATTGGTGGTTGGCCGATTGGGCAGAAAAAAACCCGCCCTATAAAGGGCCCAACTGGAAATGCGGGCAGGAAGCCTCGATTCGCGTGATGCATCTTGTCACCGCAGCGTGGATATTGGGGCAAGACAAATCCCCTGAAAAAGGTCTGGTCGATCTGATAAGGGGTCATTTGCAGCGTATCGCACCAACTATGTCTTACGCGATTGGGCAGCAGAATAATCACGGTACATCAGAAGCAGCGGCGCTCTTCATTGGCGGTCGCTTTTTGGCCGAGTTGGATCCAAGAGCAAAAACATGGGAGCGCAGAGGCCGCCGCTGGTTAGAAGAGCGCGCGCAAGCATTGATCGAAACCGATGGTAGCTTCAGTCAATATTCAGTAGCGTACCACCGTGTCCTGCTAGATACCTACTCGCTTGCCGAGGCATGGCGGCGCTACCGTATGCTACCGCCTTTTTCCAAAAAACTGTCGTTACAATTGCAAGCAGCCGCACGGTGGCTCGAGGCCTTTACTGATAGTGCAACTGGTGATGCCCCCAATATTGGGGCTAATGATGGTGCGCGGCTGCTGCCGCTTACAAGCTCAGACTATCGTGACTTCAGGCCTTCTGTGCAATTAGCGGTGGCATTGTTTGATAATCGTAATGCATATGGCGATGGTGCTTGGAATATCCCGTTGAAATGGCTCGATGTACAAGTAGGCCGCAGCCCAACTGAAACAGCGAGCATCAGCTTTGACAAAGGCGGCTATCACATATTGCGCAATGAGAAGGCGATGGCGGTGCTGCGCTATCCACGCTTTCGGTTTCGCCCCAGTCAGTCCGATGCGTTGCACCTTGATCTTTGGCATGCTGGCCGAAACCTGCTGAGCGATGCAGGATCCTACAGTTATAATGCAGAAGGTGCAGCATGGTATGGCAGCACGGCTGCTCATAACACCATCGAATTCGACGGGCGGGATCAGATGCCTCGCCTCAGCCGTTTCCTGTTCGGTGATTGGTTAAAGGCGGATGCCGTCGATCCAGTGTTTACTGAAGGCGAAACTATATCCGCTGCCGCCGCTTATACAGACGGTAAGGGTGCGCGTCATAAACGCCATGTATCACTCGGTGCAAACTACCTGATCTGCACAGACACGATCTCAGGGAAATTCAAGAAAGCTTGCATGCGGTGGAGGTTGCCTGCTGGCAACTGGGAACTACTTGGACAAACATTGCGCAGTGATGATTTAGTAATCCAGATTGAGCAACGGGATGATGCGGAAATGTCTATCTCTCTCGGCACAACGCGGCAATCACGCTATTATCAGCATGATGAAGAAACGCCTCTATTGTCTATCAGACTGAACCGCCCCACCACAATTACGACAAAAGTGACCTTTTGATTATGCGTATTCTTTATTTCCATCAGCATTTTTCGACGCCGCAAGGCTCTGCTGGAACTCGTTCATATGAAATGTCTCAGGCACTGCTTCGAGCGGGACATGCTGTCACGATGGTTTGTGGTAGTTACGCGCAGGGTAAGACGGGCCTTACTGATACATTTCAAGAAGGGCGTCGCCGCGGCAATGTAGATGGAATTGATGTGATCGAATTTGATCTCAATTATGGCAATGATTTAGGCTTCATCCAACGCTTTGGCGTGTTTGCTAAATTTGCTTTCGGTTCCATAGGTGTTGCCCTTCGCGAGCCTGCGGATGTAGTTTTTGCCACAACAACTCCGCTGACCGCTGGAATTCCCGGTATTATTGCACGCTGGCTCCGGGGCAAGCCCTTTGTGTTTGAGGTGCGTGACCTTTGGCCAGAGCTACCTCGCGCTATGGGCGTGATTAAAAATCCAATTATATTGGGTTTAATGTCCGCATTGGAATGGGTTTCTTATCGGTCAGCCCATAAGCTCATCGGTTTGTCTCCAGGAATTGTAGATGGCATCGCCAAGCGCGGCGTATCGCATGAGCGTATCGCAATGGTGCCCAATGGCTGTGACCTTGATCTTTTCGCTAACTCGGGAACAAAATGGCGTCCGGCGGGCGTGCACGACGACCAGCTTTTGGCGGTTTTTTCAGGCACGCATGGTCAAGCAAATGGACTCAGTGCGGTGCTTGACGCGGCGACTGTATTAAAGGCCCGCTCACGGGACGACATTCGTATTGCGCTGATAGGCCAAGGTAGAGAAAAATCGAGACTGATGCAGCGAGCTTCTGACGAAGGTTTAGACAATATTCTATTTCTCGACCCTGTTCCCAAAATCGAGCTGGCTGGGCTGCTCGCAGGCGCGGACATAGGACTGCAGGTTTTGCAGAATATTCCGGCCTTCTATTTTGGTACATCACCTAACAAATTCTTCGATTATATCGCCGCTGGACTGCCTGTTCTGAATAATTATCCTGGCTGGCTAGCTGAGCAAATTGAGAAAAATGACTGTGGCTTCGCTGTTCCACCAGATAATGCACAAGCTTTTGCAGATGCATTGATCGCAGCATCGGACAATCGCAGGTTGCTGGTACAAAAAGGTAAAAATGCAACGCGATTGGCTCAAGATAGATTCTCGCGGACCATACTCGCGAGCGATTGGTCCACATGGGTCACATCGACAGATCGTTAAGCGGCTAGCCAGATTTTTGTTCACCAACGTCATCGCCCTCAACTGTATTCCCGGCCCGCATTCACGGATCGCCCCAAGGATCATAATCCTCAAGCAGCGTTTTTGCCGCGGTAGCCAACGAATTCGGAAACTAGTTCTGCGGCCTGATCAGCGGCTTTTGCCAGGGTTTCTGGGATTCGCATGGGGGAAATTACACATACTGAGCCGATTTCCATGATTACCCCTCCGGGCAATTCGATTTCTATTGAATATGTGAAGTGATCATCGAAATCAAAGCTATCGATCAAAAGGATTCTGGGACCGTTATCGCCGTATACGCTGAAAGCAGCCGCCACCTTTTCAAAAACAGCGGCAGATAACGGTGTGTGTTTGCTTTGGTCGTCAGTAGCATCCCACGTTTCCGACTGTATGTTTTCTCTATGCCAACCGTCCGCGGTTTGGCGCTCCAAGCTAAGGCCAACCAAGCGGTGCAGTTTCTTAGTAATAGCAAGTTCAAAACAACGACCGTGCGCGTCACTCGCCGGCGCATCGACCTGTCGTAGTCGCCGAAAAGGTCGATGGCCTTCTCCTCAACCCGAATGATCCGGCGTTCCGTGATCACCAGAAAGGTGAGCAGGAACTCCAGTTCGAGGTCAATATACGGAAGATGCTCGGGCATCGATGGACTTCCATTTCCTCACGAACATTTTCAACCATTATGTTCGTGTGACCTACGAATGATTTTGTCAGATCAATTCGTGGCAGATTTTACCTACCACGAACATATTTCAAGGAATCTTTCGTGAGAGAATGATGGCATTGACAGTAGTTTTCCAAATGTGGATTCAAAAAAAAGTCATCAGAAATTTGGGTGGTTTAGAAAACCTTCCTAAAACAGGTTTATGACAAATAAACCAAAACGCAATTACCGAAAGAAACTTCGCGACCTAGCTGAGGAGCGTTGGCCTGATCTCGTAAAATTCGACCGTGAAATTGAACGTCGAAAGACTCATCTTAAAGATCGCGATGAGCGCGGTCGCAAGACGTCTACTCTCTCGTGCATTATCCGCCTACCAGCTCGCCTCCTACCGGTCTGCTTTTAGGACCAGCCGTTGGCTACTGGAATGACCGGAATTAGGAAGGATTTCGGGCACCGCTAGGCGTACTAAATCCTCTAATGCAGGAATGGCATCGATATGTCTCATGAGACAGTAGTGCATCCGCTTGCCGATGAGGACGGATTGAGCGCCGTCTAGTCGCCTAGCTTTTGAGCCGCCTCAGCTTCTGCATGCTCGAACGCGTCAGCATAGCTCCGTATCTCATCAGATGACGCACCAGCGTCGCGCAAGGCCAGTTTCCAGTTATTCGCGATTTTATTGGCCATATGTAGTGCATGTTGCTCGGCATCGGCTGACGTCAAATCAAAAAACTCACAGGCCTCCAGAGCGATATCGAGTGAGGCGTCGAACGAGCCGCCCTGAATAATACCGGTCTCCAGAACCCTGTGGCGTGAAGGCGAGGGGTTGATATCGAAGGCCGGGGAGAGCCGCCATCGATCCCCACCCGCATAGATAAAGCCATGGTTCTTCAAATGATCGTCCTTGTTCGACACGAGGATCGTGAAAACGATCCGCCGCCAGAGTTCATGCAGATCATCGACGGGCTTGCTGGAAATCTGCCGAATCACATCGGCGATATCGGTGTAGAAGCCACCTTCGTCACCTTGCCAGTCCAGCGCTGTTCTTGCTGAAATATAGGGGATGCGAATGTCACCGCGGCGGTCGAACCGCCGGATGAGCGCAATCGGACTGTCGCTGTCCCGCAATTCCAGCTTCGCGTCGGCGACCCGCAGTCCGCACATGGCCGCGAGTTTCAACGTGGCAACCTCGGCGCGTTCAACAGGCTTGGTGTCTTGCGCCGACGTGAACTTGGCAATCCAGAGTTGGCCGTCACCTTCCACATTGGCCTTCGGGCGTGCACCGCCGAGCGAGCCGGCAATACCGGCCAGATCGCGCGCCTCTTCCTCTGCGCCGCCTGGATCGCGCTCGAACCGCTGGGCAAGCCCTCGCAAACGTTCAAGTTCGACCAGACGCGGGATCGGCGGTGTCAAATCGGACAGCGGCTCCATGTCGTCGCCGAGAAACCGCAAGGCCCCCTGACGCGTGCGGTCATCGGACAGCACCAGATAGTCGAACTCGCTGAGGCCGCCGCCAAGTGCCTTGGTCATCAAAGCCCGCCCCCAGGCATCCGGCGCGGCGTCGGCAAAGCATCCGGACAGAGCCGAACGCTTGTCCTCCTTGCCGGTGCTGAAGTGGCTCCCTTCGCGCAGGGGCAATCCCGGCGACAGTGCGAAACGGTCGGATGCTGCCAGCCACTCGTCGGCGTACTTAAACTGCGAATGCTGACGCCGACCGTCACTCTCGAAGCGCAGACGGCCGACGACACGCTTGCCTTCCCCAAGGGCGACGATCGCTTCCGGCATCAGAAACCGACCCCTTCTTCATCATCCGCATCGGACAAGGGGGCTGATTGGCCTTTACCGGATGACGGCGATCCGGGCTTTCGCTTGCGATCGATCCGTTTGGGAAGTGTCTCCCGATCAAGAAGCAGCCCGGTATCATCGGACCCGGCATCGAGGAAATCGGAAATGCGCTCGATCTCGCCGAGGACGAGGCAGGCCATCGCCAGCGTGCCGATGCTGACACCGTCGTCGCCTTTCTCCAGGCGCGTAACAGTGCTTTCGGACACGCCGACCCGCTCGGCGAACCCCTTAACGGAGATGCGCCGCTTCAAGCGCGCCGTCTTGATGTTTGCGCCCAGAGCCTCAAGCGCCCGCCGTGCGTTCAGTGAACTTACCCTAACTGCCATATCTGACGTTCTTTTCCTTATTAGCCGTCAAATATGACTGTTAGTGGAAAAAGGGCGTGATAGCAACTATCTTCGAAACTTCATACGACCATGCTTCCAAGCGATGCGCGAGGAAGACGTGGAGGAGGAGCAGATCGCCGCAGCGTTCTTCGTCGTTGTCGTCAAACAGCGATTGCAACTGGCAGCAGTCATTGAGGCTTATACCAATTGCACCAAAAATAGACGTTTACGTTATTTGAAATGCGCGAAAGCTTGAAGGTATGCATGGATAGTTTTCAAGTGTGAATAGGGCAACCTATATTAACTCTTAAACAAGTTTATTTTGTCGCTTATTAAGAAGCGTACCAAATAGGGATTCTGTTGATTTTTATTGCAAATTACGACTTTTCACTTATTAAGAAACTGTCTCACCGAAAATTTCGGAAAGTCGTGATGCAAGTCTGGGCCCTGCGTGGTCTTTGCTGATACGCGAGATGGCTAGTGGTTAGTATGCCAATAAATGACATTGCAGACAAAATGTCATTTAAACCGCCGATAGATTTCGGAGGTTCTCACATGGGTAGGAAATGACCCTAGGTGACTTTCTAACAAGTCGCTCTTTCAAATGAATTATTGGCCCATTCGGGCTCAATGGAGGAGTGTGCTATGTTTAACTTCGATGACTTAATTATAATTTTCTCCCTCAATATGGCTCGTGGCCTGGAAAGGTTTTCTGACGCTTTTCATAAGCAAATCAAGCCGATTTGCACTCAACTTGATTGTTTATACAAGATTTTAGAAAAGCTGTCCGCAACTGCGTCAGGTAACCCAACAGCAGAAGGAGGCCTTTAGATGACCGACTTGGATTTTGTTCTAGGCCTGATTGACGCTCGAGCGGAGCAACATGAGTGTAGTGAATATGGTTGTGTATGTGCGGAAGACGACGATTGTGCGGACGGAGACGATATGGATTGGGAGGCAGAAAAGACGTTGTGTTTAGCTCGATCTCAGGTGCTGAAAGACGTGGCCGAGGAAATTCGTGCATCGTTACCCGCTGAAGGAGTAAACTCTTTAGAAAGCAACTCGGGAATAACGCGCACTTTTTGGGCGTTATCAACGGCAATAGCTGGCCAAATGCATGCTCGTCTATTTCCTAACTACGAAGCAGCTTATGTGGCTAAGCACGAGTATATGCACAAATTTCGAATGACCGACGAGTATTTCGGTTTCGGATCCTGCGGGGTTAACGAGGTCAAAATCGCCGCGCGCCGGACGAAAGCTACAGGTAGTTTGGATGGCCGCTATGCACTAATCATGTATAATATGCACGAAACCGAGGCATCAATTCATGAAAATTATGAAGAACTCGAGAATGCAATTGAAGAATTTAAGGAAGCGGTCGATTTTGATTGTCCTGCAAGTAGTTCGCTCTATGGTTATCACGAAATCCTAATCCCAAACTAACCCAATGTATTCAGTGAGCCCCGGTCCAGTGATATGTTCAATTTTATTCAGTAAGCTTGAGGCCTATGTCACTCATCACCACAGATAGCTGCTCTGCTGTCGCTATTTTTTCGCAAAGGAAAGGCAAATGGGGTGGTTGATCGACCGCTAAGCGCCCGATTTGAAAGTTTTTCAAGCATAGCAATATCTTGCGGATCGCCCTGTGGGCATGCGGATGGAGGCGATTAACGTACAGGCTGTTGATGAGGCGATGGACCGTTCCCAGTCTTTCGCTAGGCGCCGGCATCGGCCTAGCCACGCGGACGTCCGCTCGACGACCCAGCGGTGCGGCAAAAGTTTCAAGCTTTTGGCGCGGTATCGGAGCATTTGATAATTTCCAGCGTCCAGCTTCCCTGGCCCTTGAGCGCGCGCCTGCGCATACGGATAAGTCGCGCGTTTGCTCCGTTGCATCAGCTGCTCTTTTTTTGGATCCACATTCGCCAACTCGGCCTGATTTGCGGCACCAATGCATTAAGGATGCGTGACCAGCAGATTTAGCAATCCGTAATCGTTCGGGCCCTATGGATATAGCCATGACAGAAACGATTCGACCTTGGTCCATTTATGAAGGCCGCCTGAGTGCGGGCTCTGCAGGACGTATTCCACTGGAAATGGCTTTTGCCATGCTGGTGTCCGATCGCGTTGGTGTTGAAGCATACGAATTGCCCGACATATTTATCCTTTGCCTAAGCCGGTGGGCTGTCTCGATCGCTCCGCGGTTTTCAACCATTCGCAATACGACCAGCAATAGTTGCTCATCAATTTCAGTGAGCGGCATCGGACCCAGTATAGGAAATATATCTCGTTCAAGACTTCTAATGACGTCTTTGGCGTGGATAGGCTTCCAACGCGGTTGCCTGAGATCGTACCATTCACGAGCTAGCGCCTCAAAACTTTTGGAGCCGGTCGTATCGCCGACCAGTTGCAAGCGAATAAACGAATGTCGCGGATCACGACCTGCGCGCAGCAACTTACGCGCTTCGTTGCGCCTTTCTCGGGCGTCGGCCAAGGATATATCGGGATAGGTCCCTAGTATCAGCAATTGCTCCTTCTTCTCGAATCGGAACTTGAACCGCCACGTCTTGCGCCCTTTTTTAGAAACATGAAGGGACAGGCTGTTTCCATCGCTGATTTTATATGGTTTTTCCTTGGGAGCCGCAGCTCTTACTGCTTTGTCCGTCAGCATTCTATACCCCCTTTTTGGTAGACCCTTACCCCCAATATACCCCTATCTTGCTCTGGATAAGCTCGGACGGGACTGGACGGAATCTATAAGAAATCGCTGAAAAAGCTGAGTTTTTCAAGCGTATCTGGACAGTAGAGGATTTGTTTGGAAAAGCAAATGGAGGACACGGAGTCCGGAATACTTCCTAAATAATATCCTGATAACAAATCACAAAAAAAGTCAATGCGATTCATAGACCCACACTCAGGCCCACATTATCGAGTTAAGGCCACCTCGAACAATCGCGATTCTGACGTGAAGTTGGCATTT
>TARA_R110002096_G_scaffold74746_4_pt1 | contig 27592 bp, 31 predicted proteins | sample TARA_R110002096 | Tara Oceans TARA_R110002096 (sample SAMEA4397295) | marine metagenome | biome: Polar Biome; feature: [DCM] deep chlorophyll maximum layer (ENVO:01000326); material: water (ENVO:00002006), including particulate matter (ENVO:01000060) such as... | depth 35 m
TCGCCTGCGGATGTTGTGCTAACCGTGGACATTTCCCGCCTCAGCGGCGTGGTTGATGCGGGCGTGACCCAACCTGTCGTTTCGGATGTATTATCGGCCAATATCCCTGCTGAATTTCGCGATCCAGACGGCAATTGGTTCGCAATTACATCACGTGCCCGCATCGTTTACGCATCCAAGGATCGGGTCAAAGTCGGCGAAGTCACAACCTACGAAGATTTGGCAGACCCAAAATGGAAAGATCGGATTTGTATCCGCTCTGGCACCAACGCATATAACTTGGCGCTGACATCCGCCATGATCGCAAACCGTGGTGAAACGGATACCAAAGCATGGCTAGAAGGCATCAAGGCAAACCTTGCACGCAAACCCCAAGGCAATGATCGCGCCCAAGTCAAAGCAATCTTTGCAGGCGAATGTGATATTTCCGTGGGCAACACATATTACATGGCCAAAATGTTGGCCGATCCAGAACAACAACCATGGGCCAACGCTGTGCGCATCGTGTTCCCAACATTCGAGGGCGGCGGAACCCACCTAAATGTTTCGGGCATCGCGATGACCAAGGCCGCGCCAAACCGTGAAAACGCACTGACGTTGATGGAATGGTTATCAGGCGATGAAGCCCAAAAAATCTATGCCGAGGCGAATGGCGAATACCCAATCAACCCAAAGCTAAGCGCATCAGATTTGGTCGCCAGTTGGGGCACATTTACGCCTGACGACACGCCATTGGCAGATATTGCAAAACTGCGTGGTGCATCATTGAAATTAACTGAAACCGTGGATTTCGACGGTTAATTTTCACGACAGTTCCACATTTAGACGCTCGGACATCCCCTGTCTGGGCGTTTTTATTTTGATCCTTTACCTGCCTTTCCCACCCCTGCTAAAAGGGGGAAACATTGGGAATTAATCATGACAGTTTTACAGGTCGCATCACTGCTTATCGTGTTGGCGGGTGCATTTGGGTCGATCAACTATCTGTTTTTCAAACTCCCCTCTGCCATTGGCATTTTAATCGTTGCGTTGTTGGCCTCGATTGGTGTCTTGATCGTTGATTTTCTAGCACCTTCACTGGGCATGGCAACGCAGATCCGCGAAGCTGTCGATGACCTTGAATTTTCGTCCGCACTACTAGAGGGAATGCTTGGCCTGCTGTTGTTCGCAGGTGCATTGCACGTCAAAATCAGCGATCTGCGCGCCCAGGCATGGGTTGTTTTCCTGATGGCCACATTAGGTATCGCAATTTCGACGTTGATTGTGGGATATGGTTTCAACCTGTTCTTGGGTGTTCCGATCCTGATCGCGCTGGTGTTTGGCGCCCTGATTTCCCCCACTGATCCCGTGGCCGTTTTGGGTGTCCTACGCGAAGCAAATTTGCGCAAAACTCTGGAAACCAAAATCGCGGGCGAAAGCCTGTTTAATGATGGCGTCGGGTATGTCGTCTTCCTTGTTCTTGTTGGCATCGCATTCCCAACGGGTGAAAGCGCCGACCAAGGATTGCAAGGTGCTGGGAAATTATTCCTCAAAGAGGCGTTGGGCGGCGCGGTATTGGGTGCGGTTCTGGGATTCTTAGTATTCCAGTTGATGAAACGCATCGATGATTACGCCCTAGAGGTTTTGTTGTCGCTTGGCCTGGCCTTTGGCGGTTATCAATTGGCGGTTTACTTGCATATGTCTGGGCCAATCATGGCCGTAGTCGCGGGCCTGTTCATCGGCGACGTCGGCATGAAATACGGCATGTCCGAAGAGACACGCAAATATCTGGACAAATTTTGGGAATTGATCGACGAAATCTTGAACGCGGTTTTGTTCTTGTTGATCGGAATAGAGGTGTTCGCCGTTGCATTTAATATCGATGCGGTGATCGCTGGGTTGATGTCGATTGTTTTGGCGCTGGTTGCGCGTTTTGCCGCTGTTTCGATCCCAATCATCCTGCTTAAACCGTTCCGTCAATTCACCTCAGACGTCATTCCGATTATGACTTGGGGTGGCCTAAAGGGCGGGATTTCCGTGGCTTTGGCGCTGTCCTTGCCCGAAAACGAATACAAACCACTGATCCTGACCGCGACCTATGTGGTCGTTCTGTTCTCGATCATTGTCCAAGGTCTGACGATTGCGCCGCTTGCGCGGCGATTGGGTCGCGAACCGGATCTGTTATAATGGCCAGCATTATCGAACGCTGCCTGTCATCTGGGCTTCGCATGACCGAACAACGCCGCGTTATCGCACAGGTGTTGGAAAACTCTAACGACCACCCTGACGTGGACATCATCTATTCGCGTGTCACCGATGTGGACAGTTCAATTTCCATCGCCACCGTTTATCGCACCGTCAAACAGTTCGAAGAAGCGGGAATTTTGGATCGCATTGATTTTGGCGATGGTCGTGCGCGTTACGAGGATGCCAAACGCGAACACCATGATCACCTGATTGATATTCAATCGGGCAAAGTGATTGAATTCGTCGATCCCGAAATCGAAGCGTTGCAGTTACGGATCGCGGAAAAGTTGGGATATGAATTGCGCGGGCATCGGCTAGAACTTTACGGTGTGCCCAAAAAGTCGGATAAATGATGTTCCTAACCATCCTTGCCGCCCTGATCCCAGTTTTCTTGCTGGTTGGTTTGGGTGGTTTGGTACGTAATCGCCTGTCCGAAAATGCTTGGACGGGGTTGGATCGCCTCAACTTCGACATCTTATTCCCTGCCCTGTTGTTTTCCGCCACCGCCAGCCGCCCGATTCCATTAACACAGGTGGCCGTCATCGGCGTTTCGGTGTGGGCGTTGCTGTTTGCGGCCATGGTGCTAGCGTATCTGTGTCGTCGCTGGGGGCCCGATACCTTCATTGATTTCGCTGGTCTTTGGCAATGTTCATGGCGATTTAATACCGCCCTTGGTTTGGTAGCGGCACAATCCTTGGCACCTGCGGCCACGGCATTGATGCCGATTGTGGTTGGCATGGCCGTGCCAATGGCCAATATTTTGGCGGTCAGCGCATTGTCACGCGGCAATGGGTTGGGATTATTTAAAACCATTAAAACCGTTGCGATGAACCCGTTCTTTTTAGCCAGCTTTTCAGGCGTTTTGGTCGGCATATCGGGCACCACAATCCCCGCACCGATTATGGCACCGATTGACCTGTTGGCGGCGGCGGCGATTCCATTGGCGTTGCTGTCCATTGGGGCAACGATGGATTGGACGGCGTTGGCGCGGTTGGATCTGTTTCGCGGCTTGTTGAACACCATCAAATTAATGGTCATGCCGATCATGGCCATTCTCATCAGCCTGTTGTTTACGCTGTCACCCGATCACGCCGCCGCTCTGATCGTGTTTGCCGCCCTGCCCACCGCATCTGCGGCGCATGTGTTGGCCGCTGGTTTTGGTGCCGCACGCCGCCCGGTTGCCACCATGATTGCACAGTCCACATTAATCAGCGCCGTCACATTGCCAATCTGGGTTTACATCGCATCCCTGATCGGCGCACCCTGAACTCTTTGCATCCCGCGCATGACTGCGTTAAAGAATGCACAACGAATTATCAGCCACCAAGGATAGCCCTATGAGCACAATCATCGACATCATCGCACGCGAAATATTGGACAGCCGTGGCAACCCCACGGTCGAAGTCGACGTCTTTCTGGAAGACGGCACAATGGGTCGCGCAGCAGTTCCATCAGGCGCATCCACAGGCGCACACGAAGCGGTTGAATTGCGCGACGGCGACAAGTCACGCTACATGGGCAAAGGTGTTTTAAAAGCGATCGAATCCGTGAACGGCGAAATCGCCGAAGCATTGGTCGGCGCGGATGCATTGGAACAGGTCGAAATCGACGAAGCCATGATCGAATTGGATGGCACCCCAAACAAAGCACGCTTAGGCGCCAACGCCATTTTGGGCGTATCACTGGCTGTGTCCAAAGCGGCAGCAGAATTTACAGGCCAACACCTGTACCGCTATATCGGTGGCACATCAGCGCGCGTATTGCCGGTGCCGATGATGAACATCATCAATGGCGGCGAACACGCCGACAACCCCATCGACATCCAAGAGTTCATGATCATGCCCGTGGCCGCGGAAAACATCCGCGACGCAATCCGTATCGGCGCGGAAATTTTCCACACCCTCAAGGCTGAATTGTCAGCCGCCGGTCACAACACAGGCGTCGGCGACGAAGGCGGTTTTGCCCCAAATCTGAATTCCACCACCGATGCGTTGGATTTCATCATGAAGTCGATCGAAAAAGCAGGATATAAACCAGGCGAAGAGGTTTATCTGGCACTGGATTGCGCCGCATCCGAATATTATGCCGATGGCGTTTACAATTACAAAGGTGAAGGCAAAAAACTGTCGTCAAAGGAAAATGCCGCATATTTGGCAAACCTTGTCGCCAACTATCCAATCATTTCCATCGAAGATGGCATGGACGAGGACGATTGGGATGGCTGGCAGGCCTTGACCGATTTGATTGGCGACAAATGCCAATTGGTTGGCGATGATTTATTCGTCACAAACACCGAACGTTTGGCGACGGGGATCGAACAGGGTTCGGCAAATTCCATCTTGGTCAAAGTCAACCAAATCGGAACATTAACCGAAACATTAGAAGCCGTAGAAATGGCGCACCGCGCAGGTTTCACATCCGTTATGTCGCACCGTTCAGGCGAGACAGAGGATGCAACCATTGCTGATCTGGCTGTTGCCACGAATTGCGGTCAGATTAAAACAGGCTCGTTGGCACGTTCCGACAGATTGGCAAAATACAACCAATTGATCCGTATCGAGGAATCATTGGGCGAAACCGCCCTGTATGCAGGGACATCAATCCTGCGCTCTTAAATCAATCCCAATTACAAAAAAGGGCGCGTTCAGATGAGCGCGCCCTTTTTGTTTGAATTTTTGTAACCCTTAGCCGTATTTGGCTTTCACTTCTTTGTACGACACCAAACGGCGCTCTGCCTCGTCCCACAGGTGCAATTTCACCGATTTCAGGCTCTCGCGGATCGACAGGCGTTGGTTTTCACTCAGCGCTGGATGATCTTTGATAATCTGCGGCAAGCGGTAAAATGGAATACGGCTGTACAGGTGATGCACGTGGTGGATACCAATGTTGGCACTGAACCATTGTAAAACCAGCGGCAAATCATAATGCGAGCTGCCTTCAAGTGCCGCTTGATGCATGTCCCATTCATCTTCCTTTTCCCAATGCGTCACTTCGAATTGGTGTTGAACATAGAACAACCAAACCCCAACAGTCGCGGCCAAAACTGTGCTTGGCAAGAAGATCAAAACCAAAGGTGCCCATCCGCCGAAGAAATAGATCAAACCCAAGATCACAACCAAGGCAACATTCGTGCCCATCGCGCTGGTCCAATATTTTGCGCCTGCATTCATCAGTCCGATTGGCAGACGGTTCTGGAGGATAAACAAATATGCCGGCCCCAAGGCGAACAAAACAAACGGATGCCGGTACAAACGATACGCAAATTGTTTGCGCGGTGTCATGGCCCGAAATTCCTCGACCGTGGCGGTGGGGATGTCCCCCATGCCCTGACGATCCAAATTACCCGACGCGCTGTGATGTTCAGAATGCACACGGCGCCACACATCATATGGTGTCACTGTTAAAATGCCCAAACCACGTCCAACCCAATCGCTAACCTTACGGTTCGTAAAGAATGATGCGTGACCACAATCGTGCTGAATGGCAAACAACCGCACCACAAACAGACCGTTGATCAAGGACAGTGCAAATGCCAACCAATGTGAATATGACAAGCTAACCCATGCCAGCGCCCAAAGGGCGGCAAATGGCACCAGCGTGACCGCCAACTCGAAAATACTGCGCGTCAGGCTCGGTGTGCGGTACTTCGCCAAAACCTGTATCCAGTCGCGTGCCTTCATTACGGGCGCATCGGCCACATTGGTATCAAATACTTTATTCATGTCATTCCCACTCTGGGTTTCTGTCATTTGTGTAACTGTAAAACATTACCGTAATGCTTACAGCGCAAAAACCACTATCATTAAGCCACTGCCTCTGTGGCAACACCTGTCACACGTTAAGGCGATTCACGCAACGCTTTCCTGTCCAAATGAGACAATTTACCCACTTTTTCCCACTATTTTGGTCACGGATCATTGTTTTCTCCCTTTGACCTGCGTGCAACGCGGGGTTAAACCCCCCTAAAATCAAAAGGCCCACCGCGATGTCAGATACAGTTCCAGAAACAACACAAATCTATCTTATTACCCCAACGGACGCTGAACTGTCATTTTACAGCACCACTTTGGCATCCGTCATGGATGCACATCCGTTGGCCTGTGTCCGCTTGGGTCTTCTGTCAGAGGACGAGAGCACCATCAGCCGCCATGCGGATCTGATGCGCGAAACCGCCCATGCCCGCGACGTCAGTGCGGTGATTACAACGCATTTTCGAATGGTCGATGGCTTGGGTCTGGACGGCGTTCACCGGGTCGATGCGGCCAAATCTCTGCGCGATATTCGGGATGAATTGGGCGAGGATGCGATCATTGGCACCCATTGTGGCACATCGCGCCACGCAGGCATGACCGCAGGCGAAATGACCGCCGATTACGTCGCCTTTGGCCCCGTCACACAAACCGCATTGGGCGACGGCGCCGTTGCCGCATTCGACGACTTCGAATGGTGGACTCAAATGGTAGAATTGCCAATCATCGCCGAGGGAAACGTCACACTCGAGGCCGCAACAACACTGGCACCCGTCACCGATTTCATCGCCCTTGGTTCGGAATTATGGAACAGCGATGATCCCGCGGCCATGCTGGGCGCATATATGAAACGCATTACCTAAGGTGCAGGCCACTTAACACGGTCGCTTCGGCGGCCAAGGCGATTGCCTTGCGATCCTCAAATTTGGCAACATCCAATGGGGCATGAAAAATCAATTCTACATGACCCTGTTTCCATTTGGATAAAACCATTCCAATCGCCTCGAAAAACCCCATTTCGTACCACCAGCCATACCAATTGCGCCGCTTACCTGCGGGGGCAATATAATTCACTGTGACGGGTTGTATCCATGTTAGTTCGGGCAATCCCTCTTCGAAGAATGCGGCAAACAGCGATGATTTAAACGGTAATACTCGGCGGCCGTCTGTGCTGGTGCCTTCGGGGAAGAACAGTAATTTATCCCCCTTTTCAATGCGTTCCAGAAAAACACTTTTCTGACGCACCGCATCGGTGCGCGCACGGCGAATGAAAACAGTTCCCACTTTGCGGGCGATAAACCCAATGGCTGGCCAACTGGCCACATCATCTTTGGATACGAAATAAACCTTTTGCGCCGCGTTCAGGGTGAAAATATCCAACCACGATGAATGGTTGGCCACCACCGCCCCCGCATGTTGCATCGGGCGTCCCAATTGCACCAAGCGAATACCCATCAACATCAACGCACCTCGGCACGTGAATTTTACGATCAGTTGACCCAAATGGTTCCACCCGACCATGCGTGCCAAAAGCAATGGGATAAACATGGTTAAAACCAAGGAAACCACCGCGATCACACGCACCAACAACAGTGGCCATGATAACAACGTCGGGCGATCCAGCGCCGGTTGCGCGATCCCTTTCCAAGCATGCATCATGTCACTCCTTTTTGATAAATCGCTTTGTGTTTGGCGGACATACGCTGTGTATCCATAACCAAGCAAACATCGATCGTATTAAACCCCTGATCAACAAATGCGCCTTGTCCCACACAGCCACCCAAACGCAAATACGCTTTTATCAGCGGCGGCATTTGTTGCATCGCAGTCAGTTTATCAATATCGGACAGCGCCAAAATATTCATGTCCACATGATGGGATACCTGCGCCACCACGCGCAAATCATCCGGCGCCAAATGGTTGTGATGCAACAGGGATAATGCTTGGGCGACATCATCCACACGGTTGCCATGAAACGACGCAACCCCGAACAATATTTCAATGCCATGATCCTGAACATATTGCGCCAATCCATTCCACATCAGATGTAACGCCACACCGCCACGAAATGCGGGATCGATACACGAACGCCCCAATTCCATCACCCTTCGTCCCGAATTTTCCAATTTGGTCAAATCATACTCTGATGCACCGTAAAACCCGATGCCCTTGGCCGCCACATCGCCGCGCATCAATCGATAAACCCCCACCACATTGTTCAAGGGGTCAAGGTTCGTCGTATCTATCAGGATCAAATGGTCGAAATAGGGATCAAAATTATCGCACTCCAGCCCTGCCGCGTGATCCGTGTCCGTGGCCTGAGCGCCCATTTCCTGCACAAAAACGCGGTACCGCAGGCGCTGTGCTGCCTGCAATTCCGTATCAGTTTGCGCAATTTTTATGGCTAAGTTATCGCTATTTATCTGCATTATTTTACGTTTTGTTCATTCAAATTCGATACATCTGCGTTGTGTCGTCGATCATATCAGCCCTTGCATAACATGTCTCACAACTTATGATTGATTTCAAGAAGTTAAGCTCAATCTAACCTCAGTACTGATAATGACAACTTTACCTCTTTCTTGGAAATTCACCGTAATTTTCCCATTCACGACAGATTGGACTTGTCCAATGCCCCAATCTGGTTGGCATGGATGGGTTACCAGTTGCCCCGGTGTCAAAAATTCATTCATTCTCATGCCTTTTCAACGGATAAGTCCTCACTATGTACAATAAAAATCCTGCCCTTGCATCATTATTAAGCGCGCGCATTTGCCATGATCTGGCCAATCCATTGGGCGCGATCAGCAATGGCATGGAACTGATGGAATTGGCAGGTGCAACGCGCACACCCGAGTTTGATTTGACCGCCGACAGCATTCAAAACGCCAACGCCAAACTAAACTTTTTTCGCACCGCCTTTGGTACCTCTCATGGCAGTGATGTATCGGCCACCCAAATTGCCAAGGTGCTGGCGGATGTTTACCTGAATACTCGCTGTCAGGTGGAATGGACAATTCCAACCCCGACAACGCGCGCCGATACCAAGGTGGTATTTTTGCTGATCCTCTGTTTGGAATCCGCAATGCCGCGTGGTGGAAAAATCACCATTTCATCCAGCGACAATGGGACAACTCTAACGGCGCAGGGCACAAAATTAAACTGTGCAAATGCCAATTGGGACCATCTGTCAGGGCATCAGGAGAATGCGAACCTATCGCCGTCAGAGGTGCACTTTGAACTGGCGCGGTTGGCACTGAATGACACATCGAAAACCATGCAACTGTCACACAGCAATGACCATGTGGTCATTCAGATATAGGTGTCAGGGATCTGCGGAACATTCGCATCTTTTCCTGGTATCCAATCGCTGACTTTTTTAACCCATCAATCGCATCCTGATCCAACGTTTTAATCACTTTGGCGGGCATGCCCACAACCAAGCTGTTGTCTGGAATGACCTTGCCCTCGGTCACCAATGCGCCCGCGCCAATCATGCAATTCCGACCAATCACCGCGCCATTTAAAATCGTCGCCCCCATGCCAATCAAACTGTTGTCGCCAACCGTACAGCCATGCAAAATCGCACTGTGCCCAATGGTACACTCTGCCCCAATCGTCAAAGGAAACCCAATGTCGGTATGGCAAACGCAATTTTCTTGGATATTCGATCCCGCGCCGACGGTGATACGCTCGTTGTCACCACGTAAAACCGCACCAAACCAAATGGACGTCGCCATTTCCATCCGCACTCGCCCAATGACCACTGCATTGGGCGCAATCCAATAATCGCCATTGTCAGGCAGGTCAGGGCCAATGCCGTCAAATTCATAAATGCTCATGTTAAATCCTCATATTCGGCATTCAACTTATCCACATGCGCTTTCAAATCATGGCGGCGAATGCGTTTGGTACGCTCGGATACCAATATCGATTTCAGCACCTCAAACGACTGTTGTAAATCATCATTCACAATCAAATATTCGTATTCTTTCCAGTGACTTATCTCGCCTTTTGACTTTGACATCCGATGCGCAACCACTTCGGCGCTGTCTTGGCCGCGTGCGGATAATCGCCGCTCTAATTCGGTAATTGATGGCGGCAGGATGAAAATTGATACCACATCACGTGCCATGGCGGATGCACGAATTTGTTGGCCACCCTGCCAATCCACATCGAACACGACATCAATCCCCTTGGACACCGCACTTTCCACTGGTTCCATCGGTGATCCGTACAGATTGTCAAACACTTCGGCATGTTCCAACATCTCGCCATCATCGACCAAGGCCTGAAATTCATCACGGGTTTTGAAATAATATTCGCGCCCATCAACCTCGCCCGGGCGTGGGGGGCGCGTCGTTGCCGACACCGAAAATCGCAGACTTGGATCCCAATCCAGCAACATCCGCGACAAGGTCGATTTACCCGCCCCCGACGGAGAGGATAAAATTATCAACAAACCTCTGCGTTGCATTGCCATCACTTACTCCACATTCTGAACTTGTTCACGCATTTGATCGATCACGGTCTTCAATTCAAGCCCTATGCGCGTTAATTCCGTCGATCCCGACTTGGAACACAGGGTATTTGCCTCGCGGTTGAATTCCTGCATCAGAAAATCAAATTTACGCCCAATCGGCCCTGATGTGCTTAACAACTCACGCGCCGCATCCACATGGGTGCACAGGCGATCAATTTCCTCGCTGATGTCTGCCTTCACCGCCAACAACGCCAATTCCTGCTCCAACCGTTCCGCATTCAGCCCATCCGTTTGCGACATAATCAATGACAGATTTTCACGCAATCGCGTGGCCACCATTTTTTGACGCTCGCCTGCCGCCGCTTTTGCCTGTTTGGTCAAGGTGGCTACTGTTTCGATCTGTTGCGCCAAAATCACCTGCAACGCCGCCCCTTCAGCCGCACGACTGGCGATGAAACTGTTTATCAACGCGGGGATTTGCGCAGAAACCTCGCGCACCAACGCATCGGTATCCGCCAATTGGATTGACGGCTCAAACACACCGCGCACTCCCAAAACATCCGCGGCCGATGGCGCACTCAGGGTATGTCCCGATGCATTTGACATGTCTTCGATCTGATTAATCGCCTCCAATGCCCGCGCCAAAACATCAGAATTCAGGTGCGGCAGCCCCAAATTCGTGCGATTCTCTGTGCGCAAAAACACGTTCACAGCACCACGGCTCACCATTTTGGAAATTTTTTTCTTAATAAAAGGTTCTAAAATCTCGCCGCCGTCCGACAACCTCATCCGCACATCCAGCCCACGTGCGTTGACACTTTTGATCTCCAACACCCAAGACAGGTCATCAATCTGACCCGTCAACGTTGCAAAACCTGTCATTGAGTTAACCATTTAATAACTCCTCACTCTCACTTTAGACAAAATTGTGTCAAAAGCGTTGTAATCTGACTTTGCCCACTTAATTTCAGTGAGGCCTTCGTCATTAACATTATTATGCCATGCGAGATTGACCAATGCGACCAAGAATTGAACAGGACAACAATATTGTTCCTCTATTTAAGCGGGATACGAATATGAAAGACAAAATCATCAATGATTTGTTTGAGTATTGGGAAACCCTGCGTGGCGATCGTCTTGCGCCGACGCGATCCGAAATTGACCCGCGTAAAATAAAAAATACGCTGGAACACACGTTTGTACTCGAGGCGGTGAAACAGGGTTCCCCCCGCTTCCGTTTGGCGGGAATCGAGGTTTGCGATCTGTTGGGCATGGAATTGCGTGGCATGCCAAGTCATGCCTTGTTCGAAAAGGTGGATCGCCAAATGTTCACCGACATCGCTGCCGATGTTTTGGCAACGCCCCAAATCGCCGAATTACGTCTTCAGGGGCAATTGGCTGGTGGGCGTCACGTGATGGGGCGGATGATCTTGATGCCGCTTCAGGATGAAAAAGGATTGCTGACACGTATTTTGGGCGCTGTAACGCTGGATCGCGAATTGATACGCCCACCTGTGCGCTTCACCGTTGCACGTAAAAACATCACCCGCATCGTGTCCAAACAGTCCATGCCCAATGGCATGATGATCGAGGGTGGTTTGGGTGAACCCAACTATAATTTCGTCCGTGCAAACCAAAGGCCGATCACCAATGGTAAACGGCCTGGTTTGAAAATCGTCAAATAGACAAATCAAAATTCGCGTTCAATCCCAACGGATTGAACGCACTATTCAAACCGCGATGCTATTTTCAGCGCGGCGGTTTTCCAGCAATTCAGCAACTAAAAATGCCAATTCCAATGATTGCGACGCATTCAAGCGCGGATCACAGGCCGTGTGGTAACGCGATGACAAATCTTCGTCCGCAACCGCGCTAACGCCACCGGTGCATTCGGTTACATCCTTGCCTGTCATTTCGAAATGTACGCCACCCGGCACGGTGCCTTCGGCGCGATGAACCGCGAAAAACTCTTGGACTTCGCGCAAAACACTCTCGAAGGGGCGGGTTTTATAACCGGATGCCGACTTGATTGTGTTGCCATGCATGGCATCACAGGTCCATAAAACATTGCGCCCTTCGGCCTGAACCGCCTGTACCAAACGTGGCAAATGATCGCCGACATTTCCGGCACCAAACCGCGCAATCAAGGTCAAACGCCCAGCTTCGTTTTCAGGGTTCAACTTATCAATCAGGCGCAACAAGTCGTCCGTGGAAATTGTTGGGCCACATTTCAAACCAATCGGGTTTTGCACACCGCTACAGAATTCAACATGCGCGCCATCTGGTTGACGGGTACGGTCCCCGATCCAAATCATATGCCCAGACCCTGCAACGGGCAGGTTTGTGGTGCTGTCGATCCGGCACAATGCCTCTTCGTATTCTAACAACAATGCTTCGTGGGATGTATAAAAATCCACAGTTTTCAATGCGTCTGTACTGTCCGAACTGATACCAGCGGCAGTCATGAAATCCAGCGCATCAGAAATACGCTTGGCTAAATCTTTGTATTTCTGCGCCGACCCTGCTGCATTGGCGAAGCCCAGATTCCATTCCTGAACATGATGAATATCCGCAAAACCACCCTGTGAAAATGCACGCAACAGGTTCAATGACGCCGCCGATTGGGTATAGGCACGCAACATATTGTTGGGATTTGGAATACGGGCTTCTGGGGTGAAATCCAATCCGTTGATGATGTCACCACGGTAACTTGGCAATTCCACACCGTTCACGGTTTCCATATTCGCCGAACGCGGCTTTGCAAATTGTCCCGCAACGCGGCCAATTTTCACCACAGGCACCTTGGCACCAAACGTCAAAACCACGGCCATTTGCAACATCACCTTATAGGTGTCGCGCAATGCGTCGGCGTTGAATTCATCAAAACTCTCGGCACAATCACCACCCTGCAACAGGAACGCTTCACCGCGTGATGCAGCCCCAAGTTTTGCTTTCAATGCGCGGGCTTCGCCTGCAAAAACCAACGGCGGATACGATGCCAAACGGGCCTCGACAGCATTCAGCGCTGCTTGATCCGTATAATCGGGCATCTGGATCCGCTCTTTGTTGCGCCATCCTGATTTTTTCCATGCCGTTGTCATTTTCAGACTCCATTTATAAATTTGAAATAAATGCTTAAAACAGTGGCGCAGACTGTACCAGTACTTTTTATGCAAAAAAGCGTCGCTGTTGCCGCTGTAACAACTTTTTTTGGTTGTAAAAGCCGTGAACGCGCGTAAAGGTCGCCCAAAGACAGGCTCCTCACACGCTCTCTTATTTGCTAAGGTTTATTAATGACTGATCAAAAACCCATCAAACGGTTCGTTTTCTTGTTGCTTGGTGATTTCTCGCAGCTCCCGTTGTCATGTGCGGTCGAAACATTGCGCCACGCGAACCGCTACAGCGAGCACAATACCTATGATTGGGTTCTGGCTGGCGAAGGTGGCGAAACAGCCATTGCCTCAAATACCATTCAATTCAACCTTGATATGGGTCTAACCGATACAAAACGCGACGATGTGATTGTGGTTTGCAGTGGCCTAAACATTCGTGAAAACACCACGCAACCCATTTTGAACTGGCTACGCCGCGAGGCGCGCAAGGGCACGCATATCGGTGGCATCTGCACCGCAACCTATACACTGGCCAAGGCGGGATTACTGGACGGAAAACGCGCCACGATCCACTGGGAAAATCTGGACAGTTTCGAAGAAGAGTTTCCAGAAGTTGACTTGCAAAAAACAGTTTTCACCATGGATGGTAACCGTTTCACCGCCGCTGGCGGCGTGTCGCCAATTGACTTGATGTTGTCAATTATTTCCAAGGATCTTAGCCAAGACGCCGCCAATTGGGTGGCCGATCAGATGATTTATAATTCGGCCCGTACCGAAAAAGACGGCCAACGTTTGTCCATCCCGACTCGTATTGGTGTCCGCCATCCCAAACTGGCCAACGTGATCAAAATGATGGAAGATAATATCGAAGAACCGGTTTCACCGTCCATCTTGGCGCGCGATGTCGGTATGTCCACCCGGCAATTGGAACGCCTTTTTCGGCGCTACTTGGATCGCTCTCCCAAACGTTATTACATGGAATTACGTCTGCAAAAGGCGCGCAATTTGTTGATGCAAACGGATATGTCCGTAATCAATGTCGCACTGGCCTGCGGGTTCACATCCCCATCGCATTTTTCGAAATGCTACCGCGCACAATATGACACCACACCGTACCGCGAACGCGGTACACAAGCGAGCGAACAATAGGAAAATACATGTTAAAAAACAAAGTTGCACTGATCACCGGCTCAACCAGTGGAATCGGGTTGGGTATCGCACGTAAATTTGCATCCATGGGCGCAACGTTAGCAATCAACGGGTTCGGCGACGTCGACGAAATCCAAGGGATCGTTACAGAGCTATCGCAAACATCCAATGCGCCCGTAAAATACTACCCGACCGACATGTCAGACGGTGATGCCATCGATGCGATGATGGCGACAATCGCCACCGAACTGGGCGCGATCGATATTCTTGTGAACAGCGCAGGCATTCAACACGTATCCCCAATCGAGGAATTTCCAACCGACAAATGGAATGCCATTATCGCGATCAACCTCACCTCGTCTTTTCACACCACTCGCGCGGTGGTCGGTGCGATGAAATCACGCGGATGGGGGCGGATCATCAATATCGCCAGCGCCCATTCTTTGGCCGCATCCCCGTATAAATCAGCCTATGTCGCGGCGAAACACGGCATTGCAGGCCTGACGAAAACCATCGCGTTGGAAACGGCCGAACACGGCATCACCGTGAATGCCGTCTCACCGGGATACGTGTTAACCCCATTGGTCAGCGCCCAAATCCCCGCCACAGCACAGGCACGTGGCATCACCGAAGAGGAAGTTGTGCGCGACGTGTTATTGGCCGCCCAACCAACCAAAGAGTTCATTACCATTCAAGATGTCGCCCACACCGTTGCATTCCTGTGCGAGGACGCCGCCAAAGGCATTACAGGAACCAACATTTCGATGGACGGTGGATGGACTGCAAAATAGATTGTTGTTCCAAAACCTGCTAAATAAAGTGTAAATCGTTCCTATCATATGCCTGACAGTTGCATAATTCGGAACAAACTGTATGTCATACACATATTATAGTTAGCATTGTAGGATCAACCCATGACGGCCGAAAACCTCCTCCCAGTCCCTGAACTTTATGCGCCATTTGACGCCGCTGATGCGCTGAAAATGGAAGCCGCCGAATTGGTATCCTGGGATTTAACCCCGCGCCAAATTTGCGACCTTGAACTGTTGATGAACGGTGGGTTTTACCCACTGACGGGTTTCTTGGGTCAGGACGATTATAACAACGTTGTACAAAACATGCGCTTGGCGAATGGTACGTTGTGGCCAATGCCAATCACATTGGATGTCTCTGCCAAATTCTCGGATGATCTAAAATCAGGTCAAAAAATTGCGCTGCGCGACCAAGAGGGCGTCATTTTGGCAACCTTGGACGTATCCGACATCTACACCCCTGACAAATCCAAAGAGGCGACGCATGTTTTTGGCGCTGACGATGATGCACACCCTGCAGTAAATTACCTTCACAACACCGCAGGCGCTGTTTATCTGGGTGGCAAAATCACAGGCATTTCCCCTGTTGTGCACTATGATTTCCGTGGCCGTCGCGACTCACCCAACGAAATGCGCTCATTTTTTCGCAAATTGGGCTGGCGTCGTGTGGTTGCATTCCAAACCCGCAACCCATTGCACCGCGCGCATCAGGAATTAACCTTCCGCGCCGCCCGCGAAGCACAGGCAAACTTGTTGATCCACCCTGTGGTCGGCATGACGAAACCTGGTGACATCGATCATTTCACCCGCGTGCGTTGTTACGAGGCAGTTTTGGATCAATACCCAGCCGCAACCACATCCATGTCCTTGCTTAATTTGGCGATGCGTATGGCGGGCCCCCGCGAAGCAGTTTGGCACGGTTTGATCCGCAAAAACCACGGCTGCACCCACTTCATCGTTGGTCGCGATCACGCAGGACCCGGTCAAAACAGCGCCGGCGAAGATTTTTACGGCCCCTATGACGCTCAGGAGTTGTTTCGCGAACATCAGGATGAAATGGGCATCGAAATGGTTGATTTCAAACACATGGTTTATGTGCAGGAACGCGCCCAATACGAACCAAACGACGAAATCGCAGATCGTGAAAATGTCACTGTTCTGAATATTTCAGGAACAGAATTGCGCCGCCGCTTGTTCGAAGGTTTGGAAATTCCAGAATGGTTTTCCTTCCCCGCCGTAGTCAAGGAATTGCGTAAATCCAGACCACCACGCGCAAAACAAGGTTTCACCGTATTTTTCACCGGCTTTTCAGGCTCTGGAAAATCGACCATCGCCAATGCGCTGATGGTCAAGCTGATGGAAATGGGCGGTCGTCCTGTCACATTGCTGGACGGCGATTTGGTGCGTAAAAACCTGTCGTCTGAACTTGGCTTTTCCAAGGAGCATCGCGATTTAAACATCCGTCGCATCGGTTATGTCGCGTCTGAAATCACCAAAAACGGTGGCATCGCAATCTGTGCGCCCATCGCGCCCTATGCCACCACACGCCGCGCCGTGCGCGAAGACGTCGAAGGTTTTGGCGCATTCGTCGAAATCCATGTCGCCACATCGATCGAAGAATGTGAACGCCGTGATCGCAAAGGTCTGTATAAATTGGCGCGCGCAGGCAAGATCAAGGAATTCACAGGGATTTCAGATCCTTACGATGTTCCCACATCACCTGAATTGAGTTTGGAAACAGAAAACGTGGACGTGGACAATTGCGCGCATCAGGTTCTGTTGAAATTGGAAAGCATGGGCTTGATCAAAGGGTAAGACCTGTTCAATCCAAAAAAAGGCCGCTGAAACGCAGCGGCTTTTTTGATTTAATGTGAAATCTTAGTGCACCAAGTGCAGTGCAAAACGATGTTCCTCGGCCAATTCAATAGCTGTCTTTTGATCGTCAACCAGTGCAATTTGTTGTCCGTCTTCAGCGTAAACGCCAAACATGTATTTCGCTTCGTCGAATTCCACCAATGCATCACCGGATAAATCCGCGCGGTCAACAGCACGCAGATATACAACGTTACTTGGCAGGCCCATTTGTTCATATAGTGGTGTCATTTGCCTATCCTATTTCTTGTTAATTTCTATTGTTTGAACGATTGTATTTGGCACTGATCGTTGAAGATCGACGTGCAATAAACCGTTTTCCAAATTCGCACCCGCAACTTCGACGCCATCCGCCAACACAAAACTGCGTTGGAACTGACGTGCCGCGATGCCACGGTGCAAAAACACACGCCCCTCGCTGTCGTCAACCTGGCGACCACGAATCACCAATTGGCTATCTTCCAATGTGATCGCTAAATCTTCGTCGCGAAACCCTGCAACCGCCAACGTAATGCGGTATGCCGTGTCTGTGCTTTGTTCAATATTATAGGGTGGATAACCCTCGTTTCCAGATTTGGCGGTACGTTCGACCAAACGGTCCAACTGCTCAAATCCCAACAGGAATGGATGAGATGCAAAAGAAATCTTCGTCATATCTAAGCCCTTTGTCAGCGACTGTCCTGGCCCCATAACGGCGACCTCCTGCGAATATTGTTAATTTATTGACCAATCTCAAGAGTTTAGCCTCGAATTATAAATCTTATGCGCTATATGTGGCACAATTCTTTGTTTGAAAAAGGGCTTTATTGTGACCAATTCGTCGAAAATGCCACGCGAAGAGGTGCTGCGTATTGAACTGGCACAGCTGCGATTGGAACACCGTGACCTTGATGTGGCGATCACGGCATTGGGCGAGGCATTGCATGCGGATATGCTGGCGTTGAAGCGGCTCAAACGCAACAAATTGTCCCTCAAGGATAAAATTTCCCGTCTCGAGGACGAGATAACACCAGATATTATTGCTTAACGCGATCAAATCAGGCATACCGCCGCTTTCTGGAATGTAAGGACGATAAAATGTCACAGATCAAAGTCGGAATAATCATGGGATCCCAATCCGATTGGCCCACCATGCGCGAAGCAGCGGATATTTTGGACACGCTTGGCATTTCGTACGAGACAAAAATCGTATCCGCCCATCGCACCCCTGATCGTTTGTGGTCATACGGCAAAACGGCCGTTGATCGCGGGTTACAAGTGATTATCGCGGGCGCTGGTGGTGCGGCGCACCTCCCGGGAATGATGGCATCCAAAACCCGCGTTCCCGTCTTGGGCGTCCCGATCCAAACCAAAGCATTAAATGGCGTCGACAGCCTGTATTCCATCGTTCAAATGCCCAAAGGTTTCCCCGTTGGCACCATGGCCATCGGTGCCGCAGGTGCCGCAAACGCGGGTCTGATGGCAGCAGCGATTTTGGCCAACACAGACGCTAATTTGGCAACACGTTTGGACACATGGCGCGCGGAACTCTCGGCCTCTATCGCGGATGAACCGACCAATGACTAACCCCTTAAAACAAGGTGCCACAATCGGCATTTTGGGCGGTGGCCAATTGGGTCGCATGCTCTGTGTCGCGGGCAGCAGGCTGGGCTTTAAAACCCACATTTTTGAGCCCTTGCCAAACCCACCCGCAGGTCAAGTCGCGGATCAGGTGACAACCGCGCGCTACGATGACACCGTCGCGCTGACCGCATTTGCAAACACTGTCGATGTCATCACGTTTGAGTTTGAAAACATTCCCGCATCCGCACTGGACACATTGGAAACGATCCGCCCCGTCCTGCCCGCGCGCAATGCATTATCCACCAGCCAAGATCGTATTATCGAAAAGGACTTTTTGACAGGCCTTGGCCTGAACGTCGCCCCCTACGCCAACATCGAAACCGATGCGGATCTGGCCGCCGCCCTAAAATCCGTCGGCACGCCCAGCATTATGAAAACTCGCCGATTTGGTTACGATGGCAAGGGTCAATCGCGCCTTAAATCGACCACTGACGGCGCATCCGCATGGGCTGAATTGGGAAACACACCCTGCGTATTGGAAGGTTTCATTGACTTCTCCAAGGAAATTTCCGTCATTGGCGCCCGCAGCCAATCAGGCGAAGTGGTTTGTTTCGACCCCGGTGAAAACGTCCATCGCGACGGCATCCTGCACACCACCACCCTGCCCGCCACAATCAGTGGATCACTACGCATGGACGCGGTTTTGCTGACAGGCAAAATCCTGAACGCGCTGAATTATGTTGGCGTCATGGGCGTCGAATTATTCGTCACACCAAGCGGCCTGCTGATCAACGAAATCGCACCGCGCGTGCATAATTCGGGTCACTGGACGCAAAACGGCTGTGTGATTGATCAGTTCGAACAACACATTCGCGCCATTGCGGGCTGGCCATTGGGTGACGGCGAACGCCATTCCAATGTGGTGATGACCAACCTGATCGGCGCCGAAGTTTTGGACGTTGAAACCCTGTCACAGGACGCATCCGTTGGCGTGCATTTGTATGGCAAGGCGGATGCCAAAGCAGGGCGAAAAATGGGGCACGTAAACAAAATTACACCCAAAACCTAGCCTGTGGTTGCAACCAAGACCCCTGCCAAAGCAATGGGGAAACCAACAAAATGATACGCCTCTAATCGTTCGCCCAAAATAATATAGGCCAAGATCGCGCCAAACACTGGCATCAGATGCAGGAAATAACTGGCCTTGCTGGGCCCGATCCGCGCTACTGCGGCGTTAAAGCTGGCAAATGCGATAACGGATGCGAAAATACCCGTGTATAAAATGCCCGAAACAGTTTTCAAATTTATCGCAAAAATATCACCACTTGCAACGTCCCACAGGTAAAATGGAAAAATCATCACTGCCCCTGTGATGGCCGTGCAAAAGACAACCATCATCGGGCGCACCCCTTCGGGTTTCAACTTCAACGAAACAGAATAACAACCCCAAATTATAACCGCGCCAAATATCCATAAATCGCCTTGATTAAAGCTAAGTGTTTTTAAAATCTCAATATTACCCTGTGTCACCAAAACCAAAACACCGACGAATGAGACTGCAATCCCAATCCATTGCCGCAAACCTGCCCGTTCGCCCAGCACCACCCAAGCCAACAAAATCACGGCCATCGGATTAACTGCCGTCAACAACAACGCATTCGTCGCGGGCGTCATGGTTAAACCGATATATGTCATGGTTTGAAACAACGCGGCACCAAACAATCCCAACGCAAACAACACCTTCCAACCACCCCGAATGGCCGCCCATTCCGCGCGTGTTGTCCGCAATGCAACGGGTAACAGGATAATACTGGCAATCGCCCAACGCCAAAAACTCAGGGATGCAGGTGATATTTCCGCGCGAATTGCCCGCCCGATCACGAAATTACCCGACCATGACAAAACTGCTATCAGGGCAAAAACTGCCGCCACCAAAACAATATTATTACGCATTTACAGCCCCTATTTTAGGGCACCCTACGCCTTACATTGGGTCAAAGCGACCGTTTTCAATAAACGCCACTACCTGTTTGAAAACAGCGGGATCATTCATCATAAACGTATGCGTCACAGGCAGGGTGATATGATCTGCCATGCCTTCAACCTTGGTGCTTTCAACGGACACTTTGCCGTCATTTTCGCCCGCAATCAGGTTTGAAAACAATGGCGATATAGATTGCGTACCGGCAATCACGCCGACTTCGAAATCCACGGGACCCAATTGATTTGGAATGCTGTCGGGACCTGTGTTCAAACTGAGCCCGGCCGGGCCATTCCACAACTCGAACCCGGGCCAATTGGCCATTTGGTCCACAACCTCGGACCCTTTGTTTGGCGGCGCCAACATGACCGTACGCCCCCAATTTTGGGTCACTTCTGATCCATATTCTTTGGCATACTGGCGCAATAAAATACCGCCCATGGAATGGGTCACGAAATGGATTTTCGGCGCATCACCACAGGCACGCATACCTAGGGGAATTGTTTGTTCGGCCAATTCAGGAATCGGCAATTGACCCGACGGATAATCGATACTGACGGTGGTATAACCTTCGCGCTGTAAACGCCAATCCAGCACCGCCATCGACAACGAACTGCGTGCCAATCCATGCAGCAAAACAATACATTCCTGCGCCTGCGCCTGCGCCACCTGAGGTGTGCCCAAAGCAAGAAGAAGAGGTGTTACAAGTCGTTTCATCGGTTTTTAATTTAGTTACTTTGTATGCGGATTTCAAACAAACCCTGCGTTACCTTACGCGATTTCGCGCAAACATCGAAATCAAGACGCCCACTATCACAAAGGTGGACGCAATCCAAACCCGCAAATCAAACGGTTCGCCCAACAGGAAGATTCCCGCCAATATCGCAATAACAGGTACACTTAATTGCATCACACCCGCCGTCGTGGTCGCCAGTTTTGGTAAAACAGTATACCAAACCAAATACCCTAATGCGGATGTGATCGCACCCGAAATCACCGCCAAGATGATTCCAATATTTTGCACAGGCGCACCGGGACTGAACATCCAAATCACAATCACCGGGATCAGGATAACCCCAAAAGTGCTGGTCGTTGCCCCCAACGCGGACGTGGCAGATTGCCCAGACACACTAAACGCAGCCCACCCAATACCCGCCGCAATCATCATCACCGACGGAATCACGCCCCCCAATGCCAAACTGGGTAACAGCAAATAAACCAAACCCGCAAAGGCAATGCCAGCTCCCGCCATTTCGACCCCATTCGGCGCTTGCCCGCGCGCCCGCGCCGCCACAAACATCGCAATCTGCACCGCGCCAAACAACAACAACGCCCCAAACCCCGTATTCAATTGCTGATACGCAAACGAAAACCCAAGGATATAAACCAACAACCCCACCGGCCCCATCATTGACGGCGGCCAATCTGGCAACCGACGTTCCTTGATCCAAAACACAACCACCAACAACACAAACGCACTGCTCACCCGAATGGCCGCAAACCCCGCAGGATCAATCGCCCCGTCGGCAACAGCAGCACGATTAAGGACGGAATTCGCAGCGAATGCGGTAAGCGAGAGGATGGACAGGATGATGATACGCATGGCGTCTGTATGGGGTTCCAAGTCTGCGTTGTAAAACGAAAAAGGCCGCCCGATGGGCGACCCTTTGTATCTTGCGTATTGGTGCATGTATCACCTTCTCGGGCAATGGCCGATGGCCAAGCCCTGTCAGGTATCAGTTCGCAAAGCGAACTGATTACATCATGCCGCCCATGCCGCCCATTCCGCCCATGTCAGGCATGCCGCCACCGGCTGCGCCAGCAGGTGCAGGTTTTTCAGCAACCATGGATTCTGTTGTAATCAACAGACCCGCGATTGATGCCGCATCTTCCAATGCTGTGCGCACAACTTTGGCTGGATCGATCACACCGAATTTGAACATGTCGCCATATTCTTCGGTTTGCGCGTTAAAGCCGAATGTTGCATCGTCGCTCTCACGAACTTTGCCTGCAACAACCGCACCATCAACACCCGCATTGTCTGCGATTTGACGCAACGGTGCTTCTAATGCGCGACGCACAATTTGAATACCGGCGTTTTGATCGGCATTGTTGCCTTTCACATCACCCAAACCTTTGGCGGCTTGAACCAATGCAACACCACCACCAACAATGATACCTTCTTGAACTGCGGCACGTGTCGCGTTCAATGCATCATCAACGCGGTCTTTGCGTTCTTTCACTTCCACTTCAGTGGCACCACCAACGCGGATCACTGCAACACCACCGGCCAATTTGGCCAAACGTTCTTGCAATTTCTCTTGGTCGTAATCGGATGTTGTTTCTTCGATTTGCTGCTGAATTTGTGCAACGCGCGCTTTGATTTCTGCTTTGGAACCTGCGCCATCAACGATTGTTGTTTCGTCTTTGGTGATCGCAACTTTCTTCGCAGTACCCAACATGTCCATGGTCACTGATTCCAGCTTCATGCCCAAGTCTTCGGAAATCACTTGGCCACCTGTCAGAACAGCAATGTCTTGCAACATGGCTTTGCGACGATCGCCGAAACCAGGTGCTTTGACTGCTGCGATTTTCAGACCGCCGCGTAATTTGTTCACAACCAATGTTGCCAAAGCTTCACCTTCAACATCTTCTGCGATGATCAACAACGGCTTGCCAGATTGGATAACCGCTTCCAACAATGGCACCATTGATTGCAATGATGACAATTTCTTCTCGTGCAACAAGATCAAACAATCTTCCAACTCGACTGTCATTTTGTCTGTGTTGGTTGTGAAATATGGTGACAAGTAGCCACGGTCAAACTGCATGCCTTCAACAACGGTTGTTTCTGTTTCCAGACCTTTGTTTTCTTCAACAGTGATCACACCAGCGTTGCCAACTTTTTGCATCGCGTCTGCGATTTGTTGACCGATTGCTGCTTCGCCGTTTGCTGAAATTGTGCCGACTTGTGCAACTTCTGCACTGTCTTTCACTTCGCGTGACATTTCACGGATCGCTGCAACAACGGTTGAAACCGCCATGTCAACGCCGCGTTTCAGATCCATTGGGTTCATGCCCGCAGCAACTGATTTCATTCCTTCTTTAACGATGGCTTGTGCCAAAACAGTTGCGGTTGTTGTACCGTCGCCTGCTTTGTCGTTGGTTTTAGAAGCAACTTCCTTAACCATCTGTGCGCCCATGTTTTGGAATTTGTTTTCCAATTCGATTTCTTTGGCAACGGATACACCATCTTTGGTGATGCGCGGTGCGCCAAATGCTTTGTCTAAAACAACGTTACGACCTTTTGGGCCCAATGTTACTTTGACCGCGTCGGCCAGGATGTTTACACCCTCAAGCATCAGATTACGTGCGTCTGTGCCGAATTTTACGTCTTTTGCTGGCATGATTATATGCTCCTAAATTCGTGGTTAATGTGGGATGGATTAAAGAATGCCGAAAATATCGGATTCTTTCATCATCAACAGCTCTTCGCCGTTCAATGTCACTTCGACGCCGTTCCATTTGCCGAACAATACTTTGTCGCCAACTTTAACGTCCATCGGGATCAGGTCGCCGCTCTCTTTGCGTGCGCCTGTGCCAACAGCGATGATTTCGCCTTCGGCTGGTTTTTCTTTCGCTGATTCTGGGATGATCAAACCGCCTGCGGTTTTTTCGTCGCCTTCAATGCGGCGAACCAATACGCGGTCGTGCAATGGTGTAAATGCCATGAGGATAGCTCCGTTTTATATTTCTGTAGAGGTTTAAACGAGTATTAGCACTCACCTCCATAGAGTGCCAACGCTGGATTTGTATGCAGAGTCCAAACCCTAGTCAAGCGCAATCGAGATCAAATTTTCAAATGAGCTAATCACCGCAAGCGAGCCAATTTCAAAGGTTGAAAACGACAAAAATCTGACGAATAATTGCAATCATACTCAACACGAAAATGACATCTTGAGGGAAACCAACCAAGGAGAAAGCCCATGAACACTGTCAGCACGTCAATGGATGGCACCTCACTCACCCTTCATGGTAAAACACCTGACATGCGCTTTCATGCCATTTGGTTACGTGACAATGCATCCGACGCCGAAACACGCGCCACAGGAAACGGTCAACGCCTGATTACATTGGGCGACATTCCACAGGATATTCACATCACTCAGGCCACGATTGCGGATAACACCCTGAATATCACATTCGCGCCCGAACAAAAAACCGTAACCTATGATCTGCAATGGCTGCATGATCATTGCTATGACAACGCCGTTCATCGCGAAACGGGTTGGGTGAATGACGCGGTGCAACCATGGGACAGCGGGTTGCAAAATAACATTCCCATCGCTGACCTCAGCACCGTGCAAAACACGCCCAGCGCCTTACAAGAATGGCTCACGGGTGTGCGTAGATCCGGTTTTGGCAAACTGACAGGGGGCACTGTCGAAGAGGGTGCCTTAACCCAAGTCGCCGACCTGTTCGGTTACATCCGAGAAACCAACTATGGCCAATTCTTTGAGGTACGCACCGAAGTGAACCCAACCAACCTCGCCTACACAGGGCTTGGTCTACAGGCACACACCGACAATCCCTACCGCGATCCGGTTCCAACCGTGCAAATCCTGTATTGCTTGGAAAACTCGGCCGAGGGCGGTGAAAACATGGTTGTTGACGGCTTTCAATGCGCCCTGCGTTTGAAATCCGAAAACCCGCGTGGTTTCGACCTTCTGTCCCGCTACTGTGCGCGTTTCGAATACGCAGGTTCCGCCGGCGTCTGTTTGCAATCACGCCGCCCGATGATCGAATTGGCACCAGATGGTGAATTGATCGGCGTGCGTTTCAACAATCGCTCTGCGGCAGCCATTACCGATGTACCTTTTGATGACATGGCCGATTACTATGCCGCTTATCGTCAATTGGGCGAAATCATCGACGATCCAGCCATGGAAGTCACATTTAAACTGGCCCCAGGCGAGAGCTTTCTGGTCGATAACACCCGTGTCTTGCACGCCCGCAAAGGGTATTCAGGCGCTGGTTCGCGCTGGCTTCAGGGTTGTTATGCGGACAAGGATGGATTGAACTCAACACTGGCCGCTATGGAAAAAGGCTACGTAAAATGACCGACCTTAACAAATCCAACATCGTCCCCTTCTTGGCCGACATCTTCACCCGTCGCGGCGGCGAGGAGTATCTGGGCGAACCCGTCACCATGGCCGAACACATGTTACAAGGCGCATATTTTGCCCAAACAGAGGGCGCGGACGAAATCATCATCGTTGCCGCCCTCCTGCACGACATTGGCCACTTCACATCCGAATTCGGCACGTTTTCAATGGATGACACGAAAGATAAATATCACGAAGATGCGGGCGCCGCCGTTTTGGAAAAATTCTTCCCCCCCATTGTCACCGAATGCGTGCGCCAACACGTGGCCGCCAAACGGTACCTGTGCGCCACTGATCCCGATTACTTCGCCAAACTCTCTGACGCATCGGTGCATTCCCTAAACCTTCAAGGGGGGCCAATGAGCGCCGACGAAGTGGCAGAATTCCAAAAACACCCGCACCTCCCCCAAATCGTTGTTGTCCGTCACCTTGATGATCGCGGCAAAGTGGCGGGTCTTAAAACACCCGACTTCGCCCATTATGCCCCCATGGTGCAACGTGTCGTGGATGCATTCTGTCCCTAACGCGCACTGCGTTGCATCACGAATAACCCCGACAAAACCACCAAGGCACTGCCAAATAACATCACCCCGTCCAACGTTTCACCGAAAAACAGGACGCCACACGCCACACCAAAAATCAACCGCGTGTACCGAAACGGCGTCACGGACGATACATCGCCCGTGCGCATCGCCTTCATCAACGCACCATATGCGAAAACGCCCCCAATCGTCGCGCCAATCATGCTCAGGGTGGTAAATCGACTGGGCCAAATATACGCTGTCCCGTCCCACAGGCTGAATAAAACACCCGCCACCACAACCGCCAAAAACCCATATAATCCCAACAAAACAGTGCTTAAGGTATCGGGCGCGGCGCGGCTGGCCAAATCACGCCCCGCAAATCCCAACAGCCCCAATACGGCCGTCAGCGCATAAATACTAAAGTCATCCGACGCAGGGCGCAAAACAACCAACACCCCAACCAATCCCAATATTATCGAGCTCCACCGCCGCCACCCGACCTTTTCCCCAAAATAAATCGCAGCCCCCGCAACCACGACCAAGGGCGTCGCCTGTAGAATTGCGGTGACAGTGGACAGTGGGTTCAACGTCAATGCCAACAGGAAAAACAACCGCCCACAAACCTCGAACACCAACCGCACCCGCATCGGTGGCGATAATACATCGGGTATGAACAACGGCTGTTTTTGCACAATCGACGCCCCCGCAAATAACACAGACCCCCCAACCCCAAACAGGATCAATGCCTGCCCGACGGGCATCTGAACTGTCACAAATTTCATCAAGGTGTCTTCTAATGCGAAAATCGCCATGGCCAACGTCATCCACCCCGCCCCAACCAAATTCGCACGCGCCCCAAGGCTGATATTATTCACCATCATTCTCCGCTGATCTGCACGCAAACTTGCATACCCCGCCACAATCGAACAGCGCAATTACACAGGTTTCATATTCC